>ULRN01026908.1_pt1 | contig 77125 bp, 62 predicted proteins | sample 1955461 | NCBI WGS metagenome assembly ULRN01 (sample SAMEA4835683, study PRJEB28245) | human gut metagenome | biome: gut microbiome; material: fecal sample | place: Denmark | collected 2008 | reverse complement strand
CGCCGTTTTAATTATCTAGAGGAGCACACGATCCAAGAAGGTCGTTCCTTGAAAGAAATGACATTGGAGGAAATGGACCAACTATGGAATGAGGCCAAGGCCAAAGGCTTATAAAGCAAGGATAAGGGCAAAACAAAAGGGGAACCGACATCACGTCGCCACCCCTCCCTTAACTTAAACGCCAAAACTAAATCTAAACAAAAAACACAAATAATGATAATATTTTACTTTTTCTGTTTCTCTTCCTTCTTGTTGTCCCGACCACTCTTCATAAAATTCCGGACAAACTTATATTCCGCATTTCGGTACTTATAGACCTTTTCGGGAGAAAGTATCTTCTTGAATCTCTCAAAATACTCTTTTTCCAACTGTGCCTCTTTTATCTCAACATCCAGACATTCGTCTATCACTTTGTTATAATCAGCATCTGTCGGATTCTCCTTATGTCGAATTTCTTTTGATAACTTACGACATTCACGACCTACCTCAAATTTTTTCTGTCGCAACTCATTGCATAAAGGAATAAATTGTGCAGCTTCCTCAGGTGTAAGGCCAACTTCAGCCGTAATAAAAGCATTCCGCCTTGCTTCGAATGCTTCTCTATCAAAATGCCTTTGCTCTTTCTTCTCTTGTGCCGTAGCATTGAAAGAGAGTAGAACCGAAATCGCTACAAATGTAATGAAAAATATTTTATTCATACAAGTATTATTACAAAAATCTTCGATAAAATTACTATTTTAAACTTTATTCAGAATAGGAAAGTTCCTCATCTAAGAGATAATTGGCGTACTGAGCTTCCAAATACTCCAAATACTCCTCATCTTCTTCCGCTTCAATAGCGTCTAAAGCCGTTGTCGGGACTTCCGTCCGGACCAGTAAAGAATCAGACGCAATACTACCATCGGAACCGTTTATTCCCACGATAGCCTTGAAAAACAAACCAAGACCAGCGAATACCGCAGCCATGTACAACCACGGACGAACACGGTCCATCAAGGAAATCCGTTTCGCCCTCTCCTCCGGCTTCTCGGGGAGCTGACTCATGATCCGCTCCGTAAGCCCTTCCATATACCCTTCCGGTACAGTGAAAGGATTAGTTCCTTTCAAGCGATCTAGGTTGTTTTCTTCTTTTTTCATACTTTTTCTCTTTTTATATTGCTTTGACAGCGATTCGGGCAAAAGGTTTAAACCTCTTTTGTTAAAAACTCCTCGATTTTTTTCACCGCATGATGATACGAGGCCTTCAAAGCCCCGACAGAGGTACCTAGTATCTCGGACATCTCCTCGTACTTCATCTCCTCGTTATACTTCATATTGAAAACCAAGCGTTGTTTCTCCGGCAAGGTAAGAATAGCGTTTTGCAATTTTACCTGTATCTCGTCACCATCGAAGTATTCATCCCCTTTCAAACATTCCAGCAAAAAGGTATCCGCATCGTCGATAGATACGTTATTCATATTTCGCTGTTTATTCAGGAAAGTAATGCACTCGTTGATCGCGATCTTATAAAGCCATGTAGATAATTTGGCCTCACCGCGAAAAAGCTCAATGTTCGTCCAAGCTTTCAAAAACGTATTTTGGAGTAAGTCGTTCGCATCCTCATGATCCAGTACCATCTTTCGTATATGCCAATACAACTTCTCGCCATACAAGCTTACGACCTTGGCGAAGGCCTCACGTTGTCGGGCCGGGTCCCAGAGCTGTACTACAATTTCGTCTTCTGTATAGGATTGCATTTTTTCTATTTTGGGAAGTGCCCAGAACAGGACTCGAACCTGCACGATCGCAAAACCACTCGCACCTGAAACGAGCGCGTCTACCAATTCCGCCACCTGGGCTTTTTTTTAATCATTCTGAAGCGCAACCTATCGGTATTGCGCATACAAAGGTAATCGTTTTTTCCAATTAGCAAGCAAATGAAAATAAAAAAAGCGACCGTCCCTTCCGGAACGGCCGCCCATATCATTAATCACGGGAGTCGATTACATCATACCGCCCATTCCGCCACCCATACCCGGGTTCATCGGAGGCATAGCCGGAGTCTCTTCTTTCTTCTCTGCGATCACACACTCTGTAGTCAAGAACATACCAGCGATAGAAGCTGCGTTCTCCAATGCTACGCGAGTTACCTTAGCCGGGTCGATTACACCAGCCTCGCACAAATTCTCGAAACAGTCCTTACGAGCGTTGTAACCGAAGTCGCCCTTGCCTTCCTTCACTTTCTGAACGATAACGGCACCTTCCTTACCAGCGTTAGCTACGATCTGGCGAAGCGGCTCCTCGATAGCGCGCTTAACGATCTCGATACCTGTAGTCTCGTCCTCGTTGTCGCCCTTCATGCCTTCCAATGCATCGATAGCACGGATATAGGCTACACCACCACCGGGCACCGTACCTTCTTCGATAGCGGCACGAGTTGCGTGCAATGCGTCATCCACACGGTCTTTCTTCTCTTTCATCTCAACCTCAGAAGGAGCACCTACGTAAAGAACAGCTACACCGCCGGCCATCTTAGCCAAACGCTCTTGCAATTTCTCTTTATCGTAATCAGATGTCGTGTTCTCCATCTGGATCTTGATCTGGCCGATACGAGCTTGGATAGCCTCCTTGTCACCAGCACCGTTTACGATGATAGTGGTATCTTTGTCTACCGTGATCTTCTCAGCGGTACCTAACATATCCATTGTAGCACCTTCCAATTTCAAACCTTTCTCCTCAGAGATAACCGTACCGCCTGTCAATACAGCGATATCTTCCAACATAGCCTTACGACGGTCGCCGAAGCCCGGAGCCTTGACAGCACAGATCTTCAAGGAACCACGCAGACGGTTCACTACCAATGTAGCCAAAGCCTCACTGTCGATATCCTCAGCGATGATCAAAAGAGGACGTCCGCTCTGTACGGTCGGCTCAAGGATAGGAAGAAGGTCTTTTAATACGGAGATCTTCTTGTCATAGATCAAGATATACGGATTCTCCATCTGGCACTCCATCTTCTCTGTATCTGTTACGAAATACGGAGAGATATAACCGCGGTCGAACTGCATACCCTCAACTACGTCAACTGTAGTCTCAGTACCTTTAGCTTCCTCAACCGTAATAACACCTTCAGTCTTCACACGTTGCATAGCCTCCGCGATCAACTTACCGATAGCCTCGTCACCATTTGCGGAGATCTTCGCTACATGCTCGATCTTCTCGAACTTATCACCTACAGCCTCAGCTTGGTTAGCGATGCTCTCTACAACCTTAGCGACAGCCTTGTCGATACCACGTTTCAAATCCATCGGGTTCGCTCCGGCAGTAACGTTCTTTAAACCGACACCAATGATAGACTGAGCCAAAACCGTAGCTGTAGTCGTACCGTCACCGGCGTTATCGTTTGTCTTGGAAGCCACTTCCTTAACCAATTGAGCACCCATGTTCTCGAACGGGCTAGTCAACTCTACTTCTTTAGCAACCGTTACACCATCTTTCGTGATGTGAGGAGCTCCGAATTTCTTCTCGATAATTACGTTACGACCTTTCGGGCCTAATGTTACCTTAACGGCATTAGCCAACTCATCCACACCTTTCTTCAAAAGGTCGCGGGCATCCATATCGTATTTAATCTCTTTTGCCATGATTGTATTTCTTTTTAATATTGTTGTTTATAAAAATGAATTAGATAATAGCTAAAACGTCTGCTTGGCGCATGATCAAGTATTTCTCACCGTCTAGTTCGATTTCCGTACCCGCATATTTACCATACAATACGTTATCACCAACCTTTACAACCATCTCCTCGTCTTTCGTTCCGTTACCTACGGCTACAATCTCACCCTTTAAAGGTTTTTCCTTTGCTGAGTCAGGAATAATAATTCCACCTAATGTTTTCTCTTCCGCAGCGGCCGGCTTAATCAGCACGCGGTCTGCTAATGGTCTAATGTTCATTTTCTTGGTATTTTAAATGTTAATAATATTACTTTTTTAGTTATGAACTTTATGTTCACGCCTAAGCCTATGCGAATAGTGTGCCAAACGAATTCACCCGGGTTCGACTGACAATATTTCGGACGAAATGGACAAATATCCGAAGAGATAACTGACAACTTGTCTTTTTGCATCTCTCAAAAGGATAATCAATCGACCAGCAGCGTATTCATGGAATATGCTTTTACGATCGGAGTATAGACTCGATCGCCGATGCGAATGGAAAGAGAATGATCATCACTGGTCTCATTGGCGATAATCAAGGCGATACTGTTATCCGGGTTACGGAATGCCAGCAGATTCGTATAGGCTCCTTCCGTTTCTAATTTATACGCACCGGGCTGGACATAATGGCTGACATGTTTCATCACGTAGTATTCCGGAGTATATCGATAGCTCTTGGTTTGCGGATCTACGACAACCAATGAGTTTTGCGCCCATCCCCAACGACTGATCCCTCCATTTTCCAAAGATATATTCCAATACATATAGGCAGAAACGCCATTATCCAGAAAATGTCGCATCAACCCCCAAGAATACATGGCACCCTTCCAATCGTTCTTGCCATCTCCACATTCTTGCTCGGTTTGGTAAAGCTTCAACCCGGGATAACGTTTGTGGATTCCGGCGATAGCTCCCTTACCCGCCCATTGGAAACCGACACCTTTTACATATTTACCACTAACAGGATCTGTCAATACCGTATCAACAAGCGACTCATTCGCACGTTCCATCGTGCCGAACATAATTTCCACTCCTTGAACCTGCATGGCCGGCCCGAGATAATTACCGATAAAATTAGCCAAAGAAGCCGATGTCCAACAACAACTCGGGAATATTTGCGCAGAGTTGAACTCGTTTTGGGGCATTACGGCAAAGATTGGAATTCCTTGTTTCTTATAGGCCTCGATAAATTTAGAGAAATAGAGGGCATAGGCTTTCAGGTAAAGAGGGTCTTGAATAAACATATCCGTACCTTCATGGCCGACCTTATCGGCCGGCAAGCCATTTCGATACTTCTCGTCATAATTCTCACCCGTATAGGCAGAGGCATAGTGTTTGTTATATTTCATCCAAGCGGGAGGGCACCACGGGGAAGCCCACAAGCGTAAATCTGGTTGATACTTTTGGGCGTTCTTGATAAAAGGGATCAAGGTTTGTTGGTCATTGGCGATGGTAAAATGTTCCATCGTGAAATCACCATCTACCTCGTCATACGAATACCAATCACGGGAGAAATCATTTGCTCCTACAGGCATCCGGCAAATCGTGAAGTTGGCTCCGACTCCGGGGAAGAAAAGCTCTTCCATGATTTCCTCACGTACACTTGGCTCCAGCTTACTCAAGGAAAGCCAACCTAATTCATTAAAACAGGCTCCGAAACCATCAATTTGTTGTTGATGCTTTTCTGTTAGAATTGTTATATCAATATTAGGTATCGTATCCGCAAGGGCGGAGATCAGATCGGGTTGCTCAGCCCAAGGGGTATTCTCGGTTGTCGTTACCCACTCGGCACGGGGGGTGAAAGAACAGGAAGAAAAGTATAAAGATATTGAGAGTATAAAAACAGGTATTTTCATGGTCGTTTCATTAATTTATAAGTTTAGAACCATTTAAACACGGACTACACGGATAACACGGAACACACGGATAAATACTAATACCGTGTGTTCCGTGTCATCCGTGTAGTCCGTGTTCCATAATCCACTATTCTCTAAAAGCGTTCTATCAGCTCCTCGATAGTCACAAGGGTTTGCTCACCCGTGAGCATATTCTTTAAGTTGATTTTATTCTCGGCCATCTCATTCTCTCCGACTATCGCGACGAACGGGATTTTCTTAGCGTCCGCATATCCCATTTGCTTTTTCATCTTAGTAGACTCAGGATATAGCTCCGTACGAATCCCCGCCTTGCGAACCTTAGCGATCAGCGGCAATAAATGAATCTCCTCTTTCTGTCCGAAGTTCACGAATAGAAGCTGTGTAGTCTTCAAAGAGCCTTCCGGATATAAATCCAATTGGTTCAATACATCAAAGATACGATCAGCGCCGAAAGAGAAACCGACACCAGATACGCCTTCCATGCCAAACACCCCTGTCAGGTTGTCATAGCGACCACCACCCGTGATACTACCGATCTGTACGTCCAAGGCTTTCACCTCAAAAATCGCACCTGTATAATAGTTTAAGCCACGAGCCAATGTCAGATCAAGCTCTAATTCCGCACGGATTGGCGTATGAGAGATGCGCTCCAAGATAAAATCCAATTCGGCTACACCTTTCAAACCAGTCTCAGACGCAGATAATACCTCTTTCAAGGTAGCGATCTTTTCTTGATTTGAACCCTGCAGCATAATGATCGGCTGCAAACGCTCGATCGCCTCCTCGGGTAAACCCTTGGAACGAAGCTCTTCATTCACGTTGTCCAAGCCAATCTTATCCAGCTTGTCGATAGCTACCGTAATGTCTACGATCTTATCCGCCTCGCCTATGATTTCGGCAATACCGGAAAGGATCTTACGATTGTTCATCTTGATACACACACGAATGCCAAAGCGATGGAACACCTCGTCCATAATCTGGATCAGTTCCACCTCATTGATCAAGGAATCAGAACCCACAACGTCGCCATCACATTGGTAGAACTCCCGGTAACGTCCCTTTTGCGGACGATCGGCACGCCAAACCGGTTGGATCTGGTAACGTTTGAACGGAAAACTGATCTCATTACGATGTTGTACCACGTAACGAGCGAACGGAACGGTCAAATCATAACGCAAGCCTTTCTCGCAAGCCTTAGCAGCAAATCTCAACGGGTTCTTTTCCATTAACTCCTCATCCGAGATACCAGCGAAACAATCACCGGAATTCAATATCTTGAAAAGGAGCTTATCCCCTTCCTCACCATATTTACCCATCAATGTAGAAAGGTTTTCCATGGCAGGAGTCTCTATTTGCTGGAAGCCATACAAGTGAAATACTTCACGGATCGTGTTGAATATATAATTACGTTTCGCCATTTCCTCCGGCGAAAAATCCCGGGTACCTTTGGGTATGGAAGGTTTTTGCATGATCTTATGTTTTAAATGATTATTCTGTCCGCAAAGGTAATGTTTTTGCTCGAAATAAATAAGAAAATAACAATGCCCACTGTAAGGAGCTTACAATCGCAGTTATAAGCATCTTACAATGGGCATTCTAACATCTTTATAATGGGCATTCGAGGAAAGCCTCCTCCGAGACTTATCAATCCCTGCTTCTTCCCCCCAAGAATATCATTATATAATATAATAATGTAGCAAGCGAACCTAACGCGGCGACCACGTACGTATAAGCGGCGGAACGTAAAGCGTCCTCTGCCTTATCATGCGTATAAGCATTTGTTATACCGGCATTGCTCAACCACGCTAAAGCACGTTGGCTGGCATTGATCTCGACCGGAAGCGTGATAAAGCTAAATAGCGTAGTCGTAGCGAACAAGATTATACCGAATAACAATAGCTGAGGAAACGTATGCAATAATAACATACCACCCAGCAACACCCATGTCATGATATTAGAGGCGAAACTAACAACCGGAACCAAAGCCGAACGCATTCTCAACGGAGCGTAAGCGGTAGCATGCTGCACAGCGTGACCGCACTCATGGGCGGCAACCGCAGCGGCGGCGATACTATTGCTATAATAAACCGACTCACTCAAGTTCACCGTCTGGTTAGCGGGATTGTAATGGTCCGTCAGATGTCCGGGTGTAGAAATCACCTTTACATCATAGATACCATTGTCATGCAACATCTTCTCAGCGACATCTTTTCCTGTCATGCCATTCGGCATAGGGATTTTCGAATACTTCTCAAACTTGCCCTGAAGGCGGGATGACACCAGCCAACTCAATAGCGCAAATCCAATAAATATAATCCAATACATACTCATAAATTTCTATCTTATTTAGTTTTATAAAACAACGACAAAAAGTTTGCCAAAGACAAAAATGGCAGGAGACACCCCTTGAGGAATGTGGTCTTCTGCCATTTTGTACGATTTATAACGAGTTTATTCTTCTGTATATCTGACAATCGTCTGTTCACGATCCGGTCCTACGGAAACGATCTTCACAGGCACACCCAGTTCTTCCTCCAAGAAAGAAAGGTAAGCGTTGAACTCCTCCGGGAACTCGTCCTCGCTCTGCATCTTCGTCATGTCCGTCTTCCAACCCGGTAACTCCACATATACAGGTTCGATCGTATCATCGATCTCATACGGGAACTCATTAGTCTCGACACCATTCATCTTATAAGCCACGCAAGCCTTGATCGTATCGAAGGTATCCAACACATCACTCTTCATCATGATCAATTGGCTTACACCATTGATCATCACGGCATATTTCAAGGCTACCAAATCAATCCAGCCACAACGGCGTTTACGTCCCGTAACCGCACCGAACTCATGGCCTAATTGACCGATCTTATCTCCCACCTCATCAAACAACTCGGTCGGGAACGGACCGCTACCTACACGTGTACAGTAAGCCTTGAAGATTCCATATACCTCACCGATATTCCGGGGAGAAACACCCAGTCCCGTACAACATCCGGCACAGATCGTGTTAGAGGAAGTCACGAATGGATAAGAACCGAAGTCTATATCCAGCATCGTACCTTGAGCGCCTTCCGCCAAGACCGACTTACCTTCCTTCAAATAGTTATTGATGACATGCTCGCTATCAATCAATTTGAATTGTTTGAGGTAGTTCAAGGCCTCCATCCATTGAGCCTCCATCTCTGTTATATCATATTCATAGTTCAATGAACGCAAGATCGCTTCATGTTTTGCTTTAGCGGCCGCATATTTCTCTTCGAAGTTATGCAATAAATCGCCCACACGAACACCGTTACGGCTAATCTTATCCGTATAAGTCGGGCCGATACCCTTTCCTGTCGTACCGATCTTTCCGGAACCTTTTGCGGCCTCATAAGCGGCATCCAAGATCCGGTGAGTAGGTAAAATTAGGTGAGCTTTCTTAGAGATATAAAGCTGCTTGGTGATATCGTGACCACTCGCTGCCAATGATTCCGCTTCCTGCTTGAACAATAACGGGTCCAGAACGACACCGTTACCGATTACGTTTATCTTTCCACCTTGGAAAATACCGGAAGGAATCGAACGTAACACATACTTTTCCCCGTTAAACTCCAATGTATGTCCGGCATTAGGGCCTCCTTGAAAACGAGTTACCACATCGTAATTCGGAGTCAGCACATCGACAACCTTGCCTTTGCCCTCGTCGCCCCATTGCAATCCTAACAAAACGTCTACTTTCATCTTTTCTATATTTATTATAGGCTATTAATATTCTTATTTAACTGACCTTTGCAACTTAAACTTGCATTTACTGCACAGGCCATAAATGTACAAACAATAATACTCCGGCGTAAAACGAGAGACTTTCAAGTTTCTCATATCCGCTTTCAACGTACTGTTTCGCAGCTCCCGGATGGCCCCGCATCTCGTACAAACCAAATGCAAATGCGTATCGGCATAAATCCTCAACTCATATTGCACCGACTGGACGGTTATTTGATGACGCACCACCAAACCGGCATCAACCAGTACATCCAACGTATTATAGAGTGTTGCCTTACTGACATGGAAGTTGTCTTGCTCCAACCGATCCGAAAGCATACACATATCAAAATGCCCGGGAAAAGCACATATCTCCTTGAATATAGCATATCTCTCCTCGGTTTTCCGCAGTTTCTTCTCCGTTAGATATTCGGTAAACAACGCACGTATTTCCGTATAAACTTTCGCTTCCATCTCCTAAAGACCGCACAAACGACAAAGTTAGCGCATTTATTTTAAACGCAAAGCCTTACCGATAATATTCAAACTCGAATTTTAATTCATTATAGATTTCTTGTAATTCCGGCGTGTTTCCCGCAGCCTCCTGAAATTCCTTGAAACCGTCTAGGATCCTTTCCGCATTCCCCTCGGATTGACGCCCATAAAACTTCATGGCTTGAATAGACGCTTGTTTCTCTTTCAGCGTAGACTTAAAACCCTTAGTCTCCGCCAGACTACTTAAGGTTTCTACCAAGAAAGATCCTAAAACCGCAGAAGACAAGCTACCACCTCGCCTGAAATTCTCGGCCCAAGTAAGAAAGGCGACCGTGCGAGCGAACTCATTTTTCTTATCAGCAACCAGATCAGACGTGAAGTCCTCCATATAAGGCAGATGAACGAACAAGTTCCGGCAACAATGCTCCGCGATCTCTAAATAAGGAATCTCCTTGACCCAACGTTTCGCCTCATCCAAAGGCAACGTCTCGGCGGGTTGGAGAAATGTCGCCAAGATCTTAAACTCACGAATATCTTCTTTCCATAGAGCCGCCGCCAGTTCTCCATTCGGTTTATGCTTGCGGGCGATTTCTTTTATTTCGGGGTACGGAACCCCGAAATTTAACTTATATACGATACCTTTCTCACGCATACTCGTAGAAATCACCCCGTTCATCGCCAAACGAAGTTGCTTGCGGATCTCCCTTATCTCGTCTTGTAAACTTTCCATCTATTAATCATTATAAGTCGGCAAGAAAGAATAATCACGGCCATAACGAAGCATCTGGTCCGTATAACCTTCCGTATAGTCTAAGACGATATCGGTAACCTCACCGTTAGAGTTCTTTACCTCTCTCATCACAGGGTTGACAAAACCTTTATAGGGAGCCAAGTTCAACTTAGCATAGCGCTCCAAGACCTCCGCATGCAACTCCGGATCTACTTTCACGCCGTATCCTTCAACAAGATTCTTTCCGGCCGCATAGTCACCCTCACTCTTGACACGTTGAATCTCAGCGAGCAATGTCCCAAACAACTCACGTAACCTTGGATAGTCATTCACAACCACATAGGTCTTTCCATCCCGTTTTTTCAGTTCGATCACATTCGCTTCCTTCCCTTTCTCGTAAGCCCACTTAGCGATCAACTGACGGTTACGCATATGCGCCTCTTCTACATTCTTGCCTAGCTCGATACGAACCAACTGGGTCATCAAGCCATTCATTATATATTTATAGTATTCCGATTTATAAGCCTCGCCGTCCGGAAGCAATCCCAGTTCCACCAGCTTCGGATCTGCCAAATAATACAGGCCAAACAAATCCGCACGGGTTTCCTCCAGTGTAGAGCTATAGGCTTTCAGCGCATCCGGGTCTGTATTTTCCAGCAATTTACCGGAACCATGTCCCAGACACTCATGTAAATCCGTATGTAGATTATCCGTTAAGAAACCGTACTGCCTCATACCGTTCCGCTCCACGTCACTCCAAACAAACTCTTCGCTAAAGCCATTTCCCTGAGATGCCTTATCATAAGCCTCCGTGATATTCTCTATCGTAACAGACTTCGAGCCATGATCTCGACGAATCCAATCCGCATTTGGCAAATTGATACCGATCGGGGTAGCCGGATAGCAATCACCTCCCAACATAGATACCGTGATTACCTTAGCGCTGACTCCTTTCACCTTCTCCTTCTTGAAACGCTTATCTACCGGAGAATGATCCTCAAACCATTGCGCATTATCACTGATGATTTTCGTACGCTTAGTCGCCTCCTTATTCGTAAAATTCACGGTAGACTCCCAGCTTGCTTTCATACCTAACGGATCCCCATAAGTCTCGATAAAGCCATTCACGAAATCTACCTCCGAAGCTGTATCCTCTACCCAAAGGATCGAATAAGCATCGAAAGTCTTCAAATCGCCCGTTTGATAATATTCGATCAATTTCCCAATGATCGCTTTCTGCGTATCATTCTCGACGAAAGGCGAGGCTTGTCGCAATTGATCTACGATTTTTTCTATCGCGGCGGAATAAAGCCCTCCTACTTTCCAAACCTTTTCAACGACCGTACCGTTCTCTTTTACCAAACGGCTATTCAACCCGTAAGAAATCGGGGAAATGGTATCCTTTCCCATTTTCATTTGCGCATAGAAGTCCTCTACCTCTTTCTGACTGATGCCTCCCCCGTAATAATTATTAGAAGAAGCTTTGATCAGATCACCGTCACCGCTTTGTACGCTACGCTTTGGCATAACGCCCGGATCAAAGATTACCGGAGCGATCTCGATCATGAACTGATCCACGTTTTGATTCTCACGAAGAGGTAACTTCTTAGCGTCAATTTGGTGAATACAATCCATCAAGAACTCAGGAGAAAACCCCGGGGCAAACTTGTCCAAGGCATAATGATGATGGATACCACTGGAGAACCACACCCGTTTCAAATAGGTTTCCAAAGCCTTGAATTGAGGGTCCTCCCGATCTCCCTTATAATTCGTATAAATAGCCTCCAATGTCCTGCGGATCGCCAGATTATAGCGTCCATTCTGATCGAAGAATATATCACGTCCCATCAAGGCCGCTTCGGAAAGATGATATAATAGTTGCTTTTGTCGCAAGGATAGGGATTCGAAACCCGGAACTTTATAGCGAAGAATCTCCAGATCAGCGAACTGATCCACTACATAATTGAACTCCTTATCGGAATTTTGAGATGCCGTATCCGACTGTTGGCCTGTACAAGCCGTCATAACCATAGCTGTCATAAGCGATAACATTATTTTTTTCATACTTACTACGATTTGCTTTTCCTATAATATATTACATCTAAAGTACATAGTTTGAAGGCCCGCATTCCAATAAGGGCCAACCGCAAAGATAGAGAATATACAGTCAATATCAAAGGTTTGAGATTTTTTCTCTACTTTTGTAAATTCAAAAGCAAAGACAAAAAAGAGAATGGAAATAGCGGCATTAGTTTCAGGAGGAGTAGACAGCTCTGTCGTAGTGCATCAACTCAAAGAGGCAGGATACGATCCGACCATCTTCTATATCCGTATCGGTATGGAAGACAAGGATGGCTATATCGATTGCCCGGCGGAAGAGGATATCGAGATCACCTCATATATCGCCCGCAAGTATGGATGCCGGTTCGAGATCGTCTCCTTACACGACGAGTATTGGGATCGGGTGGTAAGCTATACGATCGAATCTGTCAAACGCGGTCTTACCCCTAACCCGGATATGATGTGTAATAAATATATCAAGTTCGGTTGTTTCGAGGAAAAATGGGGCAAGGATTTCGATAAGATCGCTACCGGTCATTATGCCACGACCACGGAGATAGACGGCAAGACATGGCTTTCTACCGCCAAGGACCCGGTAAAAGATCAGACTGATTTCTTAGGGCAAATCACCCGCCTACAGATACAGAAACTCATGTTTCCGATCGGGCATTTAATGAAAAGCGAGGTACGTGCCATCGCCGAGGCCCAGAAACTGCCGAGCGCCAAGCGTAAGGATAGCCAAGGCATTTGCTTCTTAGGCAAGATTAACTACAACGACTTTATAGAGCGTTATTTAGGGAAACGCCCGGGAAAAATCGTGGAACTAGAGACGGGTAAGGTCTTGGGTAAACACAATGGATATTGGTTCCATACGATCGGCCAACGTAAGGGATTGGGATTAAGTGGCGGCCCTTGGTTCGTTATCAAAAAAGACATTAAGCGAAATATCATTTATGTCTCCAACGGCTACGACCCGGAAACGCAATATGGTAAGGTGATCAATATGCAAGGCTTCGATTTCATCACGGAAGATCCATGGGGAGAATTTGAGGGTGAGAAAGAAATCACTTTCAAGATCCGTCATACCCCGGAATTTACGCATGGCTACATCCGTCGTATCGGAGATCTATATCGTGTAGAATCCGACGAAAAGATTCAAGGTATCGCTCCCGGCCAATACTGTGTAATCTACGACAAAGACCATCATTTATGTCTGGGCAGCGGCATGATTATCGACGAGACGAAGTAACACTCCAATTTATGTTAAATAAAAAACGGTCGCCTCAAAGGAAGCGACCGTTTTATTTTTCTATCTTATTCTATTAATTAAATAGCATACAAAGAGCTGATGGACTCACCACTACATACACGACGGATCGCCTCAGCGAACATGTCAGCGACAGATAATACCTTTACTTTCTCGCATTTCTTAGCGTAAGGAATAGAATCCGTAAAGATCATTTCCGTTAAAGCGGACTGATCTACACGAGTAGAAGCCGGATCTGACATCACGGCGTGGCTGGCAATAGCACGAACAGACTTCGCGCCATTCTCCAACATCAAGTTCGCGGCTTTCGTAATTGTCCCGGCCGTATCCACCATGTCATCTACCAAAAGGACATCCAAGCCCGTCACATCACCGATAATACGCATCTCGGCCACCTCATTGGCACGCAAACGAGATTTGTGGCAAATGACCATCGGCAAGCCTAAATACTTAGAATAGCTGCTGGCACGTTTCGTACCACCAACATCCGGAGTCGCGATACACAAGTTATCCAAAGGCAAAGACGTCTTGATATAATCCAAGAATACGGAAGAAGCATATAAGTGATCCACCGGTACATTAAAGAATCCTTGGATCTGATCCGCATGAAGGTCCATCGTAATCAAACGATTGATACCTGCCGTGCTCAACATATCAGCGATCAACTTAGCGCCAATAGAAACACGAGGCTTATCCTTTCTATCCTGACGAGCCCAACCGAAGTAAGGGACTACAGCGATGATTGAATGTGCGGAAGCACGTTTAGCCGCATCAATCATCAGAAGCAACTCCATCAGATTGTCTGAATTAGGGAATGTAGATTGTACTAAGAATACATCTCTACCGCGGATAGACTCTTCATAAGAAACAGAGAACTCACCATCGGCAAAGTGCTGGATATTCATCTGTCCCAGAGGACAACCTAAACTGTTGCAAATTTTCTCTGCAAGATACCGGGAGTTCGTTCCCGAAAACACCAAGAAAGGAGTTTGTGCACTCATTATTCCGAATATTTATCTTAAAGTGAATAGATTTGAATTGTGCCGCAAAAGTACAAAACTTATTTACAATAACCTCTTTATATTTGGAAAACTTTCGCAGTTTGTAGAACTTAAATCAAAGAAAAAAGTCACCTAGCTCCATCGGGCAAGTATGTTAAGTTACTTTGCCCTTTCACTTAAGTTACTTGCCCGATGAAGCTAGGTGCCCCATATCAACCACCTAACTCCACCGACGAATTATCTATACAGCACTCCTAAACTTTTCAAGAAAGCTCTTACTTATGAAGAAAAGAGAACTTTAGCATTTTGCCGGAATAAGCCGGGAGTTTCACTTGATAAGGATATGCGTCTGTTAACGTACTGATTGTCGTTTTCCCGGTTAACAAATCGGTCAATTCAGCCGGTTTGTTATCCTCAAAGTCAAGCGCCTTGAATGCCTCGACCGGGATATTTACCCATACACATTGGTCGGCACGGTCGAAATTCACGACTACCAGAAGCACCTCGTTCTTCCATTTGCGCAAGAACGCATACTGACGGTTCGGATTGAAATAAGGATTACCGGAGTTCGCGTACATCAAATCATAAAACGCTCCCTCGACAATAACCGGCTCGGATCGTACCACATTCAATAACTTAGCGTACATCTCACGCAACGAGCGTTCTGCCGGCGTTAATTTAGCCCCGTCAAAGTGTCCATTATTATTCCAGTTTCGCAAACTCTCGACGCTCCAATAATCGAAGATAGTCGTACGGCCATCACGTCCACTGAAACCTTCAGCGTCCATTCCTCTTTCGCCAAGTTCCTGACCACTATAGATCATAACCGGATTCGTATTCATGGCAGCGGAGACAATCATGCCCGGAATACCCGGACGAGCATCCCCCGCAAAGAAATCAGAAGCGACACGCTGTTCATCGTGATTCTCCAAGAAATTCAACATATTTTTCTGGATTCCCTCCAACGATTGCCAACAATGCGATATATTACTAGCCGGAGCCTGTCCGCACATCACCGCACGAACCGTATCATAAAGACCAACCTTGTCATACAAATAATCAAAGTGTCCCGTATAAATATAATTCCTATACTCATCCGGATTATACACCTCCGCTATAAAGATCACATCACGCACCTTCTTCACCTGAGGAATCACCCAGTTCCAAAACTCTACCGGGACCATCTCAGCCATATCACAACGAAAACCATCCACTCCCTTATCAGCCCAGAACAACAAGATCTCCAACATTTTCTCCCACGTATTGGGAATGGTATTGAAATGGCAAGCACCACCGTGCATATAATCCACGCCGTAGTTCAGCTTCACCGTCTCATACCAATCGTTCTGGCTTGGATAGGCATCGAAATGATTGTTACCGGTCACCTTCGCCGGAAACTCACTATAGGCAAAATCCTCCTCACGCTGCGGATCAAAACGAAGCGTCAAGGTCTGCCCCGGAAGATAATAAAAGTTATTATTCACATCAAAAGCCTTGGACACATTATCCGTTTGACCTAAGTCCTCCACGAAAGGTTCCCGTGCGTCCGAGAAATACTGACGTGCCACATGGTTGGGTACAAAATCGATAATAACCTTCATCCCAGCCTCATGCGTACGTTTCACCAAATCCTCGAACTCACTCATACGGTTCTGGATATTATCCGCCAAATCCGGATCTATATCATAGTAATCTTTTATAGCATATGGAGATCCGGCCTTACCTTTTACTACGGCAGAATGGTCTTTCCGGATGCCAAACATGGTGTAATCGGTCTTTGTAGCGTGCTCTATCACCCCTGTATACCATACATGAGTAACACCTAGTTCTTTGATTTTGGATAAAGCCAAAGGAGTAAAAGCCGAAAACTTACCCACTCCATTCTCGGCTAAACTACCATTCATTACAGGAGATGGTCGCAGATTCCCAAACCAACGCGGGAATACCTGATAAATTACCATCTTGTTTTTTTGTTCCATTGCGTTCATCTATATATAAAGTTTTTGTGGGAAAGCGCTTTGTCCAGACAGACGATTTGTCACGGCATCAGGCCTTTCTTTCTTGCCGCGATCGCTTTCACCAAGGTTTCATATTTATTCTCATCCAACACTTTCTCAAAGCAACGGGCAGCGGCGGAATAGCCAATATTACAAATCACGTCTACATTCTCAAGATCGAATGTCTTATATAAGCCAAACTCCTCCGCCTCTATTAAGACATCACACATCTCTCGATCCTCCAGCGTATTTGCCCGGAACATATAATGATAAGAGCGCTCGGCGATATGGAATATGGTCTGCTTATATTTTTGCGGGATCAACGGGCTTACGTTCACCCCGATAATACGCTCACATTCCTCACGGATGATGGAGACCGGAAAGTTGTGAAATAATCCTCCATCCACATAATGAACGCCATTGATGACTACAGGACTGAAAATAATCGGGATACTACAAGAAGCTGTCACCGCCTCAACAATAGGACCACTCCTAAATTCATGGCTTTCGCCATTATCCAAATCAGTCGCTACAACCACCAGCGGAATTTGTAAGTCCTCGATGTTCTTGGTCCGCAAGTGTCGCCTCAAGAAATAACGAAAGCGCTTACTATCGAACAAACCCGCCTTAGGAATCTGCAACTGGGCGAATTCCGAGAACTCACGTCCGGTAAAAAGCTCTTGGATCTCCGCCGCCGAATAGCCATCGGCAAACAAAGCGCCCATTAAAGCTCCCGCACTGGTACCGACTATAATATCCGGTCTTAGCGCACATTCTTCCATCATTCGAAATACGCCGATATGCGCAAAACCTTTCGCTCCGCCTCCGCTAAGCGCCAAGCCCAACCTATAGGGTTTATGGTTTGTCTCTTCTGCCATTTATTTCTTGTCTCTTAATCTGGTAACAAATATGCTGTTTTTTTTAATTAGAAACATTATTATTAGGGAAAAAGTTTCCATCCTCTTTTATTTTTGCTACATTTACACGGAAAGCAAAGGTGTTGTCACATTGTTTTCTTAAGTATAACATTAAATCTACCATGTTATGATTACGAGTATTTTCTGGATTATTCCGTTAGCGTCTGTCCTAGCGCTAGCATTTGCCTGGTTCCTCTTCAGGCAAATGATGAAAGAGAGTGAAGGAACTGAGTTGATGAAAAAGATCGCCTCCTTTGTGCGTGAAGGGGCGATGTCATATCTGAAACAGCAATACAAAGTAGTCGCCTCGGTTTTCGTTGTCCTAGTAATCTTATTCTCTATTATGGCCTATGGCTTCCATGTTCAAAACGAATGGGTTCCGATCGCCTTCCTGACAGGAGGTTTCTTCTCAGGATTAGCGGGCTTCTTAGGCATGAAAACAGCGACTTATGCCTCGGCCCGTACGGCGAACGCGGCCCGCACTTCCTTGAACAAAGGTTTACAAGTCGCTTTCCGAAGCGGGGCGGTCATGGGCTTAGTCGTTGTAGGACTTGGATTGCTGGATATCTCATTCTGGTATATCCTGTTAAATGCTTTCATCCCAGACGAGGCTTTGGACCCGACCCATAAACTCACCATTATCACGACAACCATGCTTACATTCGGAATGGGTGCCTCCACGCAAGCCTTGTTCGCACGTGTGGGAGGAGGAATCTATACGAAAGCCGCCGATGTCGGAGCGGATTTAGTAGGTAAAGTTGAGGCTGGGATCCCGGAGGATGATCCTCGTAACCCGGCGACAATCGCCGATAACGTAGGCGACAATGTAGGTGACGTCGCCGGTATGGGAGCCGACCTATATGAATCTTATTGCGGTTCCATCCTAGCGACCGCCGCATTGGGAGCCGCCGCATTCGTTTCTTCCGGAAGCGTAGAATTACAATATAAGGCGGTTGTAGCCCCAATGCTGATCGCCGCTGTCGGTATCATTTTATCTATTATTGGTATTTTCGCCGTCCGTACGAATGAGAACGCGACGATCAAGCAACTATTGAAAGCCCTAGCCATAGGAACGAACTTGAGTTCCGTATTGATCGCTATCTCCACGTTCGGGATTCTTTATGTGTTAGGCATGGAGAATTGGTTCTGGATCGGTTGTTCCGTGATCGTAGGTCTGCTAGTCGGAATCGTGATCGGGCAGGCGACGGAATATTATACCTCCCAATCCTATAAACCGACCCGGCTCGTCTCCGAAGCGGGACTGACCGGGCCGGCAACGGTTATCATCTCCGGTCTCGGACTGGGGATGCTGTCTACGGCCATCCCGGTACTTGCCGTCGTGGTCGGTATTATTTGTTCCTTCTTGTTCGCCTCCGGATTCGACTTCACGAACGTGGGCATGGGATTATACGGAATCGGTATAGCTGCCGTAGGTATGCTATCGACCTTAGGTATTACGTTGGCTACAGACGCTTACGGTCCCATAGCGGATAATGCCGGAGGCAACGCCGAGATGTGTGACCTAGGGAAAGAAGTCCGCAAGCGTACAGACGCATTGGATTCATTAGGAAATACGACTGCCGCTACAGGTAAAGGTTTCGCTATCGGTTCCGCCGCGTTAACCGGCTTGGCTCTGTTGGCCTCTTATGTAGAAGAGATCAAGATCGGTTTGCTCCGTTTAGGAGAGACCGTCCTGAACTTTACCGATGGCAGGAGTATCGAAATATCTAAAGCCTCATTCTCGGACTTTATGGTATATTATGATGTTACCTTAATGAATCCTAAGGTTTTAGCCGGAATGTTCCTAGGTTCCATGATGGCATTCATGTTCTGTGGCCTTACGATGAATGCTGTAGGGCGTGCGGCCGGGCACATGGTGGAGGAAGTTCGCCGTCAGTTCAAGGAAATCAAGGGCATTCTGACTGGAGAGGCACAACCGGATTATGCCCGTTGCGTTGAGATCTCGACGAAAGGAGCGCAACACGAAATGGTACTTCCCTCCGTTTTAGCTATTATCGCCCCCATCTTAACCGGACTCATATTTGGTGTGACGGGCGTTGTCGGATTATTGATCGGTGGATTAAGCACGGGCTTCGTATTAGCCGTATTCATGGCGAACGCCGGAGGAGCATGGGATAACGCGAAGAAATTCATCGAGGAAGGAAACTACGGCGGCAAGGGTAGCGAGGCGCATAAGGCAACCGTTGTCGGCGATACGGTCGGCGATCCGTTCAAAGACACTTCCGGCCCGAGTTTGAATATCCTTATCAAGCTGATGAGCATGGTAGCGATCGTGATGGCGGGATTGACGGTGGCTTGGAGTTTGTTTTAATAGTTGACCGTTAGTAGTTGGCAATTGACAGTTAGAGAAGTAAATCGACAATTTAATAGAGAAAACTAAATAATTGTCAATCATTGACTGTCAATTGTCAACTGTTTTGTATTTTTGCGTCGTAAAAACATAAAACAATTCAACAATGTCAATCTCACGCTTTAATGCTGTGGAGAAGGCATCCAACCGAAAGGCCGTGGAAGCCGTTACTCCCGAACACAAAGTATCTGAGTACTATGGCGAGAATGTCTTCAACCGGAAGGCAATGCAGAAATATCTCTCCAAGGAAACGTACAAAGCCTTGACCCACGCCATTGACAATGGCATACCTATCGACCGGGAAATCGCCAATCATGTGGCAGCCGGCATGCGTATGTGGGCACTGGAAAAAGGAGTCACTCATTATACCCACTGGTTTCAACCGCTTACCGATGGCACCGCCGAGAAGCACGACGCTTTCGTGGAACACGATGGTAACGGTGGCATGATCGAGGAGTTCAGCGGCAAATTGCTTGTCCAGCAAGAACCGGACGCCTCCAGTTTCCCGAACGGTGGACTTCGCAATACCTTCGAGGCCCGCGGCTACTCCGCTTGGGACCCCTCCTCTCCCGCTTTTATCGTAGATGACACACTTTGTATCCCAACCGTATTTATCGCTTATACCGGCGAAGCACTGGATTATAAGACCCCGCTGATCCGCTCTATCGAAGTATTAGGAGAAGCCGCCAAGGACGTATATCGGTATTTCGATGAGGATGTCAATAAAATAATTACTTACCTAGGTTGGGAACAGGAATATTTCCTTGTTGACGAGGACTTGTATTCCGCCCGTCCGGACCTCTCACTCACCGAGCGTACCTTGCTAGGACATGAGAGCGCGAAGAACCAACAATTAGACGACCATTATTTTGGCGCTATCCCCTCTCGTGTACAAGAATTCATGAAAGACTTGGAAACCGAATGCTATAAACTAGGTATCCCGGTAAAGACCCGCCATAACGAGGTAGCCCCCAACCAGTTCGAGCTAGCTCCTATTTACGAGGAATGTAACCTGGCCAACGATCATAACCAATTATTGATGTCGGTCATGAAACGGGTAGCCCGCCATCATAATTTCCGTGTATTATTGCACGAGAAGCCATTTAACGGGGTAAACGGTTCCGGGAAACACTGTAACTGGTCTATGGGAACAGACAAGGGGGTAAATTTATTCTCTCCGGGTAAAGACCGTGAGGACAACCTGCGCTTCATCACTTTCGTGGTGAACACCATCATGGCCGTTTATAAATACAACGCTTTATTAAAAGCGAGTATCGCTTCCGCCACGAACGCGCACCGCCTAGGTGCGAACGAGGCACCTCCCGCTATCATCTCCACTTTCCTCGGAACGCAAATCAGCGAGATCTTGGATAAGTTCGAGAATAGCTCTATCGAGGACGCTATCGAGGTAGACGATAAAAAGGGCTTGCATCTTGGCTTCGGGCAGATCCCCGAACTGCTGTTGGACAATACGGATCGTAACCGTACCTCTCCTTTCGCCTTCACCGGAAACCGTTTTGAGTTCCGTGCCCCGGGTTCTTCCGTGAACTGCGGATCGGCCATGTTAGCGTTGAACTCCGCCGTAGCCTATCAATTGCAACAATTCAAGAAGGACGTAGAGGCTTTGCAAGCGGAAGGAAAAAGCAAGGAAGTAGCGATCTTCAAGGTGCTGAAAGCCTATATCAAGGAATCTAAGCCGATCCGTTTCGATGGAAACGGTTATTCGGACGAATGGAAAGAGGAAGCCGCCAAGCGAGGTCTGGATTGCCAAAATAGTGTTCCCTTGCAATATGACGCTTATCTTAAACCGGAGTCGATCGAGATGTTCACGTCTACCGGCGTACTTACCCAGAAAGAATTGGAAGCGCGTAATGAAGTAAAATGGGAAGTCTATATCAAAAAGGTACAGATCGAGGCTCGGGTATTAGGGGATTTATCCTTGAACCATATCATCCCGGTAGCCGTTCGCTACCAGAGCGTATTGCTGGATAATATAGCGAAATTGAAAGAGACATTCGGCGATGACCCGGAATTCCGCGATATGTCGGAAGAGCCCCGTCGCTTGGTTCGTAAGATAGCCGGGCATATCTGTGCCGTGACCAAGAAAGTGGATGAGATGGTAGAGGCCCGCAAGAAAGCGAACCGCTTGACCGATATGCGGGAAAAGGCGATCGCTTACCACGACTCGGTAGCCCCTTATTTGGATGAGATCCGTGACCATATCGATGATCTGGAGCTGATGGTGGACAACCAGATGTGGCCGTTGCCGAAGTATCGGGAACTCTTGTTTATCCGATAAAAAACACCGATACTGGCGTAGCCTTGCGCCAGTATCGGCATAGCCTCACACAGATATAGGCACAGCCTTACACCGATACTGGCATAATGCTACGCCTATACTCCCGTTTACCACTTCACATAAGAAGCCTTCATCAAGAAGTCATAATCATGTTTCATCGCTTGCAGCGGTGTCATATTATAACGCTCTTGCTCAATGAAGTAATCCTCTAATCCGGCTTTCTCCGCCACAGCGAATAAGGATTTGAAGTCTACGATTCCGGCGCCCATCTCCGTGCTGCCCTTTCCATCCGCGTTCGCGTCTTTCAAGTGCCAGTTGGCGAAACGACCGGGATAACGGTTCACGTAATCATGACATTTAAAACCGCCATACACTAATTGAGCCGTATCGATCTGAAAAGTAACCAGCCCTTTGTCCGTATTCTCGATCATCACGTCGAACGGGATCTTCCCTTCCAACTCATGGAATTCATCCACATGGTTATGGAAAGCGAAACGCAACCCGTTCGCCTTCGCGATCTCACCACATTTATTAAATTGATCCGCTAAACGCTTCACGTCCGAAAGGCTCTTGATATCTTTGGAGGGATAACCTGCCTGAACAATCCATTTACAGCCTACCTCTGCCGTATCGGCGGCATTCTTTTTCCAGAAGTCCCATCCCTTGGTATCACCCTCCGCCAGCAAACCGCTTCCGGTATGGGAACCTACCATACGGGCACCCAGATCCGCCAGATATTTCTTCATCTCGGCCGGGGATTTCCCGTAGAATTTGCCATCCCGGTAACCGGCGGCTTCCATCCGTTTATAACCGATATCCACCAAAGCCTTCATCGTTCCGTCAAAATCCGTCTTCAAGTCGTCCCGGACACTATACAACTGCACACCTATCGCTTTCTCTTTCTTAGCCAAGATAGAGGCAAAGCCATTCGGTACTACACTCAGCGCAGCCACAGCGGCACCCGCTTTCAAAAAATTCCGTCTCGTTATCATCATACTATTCTTTAAGATTAACGTCGCTAAAGGTAGCAAAATTATTTCTACTTTCGCGCACATTTAAACAAACGATCATGCAAGGAACAAAAAATCTGACCGAAGGGGTCATCTCCCGGCAACTATTCAATCTGGCCATGCCGATCATGGGCACCTCATTTATCCAAATGGCCTATAGCATCACCGACATGGCTTGGGTAGGCCGGTTGGGAAGCGAGGCCGTAGCCGCTATCGGCGCCGTTGGTATCCTTACTTGGATGACGAACTCGATCTCTTACTTGAATAAAGTAGGCTCGGAGGTGAGTGTCGGACAAAGTATCGGGGCGCAAAACGTGGAAGATGCCCGAGGATTCGCCTCTCATAACCTGACGATCGCCTTGCTCCTCTCGCTTTGCTGGGGACTCTTGCTATTCGTTCTCGCTCATCCGATTATCGGTTTCTACAAACTGGAGGAACCGATCGCGCTGAACGCCGTGGAATATTTGCGAATCGTCGCCTCCGCATTCCCGTTTATTTTCCTATCGGCGGCGTTTACCGGGATTCATAATGCCTCGGGATTGAGTAAGATTCCATTTTATATCAGCGGAACAGGTCTTTTACTGAATATGGTGCTAGACCCTTTATTTATACTCGGCTTCCATTTGGGCACGGCGGGCGCGGCTTGGGCTACGTGGATCTCCCAAGCGGTGGTTTGCGGACTATTCGTCTATCAGCTAAAATGCCGCAATAAATTGTTCGGGGGATTCCCTTTCTTTGTCCGTTTAAAGGAACGCTACACCAAGCGGATCTTCCAATTGGGCCTGCCGGTGGCTTTATTAAATACATTCTTCGCGATCATCAATCTTTTTATGGCTCGTACGGCTTCCACCTACGGAGGGCATATCGGCTTGATGACGCTTACGGCAGGCGGACAAATGGAGGCGATCGCATGGAACACCTCACAAGGCTTCAGTACGGCCCTCTCCGCTTTCACCGCACAGAACTACGCCGCACGCAAAAAAGAACGTATCTTGACCGCTTATCATACGACGCTTAAAATGACTTCGATCATCGGCATGCTCTGTACCTTGCTATTCGTCTTTTACGGTAGCGAGGTTTTCTCACTGATCGTGCCGGAGCAAGCCGCTTACGAGGCTGGCGGCATATTCCTCCGGATCGATGGATATTCGATGATCCTCATGATGTTGGAAATTACCACGCAAGGCATGTTCTACGGTACCGGCCGAACGGTTCCACCGGCGATCATCAGCATCTCGTGCAACACCCTGCGCATACCTTTGGCCATCGGGCTGGCGGCAGCGGGACTGGGTATTACGGGTGTTTGGTGGGCGATCAGCCTTTCCAGCATGCTAAAAGGTATCGTCGCTTTCATCTGGTTCAGTATCTTACAGAAGAAGATCTTGTAAGCGGAACAATTCTTACCGATTTTCCGTACATTCGCGATTAAAATGACATTCAATTAAAAAACAACCTATATGGATAACAAATTCAAACCGGAAACCCTGTGCGTACAGGCCGGTTGGCAACCCAAGAAAGGAGAACCCCGTGTCCTCCCGATCTATCAAAGCACGACATTCAAGTATGAGACGAGCGAGCAGATGGCTAAATTGTTCGATTTGGAGGAAAGCGGCTATTTCTATACCCGCCTTCAAAACCCGACAAACGAGGCTGTAGCCGCCAAGATCGCAGCGTTGGAAGGTGGCGTGGCTGCCATGCTGACCTCATCCGGACAGGCCGCTAGCTTTTTCGCTTTCTTCAATATTTGCGAGGCTGGCGACCATATCGTAAGCGCTACCAGCATTTATGGAGGTACTTATAATCTACTGGCCGTTACCTTGAAGAAGCTGGGAATCGAATGCACATTCATCGATCAAGACGCAAGCGAGGAAGAGATCTCCAAGGCTTTCCGCCCGAATACGAAGGCGATGTTCGGCGAGATGATCTCCAATCCGGGCGTTATGGTATTGGATGTGGAGAAGTTTGCCCGCATCGCCCATAATCATGGCGTACCCTTGATCGTCGATAATACGTTCGCCACGCCGATCAATTGCCGTCCGTTCGAATGGGGAGCGGATATCGTTACGCACTCCACGACTAAATATATGGATGGCCATGCCACAAGCGTGGGCGGTTGTATCGTGGACAGCGGCAATTTCGATTGGGAAGCGCATGCCGAGAAGTTCCCGGGACTTTGCCAACCGGACCCTTCTTACCACGGATTGACCTATACCAAGGCATTCGGGAAATTAGCGTTCATCACGAAAGCGACTAGCCAACTGATGCGTGACCTTGGAGCGATCCAATCCCCGCAAAACGCGTTCCTATTGAATCTGGGATTGGAGACCTTGCATCTTCGTGTACCGCAGCATTGCAAAAACGCCTTGGCGGTAGCGCAGTGGCTACAGAAATGTGATAAGGTAGCTTGGGTTCATTATCCTGAATTGGAAGGCAATCCGTACCATGAACTCGCCAAGAAGTATCTACCGAATGGCTCTTGCGGCGTATTATCCTTCGGATTGAAAGGTGGACGTGAGGTGGCGATCAAGTTTATGGATAGCTTGAAACTCGCCGCTATCGTAACTCACGTAGCGGATGCCCGTACTTGCGTGCTTCACCCGGCCAGTCATACGCACCGCCAGTTGAGCGATGAGCAATTGATAGAGGCTGGCGTAGCTCCGGACTTAATCCGCTTCTCTGTAGGTATCGAGAACGCCGATGATATCATCGCCGATATTGAGCAAGCGTTGAATCAATAAAGCTGTACCCATGGTACACCGATGAAACAAATTGGGCAGACGAACGTAGATTATCATGGAATATCTACGATCATCTGCCCAATCTGTATCATCAATGCACTATGCGTCCTAATCCTCGTCCTGCATATTCATACTAAACAAATTGCCACCGGCCGAGGCATCCTCCTCCTCGCTCGCCGCCTCTTGTTCTTTTGTCTTTTCGGCCAGATACAATTGATAAGCCTCTTCTATTTCGCTCAGCTTTTTCTCTTTGTGTTTATCGCATTCTTTTTTATTGGAATCGTAGACCTTATCGATTTGATCGTTAACCTCCTCGATCTCCTCCTCGCTCGCGGCAAATAGATATTTCTTTGTCTTAGCCAAGAACGCCACCTTTTCTTCTTTCAGTTTAGCGATAGCGACCTCATAAAGCGCATGGGTCATATTCGTATACGCATCCCGCCTATCCTCGTCCACATCCGGTACCGTGAAAAGCAGATAATTCTTCATAGGCTCTTCAATATCCTCATCAGTCAATCCGAGCATCTTCATCTCCTCATCCGTCAACATTGGGGCCATCTCGTTTTCTTTCACCTCCATTTTGAACTCAGGATGCTCCCCTTGTATCCCTTTCAGGACCGGAACAAAAAAGTTCTCCTTCTTGGGATAAATCGCATATTGTTTCTTATTCGGGATATCTATATCCGCGACATTCTCTATATTCGCTTCAACCGCTCCAACTCGTACCGTAGTCGACAACAAAGCAATGGGCTTCGCCTCGATGCAAATATTCGATAATCGAAAGAAATACAAAACCGCATGTGCGCTCATTGTATCTTCGGACTCTTTTAATATCAGCTCAATCTTCTTATTCATGATTATTTTTTATGAAGCATTAATACTATTCTTGTTTCATCATTCGGGGTTATTCTTACCTTTTTCTCAAGCAATTTATAACCTGTTTTCCGTAGGACTATCGTATGTTCCATATCCGTATCAAGATCTTTGATGATATAGGGTGTCTTCCCCACATACCAACCATCCAAATAGATATCCGCGTTCAAAACATTCGATTCAATATTCAGCATACCATAATTACTGGCCGGACTATCTAACTTCAAATCCAGCTTATCCTGCTCCTCTATATGGACAAATACAGGCTTTGAGGTCAACGCATCTCGTTTATTCGAAATCAGATAGTCCCCCCTGCGCAAATACCCCGACCAAAAACCATCTGTTACATATTCGTTATTAATATAGATACGACAACGCTCATCAAACGCCTTTATGGTTACAGGGATACTATCAAGCGCATACGGCACCTCCATAGGTTGTCCGGCAGTCTTCTCAAGCTTCTCGGACCGTAACCTCTTGTGCTTATAAAAATCGCCGGTATCAAGAGCGATCTCCTTAAACTCGGATGGCTCCAACTCAAATTCCCTACTATATTCCAGATCGTTATATTTAGCGTATAGATAATGAGTTCCGGAAGCAAGTTTCTTACGCCTCAAACTTTCCCGACTCTCCACTTTATGATCCAGATAGACCTTTATACTATCCGCATTGTAGCTCACACGCAAATAAGAATAATCCGGAACTAATTTCACATTATACTCATACGGGCTCTCCTGCTTCAGAACAATCGTATCCGTTCGATCCTTGAAAAAAGCAGCCATGGTCTTTATGGTATACGTCCCGATAGGCAACAACAGCTGAAGCCCATCCATTGTCGCCTTTTGATAAAGAGAGTCAACGATGACTATGGCATCTTTATAAGGACATACGATTTTCAGCCATTGATGTTGTTGCTTATATTCAAATGAACCGGGAGAGACTATCTCCGCCTTGTATAATTTCCTTGATTTCAATTTAGATACCGGTATTCTCCAATTCAGTGTTCCATATTGAGGATGGGCAATTTTTATATATCTCACCTCTTTATTCACGATCAAGCGTGAGAACCCATCTTTATTTTTCACCTCTATATCTTGTGACGGAGAAGAAAAGCTATATCCCTCTTCCTTCGTATAAAGATCGATCACTCTCTTTTTCTTCACCTTGTCCGCCTTATCAATGGGCACAGCCGTAAACTTGTCAACACTTATTTGTTGTGCTTGACAAAAAAGACTGCCAAAAACGAAATGGCAAATAATCAAGAGCAGTAACCTTACGTCCATTATATCGCTTTATTCTAAATTGATCGCAACCACCACAGGATAGATCCCCGGCATCCTGTTTTCTATCATTTTTTGCATCAGAAGCTCTATATGCGAAATAGCATCAGAGATTTTTTTCTGCACATACGAATTGTTTGTTAGATGAATGAATATAGCTATCTCATATCCCTTGTACAACGGCTCTATCTTCAAACGATGCTTAATGTCAATAGCCAAGATATATTCCGAAGGGATAAGGTAGCGTGTATATAATTCTTTAAAGCAAAACAATTTTATGTCCGCGCTCGTGACAAGACGGTCGCTTGTCGCCAACATATACTTAGTCTGTACAGCATCGTATTCTTTTTTATTTTTTATCTTATGCCGAGCATGTGGGAATTGGACAATCTGGGTCTCCACCGCATTGAGGTTAGCAGGAACATTCAATTGATTTAATTTATTAGCGATAGAATCATAATCAATTGCGCCATTACTTACCAAATACTTTACATTCACGCTGGTCTCAGGTTCCAGGCCTTGCCTGTTTCTCAAAATCAAATATATCCCCTTGCAGAGAGACTCATCGTGCAAATTGCTAATCATATTATCTTTTAAGTCCTCCTTGATATTGTCAAGCAACAAGGATAATTCCCTGATCTTTCCACCTTCCCTTAGATTCGGAATGCTTTGAAAAGCATAGAAATCGGATGAGAATTTCAGCACAAGCTCATTGACCAGATTCAAGACATCATGCAAACCAAACCGATCCGCATCGAATTTGCGAACCACCACCGATGAATTATAATGGTTATATCCAGAATTATCGGGAACGAGACACAAAAAACTTTTTTGTCCCATCCTAACATCACCTCTATCCTCTATCCTTTGTATCGGTTTGCTCGCTGACAGATCCACACTCTCCTCACAAATATTCACGAGCGGGAAAGTATTGAAGATGATAGAGTCTTTGTTAAATGAAAAGTTATTATTGATAGAAGTGAATTCAAAAATAAGATCGATGGTCTCCTCCTCTAGGTTCTCAAGAATCTCGTTTTTCTTAAATACGAACAAGCGTGCATTCTGTTCCGCGAACAAATCAAACCATAAAGAACGAGTATCAAGGGATTGACTTTGCTGATAAAGCATAGAATTGAAAGAAAGGCAATTCACAAAAGGTAAATCACTTATCTCCCACGGTTTCACGATCGCCAAAGGCTGCTTTTTATAACTTATCGTAAGGTCTTGAAAGTTTGAATTCAGAATTTGAAAAGCAAACCCCTCCAAACTTTTTACCGGCTCCTTGAAAACAAGAGACACTTTCCACCTTCTGCCATCCAGACGAACGACAGATTTTACCGTATGCGCAAGTACACGAGTCTTAAACAGCGGCATAAAGTGATAATCAGATCCATGGATTTTAAAAAGATCGGAAGCGTTCAATTCTACCACATCCATATTTTTGCGGGGAGCGCTTTTTACGATCATGCAATAAGGCATCTCCGTTCGGAAAGGTAATGGGCATAGATATTCAAAAAAATCCTCATATATGCTCCTCTTGCTCGCATCCCAACCGGATTTCATCTCACCCTCTTGATAAGCAAGCGCTATCAAAAACAGCATAAATACGGGATCTTTTTCGATACCCTCAATATCCTCCAGTTTATAATTCGCACGCCAAACTTCTATAGCGGCTTTCAAAAGCTCTTCCGCTCTATCTCTGATTTCAAAATGCAATCGTTCCATCTGAATTTCAATTAATGACTATTTGTTCCATGCACCTATGCTTGTTTCATAAGTGTACTCTTCCCCCTTTGGCAATAGATTCGCCTTGATGTGTATTTTAACCAGTTTCTCTACTTTTATGTAAGACATTACCACTTCCACATTACTCAACCGAGGCTCATACCTTTCTATCGCATTTTGTAAATCCTTAGCGAAGGTATTGCTGTTCTTTGAAGATCCGGAGACCTTCTTTTCATACGACTCCGTATCATCATTCGCCTCATAAGCAGATCGATTACTGTTATTGACACGCTCTTCCAACTCGTTAAAAATCTCAAAGCGCAGATTGGAAAATGCAAACCCAAAATTAGGGTCACAGACAAAAGCCCCCTTGGGAGTGGCAATTATCAAATCAATAAAACCATTGATCGACGCTACATTGTCCGCTCTGCCAAAACGATAATCGCTCTTATCTATTTTCAAAGGTAATGTTATCATACTTTCGAGCATAAAAATTAAATGAGAGGAAGGAAATCTTGTTCCTCTTCTGGCTTTACATACAACGCCTCATACAACTTATCATATAGATCTTGGAACAATACTTTTTGCAATTTATCACTTATCTCTATATCCAATTCATTTTTAAGCACTCCTTTCAAATCCACATGAATATACTCAACGACAGTCTCTTTTATATCATCATGTATTTTCGTTCTGATGTTTCCGTTCATCTCCGCATACACTCTCTCATAAAGCAACGCATAGATCTCATCATGCAATTCTTTTTTGATCTCTGCTTTTAAGACCTCCATATCGATCGTGTTATCGACCAATACCACTCGGTCTAACACGGCAACTGCTCCCTCCAGATATTCTTTCACTGCAGACATCCATTTCCGGATATCATATAAGGAATAATTCAAATCAATATTGGAGTTCTGGTTGTTAGGTTTGAATATATAATATTGAATGGCAAGGACTATCTCCCGCATGAGTTCCGCAAAATCTTGTACCTTATGGCTCAGTCTATATCCCTGCAACTCAAAAGCGTATCTTATAAAAGTTCTTTGCCCTTCTCCGGATTCAAAATTCTTATGCTGGGCAATCTCTTCCAACTTATGAGCCAAGAAAGTTATATACTCAGCAAATCCCGCATGGGAACTCAATTGGATACATGGCGGAATATATTCCTTCTCTATGCTAAACACGCTTTCACTCACATTGAACTTAACCAAAGGAAACATATTACCATTAAGTTCTATTTCAGCCAACGTGTTTATACCATATATATATTTCGGTTTCAGTATGGAAACATTTTTCTCAGAGCTCTCTATCTTTTTATCATCCATCTTCACCGTCAGATAATACTCATTTCCGAACAATAAAGGCATGGGGACAACTACATCCTCATCGATATCCAATAGATCGCCATTGGCCAAAAGCGCACGGCAACGCAATTGATCAATCTCAACATTTTTTCTCACAAAAACAGCCGTACACTCAAATGATGAATTCGGCAGGAGCCCAAATACGCCAAGCCCCATCATTCGAGTTACAGCCTGTAACCTTGCGTCTAAATTGCCATCAAACGCAATAAAAGTGTCTGGAGTTAACTCCAAACCATATTTCCAATCAATTCGTGAGTTTATATCCATAACTACAAATTATTAGTTTTCTGTTGTATTTTCGTATTGTACCCTAATAGACTTCGAGTACTAATCGTATCATTATCTCTATTGTCTACAATTATAAAATTTGTCTCTATATAAACAGGCACAAACCACTCTTTAATAAAATCAAACAGAGGCAAAAGTTCTTGCTTCAACTGCTTATAGGTATTTTTTTCCAAACCTGATATGATAACATAATAGGTTACTTGGGAAAGGAAACATCCGACCCTACCATTCCCCCTGTATTCTCCGATTTTTTTCTCGACTTTACAAATTAACTCTTCCGATAATAAAAACTCCAGGAATTCCCTTATCGCCTCCATATCGCCCTTGATCTTGTCTCCTCGCAAAATAAGATGGGCGATTTTCTTCACATATTTATTTTGCTCTTTTGCATAATCATAGCCATAAATCTCTTTCAATAGGATGACTACTTTATTTTCATTCAATGAAGAGAAAAAGGCTTCATAACCCAAGGCCTCCCTAAACCGGAAAGTATCTACCGCAGAAAAAACGCCACAGAGATCTTCATAATTATCCCTATCCTCTTTGAGCTGCTTACTCTTATGATGCCTTCTCTCCTTTCTATTTATAACGTCCTTTCTGAATAGAGCACTTTCCGGGAACAGTTTTATAAAATTATCACGACTGAGCGAAAGTTTATTGTTCTCCAGATCAATGTCCATAAGGTCATTTTGATAATTTCTAAAAAAAGCGCCCTTGTATTCCGCTATCCAAGAGTCGCTTCTCTCGGGATAGAGGTAATTGAGTAAAACCTCAGCTTTTATATTTGTCAAGTCAACATTCATTTGCAAAAAGTATTAAAGGACTTTGCGTCATTACCTAATTCAATATGCTTGATTCCAGAAGGTGTATCAACCTCGATGATATCCCAAGCCGGAATTCCTATGGATTTCAGCGTTAAATGTTTAAATCTAAAATCCTTATCTATTACCTTATGTTCCAATTGATACATGGCACTCATCGCTCCATAAGGTACATGATCCAATATCTTCCTTTGCTCTATAAACAAAGGAACTTCATAATTAGGCCGCAAGACTTCTACCTTATATTGATCGTCTTTTGACTGGATATACTCAACAAAGCTCTTGTGTCCCAATAAGATTCTCACCACCTCTGAACCGGTCACAGATGTCAATACATTTAATGCCTCACCCACTGTCATATCCGAACTCAAATCCGCACAAACAACATCATCCCATTTTTCATGCAAGGGACAAGTATCATCGTATGCTTTGAACTCTACTATCTTTGAACTCAGATGCTCACCTTCCCAATAGAACATTTTCCCGCATAAAGAAGTAAAGCGTCCCTCCTCCAAGGCTTCTTTATGAATCAATTTCATCGCCTCCTGCACTTGTACCGCCGCAATGATAGAGGCTACGACCGGAGTAGTAGGCGCCCTTCCTGATTCCTGATTCTGCCGCACAACTGAAGAACAAGACATTCTTCGCGACATTTCCCGAATTCCTTTTTCTCCCAGGTTACAGGCATAACAGTTTTCCCCCTGACGAAACACCCGTGCTGTTCCTTCCAATCCGTCGATTCCTCCATCAACCCAAGGAACTCCCATACGAAATGCAGATCGACAAAGTGTGTAACGTGCGTATTGATTGTCTAAGCAGGAGATAATAACATCCATCTCTCTAAACAATCCCAATCCTACATGATAGCTAATGTCTCCATGAATCGTGTGTATTCTCACAGCAGGATTAATCTTTTGAAGCCGTTTAGCCGCAACATCCGTTTTGAAATAATGATGCTCCGCATCTGACTTCCTGAAAAGTATAGAACGGCAAAGGTTCGATTCCTCGATCACATCAAAATCCACGATAACAATATGCTCGACTCCAAACAATACCAGATTTTTCAAGACCTCATTGCCCAAAGCGCCACACCCGACTACCATAACCTTGGCATTCTTTACGACATCCGCCTCAAACCACGACAATTTAGAGAAAATCTCCTCTCCCCAATGTTCACCTGATATATCATGAATCGATCGCATACCTGTTTTATTTGTCTTTTTCCAAATAGGTGAATTTTGTCTTGCCTATTTCAAATGCTGTTTTATGATAGAGTCTGTATCGCTTCCCGATCTGAGCGGAACGTTGATTGATTTTCATAGGTTCATGCGCTACGATATACAATGAATTATTTACTTTCTTCACGGTTGCGTGGATCGGAGCGATGGATTTATCTAAATCCCAATCCAAATGTATACTACAATCAATCGAACTACCAATAAGCACCTCATCATCCTTGCGCTGTTCACTCTGTGAATAACGGGGGCTATGTCCGTTAAACCATTTGAACAAAGCTACCTCCATTGGCTTCACACAGCCTTCTACTCGCAGGAAATAACGTCGAGACATCGGTTTTATAAAGGCAAAAGATAACGCAAATCCAATACAATAAATCGTATTGAAAATAAGTTGTATATAATAACAATCCAACTTATTTAAACTGTATATAGATAATATCGCAAGCGATAGAACCGCAAAGAATGTGGTAACAAAAACACTGACAAATATTTTCCGTACAACGATTGGGGTCGCATAGGTAGCGGTAACCATTATAATCAAACTATTAAACATCCAGATAAATAGCACCAAAAGGAGTGCGTTGTTATAAGAATCCGCCGGTGTCGTAACAATCGCATATATAAAAAAGACCAAGGCTCCCCCTAAACCACTTAACACGGATAATACTACACGGATAATAGTCTTATGATTAATCGAATGACCTTTTGCTGACAAAAGGTCCAATACCAGTGTAATCCAAAAACAAATCGTAAATCCGTATTTGTACAAATATCTACCGGATGAGATATTCCCGGATAAAGGAGCGTCCAAAATTTCCAATTGATCGATAGCCGCAAGTGTCTTCACGAAGAGCTGATCTACAAAGGGCATGTCCACTCTCTTTATGACAAAATACGACAGCCATATCACAAGGGCAGTGGTAATACAATACAGCAGCCATCGCATGATAAAGGGCGCGTTTTGAACATCAAATAGATTTTCCTGATTATAGTAGAACCTTCCCTCCTTGCACTTCTCTCCATATTCAGGGCATCTGTATTTATTTTCTTTCCAACATCTCCAATGGGTCGTATGTTTACATTTTGTCACGATTTCATCCCCCTTAACAAAACGACCTCTGCAATAATAACATTCTTGTTCCACGATATTGCCATTACGCACCATAAATTCATCCGTGTATTTAGTCACGTATTTCCTTTTGAAAACCAAGATGTATTGAAAATAAGGATATATGAATTGCAAAAAGATATAGACAATCACCAACAAGAGTAACATATAAATGACCCCCATAAATATAATTTTCCCGTTCAGTTGGAAATTCACGTAAAGGGGATCGTAAAAATGACTTAAGGAATAAACCAAACGTCCTTCACCCAGCAACTCTTTTCCAGTATAAACAGAGACGTTCAAGATAGATAAAGAACCGATATAGGCCTTTCTATCCGGATTCTCAAGCTTAATTTTGTATTTTAAATTTTGTATATTTTGAAGGAGTGATACCTGATCAAAAATATCCGAGTAACTGAATGTATTGAAGTACTGACCACCTGTCGCCTCGCAGAAGTCTTTTAGGCGCATTCTTGTCGAAAGGATATTACCATCTGTATTATCGGGAGCTTCGGGATCTTCGAGACTATTATTATTAAAGCTTACATAGTAAAATGGCACTCTCAAAGTCGAGTCCTTGCGAACTTCCTGGCCTAACCAATAAAGTTGTTGTTGACGCTCATAATGGGAGTCATCTATAGGAGAACCATCTCGATAGGTTTCCTCGTCGGAAAAAACAAACAGAATCTTTTTATCGTTCGGTATTTTGCTCCAGCTACTGACACCATACCAATGCCTCTTGTCGTAGCGAATCTGGTCGTATTGCTCGATGATGTCCTTATAGAGATAATTCTCATTACGTTGGGAAACAAACAGATGTTCCAACACAAAATTGGAAACGGGCATTAAATCCGAAAGTCCACCATTCCCCGCAAACCGAATATGTAGATTATTGTTGAATGTCGTCCTGAATAAGCTGGTGACAGCTGTTCTCTGCGCATCAACTTGTTCTTGTGACAAAGTAAGGTCTACAATAACCAACGTATGTATGCTGTCAAAACGATGCTGGTGAGCCTCCTCTATCAATGCGACTTTTGGTTGTACCTTGTCTTCGACTCCATATAAAGAACTCTTTTCCTCTATGTCAATGCGGTCAACATGCCGGTTCATCATAATCATGCTACGACTGATGGAATCTGAAAGCTCTAAATTTAGGGTATACGTTTTACCGTCCGGGGCAAGCTTAATTGATAGCTCCTTAATCTGTCCCCTATTATGATCACCTCCATACTTCTCAAACAAGTTATTGCCATCCAGTACAAACAGAGAGACAATAGCGGTGATAAATATAGATAATTTCGTTTTAATATTCTTTTCTACATCCATTTCGTTCGATTTTTTACGCTTTATATTGTAGGATACTCATTTGAGTTTTGTTTTCGCAACGCCTCCAAAGCTTTCGCATTTTTCTTTAATGCCTTAGCCGCTGATATTTTCGTCTGTATCATACCAACAAACATCAAAAGCAACGCTACAGCAGCCAACGAATACAAGTAATCCTTTATACGATCCAAGAAAGGTTTGTACTCCGCAGACCTTATACTTTGCGATTTGACAGATATATTTGCGAATAGTTGCTCTGCTTCACTTTCCTTATCCCTTAATTCAGGAAACTCATTCAAGATGGATTTCATGCTCCCGAATTTGACAGAAGCATCTTCGAATATACTTTCTTCCCTTGCTTTCAGTTCTTCCAATTGTCCGGCGGTTTGCTCCGTTAGCGAATAAGAAATCGCTAATTTTTTCAAATCATCGTATTCTTTCTGAAGATTCTGAAGAAACGCTAAATCCTGAAGAAAGATTTCATCTTGCTTAAAAAACAACAAACGCCGATCAATGGAATTTTCCAGTTCTTTGATTCTGTCATTCAACTGCACGACCATGTTCAATACCTCCTCTTCCTCTAATACGATATGCTCTATGGAAAGATAGTATTTCGTCCATCTCAAATTCAATTTAACAAACTCTTGCCTGCATAGATTGACGTCTTCACGATTCGCACTTGTTATATAAGAGAGAATCAAATCTGTTTTATCCGTGAAGTCCTGTATTACGTTGACAACCTCAATAAGATCTGGTTCGGTTACTGCCGCCGAATCCTTCCGTATTGAGGCTGCATTTATTTGCCACCACAAAAGAAATATAAATAACAGGTATATACGAATCATAACCAAACCGTTAGAACTTATTTTCTATACTTTGTCAATTGAATAAAAACCTTTTCCGCATGATAGAACATTTCCACTGCACGAACGGTCTTATCATCTATAATCTCCACGCTTGCGATATATAGATTGACCTGAGAAATAATCTCCTCACACTCTTTCTTCATTTGCAAACACTCCGCAACATCTGTTGAACACTGCATGACTGACATACACTTATCCAATTGCCTTGTCCGGTCACGGATATACTTATCATCAGCGATATTCGATTTCACATCTACCGCAAGGTTGATTTCTTGAAGCGAATCAACCAACGCATTATAGCGAGCGTATAAATCTCGAACTACATCACATTTATCCTCTTTCAGGTTCTTTGGAAACCGCTTCACGGCAATATCTTTTAATTTATCAAACAACTCTTTCTTTTCTACCGTATTAGAGAGAGTTGTGTTCGATTTCACCTCATTCAGTGAGACTAAAGAGGATTGTAACGTATTGAATGCCGTTGTTGCCACTTCGATATCTCCCTCTCTATTCAGGCAATGGTCTCTTTCAATTTCTATCTTATATTCTTTGTTCAGCTTGCTATACGCAAAAATATGATATTTCTCTTTCTTGGGTTTTCTTTTCTCCATGAACAAGATATCTCCTAAAAAGATGGAAATATGGTTCGTCGTATCTCCATCGATCAAGAACTTTTGCTCGATCACGTCATTTACAATCTTGGTTGAAGTTTCCAAGGGGAATGCTCCTGTAGCTCGGAGCGTCTGCCGCATCACATATTTCCGTTTGCGTTTGGTATAGAGTTTTATATCCTTTTTGGTAGAAGACGAGACCTTAAAACGAGCGTTCTCATCACATTCGTTCGCAAATGGCAGTCTATGGGGAACCAACCGGGAGAACCAATTTACCGCAGATCGATACGGAGTGTCACTCCATAGCGCAAATACCGTATGATACGATATCAACGAGACACTGACGGCATTCTCTTCCTCCAAAAACAATATTTTGACAATCATACCGACAGGGGCTCCCTGAGAGGTTTGAATGTCAATATGATCCGTGATCGGTTGGTTGGCCGATAATTTCAATACCCCTTCCTGCTGCGCTTTGACAGACAAGACGCCCAACAATAGTACGAATAAAATGATTACCTTATTTCTCATCGCTCAACAACTGATTAATATATCCCATCGGTTCTCCATATTCGATCACCCATTTAGCCACCGTTAGATCCTCTGGGAAAGGTGGATGATTCAAGGCATGGTAGCGTTCGTATCTCAAATACGAGGCTATGCGCTCAACACACCAGGCTATTTCCGTAAAACTATCCATTTTATTTAAACACACCCTACCACGAAACGCACCATGATACCGGATATTCGGATGCCAAGGGCAAACCGTATCTCGTTTGGATTCATCGGCTGAAAGGAAAAACAGCTCAACCGGCGAATCTACGCAAGGAAACCCTTCCGGTATGGCCAATCGCAAGATAAACTCATTGGCGAACAAGGGCTTTTGAAGACAATCTATGCCACAAAAACTGCGGATATGATAAAAAATATCATATTCCACAGCAATACCTTTGGCATTATATCTTACCACCTGATAATCCATATCCTCCCGTTTGGCCAAGCGTTGATCCAAAATCTCCCACTCGTGCAAAAGGCGTAAATCACGCCCAATGAATTTCTCTTGTTTGAGTCTGTTTATCTCTTCCATCCTATCTCTTTAACCTTTTATCCCGGAAATGGATCCGGGATAACGTGCAAGGTATCGTTACTATGCACGTTGTAATCACTCAACTTCTGATCTTCCTTTCCAATCCGGGGACGCAGGATCCTCAACTCATGCGTAGTCCCATCCTCTTTGGCAAAGAAATAGTCTACCGGCGCACCGGTATAGTCTAACGAAGGAAAATCAAAGATCAATCGTCCGTCACTACCCGTAGCATGCCTTACATTATGTATTAATTGACCAAGATTGAGCTCAGGGTTTACAACCTTGAACTCTACCGTCTTTCCTTTATAGGTAATCTTTAAGAAGAACTCTTCTACTGATTCATCCATAAAACTTATACTTAAATGGTTTTAAATTCAACCTCTCCATCGTTGATTTCCACTTGAACCGTATCCCCGCTTTTAATCTTTCCGGCGATAATCAGTTTGGAAAGCGGCCGGCGCAGCTCTTTACGGATAATACCGATAATGGGACGTGCGCCATACTGCTGGTTGTAGCCTCTGAGCGCGATGGTCTTTTTCGTCTCTTCGCTCATCCGCAATTCGATATTTTGTTCCGCGAGCAGTTTCAACAAACCTTTGAGATGGATCTCGAAAATACGAACAACCGTCTCCTCCATGATGGGCGAGAACGGAACGATCTCTGTCAAACGGCCCAAGAATTCCGGACGGAAATGGTCTTGCATGATATTCATCAAATCATTATTCTGCGGAATCGCACCCTTATTGAACGAATCCACAATAAATTTACTTCCGATATTCGAAGTGAAAAGAATAAGGGCATTCGAGAAATCACCCACACGCCCTAAGCGGTCGTGAAGTTTTCCTTCGTCTAAGATCTGTAAGAAAAGGTCGAACACTGACTTATGCGCCTTCTCTATCTCATCGAACAAGACAACCGCATAGGGTTTCTGCCGAATCTTGTTGACCAAAAGGCCACCTTCCTCATATCCCACATATCCCGGAGGCGCTCCGTAAAGCAAGGCCACCGAATGTTCTTCCTTAAACTCTGACATATCAAAACGAATCAAGGCAGACTCATCCTCAAAAAGGAACTCCGCCAACGCCTTCGAAAGCTCCGTCTTACCGGTACCGGTCGGACCTAAGAAGAAGAACGAACCCATAGGCTGTCCTTTCTTATTCAATCCCGAACGGGCCTCAAAGACAGAATCCAATACCACCTTCACCGCATGATCCTGCCCGATCACCCGTTTCCGAAGTGTATCCTCCGCATTGATCAAACGATCGCGCTCCTTGGATTGCACTTTTCCCAAAGGAATGCCGGTCTGTTTGGCCACAACGGCATAGATATCATTTCCATCTATCGAAGTCTTCTTTTCTTTTGCGATCTCAGCGATTTGCTCCAAGGTCGTGAACACATACTTGAACTTATCTTCCAAAGAGGGCAGTTTAATGAAATCCACATCATTCTTAAGTTGCGCCAAAATAATCGGACTGATCTTATGCATCATCCTGTAATGCAACCACTCCAACTCATACTGCACATCCTCCGGAGTTCCCGTTTTCTCCATTTCTTTAATACGGTCGTAATCCGTGAACAAGGCAGAAACCTCAGCCTCTGACATATCATTCGTGGTCTTGATCAAAGCCATCGTACGGTCAATCAGGTCGAAGGCCGAATCTGGAAGCGCACGTTCCGTCAAGTAGCGTTTAGCGAGACGTATCGCTTCTGTCATCACCTCTACGCTGATGGTCAGGTCGTGATACTTCTCATACGTATCCACCGCTCCTTTCAAGATCCGCAAGCACATGTCAGTGTTTGGTTCCTCTACCGTGATACGCTCTACCTTGCGGACAAATTCCTTGTCTGTTTCAATGTTTTTCGTAAACCCGTCAATCGAACTGGTGCATAAGAGCAACAGATTCCCTTTGTCCATTTCCGATTTCAAGATCGTTGAGCCATCAAAGAGCATGCTTTGCTTATCAAACAATTTATCGATCTGCTCGATCACCAAAACAATATTCTCCTTTTGCTTGATCTCGGCGAATATTTTCTTGAACCGATCACTGATCTCACCTTTATAGGAAGCGTCCGCAGCGATGGCCGCCAAGTCCAATTCATAAATAACGGCCCCCTGCAAGAACGAAGGTGTGTTTCCTTCCACAACCTGTTGCACGATGGCATTGATCAAGGAGGTCTTACCTACGCCTGATTCTCCGGTAATCAGCAGGTTCGATTTTTTATATCGGCCCAGTATCTCAAAGATACTCGCGATCTCATATTCAAAACCTACGATTTGCGGAAGCTCTCCCGTAGCATATTGCTTATTCTTGTTGATACCATATTGCTCCAGCACATTTCCAGTAGCTCCCTCGCCCGATGCACCCGTATATATATTTTGCGGTACAACCGCGCTATCCGTGCTCGCTCCGAATTTCGAGCAAATCTCAGCGGCCGTTAACGGCAAGGTTTTCAATTGATCGAAGCTGAAACCTACCCCCGGAGTGACCAACGAAGCCAATACGCAAGCCCCATCCACTTCCGGCAGACCAAATTTCTCCTTATAACTTTCCGCTTCGTCCATCACATCCAGTGATTCTTGCGAATATTCCATCTGCCACGCCGGCTTGGCGGCACGGGGAGTCAGTTGCATCTGCACATCTGCCCACTCTTGCAAATAATAATAATCTTTATCAAGCGTAGTCTCGATAAATTTCACCAAATTCGCCTCTTTATGCAAGACTGCCTTAAAGAGATGTGATGGATAGATCGCATCACAGCAATATTCCTCCGCATAGGAGGCTGCTATCTTCTTAATTTTGTCTATCATATGTATTATCTTTAATCGGTTACTAATTTACTTTCCCTCACTGTTTTCAGTGTGCCCGGGGTTCTTGACAGTTATATTCCCTCCCCACATACACGTCAGCTTGCAGTTGTCCAACAGAGCCGGCATTCCTTGAATCTTTTCCTTTCCAGCCGGATTCCACGGAGCTGTTATCGCAGGCACGCAAGGCATGGGAGTCAATACTCCCATAGCCGCAGAAGTGGCGGCAGACACCGTCGGATTGTTCATCGACTGGCACATCCCGAAAGGCATGATGTTGGTCATCGGAATGAAATCCATGACAGTCGCTTTGGCTTTACCTTGTATGGTAGGACGCAACGGATTCATCACCATCAAGGTAGAAGGTGCCATTCCGAAATTGCATTGGAGCATTGCGCCCATGGTTACATATTTTGCCATATCTGTTTTTTTTACAAATTAACGAATAAAATCATCTAATACTTCCCCTCCTCCTCTTTGGCTTTTAGCTCTGCTTTGTTCGCTTCTTTGAGTTGTTTGCCTTCTTCTTTTTTCGCTTTCTCCAAAGTTTTAGAAGCTTCAAGCCTCTCTTTATCGGCAGCCTTATAATCCTTCTCTGCAGCTTTCAGCCTTTCTTTCAATGCTGCAGCATCCTCTTTTAACTTCTCAATTTCTGCAATTAGAGTCTTAGAATCACCGTCTTTGTTATCGTGCTTTTGGTGTTGTAAACCATATAAATGCTCATAATACTGAAATTGATTTTGACTTTTAACAGATTTACCTATGAAAGTATCTCTTATTTTAGCCAATGCGATCATTTCCTTTTTCGCCTTTTCAACATCAGTTTGGAGTTCATTTACTCTTTTTGTTAATTTTTCTATATGAGTATTTACACGCCCCAATTCCACCTCAATTTCCAATTTAGCAGCACGCATTTTATCTGCCACCATCAACTTTTCTTGCAACACTTTTTCGGCATCCATAACCGCTTTCACTTGTTCCCAATACTTCTCCCAAAGCTCATTAGCCTTTTTTCGAGCGTCAGACAGCTTTAATTCTATCACCTCTTCTTTCAACTGACCATCTTCTGGAGAGAACGAAACTTTTGTGGATGAAGGCGGAGCACTTTTTATAGAAACGCCCTCCTCGGTACTCGGTGATTTGAAATGTTTACCCACCTCCATATTATCAGCTGTTATTGAAGGAGTTTTTATGGATGTTTTTGCCTCTAAAGCCGGAGTAATAGCCACATTATCTTTCGTAAATTCCGTTTTCAGCTGACTGTCTACAAATATTTTTACAGGATCTTTACTTACGATATTAAAACCAGCTTCCGGTTTAAACAACAATAGATTTTCCCCATTCTTAGTATCTGTAAGATCTTTCAAAATCTGGGTCTGAAACAAGCCTGTTTTAACATAGACTCCCTGCTTCGCCGCTATATTTATTTCTTCGGGGAAAAGTTTGATCTCTTCATTACTTTCAGATTTAACTGTCTCTCTTCCCATTTCTATTCGTTCCGAAAGCAATTTCAGATGGCTACCCGGTACCACACTCCTCTTACCATCAACGTCTACAAAACTAGTAATATTCACCTTCTTGGCATCAATAGACACGCTTCCTTCATTCTTCCCATTCAAACGTGAACCTATTTTTACTTTATGGGCATCCATCACTATGGAACCCGAAGCACTCAACTCCTTATTCTCCTTCTTTCGTTCTCCCTTTTTTCTATCATAATCAATACTTTCCATAAGTATTTTTTGGGAGCGTAACTTTATGGAACCATTTGCCTTATATGAGTATTTTTTCCCATTCTCCACAACCGTTTTAGAGGATGTATCTAACGACATCTTGTCAAACCGAAAGCTCACTTCACTGTTATTCACCGATGTCTCATCCACATGAGCATGAGCCCTTCCTAATGCATCCAGTTTTTTTGTCCGCAATCGAATAGCACCATCCTTTCTAAAATTTCCATCCCCATCTTCTGTTCTTAACGCAATCGTTGGAGCCTTTATATTAACATGGGAATGGGTAGGGATATTCTCAAAATAATTGTCACCCTGTTGCTGCTCATCTTCTGAAGATTGCAAAACTTTTTCGTGAAAATAACATCTTATTCTTTTCAGTTCGAACAGTTGAGAGTACAACTTGGCATATCGATCAAAATATTTAAGCAAAGCGATCAAGTAGGATTCCAATTTCCGATTGGCGGCATCGATTTGCGCATACGAAAGAGGAACTTTGAACCGATCCGGCCCTGAAAATCGATAGACATCGTCATTCGAATGTTCTGTTATTTTTGTCAAAAGATTGTCTATGGATCCCTTTACATCTGTTATCTGCTGCTTTACTTTTGCGATTTCTTTTTTCAAGTTATCCAAGCGTTCATTGAGTTTTGCGTCTCTCGCTTTATAGCCAGCTGTAGAAGAAAGATTTATATTCGTATCAGATAACAAGTGAAGTCCTTTAGACACAGGTTCATTCATATCCCGAATCACACAAAACCGATCCGCCTCGCTTCTGAACTCGATTCCCTTAGCAACAGATAAAACTTCCGACGTGGATGTACGATAGTTCTCTTTGCCATCGATGCCCGGATCTACGGCAATCTGATGGATTTTAGGCGCACGCATAGAAACGGTACCAACCACTCCATCATCCTTGCTAACCCCCTCCAAGCTCACTTGATTTGATCGGAGCACCACCCTCGAACTCCCTGCGGAAGAGAGCAGATTACCATTTTTATCCACATCACCAATTATTATTTCGGGAGCAGAAATTATAATCCTGTTTTCATCCCGAATATACCGGCTGCTTGAGACATCGACAACATCCGTATTGAGCTCGGAAGCCACTTCCGCCTTTGCATTCCGAATGTTGCCGGCTATCAGACGATGCTTATTGTTGGATTCCTCGATCTCCGTAGAAATTCTTTCCAGCGTATCCAGTTGTTGATGAATTTTCACCAAATAATCTATAATCAGATTCTGTTCGGTATCTGCCATAATCCCATAAGTTTAGATAATTTCTTCTTTTAACGAACACAACACCTCTTTGAGTTTCCCAACGACCTCACTGTCATACGTTGTATCCGAAGTAACAAATTCTCGTGTCTGGCTGTCGTACCTGTAAGTAAGATGCCTATTGTCGGAAAACAAGATACTACCATCCAACAACGTGTCGCGGTCCAAGGCAGTCCCTTTGTCTACGAAATAGGGGAAATCTTCTCGTAATCCATCTATACCCACGGCTTCCCACAACACTTCCGCCCAAGATAATTCCTCTTCAACAAAGATATTATTCTCTATAAAACGCCACGCCGCATTGATTTCCATCACTTCATCCGGAGTAAGAGCCGCCGCATTTTCCAATTGAAGATCACAGACAATCTCAAACCGATGACCTCTTTTAAGCATATCCTTTACCTTTTCCACAAACTTCATCTTAGGTATGAGCTTATCGGCTTTCATATACTTCTTAAATATCTCATCTACTGGATTCGGAATATCCAAACTGATACAAGTACGTCCCACATCAAACTTAGCCTTGATATTTTCCTCCTGCATCAGCTGAATAACAATCAGCAATAACATTCTCTTAGCAGCAAGCTCCCCTAAGATCGCTTGTCTCACGAGCTGATAATGCGAACAATTATCCGCACACAAATCCGAGAATTTAGGAATTGAACCTCCAAATAATCGTTTTTCAAGCACTTCAGTCCGTAAAGGCTCGTCTATTTGAGCGATCTCGTTACTAAATTTATTTCGGTTACGATATTTAATTCGTTTATAATCATTGAGCGCATCCACCAATTTCAACGTCTTATTCACGACATCGACTGCTTGATCGGCATCGTCCGGATCCTTCAGGTCGTTACTATAATCAATAATGAGATTCACTTCCACCGCCTTAAAATCGTCTCCATTTTCCTCGACCGCTTCCGGTTTTAGAATTTTATCGAACTCTCTCTTTATGTCGCTTTTTTTGTCATCCACCAGATAATCCATCAGCGTATCCAAGCAGTATTTATGCCCATCCATCGAAGAATTGTATAGATTGGCATAAACCCTTTCTTTTTCTTCTATCTCCTCTAAAGCAACCCTGCAATTATCAAAAATACGGATAAAATGCAATAAAGGCTCCTTGATCGGTTCCGCACTTCCCGCAGCATTTACCTCGTTTCCTTCGACCAAAGGATTTTTCTTTGCGTATTGGCTGATCTGCGCGCTTCCCCTTCCGGCCTCCATGCACAGATTACGGTTGGATTTGATCACCATCGTACCTCCCACGGGCTTAAAGATCGCCTCTAAAAATGTTCGCATCAAACCAAAATCAATGCCAAAACTATCGTTGAGCATACTTATCGCACTGACTTTCACTGCCGATGTCACACTAAAAATGGAAGTGGACGCTTTCATGGAACGATCGATATGCGTACCCGAAACCAAGCTCAACTCGTTACCCGCCGATATCGTTATATTCTTTCCTTTAATGGAAATATCTCCATTGGGTGCCTCGATGGATATACCGGTAAGCGCATTGATATTTATATCACCCATCGTCGATTTTATCGTAATGTTTCGACCTCCGGTTTCCAACTTGATCGAGTTCACCCCATAACGGTCCGTTATCTCGGTAGAACCATTGAGCGCCTCCATTCCGTCCACTCCATTAGGCAAAATATGGCCTAAAGCCAGGTCTGCTAATGGACCTACCAAGCCAGTTAAAAAAGGAAGTCCCTCATTTTCATCTTGGAAGATAATCTTTTGTCCGTAACGAGAGGAAAGAGTACTCGTGTTCTCATCGTTTCGGGCTGCATCGAAAAGGTCATCTGTCCGACGATACACACCGCTTTCCACGTAAGGACGTTCAATATTGCCATTTTCATAGTTCACCAACACCTCGCTGAACTTCTCCGGAGTAAAGATAAAACCTCCTCCGCCTTTCGCGGCCGGAGTAGCTACTCGAATCCAAGGTGTTGCTCCATCAAGCAACGTTTCCCTACCATCGTCTCCATCCAGTTTGTAATTAATCGAATGAACCGAATCCTTTTTACCACTATCATCCGGTTTAACAAACTGCCACGGATAACGTACCCGGACTCTGTTCAAACGATAAGGATCTTGCGTATCAACCACAATGGCCACTTGAGTGGAAGACTCACGCTTTAAGTCACTCAATTCAAAGTAGGGAATAGTTCCCCCCTCGCCATCCTTCGATACACAGGTATAAGGAATAACTTCCAAAAAGACACGTGGGAACTCCGTCAATTTCTCGGATACCTTTTTCACATTCAAAGCTGTCACCATATACCTCTTTTTGTCCAACGAGATATGACCGCCTAACTTTAAGTTCTTGTCAAAAAAAGTATCTACTAACTCAAGCGATATCTTGTCCCTTTTAGTCTGTAAGGAAGCTTCCGTTATATAGGACAAAAAGGCAAAAGGATCTTGATACTTCAATTTTTCTTTGCCGTAGGGACCATCGTTATATCTCGCTCCCTTCAACAAAACCTTCTTTTTCTTCTTTTTCCCTTTCTTATCGGTATACTCTTCTTTTTTCGAAATCCCATCCAAATAGCCTTCATTAATACCTTTTGAATTCCAGTAGGTATCTAAAGTAGCCTCCTTTAATTTCATTCCCGCCGCGATTCCCATCTCTATATAGGTTTTGGCACTTAATATATCGCTCAAACCACCCAGAATATTACTCGCTATACAAGCATCACGATTATACAAGTCATAGGGATTCTTATCAAACAGAGCAAAATTGTCGGGAGTTTCCAAATAGCTATCTTCACCCTCTTTGTTGTCAATACGTGTTAATCCATCCTTAAGATCCATATAAGAGTCATTGCTCGCATATTCTTGATTCACGACATTGACTCCGGTTGATTGCGCTTCCGATTTGTCTATCGGATGAAATGCTTTATATAAATCTTTTTCTTCTGCTCCCAAATGATTCGTACCCACGTACACGGTTTTAGCCTTTAAGGTAGAATCCTCAAAAGATATATTCGCGATATCTTTATTAGCCAATGAAATGACCGGATTATCATCACATTGTCCACCTAACCGCAAACGACCATCTTCAAAAAACAAGAATTCCCCATATTTTTTCGCCAAACGGGCAATAAAATCATAGGTACTCTCATTGTATTGAACGGCATAGGGAATCCGATGATATTGACGAATTTCTTCTTCACTATCAGCACTTTCCTTCATCATATAATGAAGAAACAAGGTGTTATCGACAGAATACGGACAATTAAAACGTTTTTCGATGGCATCCTTCAAAATCTCATCCACCGTTTTTCCCGTAAAGGCTTGGCTATGCTTATCAAGCGTGGCATATTTATCAGGGCTATACGCCAACAATTCCAACGCGATTTGCGACAGGTTCGACTGATACTTCAACTCAATTACCTTATATCCTTCGGCCACCGCCAACCTTTCAGTTTCGCCCTTGTTCAACGTAATCGACAACGTACTATCCACCAAATAGTCTCGAAATATCTCTCGTGTAGAAATAATACCCTTATCCCCTTTCGGCTTAACAAACAAATGGAGCCTTACGCAATTAGGGGTATATATTTGCTTATTGATGCTCATGTCACCGAGCGTTATCTTCTCTATGACTTTCAACAAGTCATCATAGCCCTTCCCCGATCCCCCGAAGTCTACAGAAGCATTATTTTTTATTGTCGCCTCAATCTGAAACTCCGACGCATCCTTCGATATCGTAATCTTATAGTCCATATTGTCCATAGCACACCGTCTAATTTAAATTAATCTTAAGGATACTTGTGACGTGTTATTCACCTCTCCCGTGTATTTCACCGAGCAGAGCATCAATGAGGCTTTCATCGTCACCCGCTCGTCCGCTTTCGGTTTATGAGACACATAGCCCTCGTGCATCAAGCATAAATATCCCTCAATAATCATCGCCCCGTCATACTCCGTAAGTTCATCATTCTCTCCAAATCGAGGATTGAATAAGAGCGAAAAAGAAGAAGCCTCCTGCTCCCGCATCTTGCCATACAATTTTTGCAACTGATTTATCTTGGGCGATTTAATCTCGAAATCCATGACCGTCCGCTCGGTAATCTCGCAAGGTATCCCCGATTCATTCCTATTTTTCAGCAAATTATAATTAAACCGCTGGATCGTGAAATAGCGATCTTTATCTTTCGTATTCTCCCACGCATTTTGCACATCTCCTATAAATAAGGAAATCTTTATCTTATTTCTCAATTCCATAGCTACCCTTTTCCTTTAAATCCGTATCGGGCTGGCAAGAAACGAAAACGCCTCCTCATCCACGACCACACGCTCGCTCACGAATCCTATCGTAAAACAATACTTGTCATTCGCATTCAAATCATAACGCTCGCTCAGGCAAAACAATCTCGCATTCTCAAATTCAAAAGTTCTTGTGTCAGGCTCATTGTCATAAATCGAATTTTGCGAATTATCCACGACAATATCACCCGACACAAGAAGATTGTCTATGTAACACTCGTATAAAAACATCCGGGAGGCTTCATCACCAACGACCTCAACAGAAAACTCAGAGAAAAAAGTTTTCATGTCAATAGTTCCCATGCTTTTACTATATCGTTTGTTCATGCTAAAATCAAACGTCAGCACATCAAACATGGTAGCATATCCTTCCGTCTCTCTATTTTTAAATCTTAATCGAGTGTTCATAAATTAGTTACGTTTAAACAGTCTACAACTTATCTCCAAGGATTGACAAAAGAGACAGGTCCATTGCTAAGTTCCTGGCATACGATTGTCAGTTCCTCGTAATGAGCCTCTCCGTCCTCCCATTTCTCTACATAATGTACGCAATAGCATCCTTTACCATTGAGTTCCTTCATGGTAGAGCCATCGATGGTGTTATAGAAAATCACATTCATATCACGCGGATCATTGGGAGCCAACATCCATTGCAGCAACTGGTTGTTACCGTCGTTCATCGCCTTGACACGAATCGTCACCTTACCACCACGAGGAATACCAGAGATTTGTCCCTCAACGTCTGTTGTTTGATCGAACTTATAATCAATCATCATTACTTCACGCGTCTCGAAATCTTTCACTGTCAGTTGGACAGGAGTTATATTATCTGCCATATCGTTTTTCTATTTATAGGTTATACCAATCTGTTAATTATGCCCAGTCGTTTTCAAATACGACAGACTCAAACTCTATTTTCTGACACGTAATCACGATTTCCTCGTAATGTCCCTGACGGTCTTCCCACTTCTCGTCGAAGTTCACGCAGTATCCATTCGTGAACTTGATGGTTTTCATGGTCTTACCCGTCTTGGTCTCAGAGAAAGTAATCGTTCCGTTCTTCGGCAGATTACGCTCGATCATCCAAGCCAGCAAATCCGGAGTACCGGAGTTGTGGGCTTTTACCCGAATCTGTATTTTTCCACCGCGTGGAATACCTGACATTTGCCCTTCAACATCTGTTGCTTGGTCAAACTCATAGGTTACCATCAGGACCTCTCTCTCTTGGTAACCATCAATCTCGATTTTCACTGGAGTCTTTGCCATTGTTTTTCTTTTTATAATTAATAATAGCGAAATAAAGATTTTCTAAATTAAGACATCTGCGCGTCTTTGTCTGTCTTGTCGGCCGATACCTTGATAACAAAATTCTTGGCGGCATAGAATGGGGTTAGGCTGATGTCGCAAGTAATGCGTTTTGTGACAGGATCTTGCGACGGTTCCTTAATCTCATAATTCTGGAACAGGTTACCGTATCCCTTGTATTTATTCAAGAACGCTTGGATATTAGCCTTCAATGTCTTGGGCGAATTGTAAGGATCCCAGTTCTCAAGGGCTACCTCATGTACATAGTTCATCAATACTTTCTTCACCCAGTCGAATACGCGCACGATAGAATATTCCTTCATGGCCGTATTGTCACCATTATACAAAGTCGTATTGTTGAACGCCATCACACGACCTTCCGAATAGACCATCGGAATTACCTGATTGTCCATCAAGGAGGCGATCTCTGATTTCAACAAGTCCAAGCGTACTCCCTTGGCTCCATCGATCGTACCGAATTTCTTACCACCGGCACCCTGCGCCATGTTGGCACTCTCATCATACAACTTTCCGGTCAGAGCCGCGGAAGCCGGTACATAGAAAGCAGCACTGTCGGCCTCATCGATCGAGCGCTTCTCCGACGTACGTCCTACCAACCAGTTGGCGGTCATGATCACGTTTTGCAACTCGATGTCACTATCCTTGTAACCCTCCGTGTTCTCCTGAAGGTCGTCAATGGAGTATTCATCGGCATGGTCGGTAACCAACATCACCTTATACTTGAAGGCGATCTTTGCCCACTGCAAAAGGGTAGCCTTGTCCTGGAACACATTGCCCGGTATGGTCAAGAGACTGTAACAGTCTTTCAAGCTCAAACGGTCGAAACCACCACGCAGGATGTTTTCCACCTCAGCGGCAAAACCGGAATCGCTATCAGCGATATCATCTTTATAAACATTGATAAGGCGCAAGTTCTTTACCTTGTCCGTATTGGCACACTTGAAGAACATATCGAGCGAACGATAGGAACGTTCCAAGTTCGCCGTAGCATACAAGGCATCAGAAATACCCTGATCCAACAACTTATTGTATTTATCTTCTTTCTCTTGGCAAGCGTTCACAAACTCACTCGCGCTTTCATGCTTCTCATCCAGCAATTCCAACCAAGCCCGGATGTCTTGAGCCAAGTTCTTGCGTTTCTCGGCAAAACGCTTATCAGACAAAAATACGTTCTTAGCGGCCTTTTTAGCCGGGTTCAAATTATCCGCATCTGGCAGGAATCCGCGTACAGCCGCATATCCACCGAAAGAAGAGAGGAGCTTTGAGACATCTTTCGCTCCTTGGTTACCCACTTGTGCTTCTTCTACTTGAGAAACATTGACACTTTTTTTCAATTCTGCTTCAGCCATTGTATCAGTATTTAAGCGTTTTCCAATTCGTTCAACATAGATTCCAGCATCACTTTCAACTCATCGCGCGAACCTGCATCCTTCAAGATATCCCTCAATTTACGATTTTGCTCGATGCTCTTGCGAATTTTCGCATTCGTATCGACTTTCATCTTGATATTAGAGAGAAATTGGCTGTTTCCAACCAGTCGGCCCTTCCCTCCATCCGCTTCAAAATCACGAATCTCGCCAAAGTGCAAACGTTCGTTTACGCTACCTCCTTCTTCGTCTGTGAAATCGACTTCGACAGAAGGCTTGAAATAATCAAAAGCATCCTGGATATTTCTGACATTTTCCACGAAATCCGGACTTCCGGGTTCCACATCTGCCGTGTATTGATCAATCAACAAAGTCTTGTTGTTATCAATAGGTGACGCAACCGCATTCGATTCCTCATCAGGTGCCATTGAGATAAAGTTTTCTTTTAGTGCCATAATTTCAATCTATTTTTTATTAAACAACATGATATGCATTTTTAAACAATCACTTCTTATTACTCTGCTATATTTCAGCAAGTTTTCACTTATACTTAATATTTATCATTTGTAAAAACGACTAGTTTAAACGATCGTTTAGATTTGTCAAAAAATTTGTTTGATGAGGTGTGGTTGAAATATAAATCTATCATTTCGTGAATGCATTGAATTACTTTTAGTTGAATGATATTTGGATTCTAAATAAATTCGTTATATTTGCAAAATGATCGTATGTAAAACGACTAGTTTAAACGATCGTTTAAACTAGTCGTTTTACATACGATCATTTAATAGCCTGTAAAAAACAACTACACGTTAACAAACCACGATCTCTCAACATTTCCTCCCCCAAAAAGTATGTTAAGTGATTTACGTCACGCACCTAAGATACTTGGGTGATGAAGTTAAGATACCAAAAAGGCCAGCTCTTCACAAAGCCGGCCTTTTCTCGTTTAACTTTAAATATTAAAAAATTATGATGACATTTTACTTTACCTATTCTTCTGATTGAGTAGCCTCGTAAGCCTTTAACAACTTCTCTTGTACATCGGCAGGAACTAACTCGTAACTTGCGAACTTCATCGTAAACGAAGCACGTCCACCTGTAATGGAGCTTAATGAAGTAGAATAGTTAGACATCTCTTTCAAAGGAACTTTCGCCAATAGTTTCTCAAATCCCTTCTCGCTATTCATACCCATAATCAAGGCACGGCGTCCTTGCAAGTCACTCATCACATCTCCCAGATAATCGGCAGGAACGGAAACCTCGACATCGTAAACAGGCTCCAAGATCTTAGGGCCAGCCTCCTTGAAAGCGGTACTGAACGCATTGCGTCCGGCAAGCATAAACGAGATCTCATTACTGTCTACCGGGTGCATCTTACCATCGTATACGCAAATACGCACGTCGCGAGCATACGAACCCGTCAACGGCCCTTGCTCCATACGTCCCATAATACCTTTCAAGATAGCCGGTAAGAAACGAGCGTCGATAGCACCACCCACGATACAGTTTACGAACACGACTTTACCGCCCCAATCCAAATCGATTATTTGAGTATCACGAACGTTCATCTTATATTCCTGTCCACCGAAACGATAGGTATCCGGAGCAGGCATACCCTCATAATAAGGTTCGATAATCAAGTGAACCTCACCGAACTGACCAGCACCACCGGATTGTTTCTTATGGCGGTAATCCGCACGGGCCGCTTTCGTGATCGTCTCACGATACGGGATCTTCGGCTCCAGATATTCGATCGGCAATTTATCATTGTTCTCGATTCTCCATTTCAATGTACGAAGATGGAACTCACCTTGACCGGAAACGATTGTCTGCTTCAATTCCTTGGACTGCTCGATAACCCATGTCGGATCTTCCTCACGCATACGCATCAAGATTTCCATCATCTTCTCAGCGTCAGACTCATTCACGGGCTTGATCGCACGACGATATTTCGGATCCGGATATTTAATGAAGTCGAAACGATAATCACAACCCTTTCCGTTCAATGTATTACCACGGCGAACATCCTTTAACTTAACGGTCGCTCCAATATCACCCGCCACCATTTCCGTAACCGGGGTACGAGTTTGTCCGGCTACCGCAAATAACTGTGCGATACGCTCCTTGGAACCACGATCGGCATTCATCAAATCGTCACCTTCTTTTACTTTTCCTGATATCACTTTAAAATAGGAAACCTGACCAATATGAGGTTCCACGGTAGTCTTGAAGAAGAACAAGCTAGCAGGACCATTCGAGTCCGGAGTCACCTCTACGCCTTCCGTTGTAATCAGACGAGGCATCTTATCGGTACAAGGTACCACGTTACCCAAGAACTCCAACGTACGACGAACGCACATATCACGACCGGCGCATACGCAGAATACCGGGAACATACCGCGCGTAACCAAGCCCGCACGGATACCGGCACGCATATCGTCCTCGCTCAACGCACCTTCCTCGAAGAATTTCTCCATCAACATATCGTCGTTCTCAGCGGCGGCTTCCACCAAGGCTTGATGTAGCTCCATCGCTTTATCCATTTCCTCAGCGGGGATTTCCAATACATCAGGAACTCCACCTTCCGGTTTCCAACGATACATCTTCATTTTTAATACATCCACCACAGCATTGAAAGAAGAGCCGCAGCTAATCGGATATTGGATAGGAACGATCTTACTGCCCCAACGGTCTTTCAACTGGGCGATGGTTCCCTCATAGTCGGCTTTATCATTATCAAGCTGATTGACAACGAAAATCACCGGTTTATGAAATTGTTCAGTATACCGGAACTGGTTAACGGTTCCAACCTCAACACCGTACTGGGCATTCAATACCATCAGTGCCGTATCCGTGACATTCAGAGCGGAAACAGCTCCTCCCACGAAATCATCCGAACCCGGACAATCGATGAAATTCAGCTTCCGATCCTGCCATTCTACACTGAAAACGGTTGAGAACACTGAGTATCCATACTCTTTCTCAACCGGGAAATAATCGGACACCGTATTTCCTGCCTCAACGGAGCCGCGACGTTTTATAACTCCACCCTCGTAAAGCATAGCTTCAGCGAGAGTGGTTTTCCCAGAGCCCGAACTTCCCAAGATAGAGATGTTCTTAATTTCATTTGTTTGGTATACTTTCATGATATCAGGATTTATTTGAGTTTAACAATACGTTTATTTGGCGTGAATCACTTTCACGAGGGCGCAAATTAGAGATTGTAAAGGAAAAAAGCAATTATCGCCCGGTGTTTGAGAACTATGTTGTGCAGCAGCAAGGTTTTTTGAAATTTAAATTATATCTTTGTGTAAAGATATAATTGTGTCCATACAGATGGCAGGCTTATACATCCACGTTCCTTTTTGCGCCAAGCGGTGTTTATACTGTGACTTTTTTTCCAATACGGAGATGAAGTATAAAGAGCCGTATATAAACGCACTTATAAAAGAGATGGAATTGCGGAAGGGATATATAGGAAACGAAGCATTAGAAACCATTTACTTCGGGGGAGGCACCCCCTCTCAATTAGACGAGAAGGATTTTGGCAAGATATTCGAGGCCATCTATCGTCATTTTGATGTAGCCGAGCAAATGGAGATCACCTTAGAGGCGAATCCGGATGACATGAAACGAGAATATGTATCGCTTCTCCGTAATTATCCTTTTAACCGGGTCAGTATGGGTGTACAGAGTTTTCATCCGGAAGATTTGCGTTTTCTGAATCGTCGTCATGAACGGGAACAAGCGATTAAAGCAGTAGAACTATGCAAGGAATATGGGATTACAAATATCAGTATCGATTTGATCTACGGACTCCCCAACCAAACGCAGCAAGCATGGGAAGAGAATTTGCGACAAGCGATCCGGTTGGATGTTCCCCATCTTTCCGCCTACCACCTCATTTACGAGGAAGGTACCGCACTTTACAAATTGCTGGAAGCGGGAAAAGTGACCCCCATAAACGAGGAGTTAAGCGTCTCGTTCTTTTCCACATTAATAGATCGGTTGGCAGAAGCAGGCTATTTGCATTACGAGATATCTAATTTCGCCCGTCCCGGGTTCTTCTCCAAGCACAATAGCTCCTACTGGACCGGAAAGAAATATCTAGGCCTCGGTCCTTCCGCCCATTCTTATAACGGGATAGACCGGGAATGGAATCCATCTTCTCTACCTATATATATAGAAGGTATAGAAAATGGGCATCCGACAATAGAATCCGAGGATTTAGACCTATGCACCCGGTACAACGACTTCATCATCACCGGCCTTCGAACCATGTGGGGAGTCTCTTTCGCTGATATCCAGACAAAATTTGGCAGGGAGCTCCTTTCTTATTGTCAAAAGCAAGCTCAACCCCATATCAACCAAGGTCTCTTATTACAAACCGGTGACAAATTGATTTTATCCAAGTCAGGAATCTTCGTTTCCGACGGAATCATGAGTGATCTACTTTGGGTATAAAAATTAACAAAACCACCACTTTCCCCAACAAACCTGTTAGTTAAAAGTACATTTCCTGCACATTTTCACGATTTTTGAGAAATAAAACGACGCATATTAAAAAACTATTACATATATTTGCAGCATCAAAAACAGCAAACAGTGCCATATTTGTATATAATATCAGGTTGCAACGGAGCAGGAAAAACAACAGCTTCCTTCACGATTTTACCAGAAATGCTAAAATGTAGGGAGTTTGTTAACTCAGACGAGATAGCCAAGGGACTTTCCCCTTTTAATGCAGACAGTATAGCCGTCGCCGTTGAAGCTAGTCGTATTATGTATAAGCGGATAAAGGAACTCATCGGTGCTGGTGAGACTTTCGCAATGGAAACTACGCTGGCCACCCGTTCAGTCGCAAACCTGATACGGGAAGCACAAAGGGAAGGTTATTATGTTACATTGCTTTACTTCTGGCTGAATACGCCGGATCTAGCCGTGGAACGTGTGAAAATGAGGGTAGCCGCCGGAGGTCACAATATTCCGGAAGCAACGATACGGCGTCGGTATGAGGCCGGTATCCACAATTTATTTGAGCTATACCTTCCTATTAGTGACTATTGGATGATAACAGATAATTCGATGTCTCCCATGGAAGTGATCGCCAAGGGATTCAAGAATGATAAAAGGGAAGTGTATAATCTAGATATTTTTACAAAACTTGAACATCATGAATGAGCAAGAAGTTAGAGAATTCGAAGAGAATATAGTAAAAGGTGCAAATATAGCTTTTCAGCGTTTGGTGAATCAGAAGAAGAAGGAAGACGGAGAGTTGGTATTCTCTCGTAACGGTCATATCTTCAGAGTCAAAGCTGCTGATCTTGACAAGATTTATTAAGTTATAGATATACATATACAAAAAGAGGAGACGTATCTTTTAAAGATATGCCTCCTCTTTTTGTATTTATAGAGAAGTAAGTTAACTTACTTCTCTATCTTGAGAATTCCATCTCGTTCAATAAATAACCGGCTCCGGCATATTTATCGATTACGAATAGGACATAACGGATATCTACGATAATACTGCGTTGATAATCGGGCAGATATTGGATATCCCCTCCTACTCCTTCCCAGTTACGGTCGAAATTGATACCGATTAACTCTCCTTGTCCATTCAATACCGGACTACCGGAGTTCCCTCCCGTTGTATGGGTCGTAGCACAGAAGGCAACCGGCATTTTACCGTTAGGCATCTTATAAGGGCCAAAGTCTCCTGCTTGATATAATTCCTTCAAACGAGCAGAAACCACAAATTCCCAATTCGTAGAATCCTCCTTCTCCATGACGCCGTCCAAAGTGGTTTGATGACCATAATAATCGCAATCACGAGGACTGTAACCTTTCACCTGTCCATAAGTCAGACGAAGCGTAGAGTTCGCATCCGGAAAACTAGCCAAGTCTCCATACATCGCTAAAAGTCCTTTCACATACGCACGATGGGCGATCGCATATCCGGCATCAAAATCAGCCAAGGCCTTATCTAACGCCTTTTTCTCATCCTTTACGGATTGCGCGAACAGAATCATCGGATCTTCTCTCAAAGTTTTGACAGACGGATGCTCCTTGAACGCATTGAAGTTCTTCTCACTACCATAGATCGATTTATCAAACAGATAATCAACGAATTTATCCACATCCCCCTTAAACTTGCTATCGATTACGGAGAAATAAGCCGGCTGCGACTTCGGAGCGACCAAACGCCTATATTCCTTTAACATGACTTTCGCTATCTTCTTATCAACCATCGGCGCATAATCCTTATCTGCGAAACGGTGGAAAGCCCTCTCCAATTGAGTGACCTGTTTTTGCTGCTCGGAACGATCTTTCCCCTCCAAAGCCTCACAAACAGTCTCGATATCGATCGGAACTTTGGAGAACTCGATGCCACGGCTCAATGCCTCATCCAACATCCAACTACGGAAACGCAAATCCTTACGATCATTAACGATCTGCTCCAATGTCAGAAGCGCTTCCGGATAAGCAGGCTCACACATCTTCTTCGACCAAGCGATCAAACGATCCTGCTCATCGTTTTTCACCTGCTCAAAATTACGTTTGTTGATCGCCCAGTTACTACCGATCGCATTCTTATAAGCGTTCGTAGAACCCGCATACTTACTAGCGTATTGAATCCGGACTTGCGGATCTTTCAGCATTTCTTCCAGCATCGCCTCTTGACGGAGATTACGAATATTGATACGTACCGCATTATCTATATCCCGGCGCTCGGCTACCTCCCATGAGGTATAGTATTTATTGGTACGACCGGGGAAGCCCATGATCATGGCATAATCGTTCTCCTCCACACCTTTCAAAGAAAGCTTTAGCCAACGTTTCGGACGAAGCGGGACATTGTTTTCCGAATAAGGCGCCGGATTTCCGTTTGCGTCGGCATACACACGGAAAAGAGAGAAGTCTCCGGTATGGCGAGGCCACATCCAGTTATCCGTATCCGCACCGAACTTACCGATAGAGGAAGGGGGAGCACCGACTAAACGGACATCCGAATAGATTTTCTTGGTAAACATATAGTACTTATTACCTCCATAAAAAGCCTTGATCTCGACTTCCGTACCGGGGTTATCCTGTAAGAACTTCTCACCTACTTTCGCTTTAGCGAGGCCATTCAAGTACTTAGCGGACAAGAATTCCATGCTGTTCGGATCCGTGATCTTTTTCAGTTCCGTCCTCACATAATCCGTCACGTCGTCGATCTTATCGATAAAGGTAACCGTCAATCCCGGATTCGGAAGCTCCTTATCACGAGACATCGCCCAAAAGCCGTCCGTCAGATAATCATGTTCCAAGGTACTATGCCGTTGGATGCTACTATAACCACAATGATGATTCGTCAGCACCAACCCGTCCGGAGAGATCATCTCGCCCGTACAACCACCGCCAAAACGAACCACGGCGTCTTTCAAGGAAGGAGCCTCGGCGCTATACACTTCCTGATCGCTTAATCGCAGACCAAGGGCCTGCATCTCCGCAAACTTTTGTTGCTTCAATAAAGGGAGCAGCCACATGCCCTCATCGGCCAAGACCGGAAACGCCAATATAGCGGCCGCTACAGATAAAAAGAGTTTCTTCATGTATTTGAACTATTAAAAGGATGTTTTGTCAACATTGAATTATAATAACGGCGATCTCCACTTACCTCCTTACCCAGCCAAGCCGGTTTCTCAAAAGGCTCGTCCTCAGACGATAACTCGATCTCCGCAAGGATCAACCCTTCATTCGCTCCGTGGAAAACATCGACTTCCCACGTATGACTGCCTCTGGGAACCAGATAACGAACCTTGTCGATCGCACCCGGCTCGCAAAGCTCCAACAACCGCTCGGCATCCACCAGAGGAATCTTTTGCTCAAACTCATAACGGCTCAAGCCTTTCTCATCCGAAGCGCCTTTGATCGTTAGGAATCCCTCCTCTCCCCGGATACGAATACGAACCGTACGTCCGGGCTGTGAGCAAATATATCCCTGCACGATACGGGTGGAGCTAACAGCCTCCGGTAAGAAATCACCGGAGACCAAGAATTTCCGTTCTATCTCAATGGCCATGTTGCGAGGTATCAGCCTTAATCGTTACCATCGTCGCACCAAAACCATATTCGCGGAAAGAAGCATCTTGAAAATAATGTTGCTTATAACGGGTCTTCAAATCCTTCTCGATCGCCTTACGCAGTACTCCATCGCCTTTTCCATGGATAAAGACAATCTTCTGTCCGTTATTAAGAGCGTACTGATCCATCACCTCACGGAATTTTCCCAACTGGTACGTCAGCATATCCGCATTGCTCAATCCATTCGTATTATCCAACAACTCGGTTATATGCAAGTCTACCTCAAGGATAGCGCTATTCGTCGGCTTCTTTTTCACGATTTGCCGGGGAATCCTACGTTCCTCACGAACCTTTTGCAGCATAGCTTCCTTCAACTCCGCCGCAGAGACCAATAGTTCTCTCTCAGGCAAGTCATTGCGGATAATCGGATAAATCAAGGCATCCTCCTCAAAGAAATCATTCTCCATAAAGCAGTGAAGCTTGTAGAACTTAACCGTATCCAAGCGCAACTCTACAGATACGGCGTTTTTCAACGAATAGGGTTTATCCTTCTTGAAAGCGATCAGTTGCACGCAGATCCTTTCCAGATCATTCAACTCCGGCTTACCGAACTCCTCTAGGAATATTTTCGTATTCGGCTCGATAATCCCGTTATAACGGCTTGTCCAGCTATTATTCGTCCGGTTCATATAATTGAAGAACAAATAGTAATTGCTATCATTCACGAAATACGTCTCATAGCCGCATTGCTGAAACGCCTTCGGATCGACCGGGAGATAAGCCAGATACACATTCAGACGCTCTCCCTCCGGTGTCTCCTCGACCTTTTCCTCTTTGGGTTCAGGCTTCTTTGGGGAAGGAGTCTCTACCGGAGCCTGTACTTTCGGACGGTTCGAACTATGCACTTGCATATCATTACCCCCAACCACGACACATTCCTTGATCAAGGCAGGAACCTCAAACCCATCCTCATCCTCAACCAACACTTGGTCCTTTCCACGGAATCCACGCACGACTCCACCTCCCACACTATTCAGGAAGCGAACTTTATCACCTATTTGAATACTCATATTCTATACCTTATTATATTATGCGCACAAAATTAGGGAATAATCCGCGAATCCGAAACCTATTTACTACTTTTGCACCCGGAATCCGTACAAACGGATGTTTTTTAACAGGACAGAAGAAGTAATGAAGACGCAAGAAATACGTATTGAAGATTATAACTATTCGTTACCGGACGAACGAATCGCGAAGTTCCCATTGCCTAAAAGGGATGAGTCCAAACTTTTACTCTACCGTAACGGGGAAATAAGCGAAAGTATCTTTAAGCATATCACGGATTATCTTCCCCAAAACACCTTGATGGTATTCAATAATACCCGGGTCATACAAGCCCGCCTACTTTTCCAGAAAGAGACCGGCGCACGCATCGAGATTTTCTGTTTGGAGCCCATCGAGCCTCATGATTACGCCTTGATTTTTCAAGAGACCCGACGCTGTAGCTGGACTTGCTTGGTTGGCAACCTTAAGAAATGGAAAGAAGGCACTTTATCCAAAACGATCTTCATTAAGGATCAACCGGTCGTGCTGACAGCGGATAAGAAAAAGTCTCATGGTGACACACATTTGATCGAATTCACATGGGATAACGAGACTTATACATTCGCCGATATCTTGGATGCCGCCGGGGTCTTGCCGATTCCTCCTTATTTACACAGAGAAACAGAGAAGAGCGACCTACAGACCTATCAAACGGTTTATTCTAAGATAAAAGGCTCCGTCGCCGCACCGACCGCCGGACTTCATTTCACTCCGGAAGTACTTGCCGATATAGATGCTCGGGGCATCGGGCGGGAAGAAGTCACCTTGCATGTCGGAGCGGGTACCTTTAAACCGGTAAAAAGCGACACGATCGAAGGTCACGAGATGCACACGGAATTTATCTCCGTCCGCCGCAGTTCCATCGAACGTATCAAAAGCAACCTTGGAAATATCATCGCCGTAGGAACGACTTCCGTACGGACCTTGGAAAGTCTCTATTACATGGGCGTGATCCTAGATAATAACCCCGAAGCGACTTCCGAGGATCTCGTCGTAAAACAATGGATGCCTTACGACATGAATAACAACCGGCTGACAGCGGAGCGTTCCCTTCAAAACATCCTCGATTATCTGGATAAGCATGATGCGGATACGCTGGTAACGGCTACGCAAATCATCATCGCCCCGGGCTATGAGTTCAAGATCGTAAAAGGAATCGTCACCAACTTCCACCAGCCCAAAAGCACCTTGCTCTTGCTGATCTCCGCTTTCGTAAAAGGAAACTGGAAATCCATCTATGAGTATGCCTTAGAGCACGATTTCAGGTTTCTAAGTTATGGGGATAGTTCCTTGTTAATATAGATGCATGTAAAATACGAGCCGAATGGTGAACAGTTAAAATATCTATTCGGCTCTCATTAACCACTCTGTAAACAATCCGGTAATGATTCATCCGGATAAGCTCTCTTATAGTCGTATCTTGAAACTCCGGAACCATACGCCCGGCCAAAGGAAAACGTTCTAAAACATCTACCGCCGCAAACAATCCACCTACAACTCGGGAGGCATACGAGGTATAACTCTTCTTCTCAATATAATCTCCAATTTCATTAAGGTTTTGGATCGCAAAATCAGTCCATTTTACTTCAACCATTTCGCTAATTTATTCCGGCATTCCAATTTGGTTAACACTTTTCCTTCTTCTGATTCTTTTATTCCAATACAAACCTTATCGACAAAAGACATCTTATCGACAAGCTGGTCCATAGAAAAATGCTCCGGTAATCCTTCCATAGCCATAGCAACTTTTGACTTACTTAATAGATTCATCTGAATAGGTTTCGTTTTCTACAAAGGTAACTGTTTTCTTTCAACATACAATAAGATCCCATACAATTCGTTATATTTGCACGAATATATTCCAGATTGAATGAAAGCGCATTTTACTATATATGTTTTATTTTTGCTTATCGTATCTTCCTTGTATTCCTGCAAATCGGCGAAGTTGAGCGATGCCGAGGAGAAGCAGCGTATCGGGGAATACTATGAGGCTGCCGCCATTTATCGTAAGGTCTACACGAAAACATCCCCGAAGAAAAGGGATTTGCGCGGCTATATCGCTTACCGTATGGCCGAATGTAACCGGTTGATCAATAATACGGCGAAAGCGACTAGCGCCTATATGAACGCCATCCGCTATGATTACCCCGATAGCACCGTCTACCTACGCATGGGACAGATGTTACAGAAGACCGGACGTTATCCGGAGGCGATCAAGAACTACGATATCTATATGGAGAACGATCCTAGCAATTTATTAGCCATCAACGGCATACAAGGATGCGAGTTAGCTCCCGGATGGAAAAAGAACCCTACCCGCTACGAGGTAAGACGCATGGATAAATTCAATTCCCGCCGGGGAGAATTCAGTCCGATGCTGGCCGGAGATAAATACGACCAACTATACTTCGCTTCTTCCCGCTCGAAAGACAAGGACGCGAAAGTTAGCGCCATCACCGGGCAAAATAACAATAACCTCTTCCTTGTCAAGCAAGACGAGAAAGGGGCTTGGCTAGCTCCCGTAGAGCTCGAAGACGAGGTGAATACGGAATACGACGAAGGAACCCCCTCTTTCTCCCCCGATGGAAACACGATGTATTATACCTATTGCGCCCAAGATCCGGAAGGCCCTCGTACCGCCGAGATTTACATATCTACCCGAAGCAGCGCCAAATGGGGAAAAGGAACCCGTGCGACGATCGTAAAAGACTCGGTTACCGCCCTCGGCCATCCCTCCATCTCGCCGGACGGCAAATACTTGTATTTCGTATCCGACGCCGTGGGTGGTTTCGGTGGCAAGGATATTTTCCGTGCCCGGGTAGCGGGAAACGATTTCGGCCCGATGGAGAACCTAGGAGAAGAGATCAACACCCCGGGAGACGAGATGTTCCCGTATGTCCGGGATTCCGTCACCCTTTATTTCGCGTCCAACGGACATCCGGGAATGGGCGGTCTCGATCTGTTCAAGGCCACGCAAGACAGTACAGGGAAGTGGAATGTCGAGAACCTAGGCGCTCCCATCAACTCTATGGCAGACGATTTCGGTATCACCTTCGCCGGAAAAGAGGAACGGGGCTTCTTCTGCTCCAACCGCAACGACGCACGGGGCTATGACCATATATATTCCTTTGAACGGCCTACGATCACCATCTTCATCGAAGGAATCGTAAACGATGTCGATGAATATCCGATCGAGGACGCTACCGTACGCATCGTCGGAAAAGACGGACTGAACGTGAAAGTCCCGGTCAAGAAAGACGGTACCTATCGTGTCGAGTTGGAACGAGACATCCGTTATGTCATGATGGCCAGTGCCCGTGGTTACCTCAACCAGAATTACGAGTTGCATACCGGCCCCGAGGAGAAAAACGAGACGTATATCGTGGATTTCTTCCTCTCTCCGATCAGCAAGCCGGTTGTTATCGATAACATTTTCTACGATTTCGATAAAGCGACCCTTCGTCCGGAATCCAAGAAAGCTTTGGACGAGATGATCAAGATGCTGAACGATAACCCGAACGTAACGATCGAACTGGGTGCCCACACGGACCGGAAAGGTACAGACCAGTATAACGAGCGTTTGGCTCAACGCCGTGCGCAATCGGTCGTGGATTACCTAATAACGGGAGGTATTGAGGCGGCTCGTCTGGAAGCGAAAGGATATGGAGAAAGCGTTCCCAAGACGATCAACAAGAAGATGGCTAAACAATTCGATTTCTTGAAAGAAGGCGATGTGCTTACCGAGGAATTCATCCTTGCCCTGCCGCCGGAACAGCAAGAGATCGCCGACCAGATCAACCGCAGAACGGAATTCAAGGTCTTACGTACAAACTATAACTTATTTTGAGGGAGCAAAGAGCGTGATCTCCTTAAAAGAGACCGGCCAATCGATCGCACTCATCAGCACATCGAAGGACAGGCGTTGCTGATAAGAGACCGAGGACTCCCTTGAATACAAGTCATGAGCTACCAAACCGATCATCATCTTAACCTTATAATGCAATTCCTTGGATAGTACCAAGCAGGCAAGTACACTCAAATCTCTCGCTTCTTCCCAATCCCGATCCGCAAAACACATCTCCCTTTGAAGTGCCGGATAATGACGAGTCCGCATGATCAGATCCGGATCACGGACCTCACACGCACCTTCCACTACATCCAATAATATACGACAGACTGCCAAACGTTGCTTTTTAATTACCTCCATATACGTTTCCCTCAAACCGGACCGTTCACCTTGTTCGGTATTTCTATATGCTACAAAAAAGAAGCGTGGGAACTGTTAATCTACTATTCGAAACTGAGGCATCGCCAAACACCCATCGGACAAATAATAAACAACAGCCCACGCCTTATTACGTATACTATTAGGCAGTATATATAACAAGCGTGAGCGTTTAGTTGCCTATTATCTCTGTCCGACTTGAAACTTGGCGATTTTCAGTTCCAAAGATAATATCTTAAACGCTTATCGTAATCACACTTTGATTCATAAACCCTTGAATTTCCACAAGAGTTTACTTTATCGATACAAATATAACGCTTTTTCTCATACATCATATGGATTTATTTTTCTCTTTTAAAATCTATTGGGAAAAGATAGCGTATACTCTCTAGTGATAAATTCTTCCACTATAAACAAGATGCTTCCGTGAGTAAAAAAGAGAGGCGCACATACATCCTATTTAATGTATATGCGCCTCCACCATTATTTGGATATTTCCAAATCCGGAACTTTCTTCCTTATTTACTCTACCGAGAACTTATAAATACACTCACTCGTATATTTCTCGCCCGGACGAAGCACTACGCTTGGGAAAGCGGATTGGTTCGGGCTGTCCGGATAGTGTTGAGTCTCTAGGCAAAGAGCGCCGCGGTGTGGGTAAACAACACCCAACTTGCCTTTATCACCCGCTTTCGTCATTGAGTTACCGGCATAGAATTGAAGACCCGGCTCGTTGGTGTAAACTTCCATAACGATACCGCTTGTCGGAGCTACTACCTTAGCGACTACCTTATTGATATCGCCGGCGGCGTTCAATATCCAGTTATGGTCGTAGCCACCACCGTAAACCAATTGCGTAAACGGATTGTCGATATCAGCGCCTACCACTACCGGTTTGCGAAGATCCATCGGCGTGCCTTCCACGGGTTCGATACCGGTCGGGATCAACGTCTCGTCCACCGGGTTATATGTATCCGCGTCGATCATGATCGTATGATCCATGATTTGCGAGCCGGGAACACCGGAAAGGTTGAAATAACTATGATTAGTCAGGTTCACTATAGTAGCCTTATCGGTAGTCGCCTCGTACTTAATATCCACGGCGTTATCCTCCGTCAGCTTATAGATCACCTTGATATCCAAATTACCGGGGAAACCAGCCTCACCGTCCTTCGATAGATAGGTCAGCTCCAAGGTCTGGTCATCGATCTGTTTCGCGTCCCAAACTACCGCATGATATCCCTTCGGACCTCCATGCAAGCAATGGCCGTTATTATTCTGCGGAAGTTGATACTCCGTTCCGTCCAACGTAAACTTACCATTCGCGATACGGTTGCCATAACGTCCGATCAAGGCACCATAATTCATGTCTGGGTTCGCCACGTATTGTGCGATATTATCGTAACCCAGCACCACGTCCGTCATCTTGCCGTTCTTATCAGGCACCATCACGGAAACCAAGCGTCCGCCCCAATTCGTTACGCAAGCCTCAGCCCCTTTCTTATTCTTCAACACATACAAAGCAGTCGGCTTACCATCTACCTCAGATACAAAATCCGACTTCATCAAACCAGAAAGAGTGGCCTCTTCCGTAGCCGCCCCCTTCTCATTCTTACCCCCGCATGACAATAACATACACATTGCCATGACCGCAAAACAAAGTTTTTTCATCTCTTACCTTTAAAATTAATAAATGTTATTCTTCGGGCAAAGATACGCATTCTATCCACATGAGGTCCAATATCCTTACGCATTTTCTCGGGAATCCTTACCGATTTCCTCTCGAAATACTACACTCTTCCTCTTGACATCTTAATTATCTACCAATTGGTAGACGATCATGCAACAGCCGTTGGAAGATCATGCAACAGCTGTTAGATGATCGTCCAACGATTGATAGACAAGCTAAATCTTTATACAAATCCCCTAATATCTCCCGAAGAAACCGCCAAGGATACATGAAGAAACCGTTTGAATCCTCAACCGATTTCATATTTTGACCCGTTATTCTAGTATAATACGATTCACTTTTGTACATTTGCACACTATTGTAATAAGTGAGTAATGAAACAATATTTAGAGCTGCTCAATAGAGTGCTTACCGAGGGAGTTAGAAAAGAAGACCGGACGGGTACGGGAACGATCAGCGTATTCGGTCATCAGATGCGGTTCAATCTGGAAGAGGGATTCCCGCTACTCACTACCAAGAAGCTGCATCTGAAGTCTATCATCTACGAATTGTTATGGTTCCTGAATGGAGATACCAACGTAAAATATCTGCAAGATCATGGCGTACGCATCTGGAACGAGTGGGCCGACGCGGATGGTAGCCTTGGACATATATACGGTTACCAATGGCGGTCATGGCCGGATTATAAAGGAGGATCTATCGACCAGATCACCGAGGCCGTGGAGACGATCAAGCATAACCCGGATTCACGACGAATTATCGTAAGCGCATGGAACGTGGCGGACTTAGACAACATGAACCTGCCTCCTTGCCACGCTTTCTTCCAGTTTTACGTGGCGAACGGACGGTTGAGCCTACAATTGTATCAACGTAGCGCGGATATTTTCCTTGGCGTTCCGTTCAACATTGCCTCCTATGCCTTGTTATTACAAATGATGGCACAAGCTACCGGCCTTAAAGCGGGAGATTTTGTTCATACGTTGGGAGACGCCCATATCTACAGCAACCATTTGGAGCAAGTCAAGTTACAATTGACACGTGAGCCACGCATGTTGCCCCGTATGGAGATCAACCCGGACGTAAAGAGTATCTTCGATTTTAAGTTCGAGGATTTCAATTTGACCGGATACGACCCGCATCCCCACATCAAGGGAGAAGTGGCCGTCTGAGAATTGGCAGTTGACGATGGACAGTTGACAGTTAATTCATAAATCATAAATTACAAATCATAAATCAATAAGTCTATGAGTACAATTTCTATCATCGCAGCAATCGCAGATAAAAGCGCGATCGGAAAGAATCAGCAATTATTATGTCACATGCCTTCAGACATGAAGCGTTTCAAGGAATTAACCACGGGACATGCGGTAATCATGGGACGTAAGACATTCGAGTCTCTCCCTGTAGCGCCACTGCCCAATCGGAAGAATGTCGTATTGACGACTATGCCCGAGGCTGGTTTCGTGAATTGTTTCGCTTGCGAGTCTATGGGGGCCGCTCTGGATTTATGTGAGAAAGAGGACGAGATATTCATCATTGGCGGCGCGTTGGTCTACAGACAGGCTTTGAGAATAGCCGACAAAATGTATATTACCCGCATCCATCATGAGTTTCCCGACGCTACCTCGTTCTTTCCCGTCGTAAACTGGGACCTTTGGGAAGAGACTGAACGTGAGGAGTATCCCGCAGACGAGAAGAACCCTTACCCCTACACCTACATCACCTACGTGCGCAAAAAATAAACATTAACGTACGTTTTACAACTTTTTGCTCTTTCTTTGTATCTATATAGGAAAGGTTTATTGTTAAACTTATAAAACCCAAAAGATATGAAGATAAGAGCAATTATTTTATCTGCCCTGATACTTTGCGGCATCTCGGCGGTTATTATGTATAGCCGGGCCGCCCAGCCTCAACAAAAAAGTTCTGTTATCACGCAAGCTATAAACGATAAGAATACCCCTATGGTGATCAAGAATCTTATCCTTAAAATGAAAGAACAGATGGAGGTAAACGATGATCAGTTCCCGGAACTGATACGGAACGTGGAGAATTACACCAACAGCCTGGCCGACTCGGCTTCCGTGGCGGTATTACATTCCATGCTGGCGGAGATGTATCAGAGCTACTACCAACGGAACCAGTGGACCATCAACCAACGCACCCAATTAAGCGGTTATATCCCGGAGGATATCCGGGTATGGACTTCCAACTTATTCACGGACAAGATCAAGGAAGAGATCGATTTATCCTTACGACCTACGGTCTTATTGCAAAATACGCCAGTCAGCAAGTTCAAGGATATTCTGGAGATCGGAAAGGACTCGCAAACCCTGCGTCCGACCCTCTATGAGTTCCTAGCCTTCCGGGCACTGGACATCCAACCGACCGTACAGATCTATAAGGACTTGATCGCCTTTCAAAATAAGGAGCCGAATATGAAATCGGTCCTCCTTACGGAATTGGATTACCTACGATTCCTTTACGGGGATAAAAGGGATAAAGAGTCTTTTGAGGCTTACATGAACGCATTGGATGAGCTTTACAGGAACTTAGCTTCTCAAAACTATGCCGCCGAGATCTTAATCGCCAAATTGGATTTGGTTAGCGGCAGTATGTTTCGTTACGTCTCTACCCAATGGGATTCTATCAAAGCGGAAGAGGTGAAACTATGCGAGGAGGGTATCAAGCGGTATTCCGGTTACCCTCGCACGGCTATCTTAAAGAATCGCTTGGCGCAATTGGAACAACCTACTTTATCCGTATCTACAAACAATACGGTTTATCCGGGACAGCAACTGGGGATCAAGCTGGAATATAAGAATGTACAGAAAGTCATCGTACAAATCTATCGAAGCTCGAAAACACCTTTACAAGCGGCAACCCATACATCCGCAAAAAAATCTAGTAGCAGCACCTTGGGACAACTCGTAAATGAGAAGACATTCTCTTTGCTACTGCCCGACACCTATTCGCAGCAAGATACGACCTTACATATATCTATGGATCAACCGGGATTGTATGAATGTGTCGTAACCGTACCCGGACAACAGCTAAAGACGATCAATACGGTTAGCGTAACCCGATTGGCCGCGATCTATCGTAATCTTTCCGGTAATAAACAAGAGGTCATGGTTACCGACTATCTTAGCGGGAAGCCTGTTGAGGGGGCTATCGTTACCTATTACGGAGGTCAGCGTCGTAGCTTGCAAGAACTGGGTACCGTCAAGACAGACCGGGAAGGCTTGGCCACGCTTCCGGCGAACAGTCAAGTATTGGCGTTCCAAGCCAGCAGACCGGGAGATACCAACGCTATGTTGACAAATATCTACCCGATGGGTTCCGGCCACAGACCGGAAAAGAACCCGATAGAAGTCTCTATCTTTACGGACCGTGGGCTTTACCGTCCGGGACAAACCATTTTCTTCAAAGGTCTCGCCTTTGTAAAAGACTCGAACGATCCGCATGCCGTGGCCGCACAGACATTTACGGTGACTTTATACGACGCTAACGGGAAAGAGATAGCCCAGAAGAAAGTCACGACCAATGAGTTCGGTTCTTTTAACGGAGAGTTTTCCCTCCCCAAACAGACCCTAAGCGGTGTCTTCCGGTTAAGTACCGGACAGATGAGCGTATATATTCATGTAGAGGAATACAAACGTCCGACTTTCCAAGCGTACTTCCTCCCGATCAAGGGCGATATCGCTTTCGGCGATTCCGTTACCATACAAGGCAAGGCGGCTACATTCTCCGGTGTGTCACTGCCCGGTGGCGATGTCACTTGGCGTATTACACGCAGGCCCTTCCTGTTGTGGAGGTATTTCCGTCCGAGCGCTCCGACACAAGTTGCGGAAGGGAGTACCACCCTTTCCGGCGATGGGATATTCAGCGTATCTTTCCGTCCCCAAAAAGAGGAGGATACGAATCCATACGCTTCCGCATACCAGACCTACGAGGTATCGGCTACCGTAACCGATAGCAAGGGAGAGACCCAAGAGGCGAATTACACCTTCTCGGTAGGAGAATCCAGTATCGTCTTATTCACGAACCTACCGCCACAAATCGAGAAAGACTCGGTAAAAGCCGTAGTCGAAGCCCGGACAATCAATGGGGAGATGGTTTCCACCTCCGGTACTTTCAAGATCGTAGAACTGATCGCGAACCGATCCGATAAGAACAGCGGAGAGAGCTATCAAGAAGGCAAGCAAGTAGCTTCCGGTAGCTTTACCAGTGGCAAAGAGATCAGTCCGGCTATTTTCAACCCATTGCCCTCCGGGCGTTACCGTATTTTAGTAGAAGCCAAAGATAGCCAAGGACGACCCAGTAAAAACCAGTCCGATTTCATCCTATACGGAAAGAACGACAAGCGTCCTCCCGTATTTACCCATACTTGGCTGCTGAAAGAGAAGACAACTTGTTTACCCGGGGAGGAGGCGGAGATCGTATTCGGCACCTCCGACAAGGACGCCTATGTGCTCTATGAATGGTTTGCCGGAAATAACCGCATACATCATGAGTTGATTAAGCTAAGCGACGCGAACCATCGGTTTAAGATCCCGTTCAAGCCGGAATATGGAGACGGAATCATCGTATCCTTTACGTTCGTAAAAGAGGGTGAGCTATATATCACACAAGTACCCATAGAGCTTCAGCTACCCAACCGGCAGTTGACCATCAAGCCGATAACCTTCCGGGATCGTTTACTTCCGGGAAGTAAAGAGAGCTGGAAATTCCGTATCACCGACGCGGACTCCACGATCGTATCCGCCGAGGTACTGACCAGCATGTACGACGCTTCGCTAGATAAAATCATACCTTTCAGTTGGTATTTCTCCCCGCGGCGAACGATTCTGCTACAAGCTCCCCGTTTCTCAACCGGAGCCGGGTTCCAGCGTAGTTATCAATATGACCAGACAGAGATCAGACATATAGAGATTCCATCCTATCAATACGACCGCTTGAACTGGTTCGGTCTATTCCATACGAGGAATGCCCGAGAAGGCGTTTTCTACAGTTTAGCTTCCGATGCGGGTGGCATCATGCTGAAATCCGCAGCAGCCCCGGCAGTGGCAGAATCCATGAACATCATGGAAGACAGCGCCGTGTTAGAAGAGCCTAGTGTGGAATCTACGGAAGGGGAACCCGTGTTCAGCCTATCCGATCCTTTCGCCAAAGAAAGCAGCCTGCCGGTAAGTCCGGAGCAAACCCGGCAGAACTTCGCGGAAACCGCCTTCTTCTACCCGACCTTACAAACGAACGAGGAAGGAGACGTATTCGTAAATTTCACCCTGCCGGAAAGTAATACGACTTGGAAACTACAGATGTTGGCCAATACCAAAGACCTAAAATACGGTCTGCTTACGAAAGAGGTCATTAGCAGCAAACCCTTGATGGTTCTACCGAATCTGCCTCGTTTCGTCCGCCAAGGGGATGAGGTCAGCATCAGCACGCAAGTCATCAACAATTCCAAGGAAGCGGTATCCGGCCGTGTACGCATCGAACTATTCGATCCCGCTACAGACCAGCCGATTATCTGCTTGAGCAAGTCACAACGTCCGTTTGAGTTGCAACCGGATAGCATCGCTACTGTAAGCTGGATGATCCCGGTCCCCAAACAGATCAGCCTACTGGGCGTACGTATCCTAGCCGACTCTGAAAAGGGAAGCGACGGGGAGCAGCAGATCGTACCGGTCCTTTCCAATCAATTGCTTATCACGGAAAGTACCCCGTTCTATCTGCTCAAGGAAGGAGAGAAACAAATCCGTATCTCCGGGAACTCGGAGGGAGCGACACCGTTCCGTCTCACGCTGGAGATGACCGGGAATCCGATTTGGTACGCGGTACAGGCATTACCGACGATCACACAGCCGAACAATGATAATATCTTATCTTGGTTTGCCGCTTATTACAGCAATACGTTGGCTTCCTATATCGCCCAAGCCCATCCCCGCATCCAGAAAGTGATCAACCAATGGACCGCCCAAGGAGGGAATGCCTCTACCCTCTATTCAAACTTGGAAAAGAACCAAGAGCTGAAGAACATACTCTTGGAAGAGACGCCTTGGGTACTGGCCGCCGATAACGAGACAGAGCAAAAACAACGCTTGTCTTTATTGTTCGACCTAAACCGTGCGGACGGATTACGGGAAGCGGCCCTACGACAACTGATCCAACAACAGAACGAAGAGGGTGGATGGAGCTGGTTCAAAGGTTTCCCCGCGAGCCGTGCGATCACGCTTTCTATCCTGAAAGGTATGTCACAGCTTGTACAGCTAAACGCGATCCAATATGGGCAAGCGGAGAAAGAGATGCAAATGAAGGCCCTCAAGTTCTTGGACAAAAGTATGCAAACGGATTATGAGAACTTGCTGAAATACGATAAGAAATGGCAAAACGCATGGCCCTCGCCGGAGCAGGTAGAGTTCTTATTCGTCCGCAGTTCCTACCGGGATATCCCGGAACTGGGAGACGCCCGGGAAGCGATCCGTTTCTATACGAACCAAGCGGAGAAGCACTGGAATCAATATTCCTTAATCAGTAAGGGCGAAATCGCCTTGTTAATGCATCGAAACGGTAAAAAGGAGGTGGCGACAGCGATCCTGACATGGCTAAAGAAGACCGCTACGATCTCCGAGGAGAAAGGTATGTATTGGGCAAACAACCGCAGGGGGAGTGATTATTTCACCTCACCGATCGACACGCATTGCTTATTAATGTCCGTCTTTAACGAGATCGCACCGGATACCCAGAATACAAACCGGATGAAACAATGGCTGCTAAACCAGAAACGTACACAAAACTGGGAATCCGTACCCGCCACGGTAAACGCCATTTACGCCTTGCTACTCACGGGTAGCGATTGGCTGAACACGCAAAACACCTGTGTAGCGACATGGGACGGCAAGACCTATAGTACCGCAGAAGGGGAAATCGCCACCGGTTACCTCAAAACGATACTTCCGAACGAGCCGGCAAATAGTTCCGCCAACCCCGTGCTCTCGATCCGCAAGGAAGGAAACACGCCGGCATGGGGAGCTGTTTACAAGCAATACTTCCAAGAGATCGACAAGGTAAAAGGACAAAAAGGGGTGTTGAGTGTCGAGAAGAAATTATTCGTCGAGACCAATAACGGTACCAACCGCCAAATCCGTCCCGTAACACCGGAGCAGCCGCTCCGCATCGGAGACAAGGTAATCGTTCGGCTAACGATCCGGACAGACCGTGAAATGAATTACGTATTCTTGAAAGATCTACGTGCGGGCTGCTTCGAACCGGCCGATCAACTTTCCGGCCCGGAATCAAGAGACGGTATCTGGTACTACAGATCCCCGAAAGACGTATCCGAGAATTTCTTCATCAATCGTCTGCCGGAAGGTACGTTTGTCTTGGAATATCCGGTCTACGTATCCCGTAGCGGCGAATACGCCGGAGGTATCAGTACGATTCAATGTATGTACGCCCCGGAATTCGTGTCGCACACCGCCGGAGAAAGCTTGCGGATCATGCCCTAAACAAGCCTTTTCTTACAATGCCCGTTCTAACCTCCTTACAATGCCCAGTATAAGGAGGTTAGAATGGGCACCGTAAGAAGGTAAGAATGGGCATCGCAAGAAGCGTTATCTTCCTCTAATTTTCAATTCTCAATTCTCAACTTTCAATTGAAATGACTATCTTTGTAATTCGAATTAAAACTAAACGATAAGATGAAACAAATAGTTTTTATTTTCATGGCGATCCTGTTAGCGACAGGAATGGCTTCGGCTCAGAAGAAAGCAGTTATTTCCGCGGAAACAACCAGTTTCGATTTTGGTACCATCAAGGAAGCAGACGGAAAAGTATCCCATACGTTTGAAGTATCCAATACGGGCGATATGCCTCTGGTCATTACACGTGTAATCGCGTCTTGCGGATGTACGACCCCGGAATGGCCGAAAGAACCGGTAGCTCCGGGTAAGAAAGCCCAGATCAAGGTTACTTTCGATCCGGCAGGACGTCCGGGTCCTTTCACGAAGACCATTTCCGTATACAGTAACGGGAAAACCGGAAGCTTCATCATGAACATCCGGGGAGAGGTTGAATAAGAAATACGTAAAAAACCCCCAATTGGAATGCTGAATATAAAAAGGTTGATCCTTGCTCTTACAGCAATTATATCTATAACGACAGCTTGGGCACAACAAGGCGCCCAAATCTTGTCGGACGAGTTGACTTATAATTTCGGGACAATAGCCGAGGCCGATGGATTTGCCAGTCATACCTTCACGATAAAGAATACGGGAGACGCCCCTTTGGTCATCACCCGTGTTACCGCGTCATGCGGTTGTACACGGCCGGAATGGACCAAGTCGCCGATCGCTCCCGGTAAGACCGGTGAAGTTAAGATAACGTATAATCCGAAAGGACGCCCCGGCCTGTTTTATAAAACCGTATCGATATTCAGCAATGGAAAGAAAGGGAGTTACAGCCTAGCCATTAAGGGAAATGTCACCCCGAAACCTTCGCAGCCGGTCTTTACGTATCCTTATTCTATCGGTGATCTGAAGCTGCATACGAAGACTGTTCTATTCAGCAGTATCCGTCCGGAGGAAACGTTGGGCGAGAAGATCAACATTAAGAACGAGGGAAAGACCTCGGCTACGATTCATTTGGGTAAAGTACCTCACTATCTCAACATACAGGTGAACCCGGCTACCCTTCAACCGGACGAGGTCGGTGCCATTACGATCCTTATGGATGCCAAGGTCTTGAAGCGGAAAGGACGAGTCTCTACGCTTTTGCCGGTCATGGTACAGAACGCCGGAAAGGAGGAAGTATCCGGAGAGATCCAGATCTCCGCCAACGTGATCGATAATTTCAGCAAACTATCCGCTGCGGATAAAACCCAAGCCCCGATAGCGGAATTATCCGGCACTTTATTGGAATTCGGCAAGCTACCGAACAAGAAAAGCATCGTACCGTTGATCGGTGGTAAGGTATCGGGTACATTTGAGATTACGAATGCCGGAAAGACTCCGCTCACGATCTACAGCGTCACTTGTGATGATGAGCGTGTCGATTTGTCCGGCGGCAAGAAAGAACTTAAACCGGGAGCGACCGCTACTTTCAAAGTAACCTTGCGACCGAAAGAGATAAAGACAAAACTTGAAGCACTTATTAATGTCGTATGCAACGACCCGAACGGGCCTATTCGCTTGATCAAGGTCACCGCATATAAATAATGAATTATTAATATGGAACATCCAGAAAACGATGATCAGTACAAGGGATTGAAAGTGAATAAGGGCATTGCGGATGTCCCTACCGTAAATCCTTATATAAAAAAGCGTGCCCAACGCAAGGTATATACGCCTTCCGAATTCGTGGAAGGTATCTTAAAAGGGAATATCACGATACTCAGTCAAGCGGTTACCTTGGTGGAAAGCTCCAAGCATGAGCACCAACAGGTGGCGCAGGAGATTATCGAGAAATGTTTGCCTTTCGCCGGAAAATCGGTCCGTATCGGTATTACGGGTGTTCCCGGAGCGGGAAAGAGTACCTCTATCGACTCTTTCGGCATGCACTTGATCAACCAAGGGCGTAAGCTTGCCGTACTAGCGATCGACCCGAGTAGCGAACGCTCGAAAGGTAGTATCCTAGGAGATAAGACTCGTATGGAAGCCTTGTCGAGAGAGAAAAACGCCTTTATCCGTCCTTCACCATCCGCAGGCTCCTTAGGGGGGGTCGCCCGTAAGACCCGTGAGACGATCGTATTATGCGAGGCCGCCGGTTTCGACACCGTATTCGTAGAGACCGTGGGTGTTGGACAAAGCGAGACGGCCGTACATTCTATGGTGGACTTCTTTCTATTGATCCAACTTGCCGGTACCGGCGATGAATTGCAGGGTATCAAGCGAGGTATCATGGAAATGGCGGACGGTATTATTATCAATAAAGCGGATGGAGACAATATCGATAAGGCGAATCTCGCCGCCGCTCAGTTCCGGAACGCCTTGCATCTTTTCCCACCTTCGGAATCAGGTTGGTTCCCGAAAGTATTGACTTATTCCGGTTATTACAACATAGGTATCAAGGAAATATGGGATATGGTCGGAGAGTATATGGAGTTCACCAAAAAGAATGGCTACTTCAACTATAAACGTAACGAGCAAGCTAAATACTGGATGTACGAAAGCATCAACGACACGCTGCGGGATAAGTTCTACCATAACCCGGCGGTAGAAGGCATGCTGGAACAGACGGAGAAACAAGTCTTGAACAATGAGATCAGCTCGTTCGTAGCAGCCAAACGGATGATCGATCTGTTCTTGGATCAGATCGCCGTAAAATAAGAAATGAAGACATAAACTCCAATAAAAAACCGGATGCGGGCAAATGCCACATCCGGTTTTTTATTCACCTAACAAACAGGATGCCGTATTTTAGATGGAAGAAACACGTAGCGTGTTCAACAAATCCCGA
>ULRN01034227.1_pt1 | contig 79447 bp, 59 predicted proteins | sample 1955461 | NCBI WGS metagenome assembly ULRN01 (sample SAMEA4835683, study PRJEB28245) | human gut metagenome | biome: gut microbiome; material: fecal sample | place: Denmark | collected 2008 | reverse complement strand
TCCAAAAAACAGAAAATGAAGCAGTGGTAGAAAATTCGGGGTTTATAATCTTTGAAATCATATTGAGAATTTAATATGTTTTGAAAGAAATATATTACCTTTGTAGCATAGACGAGATGCCAAGAAAGCATATCAAAGCAGAATGCAGCAACAAGAACGGTTGGCAATTCGTTACCTCAAAATCGGACAATCCTCCCAATGTCCTTATTATAAAGGGATAAAGATTATATTCCAAAATTACGCAAAATCTCCGTAATACACCAAAAATTGACAAGAAATGTAACACGGTAGCACGTAAGAGCGTTTTTTGACATATCATGAAAAGACAAAAAAACATTGCGATGCTCTATTTGAAACATCGCAATGTTTGATTTGAACCATCGCATTGCTTAACTTGAAACATCGCAATGTTTCTGCATACTTTTTTATACCTTCTTATTCTGCCATTTCGCCTTCTTGAAATAGATAATACTTGCGGTAAGCATAAGTCCGTAATAAACTATCTCGGTAGTGAAACAGATGGAAACCGGGGCACGGAATACCCATGCCACCATTATTATATATATGGCATAGAATGCTAACGTGGCTCCTTCTACTATTAACGCTGCTTGTGTGTTTCCGGTACCGGAGATACCGTTAAGGTAGATATTTGCCACCGCACTGACAAGCACAGCTATACATATTACATAAAGAGCCGACATAGATTCAGTAATCAACGCCTCTTCGCCTGTATAAATAGAAAGCAATGTGCGCGGGAATATCAAGCACAGCAATACGCACCCTACCATTATGCCGAACGACATGCGCGACACCTTGGCCAACAGCTTCATAACGAACTGAGTTCCGCCCGAACCGATAAGGTTACTAACCAACGTATTGGCAGCAGTTTGAAGTGCCTGAACCGGGATAAGCAGAACGATATAAACGCTACGTACTATATTTGCCACTGCCAACGCACGCTCGCCATGACGCTCAAGGGCGATAAAGAATACAAACCATACGCCGAACGACAGGAAATACTGAAGCATGGTAAAGCACGAAATGCGAAGTATACGTATAACCATGTTCCAATCGAACTGTCCGAAGCGGTTGAGACCGTATTTCTTCAAATCGACCGCATAATAAGTATATAGCACGAAGAACAACAATGACGACGCTTCGGCTATCACCGACGCTAATGCGGCACCAGCCACTCCCATCTGCGGAAATCCCAATTCGCCAAACACCAGTGCATAATCTAGAAACACATTGACCGCAGCCATAACCAGCGCATTCAGTGTAAGTACCTTAGTGCGAGTGATACCTATATATAGACTGCGGAACATCACGTTGATAAAGGCGAACAGGAATCCCCACATACGCCAACGGAAGAATTCGCACGACGCATCGTATACGGCATCGGATGACACAAGCCAACGCATCAATGCTGGATACGCAAAGTAAGTTACCGCAAGCAACGCTACCGCCATAATCATACTGAACGCCGAGCCTTGCCACATGATAGGGCCAATCTTACGATACTCTCCCTCGCCATTGCGTCGGGATATCATAATCTGCGATCCGATACTGAAACCAAACGCCAGCGTAAAGAGACAGATGTAAAGCAAACCGCCCATGGCCGAGCCACCGAGAGCCACCTCGCTAAGGTGTCCCAAGAATGCGGTATCGGTAACATTGACTATATTCTGAGCCAACAACCCCAAGAAGATGGGATAGCTCACGTTAATAATTTCCTTATTGGTGTACATGGTTGTATAGTGAAAAATAGAATAGTTTTGCAAAAACTATGCAAAGATAGTGCAATTCTAGCGCACTATAAATATGCTAACTACAAAAAGTATATAATACGCCTAAATCTCTTATCAGAAACGTTTTTTCTGATTTCAAACCATCAAAAGCCCATTTACACCGCACTTATCAGAGGCATTGATCTTCGAATTACGAACAGTTCAAAAGATACAATTCCACCTGAAACTATTTTTCAAGATTGGTTTTATAAAGAATTCTGCACATTTTCTGCACAAACTATTTGCCAGTGTGCAAAATAACACTACCTTTGCGCCCGAATTTACAAAAAAACGAATAATTAATGAAAAAATTACTCCTGATTGGTGCAGCGACACTGATTGTTTCAAACTCAACTTTCGCAGGCGATTACCTGACAAACACAAACCAACACGCAGCTTTTTTGAGAATGGTAGCACGAGGTGCCGCTATCGACGTAGACGGTGTATATAGCAACCCTGCCGGACTTGCATTCCTGCCTAAAGACGGAATTTATCTGGGACTTACTATTCAAAGCGCATATCAAACACGCGACATCAACGCAAACAGCGCATTATGGACTATGGACGGAAAAGAAACCAACCGCGAATATAAGGGTAAGGCTTCTGCTCCTGTTATTCCTTCATTCCACGCTGCATATAAGAAAGGTGACTGGACCATCTCAGGAGGATTTACTGTAGTAGGTGGTGGCGGTAAAGCATCGTTCGACCAAGGTTTACCTATGTTCGATGCCGCAGCTATCGGATTGGTAACTCAGACTACTGCAAAAATGGGCTACCCATTGACTCCAAATAAATATCAAATCCTTACAGCTATGGAAGGACGTCAGTTTATCTACGGACTTCAGTTGGGCTTGACTTATAAGATAACAGAGCACGTATCTTTCTTTGCCGGAGCACGCATGAACTACTTTAGCGGTGGCTACAACGGTTTCTTGAAACTCGATGTAGACAAAGCCACAGCTACCGCACTGGGTACAGCCGTATACAATAAATATATGTCGGCAGGTATGTCTAAAGAAGAAGCTGTTCTTCATACACAAGAGGCAGTTCAGCAATTAAAAAGCAACAAGATTGAGCTCGACTGCGACCAAACCGGATGGGGATTGACTCCTATCGTAGGTTTCGACGCTAAATTCGGTCGTCTTAACTTGGCTACAAAATATGAGTTCAGAGCAAACATGAACATCGAAAACGATACTCGTACTTTGGAGTATCCAGAAGCAGCAAAAGCATATATGGCTCCGTTTGAAAACGGTGTGAATACTCCGAGCGATATTCCTTCAATGCTTACTGCAGCCGCTCAATACGAAGTTTTACCTACTCTACGCGCCGCGGTAGAATATCACTTCTTCGACGATAAGAGAGCAGGTATGGCAAACGGCAAGCAGAAAAAGCTGAAACGCGGCACTCACGAATACCTTGGTGGTTTGGAATGGGACGCTACAAGCCAGCTTACTCTTAGTGGCGGTTTCCAAAAGACAAGCTACGGACTTAGCGACGAGTTCCAGGGCGATACCAGTTTCTACTGTAGCTCATACTCATTAGGTTTCGGAGCACGTCTGAAATTCAGCGAACGCCTCAGCCTTGACGTTGCTTACTTCTGGACCAACTATAAAGACTACGAAAAAGCAGGAGTACGTACTTCTACCCTTACAGCTATGCAGCTGCCTACTACAAACGACAAGGACGTATACAGCCGTAGCAACAAAGTATTCGGTGTGAGTCTTAACTACAACTTCTAAGATATAAATATCTCCCAACCTTTTTTTCACAAGCCTCTGCTTCAACCCACCACGGTCAAAGCAGAGGCTTCTTTATTTTGCTTCGTACAGATTACATTTTAGCACATCTGCACCTATATATACTACATTTAGCGCAATCTGCGACAAGGCAAACAACAAATCGCCACAAAATAATCGGCATTAAAACTTTGCCATCGCATTTTTTTCTTAACTTTGCGCTGCATCTAAGAAAAGAAATCAATAACAACTTTAAACAAAAATATTGAGATTATGATGACAATTGACAAATTTAACTTTGCCGGCAAAAAGGCAATCGTCCGCGTAGACTTCAATGTACCTTTGGACGAAAATGGTAAAATCACTGACGACACCCGTATTCGCGGTGCCCTGCCTACTTTGAAAAAGATCCTTGCCGATGGCGGTGCTCTTATTATCATGTCGCACATGGGTAAACCTAAAGGCAAAGTCAATGCTAAATATTCTCTGAGCCAGATTGTAGACGCTGTTTCTGCAGCTCTTGGCACTCCTGTTAAATTCGCTCCCGACTGCGCTAAAGCTCAGGACGCTGCCGCTGCTCTGAAAGCAGGCGAAGTTCTGTTGCTCGAAAACCTTCGTTTCTATCCTGAAGAAGAAGGTAAGCCAGTAGGTATCGAAAAAGAAGATCCTGCTTACGAAGCAGCTAAGAAAGAAATGAAGGCTCGTCAGAAAGATTTCGCTAAGACTTTGGCTTCATACGCTGACTGCTATGTAATGGACGCATTCGGTACTGCTCACCGTAAACACGCTTCTACAGCTGTTATCGCTGACTACTTCGACGCTGACCACAAGATGTTGGGCTACCTGATGGAAAAAGAAGTTAAGGCTGTAGACAACGTATTGAAAGACATTAAACGTCCGTTCACTGCTATCATGGGTGGTTCTAAGGTTTCTACTAAGATCGGTATCATCGAAAACTTGATGGACAAAGTAGACAACTTGATTCTTTGCGGTGGTATGGCATTTACTTTCGCTAAAGCTCAGGGTGGACACATCGGTACTTCTTTGGTAGAAGATGACAAACTTGATTTGGCTCTCGAAATCATCGCTAAGGCTAAGGCTAAAGGTGTAAACTTGGTTTTGGGTACTGACTGTATCGCAGCTGACAGCTTCTCTAACGACGCTAAGACTCAGATTGCTGACAACGCTAACATCCCTGAAGGATGGATGGGTCTTGATGCAGGACCTAAGTCTCGCGAAAACTTCCGCAACGCTATCATCGGTGCTAAGACTATCCTTTGGAACGGTCCTGCTGGTGTATTTGAATTCCCTAACTTCGAAGGTGGTTCAAGAGCTATCGCTGAAGCAATCGCTGAAGCTACTGCTAACGGTGCATTCTCATTGATTGGTGGTGGTGACTCTGTAGCTTGTATCAACAAGTTCGGTATGGCCGACAAGGTTTCTTACATCTCTACTGGTGGTGGTGCTTTGCTCGAAGCTATCGAAGGTAAAGTTCTTCCGGGTGTAGCTGCTATCTGTGGCGAATAATCTGAAGACACATATATAATAAATAGGAAAGCGAGTCGTTATGGCTCGCTTTTTTTGTTTCAATCACCTAATCTTGAAATGCATTTCTTTAAAGAGTCTATCCAGTAAGGTACTTCTATGCCGAAGGTGTTTTTTATTTTTCGCTTGTCGAGCACAGAGAAGTGCGGACGCTCTACGGGACTTGGGAACTCGCTGCTGTAGCATGGATGAATATCGCAGGTGTTTCCACTTAATGTGCATATCACTTTGGCGAAATCGTACCAAGAACATACTCCTTCATTGCTGAAATGATAGATTCCTTGTTTATCTAACTGATTTGTTTCGATAATGTGGTAAATCACCGCCGCAAGATCTGCCGCATAAGTAGGCGTACCAACTTGGTCGAACACTACTTTAAGCGTGTCTTTTGTGGCGGTAAGCGTACGCATTGTCTTCACGAAGTTCTTGCCGAAAGGTGAATACAGCCATGCTGTACGTATAATGATATAGTTGCATCCCGATTTCTGCACGCTCTGCTCGCCTGCTAATTTAGTACGACCATACACTCCTAAAGGGTTAGTCGCCCAATCTTCTTGGCAAGGTACATTTCTGTCGCCTTGAAAAACGTAATCGGTAGAGATGTGAATCAAAGTAGCTCCAGCTTCCTTTGCAGCTACCGCAAGATTTCCTGCCGCAGTATTATTCAGCAAATCGACCATCGCATAATCGGTTTCCGCCTTATCTACATTGGTATAGGCAGCGCAATTCACTATCACATCTATCTTTTCCTGTCGCACCATTTCACGAATAGCGTCAAGGCTAGTGATATCAAGTTTAATATATCCGTCGGCTACATCGGTAAATATAAACCGATGCTCACTGCCTTTCGATACCAACTGCATCTCATTGCCAAGCTGTCCGTTGGCTCCCGTCACTAATATATTCATAGGCTTTCTATTACATTTACAACAAAACAGGTACAAAGGTAACAGATTAACGGGTAACCTATCACTCTTTGTACCTGAAAAAACGTAAGTACTAGCGACTGTACTATTAAGTTTATAGTGACAGTCGCTAAATATTAATTTATAGACCGAAGTAAACAATCCATTCTACAAAATTAAGGGCAAGGCACTTCTTGAAGCCATTCAAGTTCACCGCTTCCCTGTTTTACTGCCGTATGTCCATGTCCAGTATAATCCTTACATTCATTACTCTTATCATCCAATTTCCAGTATCCTTCTAACCCGTCACTATCTACTTCAACAAAACAACGATGAAGCGGATTCTTCAACTCGGAAGCAGTCAACGCTCTAGTCCAAAAGCGAGCTTCACTTACGGCACCCTTAAGATAGAAGCCATTTTGTACCCCAGGTGCCGCACCTATATAGAACTCATCCGATAAAGAAATTGGTTTTGCGTATTCAGCTTGCACAAACAAAATTCCATCAATATACAAAGACAATGTATTGTTTTCGAAAACTCCGGCTACATGATACCAAGCATTTTTATCGAGTGTATAACCCAATTTACCTGCATACACAGACCAGCCTTTCGTTGCAAACATAAACACAGGTACATTACCTTCTCCACCTACACGGTCAGGAGTTCCGTCTACGAAAATCCAAGTTCCTTTCTCTGCATTTTCTCCTACCGGGAATCCTATAACCCCCATCAGATTACCTCCATAATATTTAGGGAATTCCCACATACTTACTCTAGCTTCGATAGTAAACGCACTCATATTCTGGAATCGGCTAACATCATTATCCTTGAAATTTATCTTGAAATAATTCTGTCCGTTCAATTTAGGAACATCAACAAGCAACTTCCTGTTTACAATAATATACAATACGTCACTTCCTGGCAAACTTGGATAGTCCTTGTTTTTACTGATTAATTTTACAGGCAACAAGAAATTGACACCTTTTTTTATTGCATCTATATCCTTTACCACCAACTTAGCTACTTCGGAACGATACTTACCACTTTCCACCATTACTAAATTGTTAGACAAAACACAAGCACCTTCTGGCAATGCCTTATAAGATTCACCATGGTTTCTGTTATATTGCTCCACCAATGAATTGTCAATTGTCAATTCACCTTCTATATCAGAATTCGCAATCAACGAACTAGATATTGTTATTCCGAATTCATCATTCTCATTCGTTGCTGAAAAAGTCGTAACAGAAGATTTTTCAGCAGCTGTAATATACACAGCCTCCACACCAATGTTCTTATTACAAGATGTTCCAACAAGAACAAAACATGCAAGGCAAACAATAGACCATATATTCTTCGTAAATGCTATCTTCATTTCTTTAAAACTTTAAAATATTTCTATTCCTCAATTTCTCCACTTTATTCCGTTGGCTTATCTTTTAAAGCTCCACCTGCCGGATTCATAATTTGAATAGCTTGACGTGCGTAATAATAATTATTAGGCGGTACGGGCAAATTCAAATGATTTCCTTCGGCATATGCAAATTGCAATACATAAACGCCACAACCAGCTACGTTCTTTGGACTCTCTACAGCGTAATGCGCCATACCCCACAAGCTAGGAATAACTCCATCTTTATACCGATAGTTCACTCCACCTTGTCCAAATGCGTTACCTACTTGACTTACCCATTCGCAGAAAATTCTCTTTTCATCGGGAAATCCTTTTCCATAATCTTGCCATCCACCATTGCATCTATTATCTAAAGAACTTTCTGACTCAGAGCTATATGCCTGACCAATGAAATAATCAAAGCGGTCTGCATATTCAGAATCATTCCACTGACCATCTACAACCAATAGTTTATGCTTTCCATTAACATTATACTTCTCATCACACTTTGGACCTAAATACTTACTCATTACATTAATGAAAGTACGCATCATTTCTGTAGAATAACTATCTCCGCCAAAACTAGGCTCGTAGTCCAAATCAAATCCGTCCAATCCCCATGTATAAATGGAATCAACCAAGTTTTCAGCATAAACTATCATTGAATCCAAATCCTCTTCACCTTCTGAACCAACAGCAAAATAAGGGTCAGGCCACATTGTCAGCAACACTTTGGTTCCCCTATGTTCCTGAAGGAATTTCACATCCTCTCGGTTCTGTTCATTATTCACATATCCTGTAAAGAAAGAAACGATATCAAGACTATCAGGGATGCCTCTTAAACGAGTCTGCATAGAAGGAGTAGCAGGGCTATAATTCATCCACGCAAAGAATATCTTATGATCCGAATTTTTGTAAGCAATCAAAGCTTCTTCTTCTTCCGGTGTCAAGTCTTTGTATCTCATTTCCGGTAGAGTTATCGGCTCGTCTTTTATCCAATCGTTACACCCTATAATCTGTGTCACCATAAATATGCAACACAGAAATTTTATTATTCGATTGTTTTTCATATCAACATACAATTACTATATTATACATTATTTTAATTCTGATAAGGTTTATCGCTTCTTTTATCCCACCATAGTTTTGTGCCGCCATTATCTGCACCATCCAAGAACTCAGGATTATTCACTGCTTGTTGTGCCAAATCAGGATAATCTTTCATCAAGTTAGTAGGATAAGGCAATCTTGCCACTTGCTTTTTAGTGTCAATGCGTCCGCTACTATTATTGGTAGCCACTCTAATCACTCTTGGACATCCGGTTCTTCTAAACTCGCTCCACGCTTCTTGTCCGTCCGGGAATAGGGCAATCCACTTTTGAGTAATTATTTTCTCTAACTTTTCATCAAAACCAGTAGCATCCGCCCAATTCACAGAAACTTGTCCAGCGCCGTTATCACTATAGCTTGGATTTTTCGGGTCAACATAACCTTTCGGCAATGTAGTTCCTTTCATATATACACTTGCGTCTCCAGCCTTAGACTGAGTACCTCCCAACGGTTGAGAGAAAGCGGTCATAATTCCCTTTTCGTATAATGCTCCTGCATCTTCTCCTGCATTCCATCCGCGCAAGGCAGCCTCAGCACGCAAGAAGTAAACCTCTGCAGCATTCATAAACTGAATAGGTGTACTTGAAGAGACATTCAGATTAGAAAAGACTTTGTAATCGTTTCCGTTGAAAATACTTCCGCATCTAATTCCGTTATATTCTTTAAATTCTGAGACTTCCGATTTGGCGAACCAAATATCAAGACGAGGGTCATCATAGCCTTTCAAATAGCTCTCCATAGTTGCTCCCAAACGACTGTCATTATAGGTGTAACAAATCATATACAGAGGATTTACAGTTGCCGAACCGTCCACTTTCAGCATAGCGTTATCCTCATTATCAGCAAATACACCATCACTTATCGCTTCTTCTGCCTTCTGTTGAGCCAAAGCCTCGTCTGCATATACTATACGAATGGCTAAACGCAACTTTAAAGAATTGGCAAATTTCACCCATTTCTCAAAATTACCGCCATAAATCTTATCATAGTTTGCCAATGGTTTTGCCCCTGGATTATCCTTGATAAATTTTTTCAATATACTGATTGCTTCATCCAGTTCACTGAAGAACTGCTCATAAATAGCCCGCTGTGAAGTGAACGGAACATTAGAGGCAGGTGCAAAATCCTTATAAGGAATAGGGCCATACATATCTGTAATACGATGCATACCAAAAACTTTTAATATCTGTCCCACCGCAAATGTAGAAGGATTGATATTCTTCTTGGTGTAAAGTGTATACCAAGGAGTCATATAATTCTGATATGCTACAGTATAAGCTGCGGCACACCAATCGGGATACATATCATATGTAGTATTGTTTTTTCCATTATTATCGAACATATTTGATGCGCCCTGATGTCCGGAAAAGATATCCCCGGCAAGACTGAATATTTTCTGATAGTTATTAACATCTACATTCTGGTCTTTTGTAATACATGGATACATCTGATATTGCATCTGCGTTATCATCGATCCCGTACCCAAGTTGTCATATCCCAATTCTTCTTCGGTTACTGCATTAGGGTCGGTATTTGTCTCCATAAAATCTCCCGTACAAGCTCCCAACATCCACAAGAAACAAGAAGAAACGAGAAGCAGACCTTTTCTGAAATATCTATTATTTGTTTTCATTTCCATCTGTTTGTTAATTTAGTTATAACGAAAATTTAAGACTCACGCCAAAGCTTCTTAAACTTGGCATCAAGAAATAATCAATACCCTGATAGAAAGTACCCACAGAAGAAGTCAACTGCGGATCGAAAGGAGCCTTATTATAAATCATAAACAAATTGCGTCCGGTTATGGACAGAGTTAAATCCTTCACAAAATTCTTAAACAGCGGTTTAAACTGATAAGAAAGTGAAGCTTCTCTCAAACGAATATTGGTAGCATCGTATACATAATTAGACAATACACCTGTACCAGCTCCCATTTGAGTATAATATGTTTCTGCATCCATAAGTATTCCGTTTACATACACACCGCCGTTATCACGTGCCTTTTCAGACTGCTCAGATGCTCCAAAAGAGTCCAAGACCGCTTGTGTGGCAGAAACTACCCGTCCACCAATTCGTGCATCAACGAGGAAAGAAAGGGTAAATCCTTTATAGCTGAACGTATTGTTAAATCCGAGAGAACAATCAGGATTGGTATTTCCTGCATATATCAAGTTCTCGTTATCTACCATCATGCTCAGAGTATTCGGATTTACATACACATATCCGTTTCCGTCTTTTTTGACCGAATTAACGTATATATCACCAATAGAACCGCCTTCATCAATATAGTTACGGAAAGAATAAGATAATCCACCCATATCGAAATGTGAAACGTTCATCTCAGCTCCTGTAAACGGATTCGGAATGTTTTTAACTAACTCTACAATCTTGTTTTTATTATATGTAACCGTAAGTCTTGGTGAATAATTAAATTCTCCAAATGTCAAGTCAGCATCAATAGAAGCCTCAAAACCTTTATTGTTTACCTTACCAGCATTAACATAGAAGTTGGCGTAACCACTACTTTCGGGTGCTCTAAACTTGAACAGCTGGTCGTATGTGTTAGCGTTATAGTAGGTTATGTCCAATCCTAATTTATTGTTTAGGAAGCGGGCGTTCAAACCAACTTCAAACGATTGTGTCTTTTCAAATTTCAAGTTATTAATAGGCAAGTCTGGATTGATGCTGACACCACCGCCAGGGCTAATAGGATAGGACGGAATGGTAATTCCTGCAAGCGACATAGGTACGTTTCCGACCTTAGCATACGACAAACGCAGTTTAGAGAACGTTAATATCTTCTCTGGTACTTTAAAAAATTCCGTCAATACAAAAGACATACCAACCGATGGATAAAAGAAACTCTTATTTTGAGTATTAGCAAGCAATGAAGTCCACTCGTTACGTCCTGTTAAGTCAAGGAACACTTTTCGTTTCCAATCTACAGAAGCACTGACAAACACAGCTTGCGACTTCATCTTTTTACCTTCCTGATATTGAGGTTCTGGAGTAAGGTTGTTCAATGTAAATTTATTGGCTACACTGGCAAGAGGTGCTCCGAACTCCAATTTATTAGAATTCGCTACGTAATCGAATGACGCATTCTTAAAACTTGCACCCGCATTAACTACAAATCCCCAGTCGGATACTGTTTTCTGAAAGTTGGCAATCACATCACCGTAATCCTGAATGTTCTTTTCTGTCGCTAACAGATATGAACCTTTATCCGAACCAGAGGCCAATAACAACAAAGTAGATGCATGATTTTTAATCTCATTCTTCTTATTATCGCGGTCTGTACGGAAACGTGCGCTAATATTAAAAGACTCATTAAACGTATACTTCAAACTTCCACCAATAATGAATCGTTCGTTATGATTAATATTGAAATTACGATGCGTAATCCAATACGGGTTCTGTATGCTTCTCTTTTGGTCGCCATAAGGCCAGAACTGAACAGGGAATCCTCTATCTGCGCTATAACGTTCATAAGATTTATACTTATCTATATTATCACCACGAGGAAACAGATAAATAGGTACAATCGGGTTGTAATAGTCACCCTGAGAAAGCATATTTTGCGCTTTCTTGTTTACGTACATAAAGGTAGTACCCAAAGAAAGCTTATCAGTAATAGCATAAGTACCATTATATGAGATATTATAACGGTCAAGGTTATTATTATGAACTATTCCCCTAGCATTGTAAGAAGACAGAGAAACATAAGATTTATGATTCTCATTACCTAATTGCGCACCAATACTATTTGAGAAGCTCATACCTGTATCAAAGAAATCTGCCGGATCATAATTTGCCGGGGTATCCAACTTCGGTCCCCAACTAGAGAATTCATCAGCACGGCTTCCGTACGAATTTTGCAATTTCGGCAAAAGAAGCGGCTGATAGAAATCAGAATAATGAGAGAACGAAACGCGGGGTTTTCCATCCTTCAATCCGCCTTGTTTAGAAGTCAACATAATAACACCATTGGCAGCCTGACCACCATAAAGAGCTGCAGCAGACGGTCCTGTCAACACTGTGACTTCTGCTATATCTTCCATATTAATATTAGAGATACCGTCACCTTCGTCCACACCTCCATACTGTGCGTTAGAAGTAGCTCCTCTTCGTGGGAAAAGGTCAGGAAGCGGTATGCCATCTAATACGTACAGTGCATTATTATTTCCTTCTGCATTTACAGATTTACTACCACGCATCACAACTTTTGTAGAGCCACCGATACCAGAAGCTCCCTGACTGATTGTAACACCTGCAACCTTGCCGTTCAACGCATTAGGAACACTGGCTTCTTTGACTGCCGTAAACTTGTCGGAACCCAATTTTTGCACGTTATAACTCAAAGCCTTGTCAGAACGCTTGATACCCAATGCAGTGACAACAACTTCGTTAAGCACAGCATTGTCTTCTTGAAGAACAACAGTCAAAGGCTTATCGCCGGTAATTGTTACGTTTCGGACTGTATATCCAACATACGAAAATTCGAGAACACTTCCTTTTTTCGTCTTAATCGTAAAAATACCATCTACATCAGTAATAGTACCGATACTCAAACCTTTTACTTTTACGTTTACTCCAATAAGAGGGTCGCCTTTCGCATCGCGAACTACACCTCTTACTGGAATAACCGCATCGTCCTCTGCATTCTGCGACAGCGGTTTTGCGGAAAGAATGATTTGTTTATCCATTACAGTATAAGAAATGGAAGTACCTTGGAATATTTCATCCAGAATATCATGTATCTTGCCGGATTTATTATTCACTGATACTATTCTATTCTTCTGAATAGCCTTATCATTATAAAGGAATACATAATCTGAAGATTCCTCTATTTTATTAAGTACCTGTTCAATAGATACTTTACTCATCGAAATAGCCCCACGTATGCGTTGTGCATAACCAGTGGCGGCAGAAAGTTGAAATGTTGCTGCAATAAGTAGCGCTAAACTGACCCTCATAGCTAAAGGAAGTTTTAGATTTAAAGCATATTTAGAATATAATGCAATAAATGAATGATGTTTTTTCATACATTTGTAGCTGACTAAAGTTTATTACTGAATGAACTAAGTTTTTGATTCCGGTTAGCGTTTGCGAGACCCTGCACCGTGAATCTTATTTTTTAGGAAGAAAGTCGTTGGTAGTGACTTTCTTCCTTTTTTCATTTTATCAATGTGTTATCATAGGCTACCGTGTTTTTTCAAATGATTACTAATATAAATCTACTATTATTTTCGTTTTAGTGAACGTGTCATCTTCTTTTTGTTCGGCTGTCAGAATCTTCCAATTCAAGTTTGCCGATTTTGCCAAATAGTCTAATATCTGAGTCAATGTTTCAGTTCTGAAAGTGGCTCTGTAACTATACTCTTTTCCAGAATTATTATTAAATTCTATGTCTACATTAAAATGGCGTTCAAGTCGTCTAAAGATTTCTTTCAACGAAGCATTTCTAAATACCAACTTACCGTCTTTCCATGCCACTCTACCATAAACATCTACCAGATCTTTTTGTACATGACAAGTCTGTTTATCATAAAACAACCGCTCACCGGGAATCAATGTTATTGTCTCCTTATCAGGAGTCACCACATTGACCTTTCCTTTCTCTAATACAGCCTCTATGTAACTATCATCATCATAAGCAGTAACGTTGAATTGTGTACCATACACATATACGCTCAGCCCATTAGGTGTGTTCACATAAAACGGACTCTTCTTATCTGCCTCTACTTGGAAATAAGCCTCTCCTGCCAGCTCTACATTACGATTATCTTTTTTGAAAACAGTGGGATAACGCAACTTACTACCCGAATTGAGCCATACAACTGAATGATCAGGTAGTTCATAACGTACTACCGTCCCCATAGTAGATGTAACTTCTACATATTTCATGTCTTCTTTTGGTGCTGAAAAATATAAATAGCCCAACCCCAATGAAGCCAACAATAAAGGAATTGTCAGAAATGCAGCACAACGCACCAACAGATTATATAGTCTCTTATTATTCTGACGCTTTATTTTCATCTGAGACTTCCGATAAGCCGCTTGTACATCTATCGACTCCATTTCTTTGATATCATTACCTAAAGCTTCCGCTTTACGAAGCAATATTTCCAATTCTTTCTTATCCATACTTTCGTTTTACTATTACAACTACATTAATAATACAATCAATCCGCTTAAAAAAGGACAGGAAAGCTAATGAAATTTTATATTTTGAGAATTATAAAGTTCCTACATACTTAAATCCTACAGCATTTACAGAAGGATATGATGAATCTTGCTGCAGAATCAATGTTCCCTCAATAGTATATATCTTGGTCTCTTCATCATATTTTACTGTAATAGATCCAGAATCTTCATAATCTAAGTCTCGATAACTTCCACCACCTGGCACTGTTACATATCCCCAACTAATATCTTCTGCAGTATATTCCCCAGGGTCTAATTCCTCTCCATATAAATACACAGATATTGACGCGCCTTTACCATCTTCAAGGGTTAACCCTATATTACTCCAATCCGTTGTTTTTCTTGCTGAAGTTATTGTCAAAAAGACATCTGCACACGGTCTCGTCTGAGTTTCCACATTAGCATTCTCGCTAAGTTCCTTTAGATTACTATCCCAAAAAGCGATTTGTTCTTCTGTCAATGTGGCTGCAAAAGTTTGGGGTTCTCCTTCTTCTGTAGTCTGATTACCGCAATGAAGCATATAACCATTATCGTACGCCATAGTTTTAAAATTAGCGGAAGGCAAATGATTGTTATTGCAATACAATTCTTTTAGTTTACCGCTTCGTCCTGTAAGCAACTTAGTCAATTTATTATGGCTACAATCAAGTTTTACCAACTTAGACCATACAACCTCTAATGTAGAAATATCATTTTCTCCGACTTTTAAAATCTCCAGTCCCTTAAATTCGACTAATTCATCAACGTTCTTTATTTTAGTACCATTAATTCCACCTGTAACATCAATAGCTTTTACAGCTGCGGCTTCATCAGGAGAAAGAATTCCGTTGCCATTCGTATCCCATTTAGGATAAATTACTCCGTCTATATTCTGCTCTGCATCCATTCTTGACTGACAATAAGCTTTCAATGCAGGGTCAGTTATTCTTTCAAGTACATCATTTCTTATCATAAATGTAGCAATAATTACTACATTTTCTACAGGCATGGTAAACGTGGCAGGATTAGCCTCTACATTATCTATCACAGTATTACCAACTCTCACTTTCCATTGTTTAAAAAGAAAACCTTCTGCAGGAGTAGCCGTAACAGTCACGGTTTCTCCTTCTAAAGCAACTCCCTTATCTGCTGTTGCAACAGCACCGCCATAACCGGCAAGTGTAGTAATAGAATAAGCTTGATTATCGTCATCTTCTCTACACGAAGAAAATACAACGCAAGCTACAACCAGAAATAAAAAACTCAATCGTTTCATGTTTTTCAAATTTTATTGATTTATAAATTTATTACTAAATGACTCAATACAATCAACAAACTTCATATGGTTCACTAAAACGATAATCTATTTCCGATTTCTGTCAGCGTTTGCGAGACCCCGGACAATTAATCTGAAAATAAAAGAGGAAGAATGTTGATTAAGGTTTTCTTGTTTTTTAATTCAATGCATATTCCATAGGCTATTATTTTTAAAATCTAATAACGTTAGTAATACAAATGAAAGATTCAAAAAAGGACAGAAATCCTAAACTTTTTCTCATTTTCTCTAAATTATACCCAAACGAGGCAATATTATACACTTAATGTTCTAAACAAGATGTGAAATAAAGAACCAATCATTCACATACATTAATCCTATCTATAGAAACTCGAAGAATAATTAAGCACTGCATTTATAAAGTTTTACATACCGTTTCCATTCTAAACTTTTTTTAGCCACTCGCATTAAAAAAAAGAGCAGTCTTCGAATTTGGTCCTTTATATTTACAACTAAATTTGAACCACAGAATTGTGCAATAAATTCTTTATACGTACCTTTACGAACCAACAATTAGAGAGAAGTTAAAATTAATACCTAACCAACATGAAACACTTATTATTGACATCGCTATTTGTGGCAAGTTCCATTACTGGCGCAATGGCACAAAAATATTTCGAAAAGCAAGTGGTATTTCCTGCTAACGCAACTGCAGCAGAGAAAATAGACATGGCTTCGAGACTTGTACCTACAAAGCAGCAACTTGAATGGCAAAGAATGGAGCTTACCGCATTCCTTCACTTCGGGGTAAACACATTTACAGGCAACGAATGGGGAAACGGAAAGGAAGATCCTTCTATCTTTAACCCAAGCGACCTGGACTGCGAACAATGGGTACGCACCCTAAAAAACGCAGGGTTCAAAATGGCTATCATAACTGCCAAACATCACGACGGATTCTGTCTGTGGCCTTCTAAAACCACTAAACATAGCGTAGCATCATCGAAATGGAAAGATGGAAAAGGCGATGTAGTAAGAGAACTCAGAAATGCCTGCAAAAAGTATGGGCTGAAGTTCGGAGTTTACCTCTCACCGTGGGATAGAAACGCTGAATGCTACGGAGACACGCCAGCTTATAACCGCTTCTTCATAGAACAGCTTACTGAATTGTTGACCAACTATGGCGAAGTGCACGAAGTATGGTTTGACGGAGCAAATGGTGAAGGTCCTAACGGAAAGAAACAAGAATATGACTGGGATAGCGTTCTTAGCACTATCCATCGTCTGCAACCAAAGGCGGTAACGGCTATTATGGGCGACGATGTAAGATGGGTAGGTAACGAAAGAGGCTTGGGACGTGAAACTGAATGGAGCGCAACAGTGCTTACACCGTCTAGTCTGCCTCAAGCCGCAAAAAACAATACGGCATTGAATATAGACGGTATGAAGAATGACTTGGGTAGCCGCGAAATGGTAGCCAAAGCTACAGAAATGCATTGGTACCCATCGGAAGTTGACGTATCTATACGTCCGGGATGGTTCTATCACGCATCGCAAGATAATCAGGTAAGATCGCTGAAGAACCTGAGCGACATTTATTTCCAGTCGGCAGGATATAACTCGGTATTGTTGCTGAACATTCCGCCCGACCAGCGCGGACATATCCACGAAAACGACTCGATTCGTCTGTGCGAATTCTCGGCTTATCTTAAAGAGACATTCTCACAAAACTACTTGGCTAAGAACAAAGCGTGGACAGGTACCAACGGCAAGACTTACGAGTATGCCGTAAAGAAGGGTGCTACAGTTAATGCATTCATGCTGCAAGAAGACATCACAAAGGGTCAGCGCATGGAGGACTTCTTGGTAGAAGCGCTCATCAATGGCAAATGGACTTACTTGGGCGAAGGCACTACCGTGGGATATAAACGTCTGATTCAGTTCTCTGACTGCACACCCGAACGTATACGCGTAACTATCCGCTCATGCCGTGGCACTGCCAATATAGCGAACGCCGGACTGTATTACGCTAAACCGATAGCCGATAACAGCGAAAAGCTGAAGTTAAGCGATGTAGATGTGAAAGAATGGAAGATAGCCAACGGAAACAACGCTATGCAATCGGCAATAGATGGCGACATCAAGACCGTTTATCGTGGCGAAGGCTTGCAAGCTCTTACCGTAGATATGGGTAAAGACGTATCAGTTAAGGGATTCTGCTATGCTCCGGCAGCCGACGGAAACCTGAAAGGTACTATCTACCAATACGAATTCTACGTAAGCAACGATGGTAATAACTGGACTAAATGCGAAGCCAGCAACGAGTTCAGCAATATCATGCATAATCCTATTCCGTACTTCGTAAGATTCGGAAAGGCTTATAACGCACGCTATTTCAAACTGGTTCCTACAGCCGAAATCAATGGACAGCAATGTACATCTATCGGCGAAGTTGGTATTTTAACGAAATAAGACAATGAGTGAGTATCCCTCTCAGCATTCTGTATAGATATGGAAAGTTGAGGGGGATAATCATGTAAATACATAATTATGATGAACGATTATAAAATAAGAAAAGCTACAACCGATGACTTGCCTACTATCATGACTCTGATAGACGCATCGAGAGAAATAATGCGAAGCAACGGCAACTTGACACAATGGCCTGTAGGTTATCCGGCAGCGGCAACCGTTAAAGCCGACATAGACGACGGTACTTGTTACTTGATAACCGATAACGAAAAGGCGATAGGTTCTTTTGCGCTAAAGCCTGGTCCCGACCCTACGTATTCTATCATTTATAATGGAGAATGGCTCGACAATACGCAAGACTATTACGTTATACACCGCATAACCAGTCTGCCCGAAGCGCACGGCATATTCGACACGCTGATAAACTACAGCTTCTCTGTATGTCCCAACATCAGGATAGACACTCACGAAGACAACACCATAATGCGTAAGCTACTCGATAAATACGGATTCACGTATTGCGGAATAATACACATAAGCAACGGCAGCGAGCGCGTGGCATATCAAAGAAAAGGCTGAGATTATTGAATCTCAGCCCTTTTGTTCTTTACCTATATAAATCTAATACCTGATTATTTAGCCAAGCTGTAAACGATATCCATTATCTGCTTACCCAATTCGTCGGCAGCTTCCATAGTAGAAGCCTCAGAATATACGCGGATAATAGGTTCTGTATTACTCTTACGCAAGTGAACCCACTTGTCAGGGAAGTCAATCTTAACACCGTCGATGTCGTTGATTTCTTCATTCTTATAAAGTTCTTTCACCTTAGCAAGAATAGCGTCAACGTCAGTTTCCGGAGTAAGGTCGATACGGTTCTTAGCGATGAAGTAGTTAGGATAAGTAGCACGCAATTCGCTTACCTTCTTTCCTTCGTGTGCCAAGTGGCTCAAGAACAAAGCGATACCTACCAGTGCGTCACGACCGTAGTGAGAAGCCGGATAGATAACTCCACCGTTACCTTCACCACCGATTACAGCACCTGTTTCTTTCATCTTGGTAACTACGTTCACTTCGCCTACTGCAGAAGCGTTGTACTGCATACCGTACTTACGAGTTACGTCGCGCAAAGCACGAGTTGAGCTCAAGTTAGAAACTGTGTTGCCCGGAGTATGTTTCAATACATAATCGGCTACAGTAACCAATGTATATTCTTCGCCGTACATCTTTCCGTTTTCGCAAATAATAGCCAAACGGTCAACGTCCGGGTCAACAACAAAAGCAACGTCGTTACCGCCCTTAGCCATCAATCCCATGATATCGCCCAAGTTCTTTTCAAGAGGTTCAGGATTGTGCTGGAAGTCGCCTGTAGGTTCGCAGAACAATTTCTCTACGTGTTCTACGCCCAACTGCTTCAACAGTTCTGGCAAGATGATACCACCAACTGAGTTAACACAGTCGATAGCAACCTTGAAGTTAGCCTTGCGGATAGCCTCAACGTCTACAAGATCCAAAGCCAAAACACTGTCGATGTGCTTCTGGTTATATGTATTGTCTTCTGTATATTTTCCGATATGGTCGATATCAGCAAATTCAAAAGCGTCGGCAGCAGCTATGCTCAACACTTCTTTTCCTTCGGCAGCATTCAAGAATTCTCCGTGCTCGTTAAGGAGCTTCAAAGCATTCCACTGTCTTGGGTTGTGACTTGCAGTAAGGATGATACCACCACAAGCGCCCGACATGGTAACAGCCAATTCAGTAGTAGGAGTTGAAGCCAAACCGATGTTCAGCACATCGAATCCCATTCCCATCAAAGTTCCGCAAACTACGTTCTTCACCATCTCACCAGAGATACGTGCATCGCGACCAACTACGATAAGATTGCTCTTCTTAGTTGTTGTACGACGGATAAGTGTGGCGTAAGCTGATGTGAATTTCACAATATCCAGAGGATTCAAGCCCTCTCCTGCACTACCACCGATAGTGCCACGGATGCCAGAAATAGATTTAATTAACGTCATAATACTAAAATTATTTTCCTATATTATATGTTAGTTCGTAATAGCAAGGGTATACATATTTTGAAGCTGTACTTGTACCTTGTCCGTGCGGAACCAAAACTCGCACGCGTGCCACGTCGTCAGTAGACTGTGTACGTGCAGGTTTAAGATACTTCAACGGAAGCAGCCATCCCGAAGGAACTGATGTAGTGCTGTACATAGCGTACATACTGTAACTACGATAGCTCTGGAAAGCTGCCGAATAAGAATTTCCGCTGATAGTCAGCTTATAGTCTTCGGGGAACAACTCCATGCTGGGCATACCGTAAAGCTTCATGTTAGCCAACAATGTATCGCCAACTTCCATTTTCGGAGTTTCGCGAGTCTGCATCGCTATCTCTACAAATCGAGAAAGAATTTCGTAAGAGCCGTCCTTCAATACACGACCTCTGTATTCGCCTTTTGAATCCTTCGGTCCTTTACACATTATATTCATGTAAACACCGCTTTCTTCAAACAGTACAAATTCGTTCGCGTTGGTCATTGTATCTTGAGCGTAGAATTCTTTTTCGCTTATAATCTTATAGTCGTGCGACAATATCCAAGCATTGATAGCGTCTGCCTCTTCTTCTTTCATCTCAGCGTATGTCTTGCTGTTGTTACAGCTCTGCAAGCAGAAAGCCAAGACTATCAGTCCGGCAAATAAAAATCTAATTGTTTTCATTTTTCCTTGTTTGTTTAGCAAAAGTACTAATTTAGAATCTAAATAATGTATCCTATTATCCTTTTTTAGACCAATTTCATCCAAATATCGATTAACTACTGATTTTTTAGCAATAAATCTTCATATTTCACTAATGCGCGCTTCACCACTTCTATAGCTTCATCCATCGGACCGTAAAACTCACCGCCCGATGCGTTGAGATGACCGCCGCCGTTGAAGAATTCAGAAGCTACCTTATTGCATGGAAAAGCACCTACCGAACGCAATGACACCTTCACCATATTTTTCTCTGTGTCTTCGCGCAGGAATATAGAGAAGCAGATGTTCTTAATCTGTAAAGGCAAATTCACGAATCCTTCGCTGTCGCCCTTAGAGAAGCGGAACTTCTTTTGGTCGTCTTTAGTAAGGCAGATAAGAGCTGTGCGGAACTGATGGAACACCTGCATCTTTTCATAAAGCACGTAGCCCATCAAGCGCAGACGGTCTTCAGAGTAAGTATAAAACACCTTACGGTAAATCTCATCCTTATCGATGCCCTTAGACAGCAGTTCGCTTATGATGAAATAAATCTCTCTGTTATTAGAGTTATATGTAAAGCCTCCGGTGTCTGTCATCATACCAGTATAGATGCATTCGGCTCCTTCGTGGGTGATGTCTTCAAAATCACCAAGACGGCAGATTACACGAAACACCAACTCAGAGGTTGAAGAGATATTAGGGTGAGAGATAATTACATCGCAGAAATCCTCAGGACCAAGATGATGGTCTATCATAACCTTACGGCACTTGGCTGCGGCAACAGCCGGACCTACAGCATCGATACGCGACAGTGCGTTGAAGTCGAGGCAGCAAATAGCATCGGCCTTCTGTATCAGCTCGTCAGCGAAATCAGAATAGCGGTCGTAACGTATAATATCCTTTGCGCCGGGCATCCATTTCAAGAAATCTGGGAAAGCGTTCGGTACTATGATATGCACATTCTTTTCTTGTGTCTCTAAGAAATGCAGCAACCCTAATGATGAACCCAGTGCGTCACCGTCGGGAGATACGTGGGTAACAATTACTATATTTTCGGCCAAATCGAAGATTTTAGCCACCTTGTCAATGTTTGATTGAAGTATGACTTTGGAAAGCATATAAAAAACTTATTTTACTATATATTTAAGCGACAAAAATACGAATAATTTCATTATCTACAGAAGAATAGAATAAGAACCTTTCCCCGATAAGTCGATATAATTTATGCCAAGCGCATCGCATTCTTGCATCAATCGCTTTTTATATTTTTCGTTAATGCCGGAGTCGAAAACGATGGTGTGTATATCAAACAGATGCGACAAGTCTTCTATGTCGCCACGAAAACCGCCGCACAGATAGGCGTAGTGCAGTTTTTTCTTTTCCCGAGAGGAATAGCCGGTCCAACGGGCATCATTCATCAGTGCGATATGCAAATCTTTCACCTTATATATATGGTGTGCAGAAGTCAGTTTAGACATTTCTCTGTTGCTACGAAGATATACAGATTTATGATAGAACAAAAGAGAGTCTTTATGGTAGTAGTTATCTATTAATATAGAAAAAGCCAGCACATTCAGCGTAAGCAGCAAGCACGCCAAACGGCGGAAAGAGAATTTCGACATAAGCAAAGCTAATACATATAAGCCGAACAACATCAATGCCGACTGCACTACGGAGGTATGGATAGAAGTAATCTGTGCTCCCTGCAAACCGCTCACCCACTCCATAGTGGCGTTAAGCAGACTAACGCTCCACTGCAATGGAAGCAAGAACCACCCTAACAAGAATGGAATAGAAGAAAAAGCTAACGAAAGTATGGTAAACAGCAATATACATACCGCAAGCGGAGTAACTACGATGTTCGCCAAAAGGAAGTACATCGGAAACGCCCCGAAGTAATAAAGTACCAAAGGCAATGTGCCCAACTGTGCCGACAATGAGAGACATACGGCTTGATATACAAAACGAAACGCACGGTTACCGATATCAAACAGTCCGGCAAAGTATGGGTAAAAGAATAATATGGAGAATACCGCCACGAACGACAACTGAAAACTTACATCGAACAGGTAGAAGGGACAATATACGAGCATACAGAATGCGGTAAGCACTAACGGATAAAAGCCTGAGAAACGGCTCTCGGAAAGCACGAACGCCACTTCGTAAAAAGTAAACATACTCACCGCACGGACTACAGAGGGACTTAATCCGGTAATGAAGGCGAAAAGCCACAATACGCATACAGACACACCAACCAACAGCCATCGTCCGCCTCGAACCCAGCGCAAAGGAGATAGCACAAGCAGCAATATAGCCGACAATAAGCCTACATGCAATCCCGACAGAGCCAACACGTGACTGGTTCCGGCTGCGCTATAAGATGATTTCAAGTCGGAAGAAAGTCCGCTTTTATCGCCCACCGTCAATGCCGCAACAACGGCTTGCACATCAGGCGACAATTGCCACGAACGAAATACTGACACCACATGCTCCCTCCAACGCAAAGCATTCTGCTTTAATGACATCTGTACTCCTTCATCGGCAGAAAGCACCAGCAGTTTGCCGGGATAGAGCACAGCTCTTCCTCCTACTCCACTACGCAATAAATGATTTCCATAATCGAAGCCTACAGATGGAGACGCTTCGACCGACGGACTTGACATCCGCACATTAAAACAAATCCTATCGCCTATCACCAAAGGCTTGCATGTAGAATCAGGCATTTGATAAACAACAGCCTTTTTATCCACCGGCACCCAGCCAAGCAACGAATCTCTAACCGCCTCAACATTTAGCGTGAGTTGCCATGAACGAGCCTTCCGTACAGGAGCCTCAGCCAGCGTACCTATATAAGTAGCCTCATCAATAGGCCAATCGTACTGTACCTTCCGCTTTTCTTGCTGAGTAAGCATTGCCCCAAGCAAGCCGAAAGCAACGAGCGAAAGCACACCGAAAGTAAAACGAAACCTATAACCGCCGTTACGATGAGCCCATACCATTAACGCCACCGCTAAAAGCAAACAGCCTGCCAGACACCACACAACAGTGTTCCTCTCTGGCAGGAAACAGTCGGAAAAGAAAATCCCGACTGCCAAAGCCATTGTCAGCCGGGAAAAAGGATAAGATGTCAAACGGGCATCTACCCCATCTTATTTCAAATTCTTCAATTGATGAATCATGTCGCACATATCGGGAGCCTTAAATACAGCGTTTCCGGCTACCAATACATCGGCACCAGCCTCAACCAACTGTGCTCCTGTCTGCAAGTTCACGCCACCATCAACCTCGATAAGCGCGTGCGATGAAGTCTTGTCAATCATCTCGCGAAGCTGACGAACCTTATCGAGCGTATGCGGAATGAATTTCTGACCGCCAAATCCCGGATTGACACTCATAAGCAACACCATATCTACATCTTCTATGATATCTGCCAACAATGAAACCGGAGTAGACGGATTCAGCGTAACACCAGCCTGCATTCCGGCAGCCTTAATCTGCTGAATTACACGATGCAGATGAGTACATGCCTCGTAGTGCACATTCATCATCATAGTACCCAGTTCTTTCACCTCATTGATAAACTTTTCGGGCTGAACTATCATGAGATGCACATCGAGAGGCTTAGTAGAAAGCTGTGCCACGTACTTCAATACCGGAAAACCGAAAGAGATGTTAGGAACAAATACGCCATCCATGATGTCTATGTGCAACCAATCGGCTTCGCTACGGTTCACTTTTTCGATGTCTGCCTCTAAGTTCGCAAAATTGGCCGACAATAAAGAAGGGGATATCTTTAATGACTCACTCATAAAAATAACTTATTTATATTCTTAATATACTTATAAAATAGGTCGAATAATCACCGAATAATAATTCTGACCTTATGCAAAGGTAAACATTAAAAATGAAAACATTACTTTCTGCATAAGGATATTCGCACCTATGCTATTAAGCACGATGAAAAATATCAAAAAAAATACAATAAGCATACGATAAAAAAGTGGGCCGATTGAAAGACAAACTATAAACTTAGCTTAAGTATACATAAACCTAACCTAAGTTTATATATTCTTAGGCTTAGTTTTTATATACTTAGGCTAAGAATAGAGAATTGAACAAGAAAGCATAAAATTTTATCCGCAATCTTTATGAGATTACAAGCAAAAAGATGTCGCAACATTCCATCTGGAACATTGCGACATCTTTATATCATGAAGGACATGCCCTCAGTGTTTTATTATTTCGAAACATCGAAACGAATACCCATCTGCAAGCTGAAATTAAGCGGATGCTCTTTTCGGATTGTCTCTATACCGCTGCCATCGTTAAAGTAATAAGTAGCGCCCGGCTCTAAGTACAAACCAACACGCTTAACAAGGTTTAACTGCACTCCAGCCGATAAAGACGCCGAGCACTGCAACTGATTTACATGAAATGAAGTATGCTCTTCGCCTTGAGATGCGGCTGGAGTATAATCCCAACTAGCTTCGCCATCATGTTTAGGAACAAACGACTGTATGCCAGAAACAACTGGAATGCCCGATGTAACAGGGGTATTATTCCCTAATTCATAAGCAGAAACATTTCCGCTATAAAAAGAAATATCACGGGTGGCTTTCACGCATTTCTCTAACATAAATCCGGTAGATGCATACACCGCCCAACGACGGTTCTTCCAAAACGTGCGCTGCACCTTGAGCGGAATGCCTATGTAATGCAACTTCTGCTTTTCTTCCACCTTAGGCTTCGACTGATTATTTATCTCGGAAGCCAAGTAGGTATAATATAATCCACTCTCTAAAGCCCACAAGTCGTTGATATTCCATTTTACGGACGCACCAACCGAAACCGGCATCTTATAATCCATTTCGGTCTTTCTTTCCGACTCGTAACCGCTCACCGTCTGACTGTTGGAAGAAAAAATATTTGGCGATGAAGCCATCAACAATGCACCCGACATAGCTGTACGCGACAATAAATAGTCGGTTTCACTCATCGAAGCCGAAGAAGACGGAGTGTTAGCCGCCGCTACCCCGAAACTCCATGATGATTTCCGGGTTCTTTTCTTACTTTCAGCCAAACCGCGACGATTACACTCCATCTGACGGCGGTCGGATTCTACCTGCTTACGCCACGATTTGCGCTCTACAGCATTGCTCGAATCTTCTTGTTCAGAGGCAACGTTAATATTTTCCGCTTCAGATATCGCCTTTTCATCTACTTCTTCAGACATTGCCGCCGGAACAGACGCCAATAACATAGGTCCAGCATTTGATGCAACTCTACGGGTAGCCAATAACTTTTCTGCAGAACGTTGCACTTCTTCTGATAACACTTCTGAATCAACAGGCTTTACATCGTCTGTAGCCGAAACAGCCGTAGGCACCGTTAGCATATCAGCAATATCCCGCCCTGCATCTATAGAATACAAACGAGAAGAAGTCATAAACCAAATGGAGACAGAAGACACGGCAACGACAGCAACAGCTGCTGCCACCGCAAAACGACGTGTCCGCCAAAACGGAAGCACACGCGATGCCGGCAAATCGTGCTCTATCCGCTCCCACAATCCTTCGGACAGCGGCTCGGAATAATCCTTCATCCGATTACGCAGACTCTCGGCCCATTTATCCTGTTCTTTTTTCATAAGTTCTTCTCCCTATATTCTTTTATTTTCTTCATTAACAAACACTTTGCACGATAGAATTGCGACGATGAGGTATGTTCTGTTATCCCTAAAAGTGCCGATATTTCTTTATGGCTCTTCTCCTCGAATACGTAAAGGTTGAACACCGTTCGGTAGCCGTCGGGCAATTGACGTATCAATTCCATCAAAACCGATTGAGGAATATCGTCTACATCTTCGTCTTCGTCGGGCATATCCGGAATATCGTCTGTATCGACTTCTTGCTGCATACGGGCGTTATGCTTACGAAGATAGCCCAACGCCTCGTTAGCCATGACTCTGGAAAGCCACGCTTTCAGCGACCCCTCGCCTATATATGTAAAACGGTTCATAGACTGAAATATGCGTATGAAGCCATCGTGCAATACATCTTCTGCCGTCTCGCGGTCTGCCACATAACGCAAACAGACAGCCATCAGCGCACCCGAGTAGCGTTCATATAGCTCGCGGCGTGCACGGTTGTCTCCCTGTCTACACAAATCAGACAGCTCTTCTTCCGACATTTCTGTATTCTTCTGCATTCTATTACAAAAATGGGCGCAAGTGGTAAATACTGCGCCCGTTCAAAGAAAATAAATTCACTTATTTCACAAATGTGCCTTCGGAATGACGGTAACCGCGTAAAAAGTCGGCTACGCTCATACGTTTCTTTCCTGCCAGCTGCAGCGACTGTATGTCTACATATCCATCGGTAGACGCTATCTTGAAATAAGTTTTATGGTCTGTAACGATAGTGCCCGGAGCGAGTGTATGCGCCACGAACTCTTTACGTGTCTCGAATATTTTCAGCATAACCGGAGCCATACCTTCCTGGCAAAGTTCTGTCCATGCTGCAGGATAAGGCGATAAGCCACGTATAAAGTCGTATACGCTCTTTACACCTTTATTCCAGTCTATACGGCATGTTTCTTTGAAAATCTTAGGTGCCGGACGCAACTCTTCTATCTTGGCCAATTCTTCTTGCGGAGTTGTCTTTACGTTTCCTTCCAATATCGCATCTACAGTTTTAAGAACCAAGTCGCCTCCCAGCATCATCAGTTTATCGTACACCACTTCTACATTATCAGTATCTGCTATAGGCACGCGCACTTGGTCAATGATTTCGCCGGTATCTATCTCGTGCTTCAAGAAGAAAGTGGTAATACCTGTTTCTGTATCACCATTCATCACCGCCCAATTGATAGGAGCAGCCCCGCGATACTGAGGAAGCAGCGAAGCGTGAAGATTAAAGGTTCCAAGACGCGGCATGTTCCACACCACCTCGGGCAACATACGGAATGCCACTACAATCTGAAGGTCGGCATTAAGGCTACGAAGCTCTTCTACAAACTCTTCGCTTTTCAATTTCTCTGGCTGAAGCACTTTCAATCCCTGCGATACTGCATACTGCTTTACCGGACTGGGCTGAAGTACGCTTCCATGGCGTCCCATGGGCTTGTCGGGCATGGTAATTACACCTACTATATTATATCCACCTTCTACCAATCGTTTAAGACTCTCTACCGCAAACTCGGGAGTCCCCATATATACTATACGTAAATCTTTCTTTTCCATAAATTAATTTCACTTGTTCAACTAAAAGACAGACTTATTCTTCTGAAAAGTCCACCATCACCTGACGATATGTGTTAAGCATCTTCGACTTCGACACCATACCTATATATTTGCCTTCCCTGTCTACTACCGGCAGATTCCATGCGCCTGTAGTATCGAACTTCTCCATAACCTCTTCCATAGAATCAGTATTCACAATCCTTGTTTTCGGCACTTTCATGAATCCCTCTACGTGAAAACGATGATAAAGTTCCTGACGGAATATGATGTTACGGATATCATCGAGCACTACCATACCTATCAATTCGCCACCTACATCGACTACAGGGAACTGATTACGGAATGACTTAGAGATAATCTTAACCATTTCTCCTAAATCCATATCAGGGCGAACCGTCAAGAAATCGGTTTCAACAATGCTATCCATATTCATAAGCGTAAGAACGGCCTTATCTTTATGATGAGTGATAAGTTCTCCCTTTTTAGCAAGACGCATGGAGTAAATACTATGCGGCTCGAACATGATTATGGTAAGATAAGAACATACCGAAACTATCATAAGCGGCAAAAACAAGCCATAACCACCGGTAAGCTCGGCGATAAGGAACACTCCGGTAAGCGGTGCATGCATTACTCCCGACATCAAACCAGCCATCCCCATCAAGGCGAAGTTCTTTTCCGGAATATAGATCTCGCCAATATGAAAGCTATTGCAAACATAAGAGAACACGAATCCGGCGATACAGCCCAAGAACAAACTAGGAGCGAAGATACCACCGCAACCTCCACCACCGTTAGTGGCGCTCGATGCGAATACCTTAAACAAGATAATAAGTATCAAATAGATAACAAGCAAGTTGCCGTGACCGTAAAACAGAGAGCGGTTCATTACCGTATCCCAATCGAGCGATGAAGTACCGTTAAGCAACAGACTGATAGTATCGTAGCCTTCACCGTAAAGCGGAGGGAAGAGGAAGATGAGCACACTCAGCAATACTCCTCCGATAAGGAACTTTATGTAAGGGTTAGGATAACGTGCGAAGATATTTTCTATCCAATTCATAGAGCGAGTGAAGTACCACGACACAAGTCCGCAGAACACGCCAAGCCCGATAGCGTACGGAATACGCTCAAGGGCGAACGGATAATCCAAATGAAACTGAAACATGGCTTGGGTGCCAGTAAGCACATACGATACCGACGCAGCCGTTACACTGGTGATAAGCAATGGTAACAACGAAGCCATAGTAAGGTCAATCATCAATACCTCAAGCGTAAATACCAATCCGGCTATTGGGGCCTTAAAGATACCCGACACGGCTCCAGCCGCTCCACAGCCTACAAGCAGCATAAGGGTTTTATGATCCATACGGAATGCGCTACCCAGATTAGATCCGATGGCCGAACCCGTAAGCACGATAGGCGCTTCGGCTCCGACCGATCCACCGAATCCGATGGTTATGGCAGAAGCGCAGACCGACGACCACATATTATGGCGTTTGATACGGCTCTGCTTTCTTGAAATGGCATATAATATCTTAGTGACACCATGACCGATATCATCGCGCACTACCTTACGGATAAACAGACCCGTTATAAAGATACCCACTACCGGATATACCAAGTAAAGCCAGTTGACTTCCATCGGGTCGAAGTTCTCTGTAAGGAACTCCTTTATATATTCTACAAGGAATTTCAGAACATAAGCTGCCAATGCGGTAAAGACTCCAACCAACAAACTCAATATTAAAATGAACTGCTTATCCGATATATGCTTTTCGCGCCAACGGATAAAACGTCCTAATAAGCCTTCGCTATTTTCGAATGTTTTCATCGCTATGCACTCGGTTTATTCACGAATTACTTTTACTACTCCGCCTCGTCCTAATTTAATTATGCTCGACGGTTTAGGATGACCGGTTTCTTCACGACGGAAATCGACTACATAGTCTACCGCATTCTTTATCTCATCACTTATTTCAGAGAATACTGCCGGAGCAGGCTCACCGCTTATATTGGCCGAAGTAGACACGATGGCCTTACGGAAACGAAAGCACAGTTCTTTAGAAAATGTTTCGGTAGTAACACGGATACCCACGCTACCGTCTTCGGCTATCAGGTTAGAAGCAAGATTACGTGCTCCATCGTATATTATGGTAAGCGGCTTGGTAGTCATCTCTATCAAGTCCCATGCCACTGTAGGAACGTCGTCTACATAAAACTCCACTTTTGCCTCGCTGTCTACCAGCACCAACATGGCTTTGCTATCAGCTCTCTTCTTGATTTCGAACACACGCTTTACGGCTTCTTCGTTAGTAGCGTCGCAACCTATTCCCCACACTGTATCTGTAGGGTATAAAATGACTCCTCCTTTTTGCATGACTTCGCATGCTTTTTTGATTTCGTCTCTCATCATATTCATCTTTCAACTTTTTAATATACCGGCAATTGCCGACAAACAATTATGGCAAAAGTACAAATGATTTTTATGATTGCCCAAAAAACTTTCACTATTTTTGCAATACTTCTCTAAGGGAAATAGGCAGGAATGGACGAAAACCGTAAAATTATTCATATCGATATGGACGCTTTTTATGCGTCGGTAGAAGAACGAGACCACCCCGAACTGAAAGGTAAGCCCGTAGCCGTAGGGCATGCCGAGAAGCGTGGAGTGGTATCGACGGCCAATTATGCGGCACGTAAATACGGTATACACTCTGCCATGTCGTCAATGAAGGCTATGCAGCTATGTCCACAACTTATATTTATAGAAGGTAACATAGCTCATTACAAAGAGATTTCAATTCAGATTCATGATATATTCCATGAGTATACAGACTTGATAGAACCAATATCGCTTGATGAAGCGTTTCTCGATGTTACACATAATAAGAAAGGTATCGACCTAGCGGTAGATATAGCAAAAGAGATAAAGCAGCGTATTCGCGAGGAGCTAAACTTAGTAGCCTCGGCAGGGGTTTCGTACAACAAGTTTCTTGCTAAGATTGCTTCTGACTTGCGCAAGCCCGACGGACTGTGCACCATTCACCCGGAGCAAGCGGAAAGTTTTATCGCCACACTTCCTATTGAAGCTTTCTGGGGAGTAGGGCCAGTAACGGCACGAAAGATGCATAAGTTGGGCATCTGCAACGGAAAGACGCTCCGCGAGTGTTCACTCGATATGCTTACCCGTCAGTTTGGTAAGGCTGGGCAACTGTATTACGACTTCGCCCGCGGCATCGACCCTCGCCCCGTTTGCCCTGAAAGAATAAGAAAATCAATAGGCTGCGAGCATACGCTCGAAAAAGATATCACGCTGAAATCAGCTGTCATCATCGAGCTATACCACGTAGCCACCGAACTGGAACAGCGTCTGAAAGCGAAAGATTTCTGCGGAAACACGCTTACCCTGAAAGTAAAGTTCAACGACTTTACACAAATAACACGCAGCGTAAGCAGGTCTACCCCATTCCGGAAACTGAAAGACTATTTGCCGCAAGCCAAGAAACTACTAGCAGAAGTAGACTATGCACAACACCCCATACGCTTGTTAGGACTATCTGTATCAAATCCTCCCGGAGAGCAAGCCTTCGATATCGAGCCACGAGAAAAATGGATACAACTAAAGCTTAACTTTACAGAAGAAAAGACTTAATAACGCTGAAGCATTTCTTCCAGCACACGTTTCTTCTGAAGAGCCGAGTCGGAACCAATACGTTCATACCACTCAATTTGCTGACGGAGCAAACGTCTTGTTACTTCTAACGAAGCGGCTATCGAATCACGCTGCCCCACTTTGGCCCGAAATGTTTCCCATATCTTCGAGTCCTCGTATAGACGTATGGCTTCATCCACTTCGCTACGCTCTACATGTTCCAATGCCTTCTTTTCCATATCAGACAGCTCATCTTTATTAATACGCGCAAAACGGTCGGAATAAACAGCCAGCAGTTTCATTTTCTTGTCGAACTCAGCATTCAGCGCTTCCAAAGCCACACGGCAAGCCGCTTCATCCGCATTACTACTCTCAAGCTCACGACGTAATGCCGCTGCCTGCTTCTCGTATTCACGCTCATAATTACTCTTCCCAACGGCATAATATTTACGACGATTTTCCGCTATGAAACCTTTAGGACACAGCACTATCTTATAAAGTATATCACCGCTTGCCACCCACTGCTCCACCTCACGCAGATTTACAATCTCCATATCTTTTTTCTCTATTCGAAGATTATAAAGCAAGTCTCCGGGTTCAGCATTCGGCAGTCTGAGGCAGAAGTTGCCCGCCCCATCGGTATATGTAGGAGTACTTTCCGCCGCATACACAGCTACCCCACTCACAGGTGTAAAGCCCGAGTTCATCCTTACGGCAATACCTTTCAGAGTTACTTGTGCCGATGCGCTTAAACCAAAACACATCACAACGGCCATAACTGTACACCGCAATAAGCAAATCAGTTTTGTTCGATAGTCTTTCATCATACAAACATGATTTTATATCTACTCACCCAACAAGAGTAGTATTTTCCGTATATTCAGTTTCAAATCCTCACGGTCGGTGCCGTTAAGGTAATAACGGCAAATCTGTTTAAAGCCCGGAACCGCATCTTTTTTCTCTTCGCCGAAAGTGCGCTTCTTAAACAGACTAATAAAATCAACCAAACTCGGATCGTCACGGTCAGCTAAAGTAACAGCCTCATAAAACGCCTTTATACAATAACCTGAATAAGCGTTATCGGCCAGACGCATTTCACGCTCAAACCGATGCAGCTCATCGGGCAACAACATGGCTGTACACCAAAAATACCGAGAAGCATAATTATCAAGTTTCTGATTTGAATGATTATCAAAGAATAATTTGCAAGCCACTTCATGACAATTAAGAGCCTTTTCCCTATTCCCTTTGGCAAAAAGAGCCTCTGCCTTCTTCTGTATTGTATAGGCTGCGATATATGTCGCTCGTTCCGGACAGATGTCAATCCACTTCATTTCAGAGTCAAGAGCCTGTTCGTAAAGTTGCAACGCCGAATCCAAATCGCCATTCTTTTTAGCATAATAAGCCGTAACATGAGCAAAATCTATTAATCCCTCATAAGCGAACGCAGGCATGTTTTCGCCTAACTTCTCTACCGCAGCAGTACATTTGTCGATAGCGGCATCGGCGTTAAGCCCTTGCTCCATGTAAGCCGCCACCATAGCCAACGCTGCAATGCACTTCTCTTGCTCGGAGTCTTCACCAGGATTAAGGCTTTCAAGCTTACGATAAGTCTTTTCTGCCTCTACATATTTTTTCTGCATGACTTGAGCCACAAGCGCACAGGTATACATGTGATATTGATTTGAAATGTCATTACCTCCAATAGATTTCTTCATCGCCGTTTCTATTTCCTGAATCTGCGACAATACCTCTTCAGGCTTCCGCAACTGACATTTAACCGCCAAATGATTGATTTTATCATAAACAGAAATGGCTTTATAACCAAACTTCAAAGACACCCTGACGGCTTCGGCATCCAACGCATCCGCACGACTAAAATCACCCAATAACCGATACATAGCCGCCAGATAGAAATAACAATTAACGGTATGCTTATAGAGTTGCCTTGTCTCTCCGCTATTTTTCAGCACATCCAGAATCAACTCATCATAAACAAGAATAGAATAATTCTGTGCACTAAAGAATGACATCAATATCGGATATAAAGAAGGAACATCCATTAAAAGATTATTGCCCACCCCAACCAAAGAGACATAATCTTCAAACTTAGCGCACACCTCATCGTAACGTTTTTGTTGGCAAAGAGCATTGAAATAATTCTGATAAACATTGTCGAGCACATCCGCATCTCGTGTTTGATTATCTTCTGTCTTATCTGTCTTGTATATTTTTTCAGCCTTCTCAAAAAAAGGAATAGCCTCGGCGTATAGCCCAGCCTCATTAAGACAAGCTCCAAGCAAGGCAAGAGTCCGCAACATATCACGCCTATACCGCTCGGGATTACTGCGAAACAAAGGCTCTAATTGTTCATAGCTAAAACGCGCCTGACGAACGGCCTCATCTACATCTCCTTTCATAAAAGCACTCTCAGCTTTCGAAACCGCTATCTGAGATTGAGATTTACCTTTGTCTGCAGATTCTTTTAAACCATCTAACACCAACATAATCTGCCTTTCCTGCTTTGTATAACCCAAATGACGATATACTATAAGCAAATTAGTACAACAAGTAAGATAGGTCTTGCTATAATCCGGCAAATCATCCTTTAATACCTCAAGCAAACCTTTAGCCTGCTCAAGGAAGAAACATGCGTCTTTATACATTTCCTTCGTATCTTTCGCCTGTCCATCCGCTTCGAACAAATTTGCCATTTCTAACAAAACCGTTGAGAAATTTATGTCTGTCATGATTAGCAGCTGACCTGTTGCCAAATAATCGCTAGGCAAATCCTGTATCAATTTTATAGTATACTCATATACATCAGCACTCTTATTCAATTCTCCGCGTTCATGATATATATCAGCTATCTTCAACTTCCATTCCACACGCTTGAAACGATCGATATCAGGTTGAGACAATGCTCTGTTATAATACACTTCAGCTTCGGTAGACTTACCCTGCAAATAAGCGAACTCGGCATATTCGGCATTCCGTAATGCATGTTTCGGATTACTGTCGGCTATATCTTTCAGTATAGCCCCTGCACGCTGAAAGTTTTCCGCCCCACCCTGCAAGACCAATGTCTGCGAGAATCGCTCCAACGAAGGTATAAGCGCCTCAATATCGTCATCCCATTGCTTTTTCATATCAATGCCACGATGAAACTTATCCTGCAGTTTCAAATCTTCATAAAGGCGTACAGCCTCATCAACCTTACCCTGCTCAGCCAAAGCCTGCGCCTGACGCTCTATGGGCTGTAGATAATCGGAATTGATAGCCGCCAGCATCGGTGCATATGCATCTATCAACTTAGATGTCCGTTTCAACTCTTCCGTCGCTTCCTTACGCAGCTCGGCATATTGTTCCGCTTTTAACACGCCCTGCTCTTTCTGCTTTTTTAACTCAGCCAACTTCCGCTCGAAACTCTTTTCGTTGTTGGTACGGCCGATACGATGAAACTGCTCTACTCGTTGCTGATATTCAGCCGCCGGACACATATCAATACGATACTCTACACTAGGCGCATACACCCACTGATCTATCTGATGCTTGTTTACAACTACATAATCATGGTACGAAATATCCTGTACCATTAACCTCTGCCCTTTCTGATGATTTGGCAAAGACAAACTGAACCACCCCTCGGCATCGGTAGTGGTAGGCTGCGCTCCGGCTACTATCACCGACACTTGCGGCAACGCCTTTTTATTGGAATTCTGAATAACAGCATAACCACGCTGCGACTGAGCAGAAACATGCGCAACGGTAAATGCCCATGCTATCAACAGAATTGATACAAATTTATGTTTTATCATAATCAGACTTTTAGGATGATTCAACGATGAAGCATAATACGCATTGGTTCAGTTTCGGATGGAGTGACATCAGAATAATCCCACGTAACAAATCCGTCTTTAGTAACCGTCATGCGGTATCCAGACGTTTGCTCTTTCAATGGTATCTGCAAAGTAAACGCTCCATTCGCATCAGTAACTACGGTATGGACTCCCACCGAAACCCTTGCCCCCTCTATTGGAGTACGCTCGTCGTCAGACACTATACCTTGCATCAATCCGGCCTTACCGTCACGTATAACAGGCAATGTCAACTCGGGTAAAAAAGAAAACGCGGTATCCACCGGCAAATAACCATCGGCACGATACTGCAAACGAAACGTACCGAACCATTTTTTCAGCACTGGTATTTCTGAGAAAGTAACTGTTTCATCGGGCGACTCCATACTGTACACTTTTTCTTCATCGGCATACAGCAGCGTAAGCGTGGCACCTTTAAAAGGTAAAGCCGTATGTACTTGTTCTTCCACACTAACTTTCATCGTTTCCGACTGCGACAGACGATAAGCCAGTAATCCTAAGCCCACCAACAATAATGGTAATACCGAGAGCAACACAAAACGAGCGGTACGCGGCACATCAACAGGGTCGGGATGTATAAAGCCGCTGTTTTCCATTTGACTTATCTGATAGTCGAAATGACGGAACAGTTCGTTGTAGTCGGAATATGTATCACAGAAGTGACCGTACTCAGTCTCACTAAACTGCTTTAATTTTTCAAGCAATCCAGCCCCAGCTTCGTCTCTCTTCACGTAGATATAAATCTTAGGACGCTTTCCTCCGCTCTGCTTGAACTGCCGATACGCCACTTCCAATTCGCGCAACGTATACTGTCCCATCCGTGTATGAAACAGGAAAATAACAATGTCACACTGACGTATATACTCGTCATACCTATCTTGTAGCTGTGTTTCAGATAAGTAACTCGGAAAATCTCTCCACGTTTTCTGTTCGAATGTAATATAACGCTTTGAGTACACCTTATTTTTCTGCGCAAAATACAAATCAAACTGCGTTTTATCCTCATCCAATTCTGCAGAAGATGCTATGAATACCTTTATATTCTTCATGTCTAATTCTAAGATTTATACAGATTCGCAAATGTAAAAATAGTCATTGTTAAAAACAAATTTCGTTACCACATACATGCTTATATCTAAAATGTAACCTTTTATACTGAAGCATTTCACGGAAAATATATAAATTTGCAAATAAGCGATAAGCTTTTCACATTTTTACCGAGGAAAAAACAATGACAGATAAGGAAGAAATAACAGAATGGATACGACAATTCAAATGGAAAATATCGACAATTGTACTGATATTGATACTTGCGGTAGGTGTATCTATCTATATCGGGCGATATAATCCGTTTGGCGGTAAGATAGATGTTGTAAACGAACTTGGAGGAAACATATTCCCTGTAACTCTGCTATCTACTGCTACTACCGATGCCTCACTCATCACCCCTGCCGATACAGGTTATATAGGTAATCCTAAATCGTGCATCGCAATAAAAGTAAAAAGCACGCACCCCAATAGCCGACTGCGCATCATGGTAGACGCTACGCCGTTCTTTGCACAATCGGTTTCGGAATTCGTGCTACCACAGAGCCGTACTGAATATCTGGTTTTTCCGGATATAGTATGGGATTATACTGCGTTACGCAACAACACGCAGCCAGTACCTTTAAGCATAAGCATAAAGGTAGAGATGAACAATCACGAGTTGGGACAAGTAGTACACACAGTTTCAATGCGTAGCGTAAACGAATGCCTGTTAGGATACCTCGACAGCCGGATGAAGTTTCACGATACGGGTAAGTTCTTCGCCGCATACGTAAACGAAGATAATCCAAACATCGACCAACTGCTACGCGAGGCTTTGAACGCACGCATCGTTAATCGATTCTGGGGTTATCAGAGTAATAAGCCAGAGATAGTAGATAAGCAGGTATACGCATTGTGGTATGTACTGCAAAAACGAGGATTCAAATACAGCTCCATCAGCAACAGCAGTTTATCATCTAACGTACTATCTACCCAGCGAGTGCGTACTTTCGACGATGCCCTGCAATCGGCACAGATAAACTGCGTAGACGGAAGCGTTTTGTTCGCTTCGCTAATGAAAGCCATTAATATCAATCCTATACTGGTGCGTGTACCCGGTCATATGTTTGTAGGATATTACACAGACCGCTCTCACTCTAACATCCATTTTCTGGAAACAACGATGATTGGCGATGTAAACCTCGACGATTTCTTCCCCGAAGAAAAACTCGACTCTACAATGATAGGTAAATCGCAAGAAAGCGTATCAAGACTCACTTTCGAGAAATCAAAAGAATACGCCACACGCATATATCGCGAAAACGAGAAACAAATACACGAAGGCAAACTCAACTATATGTTTCTTGAGATAGACAAGAAGACAAGAGCGCAAATACAACCAATAGGTAGGTAAACACTCACCATCATAAAGAAAACATTAATAATAACGATATAAACAAAATAGTTATGCAAAAATACATATCACCCGGAGCGTGGTTTTCGATAGAATATCCATCGGACTGGCACGAATTTGAAGATACCGAAGAATCATTCTTGTTCTATAACCCCGATAAATGGAACGGCAACTTCCGTATCTCGGCATATATAGGCGAGAACAAAGGTTATGCGCAATATTGCATGGACGAAGAGTTGAAGCACGTAGACGGAGCACGGGCTACGACCGTGGGCGATTGGAAATGCATCTATTCGGTAGAGAGCTTCCAAGAGAACGGAGCGTGGTATACTACCCACATCTGGATTACAGGAGCCGGCGCAGTTTCGGTAGAATGTTCTTTTACAGTAGCTAAAGGCGAATCGATACGTGTGGCCGAAGCTATAATCGCTTCATTGCGTGTACGCCAGAAAGAAGAGCGTGTGGGCAGAGTAGTTATCCCTGTAAGAGTATCAGAGATAAGCGTCATCAACGAGGATTTTGAATGGGCGTCTACCAATATCAAGAAGCAACTCACCAAAGACTTCACTTCTATAAAGAAAGATATAGACAGCATACAGAAGATTATAGACAGCGGACGTTTCTCGCCTACACAGAAACAGACATGGGAATGCCTGGGCGTTGCTTTCGGCACCATATTGATAAACGAAATGGATGGCATGGATTGGGTTACGGTAATAGACGGCAACAAGGAATATCCGGCTTTGCAGTTTAAGGACACCGACATCATGGTGTACCCCACCACACTGATTTGGGAGAAGGTAAAGAATAACCAGCCATGTAACTTAGCCGAAGAATACAAACGCATAGAAGCCGAAGTAGAGGCCGTATTATAAATAATAGCACAACAAATGATTCCTTACTTACAAGTAGAAAACCTTACCAAATCGTTCGGCGACTTGGTGCTGTTCGATAAGATTTCGTTCGGCATAGCCCAAGGTCAACGCATCGGACTTATAGCGAAAAACGGAAGCGGAAAGACTACGCTCCTTAATATTCTGTCAGGAAAAGAAGGGTACGATGAGGGTACCATCACATTCCGCCGAGACTTAAGAGTGGGCTATCTGGAACAAGCACCTTCTTATCCTGCAGGACTTACAGTGCTAGAAGCGTGTTTTCACCACGGAAACAGCACCGTAGAACTTATAAAAGAATACGAGGAGTGCATGGAAACTCCGGGCAATCCTGGATTGGAAGAATTGCTTGGACGCATGGAGCACGAAAAGGCTTGGGATTATGAACGAAAAGCAAAGCAGATTTTATCGCAGCTAAAAATTCGCGACTTCAATCAGAAGGTAGAACATTTGTCGGGCGGTCAGCTGAAGCGTGTGGCGCTTGCCAATGTACTCATTACAGAACCCGACTTACTGATACTGGACGAGCCTACCAACCACCTCGACCTCGACATGACCGAATGGCTGGAGGAATATCTTAACCGTGGTAACCTGAGTCTTCTTATGGTGACGCACGACAGATATTTCTTAGACCGAGTATGCTCTGAAATCATTGAGATAGATAACAAACAGCTTTATTCTTACAAAGGTAATTACAGCTACTATCTGGAGAAACGCCAAGAACGCATAGACGCCACGAATGCCGAGATAGCACGCGCCAACAACCTGTATCGCACGGAGTTGGAATGGATGCGCCGTATGCCGCAGGCACGCGGACATAAGGCTCGCTACCGCGAAGAGGCTTTCTCTGATTTGGAGAAGGTAGCTAAACAACGTACATACGACAGTAATGTGAAGCTCGACGTGAAAGCTTCGTACATCGGCTCCAAGATATTCGAGGCCGACCATCTGTGCAAGAGCTTCGGCTCGCTAAAGATACTCGATGATTTCTCATACATCTTTGCACGATATGAGAAGATGGGTATCGTAGGAAACAACGGAACCGGCAAGTCGACTTTCATAAAGATACTGATGGGGTTGGAAAAAATAGACAGCGGAACTTTGGATATCGGCGAAACTGTACGTTTCGGCTATTACTCGCAAGACGGTCTGCAGTTCGACGAGCAGATGAAAGTTATAGACGTGATAACCGCCATAGCCGAAGTAATAGAACTGGGCAACGGCAAACGTCTCACTGCATCGCAGTTCTTGCAGCACTTTCTATTCACTCCCGAAACGCAACACAGCTATGTGTATAAATTGAGTGGAGGCGAAAGACGCCGACTGTATCTGTGCACTGTATTAATGAAGAATCCTAACTTCCTGGTACTCGACGAACCAACAAACGACCTCGACATCGTAACTCTGCAGGTTCTTGAAGAATATCTGAAGAACTTTAAGGGATGTGTAATAGTGGTAAGTCACGACCGCTACTTTATGGATAAAGTGGTAGACCATCTGCTGGTATTCAAAGGACAAGGCGACATCCGCGACTTCCCCGGCAACTATTCCGACTATCGCGACTGGAAGTTGGCACGTGCCGAACACGAAAAAGAGGCTGCCAAGCCTAAGGAAGAAAAGACTCAGCGAGTACGACTGAATGACAAGCGACGCCTTACTTTCAAAGAACGAAAAGAAATGGAGCAGCTTGAAACCGAAATTGCTACGCTAGAAGAAGAAAAGAAAACCATAGAAGAAGCTCTATGCAGCGGCACACTCAGTGTAGACGAACTGACAGAGAAATCAAAACGTCTGCCTCTGCTTAATGATGAGTTGGACGAAAAGTCTATGCGATGGCTTGAGCTGAGCGAAATAGAAGGCTAAGTATTAAAACATACCATTATAAAAAATCCGCAGCATTCATTAGATAGAGTACTGCGGATTTTATTATTATCTCCTAAATAGCTTTACAACAATATCACTTTTTCCATTCAGCTCAGGATGCTGCATAACGAGGCGAATTCGAGTTAGTGAGTTTTGCCCCCATTCTTTTCTCAATTTGGCATCTTTCAATTCTATATTATCAAATTCAGCCTTAAACAACTTCTTGTCGTAATTGAATTGGAATGTATCTTCGCCACTGAGTAAAGTTATATTTCCATCCTTTACATTAACTTGGCAAGAAGTCATGAAATTCAAGGTGGTATTACCTTTCACCTCAGAAAGACTCCAATTGTCGGAAATAACAAAATTCTTCTTTCTGTTCAATACATAACTTCTTTCCCATTTATTCACACAAGCTTCTTCGGGATATGCTTTCGCTATATCCACCTGATAAAGAACACGCTTTGAGCTTGCCTCATAACGCTGACCACGTGCCTTGTATTTACTGCCGAACTTCTGCTCTACACCGTTAATAGTAGGCAGGTTATGATAGCCCGACTGCATAGTCCATATCTTATATCTTTCATCGCTGAACGTTTGGCGGGTGTAAGTTTCTACACCTACATCAATCAGAACGGGTTCGCTATCATAATAAAGAATGAACGTTCCTACATCATTATGGTTATGGCTTTCATGATTATTACCGCCCTTTGCGGCAAAAAAATAGCCTGTACCTTGTCCGTCTTTATCTCTTGCCACACAGATTTGTGTATCTTCAAAAAAATGATTGCCTACATTAGGCTCACTCTTACGGCAAGCTATAATATCTTTATACATAAGAAGTTCATCAAGCGCAGCGGCGAAATATCCGGTTACTCCATTCTTGAAGCTATGGTTATAATCTGCCATCTGAGCAGCGAATTCCATCATTTTCCGGTCGTTCAGTCTTTTACCATATAAGAATAGTAAGCTTGGACTTGGAGATACTTTGGGCGATGAATCGGCAAAGTTCACGAAATAATTCTTGCCGATATGCACGCGATAAATATATCGAGCCATATTCTGCAAGAGAGGGTTAGGAAATACATTAACCTTACCGTCTGTCACATTATACAGCAAATTCAAGAACTTCACAGCATGTCCGAAAGCGTGGCCCCAATACGTAGGACCTTCTTCGCAAGCTCCGTCTTTCTTATATACACCAAAGAAATAATCCATCGACTTGATTAATTTCCATACTCCTTGTTCTATGCGGGTACGGTCTGTCTCAACAAGCATAACGGCCTGAAGTACATTATAATTAATCCACGGATTCCAATTATTCACAGCTACTCCAGAAAATCCCATCCACCAGTAGTCATCGCGTTCCATATATGGCTGAATGAGTTTTCGGTTTACTTCCTCTACAATTCTTTTGTCTATCAGAGGGCTGACTTTATCAAATTCGTCTTTAAAGAAATAGTGCAGCCAAGCCATCTGAGCACCTATATCGCTAACCACCAGTTCTACGGTAGGCTCATCTCTATCGGGCAGTCCGGAACGGTCTTTTTGAAAATGCAAGTGAGCTGAATGAATCCATGAAGTCTCGCATAAGAACCATGCACCGTCTATTATGGCATCCATGAATCTCCCCTTTCCTTCTACCAACTCGGCTAAAGTCAACGCTTGCAAAGCCAAATGATTTTCTCTTCCTGTAAGAATAGCTCCGGTACGCTTAAATGCCAGATAATCGGAAGCCAAATCGGGCTTCCACACATGTTTAAGTGCTTTTTCTCCTTTCTCTATGATAAGCTTTGCCATTTGCTCATCTACATGCGTAGCCCATCCGGCTCTATCTGAATACGCAGGATAATCAACCCACGTTTTATCAAAGTTAAGCACTTTATCAAGTTGCTCATACTTTACTACACTCTCTAATAACTTATTATCTGCCCGCGATGTGAGGCTTACACATAATAATAACAATAAAACGAACTGCGCTTTGATAACGGCTGCAGATTTAAGGAACTTGTTTTTCATAAGTGATGCATATGATTAATCTTAGCACAAAGGTATTATTTTTAATCAACATCTATAGACATATATCGGTCTTTTACAGTTACAAGGCATTTTTGAATCAGCATTTTGTTATACACTTTTATCATTTACAGCAAAAATGCAAATTTCTTTTCTATCTATTTTTTCTATATGAAACTTTCAAAAACATGCCTCAGAATATCTTTTGAATGGGGTTAGAGAAACATTGCGATTCGCGAAAAAAAGTATTCAAATGGAAAAGTTGCAATATACGAATGGAAAAATGAAAGAATGCGATGAGTAAATCAACTCACCGCATTCTTTTTTCTGTCTTTTACAGACGACTTTTATTGTTTATAAATTTTACTTGGTTGCATTAAAGAGAACCCACACTCTCTTAACGACGCATAAAGTCGCTCTTGCGGCGGAACAAGTACTGCGCACGGCGAGTTAGACTCCATAAAGGGCGGAATAAATCGAACAGCGGGAATACGCAGCAAAGGCTTTCGCGCATGGCTTTAGAAGTAAGGCGATATACCGTCATGGCGCAGATGAAACGTATCAGCCAAAGGCCCAAGGCTATACCTGCAATAACCCATTGCTGCTCTATCAAGCAGAAGGCTATAGCTACAACGGTAAGCAGATGAAAGAGTCCGCATGTCCATGAATCGATGGCATTAAGATAAGGAGCTATGCCTCTATAGTATTTAGCGGTGACCATAGCGTTCATTTTTTCTTCATGCCAAATACGTTTAAACGGAGGTACGGGCATACGCATAATGCTATCCGACGATACGGCTACACGGGTATTGCCTGCCTTTGCCACTGCATTGACAAACAAATCGTCTTCTCCACGGCGCAACTGCAAATGGTCGGCAAAGCCTTTATGAGATTCGTAGACTTTCTTTCGGTATGCCATGTTGCACCCTACTCCCATATAAGGATGACCAGCCAACGCCATGCCTAAATAACGCATAGCACGGAATAAGGTAGAAACGGTGATGCGTTTGGCAAACCATCCCTTGCCCGACTCGTAATTGCAATATCCCAAAACGATATCGGTTTCGGGCTTCATCTGGCACGCCATGCTACGCAGCCAATTCTTGGTAGACGGATAGCAGTAAGGCTCTGTCATTACTACCCAATCGTACTTGCTGGCACGTATTCCCATAGCAACGCCAAGTTTTTTTCTACTTACGTAACGTGCACTTTCAGGAATAAACGTATGATACAGATTATTATATTTCCCTGCGAGCAACTTAAGCACATCCTCGTCTTCGCCTACCGACTTATCGTTTATAACTATCACCTCAAAACAAGGATAATCTTGTTCCAGAATCTTAGGCAAATATTCTTTCAGCATATTACCAGAGTCTTTTGTCACCACGATTACTGATAACGGTGGCAGCTCACATTCGCCATCTGAAGCAGCGTTCTGCCGTTTGGCGGTTCTGAAAACACGTGCGTAAACACCGAAAATATAGCACAACTGGATTATAAAAAGAACAAAACAAAATATAGTCCAGAAACATCCGTAAGAAGTAAAGTCTATAAAATCCATAGTCTTTTCGTATATATAAAACGCTGCAAAAATAGAGCAAAAATCCGAGAACGATATATTAGCATCAGCTTTTTTTGTATCTTTGCGGCAACAAAAACAAGTAAATAAAAAGACACAATATCACTAATGAAGAATATCCGTAATTTCTGCATCATAGCTCATATTGACCACGGAAAGTCTACTCTGGCCGACCGTTTGTTGGAATACACCAAAACCATTAAGGTGACCGAAGGACAAATGCTCGACGATATGGACCTGGAACGCGAGCGTGGTATCACTATTAAAAGCCATGCCATCCAAATGGAATACATGTATAAGGGAGAGAAATATATTCTTAACCTGATTGACACTCCGGGACACGTGGACTTTTCTTACGAAGTATCTCGTTCTATCGCTGCATGCGAAGGCGCGTTGCTGGTGGTCGACGCATCGCAAGGTGTACAGGCTCAGACTATTTCTAACCTTTATATGGCATTAGAGCATGACTTGGAAATTATTCCGGTAATGAACAAATGTGATATGGCGAGCGCTATGCCCGAAGAAGTGGAAGATGAAATCATCGACTTGCTGGGCTGCAAGCGCGAAGACATTATACGCGCATCTGGAAAGACAGGTTTGGGTGTAGAAGAGATTCTGCAGGCGGTAGTAGAACGCATACCGTGTCCTACGGGCGATGAGGAAGCACCGCTTCAGGCATTGATTTTCGACTCGGTGTTCAACTCGTTCCGTGGTATTATAGCTTACTTTAAAGTGGTGAACGGAGTTATCCGCACAGGCGATAAAGTTAAGTTCTTCAATACCGGAAAAGAATATGACGCTGACGAGGTTGGAGTTCTTAAATTGGATTTTGTACCTCGTAAAGAATTGCGTACCGGCGACGTAGGATATATTATATCGGGTATCAAGACTTCGCGCGAGGTAAAGGTGGGCGATACCATTACGCACATTGCCCGTCCGTGCGCCAAGGCCATCGAAGGATTCGAAGAAGTCAAGCCGATGGTGTTTGCAGGTGTCTACCCTATCGAAGCCGAGGATTATGAAAACCTACGTGCTTCGCTCGAAAAATTGCAGCTGAACGATGCTTCGCTTACATTCCAGCCGGAGTCGTCATTGGCGTTGGGATTCGGTTTCCGATGCGGATTCCTCGGATTGCTGCACATGGAAATTGTACAGGAGCGTCTGGACAGAGAGTTCGACATGAATGTAATCACTACCGTTCCTAACGTATCGTATATGGTATACGACAAGCAAGGCGGAGTGCAAGAAGTGCATAACCCGGGCGGTATGCCAGACCCTACATTGATAGACCATATTGAAGAGCCGTATATCGACGCTTCTATCATTACTTCTACCGACTACATCGGTCCTATCATGACACTGTGTCTTGGTAAGCGCGGTGAGTTGGTTCGTCAGGATTATATTTCGGGTAATCGTGTTGAGATACACTACAAGATGCCGCTTGGCGAAATCGTTATCGACTTCTACGATAAGCTGAAGAGTATTTCCAAGGGATACGCTTCATTCGATTATCATCAGTCGGGCTTCCGTCCGTCTAAACTGATTAAGCTGGATATTCTGCTCAACGGAGAGTCGGTCGATGCACTGTCTACCCTTACTCACGTAGACAACGCCTACGATTTAGGACGACGTATGTGCGAAAAGCTGAAAGAGCTGATACCACGCCAGCAGTTCGAAATCGCTATTCAGGCTGCTATAGGAGCTAAGATTATAGCACGCGAAACCATTAAGGCGGTAAGAAAAGACGTAACCGCAAAATGTTATGGTGGTGACGTGAGCCGTAAACGTAAGTTGCTCGAAAAACAGAAGAAGGGTAAGAAACGTATGAAACAAATCGGTACGGTAGAAGTTCCGCAGAAGGCGTTCCTTGCAGTACTGAAATTAGATTAATCACTCCTTATTATATATAGACAAAAAAAGTTCGCTTAAAAAATTAAGCGAACTTTTTTTGTCTATATAGCGAATGGTTATTACCAAACTTTCACACGGTTTTCTGGAGCAATGTACAATGGGTCGTTCGGAGTAATGTTAAACGCTTCATACCAAGCGTCGATATGAGGCAACGCACCGTTTACACGCCATCTGCCCAATGAGTGAGGGTCTGATTTAGTACGAGAACGGATTTCTTCATCACGAACATTAGCAGCCCATACGTTAGCGTAAGCCAAGAAGAAACGCTGTTCTGGAGTCAATCCGCTTTCTGTAGCCAAAGGAGCATCTTTAGTAGCGTTCTTGAATGCAAGATATGATACGCTCAAACCTCCGTGGTCTGCGATGTTTTCGCCCAAAGTAAGCTGTCCGTTTGCTTTCAAACCCGGAAGAACTTCGATATTGCTGAAGAAGTCTGCCATAACCTTAACGCGTTCGTTGAAACGTTCTGCATCGCCTGGTGCCCACCAGTCTCTCAAGTTACCGTTCTTATCGAACTGACGGCCCTGGTCGTCGAATCCGTGAGTCATTTCATGACCGATAACTACGCCGATAGCACCATAGTTGAATGCGTCGTCAGCGTTCATATCGAAGAACGGATACTGAAGGATACCTGCAGGGAAGCAGATTTCGTTAGTAGACGGATTGTAATAAGCATTAATAGTTTGAGGAGTCATCAACCATTCTTCCTTGTCAACTGGTTTACCCAGACGGCTATAGTTATCGTCCAAAGCCCATTTGCTGGCACGACAAGTGTTTGCCCAATAAGAATCTTTCTTGATATCGAGATTAGAATAGTCTTTCCAAGTATCAGGATATCCTACTTTTACGTGGAAGGTAGCCAATTTTTCCTTAGCTACCAACTTAGTGCTGTCGCTCATCCAGTCTTGCGCATCGATGCGTTCGCCAAGAGCAGTCTGCAAGTTCTTAACCAACTTAACCATACGTTCTTTAGCTGCAGCAGGGAAGTACTTTTCTACATACATCTGTCCTACAGCTTCGCCCAACATACCGTTTACAGCGCTTACCGCACGTTTCCAACGCGGAGAAAGTTCCTGACGACCAGAAAGCACCTTTCCGTAGAAGTCGAAACGAGCGTTTACGAAGTCATCGCTCAGGCATGAAGCAGCGGCGTCAATTAAGTTGAACTGCAAGTAAGCGATGTGCTTAGATACAGGCAATGTATTGATAAGACGAACTACCTCTTTGATAGGCTCAAGCTGAGAAATATTCAAATCAGCGATTTCAGTTTTAATACCCAAACCTTTTACATAAGCGTCCCAATCGAATCCGGCAAACTGCTTTTTAAAATCAGCATAAGCCATCTTGTGATAGTTAGCTTCGGGGTCACGCTGCTGTACGGCATCGAACGATTCTTTTGCGATAGCAGTTTCTATCTCCATTACGTCGTTCATCTTCTGTGTAGCCTCAGCTTCTGAGCATCCTACCAAAGTAAACAACTTAACGATGTACTTCTTATAGTTTTCGCGAATGTTAATGGTAGCGCTGTCGTTATCCAAGTAATATTCTTTTTCACCCAGATTAATTCCACCCTGATTAAGCTGGAACATGTTTACATCGCTGTTCTTAGGGTCTGCATATACGAAGCTTGAAAAATAAGAACCTACACCCTGATTAAGCAACTGAGTAATCATAGGAACAATTTCGCTCTTGTCTTTCATAGCCGCAATCTGCTGCAATTCTTCCTTGATAGGTTCTGCACCTTGCTGGTTCAGCGTTACGCTGTCCATTGCCAAATTATATACATCACCAATCTTCTGTGCCAAAGAGCCAGGTTCGTTCTGCTTATAAGCGAGACCTTCGATTAACTCACGCAACTGCTTGCGGTTAGTTTCATTCAGCACTTCGAACGAGCCATAACGTGAATACTCTGCTGTAAGTGGATGACTCTTCATCCAGTTACCACAAGCATACTCGTAAAAGTCTTGTCCCACGGCTACGGTTGTGTCCATATTAGCCAAATCAATACCGATAGTATTGGTTTGCTTCTGTCCGGCACAGCCAGCCAACATTGCAGCAAAAGTTGCTGCTACAACATACTTTCTTGTTTTCATATTGTTATTATAAAATAATTGAGTTTTCTATTTATGCGTTCTGCATCTCTTCTAATTCGAGCGAAGCGGTTTCCCATTCTTCTTCGGCTTCGGCAATCTGCTGTTTCAGCTTTTGATGCTGCTCATATAGTTTCATATCCGACGCTCCTTCGGGAGTAGCCATTTTCTCTTCGAGGGCAGATACTTCTTGTTCCAGCTTGCCGATACGCGCTTCGCAGTCGGCTACCTGTTTTTCTATCTTTCTGATTTTCTTGCTCAACTCTTTCTGTGCTTCGTACGACAGTTTGCTGGCAGAAACAGGTTGCGGTTCGTCGGCTTTCTTGGCAGAACCCGCAGAAGGCGACTGCGACAACTGAAGTTCGTTCAGGTTGCTCATGTTCTTCTTCTGCAAGAAATCGTAGATACCACCTATATGCTCTTTTACCAAACCACCGCCAAACTCGTAGACCTTGGTTACCAAGCCATCGAGGAACTCACGGTCGTGCGATACCACGATAACTGTGCCGTCGAATTCCTTTATCGCATCTTTCAGTACATCCTTAGAGCGCATGTCGAGGTGGTTGGTAGGTTCGTCCAGAATAAGGAAGTTAACCGGCTCAAGCAATAGCTTTATCATAGCCAATCGGCTGCGCTCGCCTCCCGAAAGTACTTTTACTTTCTTATCAGAAGCCTCACCTCCAAACATGAACGCTCCTAATATATCGCGTATCTTAAGGCGAATGTCTCCTTGCGCCACACGGTCAATGGTATCGAACACTGTAAGATTCTCATCAAGAAGCTGCGCCTGGTTCTGGGCGAAATAGCCTATCTGCACATTGTGGCCTATCACCAACTTGCCTTCGTAAGGTATCTCGTCCATGATACATTTTACAAGTGTAGACTTACCTTCGCCATTCTTTCCTACAAAGGCTACCTTCTCGCCACGGTTTATAGTAAGGTTTACATCGTGGAATACTACATGATCGCCATAAGCCTTCTTCAGGTTTTCGCATATCACGGGGTAGTTTCCAGAACGCATAGACGAAGAGAACTTAAGATGAAGCGTAGAATTATCTTCATCGTCAATCTCTATAGGAACAATTTTTTCTAATTGCTTTATACGGCTTTGCACCTGAACCGCTTTTGTAGCTTTATAGCGGAAGCGTTCAATGAAATCTTCGGTATCTTTTATTTCTTTCTGCTGGTTTTCGTAAGCACGCAGCTGCTGCTCGCGGCGTTCCTTACGAAGCACTACGAATTCATCGTAAGGTACCTTATAGTCATATATATGTCCACAAGAAATCTCAATGGTACGATTTGTTACGTTATTGATGAATGCGCGGTCGTGGCTGACAAGCACCACTGCGCCGGGACTTACTTTCAGGAAGTTCTCAAGCCACTGTATACTTTCGATGTCAAGATGATTGGTAGGCTCGTCGAGCAACAATACGTCGGGACGGCGCAACAGCAACTTAGCAAGCTCGATACGCATACGCCATCCACCGCTGAACTCGCTGGTAGGACGGTTAAAGTCGGAACGGTCGAAACCGAGTCCTGAAAGCGTACGCTCTATCTCTGCCTGATAATTGTTTCCGCCCATCATAAGAAAGCGTTCATTATCGTGCGTAAAGCGGTCTATCAGTTCGTGATAGCTTTCCGACTCATAATCGGTACGGTCGGCCAACTCCTGATTCATTCGTTCTAACTTATCTTGCAACTCATGTATATGGTCGAACGCCATCTCGGCTTCTTCTATCACGGTACGCGTGTCGCTTAAAATCATCACCTGCGGCAAGTATCCTATAGAAACGCCGCGCTGCACAGCTACCGTACCATCTGTAGGACGCTGCAATCCGGATAATATCTTAAGCATGGTAGACTTTCCTGCTCCATTCTTTCCTACCAACGCTATCCGGTCTTTCTTATTGATGACAAACGAAACGTCTTCAAACAACGGAGTCACACCAAACTCCACTTTCAATCCTTCTACTGAAATCATATAATCACTCTTACTTTAAAAGCAATGCAAAGGTAATGAATTTAGACGTATCAAACATGTAAACAGCAAGATAAACTGCAAAAAGAAGGCTCGCCATCTGCAAATGCTGACGGCGAGCCTACAAAATGTTATCGTTTTAAAGAATACAGACTTTATTATTCGCCTATATATCTTTCGATAGTCTGATCACGGTCTGGACCTACCGATACAATCTTGATAGGAGTTTCAAGCTGTTCTTCGAGGAATGAAATGTAAGCGTTGAATTCTTCCGGGAATTCGTCTTCGCTTGTCATCTTAGTCATATCGGTTTTCCATCCTGGCATTTCTGCGTAAACAGGTTCAACACCTTCTGTAATATCGTATGGGAAGTAATCTATTTCTTCGCCGTTTACCTTATATGCTACACAAGCCTTGATTGTTTCGAATGCGTCAAGCACATCGCTCTTCATCAAAATCAGTTTTGTAACACCGTTAATCATGATGGCATAGCGCAACGCTACCAAGTCAACCCATCCGCAACGACGTTCACGGCCTGTAACTGCTCCGTATTCATGACCCAAGTCGCGAATTGTCTTACCAGTTTCATCGAACAATTCAGTTGGGAACGGTCCTGCACCTACGCGTGTACAGTAAGCTTTCATGATACCGTAAACTTCGCCAATCTTGTTAGGACCAAGTCCTAAACCTGTACAAGCGCCAGCACAGATAGTGTTAGAAGAAGTTACGAACGGATAAGAACCGAAGTCAACATCGAGCATAGTACCCTGTGCACCTTCGCACAATACGCTCTTGCCGTTCTTCAGCAAGTTATTGATTTCATGTTCGCTGTCTACAAGCGGGAACTGACGCAGGTATTCAATACCTTCCATCCATTGTTTTTCCAGCTCTGTAACATCGTATTCATAGTTCAAGCTTTTCAATATCTGCTCATGACGAGCCTTTGCTGCCTGATACTTTTCTTCGAAGTTATGCAGGATATCACCTACACGAAGTCCGTTACGGCTCACCTTATCAGTATAAGTAGGGCCGATACCCTTACCTGTTGTACCTACCTTAGAAGCGCCCTTTGCAGCTTCGTAAGCAGCGTCTAGAATACGGTGTGTAGGCAAAATAAGATGTGCTTTCTTCGAAATATGAAGACGTTCTTTCAACGGGTGGCCGCTAGCTTCGAGAGCCTCAGCCTCAGCTTTGAACAAAGCAGGGTCGAGTACTACACCGTTACCAATGATATTTACCTTGTCGCCCTGGAATATTCCTGACGGAATAGAACGAAGCACATATTTCTGTCCTTCAAATTCAAGTGTATGACCTGCATTCGGTCCTCCCTGAAAACGAGCGACAACATCATAACGAGGAGTAAGTACGTCTACTACTTTTCCTTTTCCTTCGTCGCCCCATTGCAAACCTAACAAAACATCTACTTTCATGGTTTTCTTTTTGGCTATAAATTATACCTTATATTATATTTATTTCTTTTTCTTCTTGGCCGCCATGCATTTGCTGCACAGCCCGTAAATGTACAATGAATAATGTGATGGATGAAAACTTCGAAGCTTTGTCTGAGCGATAGCTTGTTTCAGAGCTTCGTCTTCAAACTCGGTTACCTTTCCGCAAGAGGTACAAATCATGTGATGGTGGGTTTCGTTATTATAAGAACGTTCATACTGCGATGTGTTTCCGAACTGATGCTTTATTACTAACCCAGCATCGATAAGCAATATAATCGTATTATACAGCGTGGCACGACTTACACGGAATTTTTCTTTATCGGCCATATAAGAGTAAAGGGTGTCTATATCGAAATGTCCTCGCAAGGAATATATAGTATCGAGTATAGCGTAACGTTCGGGCGTCTTTCGATGCCCGTTCTTCTGCAGATAATCTGTAAGAAGTTGTTTGACCTTATCTTTTATATTCTCTTCCATCTGATAAATCGTTCAGGGGTCAAAGTTAGCCTTTTTTATCCAATCCAAAAAGATTAGAATGAAAAAATGACTTATCCCCTATTCCGTAAAAAACAATTAGTCTCCTGCAATGGTTTATAAATCCTCACGTATAGATTGAATCAATGCGCTGAATGCAGCGTCGTCGGTATTCGAAAACGAGCTGATAACCTTCTGCACTCTTTTCTTTGCCGCTCCGCTCTGAGCTGCAAATTTCTTCATTGCCAAGGCCGCAGCACGCGCTACGGTAGGATATTCGCTCTTCAACGAAACGGTTGCCTGGTCTATAAATTCGTCTTCAGCACGCTCGTTCATCTTGAGTCCCTTCATAAGCAAGCGAGCTATTAGCAAGAAACCGCATAGCTGGAAGTACTCACGGTCGTCAGCCATCCATGGAAAAACCACCTCCGACGCATACGGCAACTTCTGGAAAAGATTCATCACCGTATATTCCGCCAACTCTGGATATGCCATGCCTTCTATCCATATCTCGGCTATCTCCGGATAGAACGTATCTACCGGCTGAAGCAAGCCAGCCATAATTTTACACTCACGTATATTTTCTTTCCACAAAGCCTGAGCCAACTCGTGCGACGGAGTACATCTGGCTGCTATTTCTTTAATACGAGGATATTCTATTCCGAAATTCAACTTATAGTCGAGTCCTTTTTCGCGCATGCTTTGCGATACCATTCCGTTCATAAACAAGCGGAACTGTGCTTTTATATCTTTTATTTGCTGATGTAATTCTTCTGGTGTCATCTATCTATAGTTACATAATGTGATATGATATTCGCTATATTTATGCAATATTCGCAAGATTTCCCGACATCTGCAAGTAAAGGGCAATAAAAAGCCTTCTATCATCGGCCATATAATACGTAACCTATGATAGAAGGCTTAACATCCAGAATAATCTGGTCTGCTTTATAAGGCATTTAAAGATTTGAATAATTCTTACTGTAGCGAAGCATTTGTTCAGTATATCCCTCTGTATATGCAACAGTAACATTGGTTATATGTCCGTTGGAATCATAAACGGTGGTATAAACGGGATTGACGAAACCTTTGTATGGAGCCAAGTGCAAACGTGAATAACGCTCCAATACCTCGGCGTGAAGCGACGGATCTACACGCACCGCATATTCTTCTACCAAAGCACGAGCTGCATTAAAGTCGCCCTCGCTCTTGATACGCTGTATCTCGGCAAGCAACTGGCCAAACAGATTACGCAATTTAGCATAATCATTTATGCGTACAAATGTCTTTTCGTCTTTCTTGACCATTTCAACCACACCATCGACTTCTCCATGACGCAAAGCCCAACGAGCTATAAGCTGACGGTTTCGCATATGAGCTTCTTCTACGTTGCATCCGGGTTCTATACGCACCAGCTGAGTCATGAGTCCGTTCATCATATAAGAGTAATAAGCCGCCTTGTAAGCTTCACCATCGGGTGTCAATTTTAATTCCACCATTTTCTCGTCGGGCAAATAATACAGACCGAACAAATCGGCTCTCGCCTCTTCAATGGTAGAGCCATATGCTTTTAGCGCATCAGGATCTACTCCCGGCAAAAGCTTGCCCGAGCCATGCCCCAAGCACTCGTGAAGGTCGGTATGCAAATCGTCGGTTACATCGGCATACTTATCTAATAAGTCGAGTTCTTCTTTTGAATAAACAAACTCCTCGCGGAAGCCATTGCCACGTGCCGCCTGATTATAAGCGCTTGTCAGGTTTCCTATGGTAACCGATTTAGATCCGTGCACACTGCGTATCCAGTTAGAATTAGGCAGATTGATTCCGATTGCTGTAGAAGGATACAAATCACCGCCCAACATAGCAGCGGTTATAACCTTTGCCGAAACTCCTTTCACCTTTTCCTTTTTGAAACGAGCGTCTACTGGCGAATGGTCTTCAAACCACTGTGCGTTATCGCTGATGGTTTCTGTGCGATGCGTAGCTTCCAAATCCTTGAAGTTGACTATCGACTCCCAGCTGGCTTTCAGCCCCAATGGGTCGCCATAACTTTCTATAAAGCCATTCACAAAATCCACTCGCGAATGAGTATCCTTTAGCCAAGCGATAGAATAGCGGTCGAACAACTGCAAGTCGCCTGTCTCATAGAATTCAATAAGCAAACGTATCACTTCACGCTGCTCTTCGTTTTCGGCTACCACCTGAGCTTTCTGCAACCAACCTACTATTTTCTCTATGGCCGACGAATACATACCGCCTAATTTCCACACTTGTTCTTTCAGCACTCCGTCTTCTTTTACCAGACGACTGTTCATGCCATACATCACCGGTTCCGTAGCGCTGCCCTTCTCTTTCTGGTCGGCATAAAACGCCTCGGCTTCCTGTTGTGTAACACCCTCATAATAGTTAGCCGCCGACGTAACAACCAAGTCCTCTCCGTCAGCTTGATTTACTCGTTTGGGCATCACCGACGGATTGAATATTACTGGGAACAATTCCGTACATAAGCCTTCTACCGTCTCTCCTTCTTTAAGCGGCAACAAGCTACTGTCTATTCCAGCCATTATCTCACGAAAATACCCTTCCGAAAAACCGGGAACAAATTTGTCGCAAGCATAATGATGGTGAATGCCATTCGAGAACCACACCCTTTTCATGTACACCTCGAACGCCTTGAACTCGGCAGTAGAGCGGTCGCCTTTAAAATGTGCATATACCGCCTCAAGCAGTTTTCTTATCCTCAAATTATATTTCCCATTCTGGTCGAACAGAATATCACGTCCCTCAAGAGCCGCTTCCGACAAATAATACACCAGTATTTTCTGCTCAAGAGACAACTCATCAAAACCAGCCACCCTATAACGCAATATCTGCAAATCGGCAAACTGATCTACCACATACTGAAAAGAGTCATTTTTCATATCCATCATTACCTTGATTTTACATTATATAATAAAACAAAAGCTGTGTCAAAAGCTTGAAAAACTCTTGATACAGCTTTATTGTTGTTGAGTATATCCGTTTATCCTCTTATTTCATCTGCTTTTCATCTTTTGCTTTCTATATGCATTAGGCGTTACATCTACATTCTTATAGAAAGCAGCATAAAAAGACTGACGGTTAGCAAATCCTACCATTGCGCTGATTTCTTCTACATTCTTGTCGGCATATCTCTTATCTACCAAAAGGTGCTGAGCATCTTTAATACGATATTCATTTACCAAACATGAATAGTTCATACCGAAACGTGAATTAATCACAGCCGACAAATAACGTGTATTTGTCTTTAATTCTTTAGCTAAGTCTTTAGCAGAATAATTAGGATCTTTATACTTTTTCTGAAGAACGATAATGTTCATGATCTTATCGTATAATTCATCGGCTAGCTCTGCACGAATCATATCACGGTAAGCAGCATTCTTTATTTTTCTTTCTTTCAGATTGTAAGGTTTCCTCACGGATTCAGTTCCCTGTACTGCTTCTTGGTTTTCTTCTCTCATATGTCTTATCTTTTTTAAAAAATAGTTTACTTCTAATTTTTAATACGCAATTCGGTATTACAAATTTTCTAATAGTTTTTTATTATACAAAATATTTAGCCATTTATTTTTTCAATGACATTATTTTATAATTCACATCAAGTATAATTTGCAATTTTAAACATATACTTTTCGGTACGACAGAAGTTTCGGTTATCTTTGTCCAAGGTAAGGTCACTCCACTGCAATTGAAGAAAATTTTTATTGTCGTGGGGGTACTATTTTTATACAATCAATTACAATAACATGGAATCGGAAATTCTTAAAACCTTAAAATCATATTTCGGATACTCTCAGTTTCGCCCGCTGCAAAAAGATATTATAACCCGCATTCTTAATAAAAAAGACTCTCTTGTGCTGATGCCTACCGGAGGCGGCAAGTCTATATGCTACCAACTTCCGGCACTGTTGATGAACGGTACTGCCGTAGTGGTTTCGCCGCTCATCTCGCTCATGAAAGACCAGGTAGAGAGTCTGCAGGAAAACGGTATTATAGCTCGCGCTCTTAACAGCGCCAACAATGAGACCACCAATGCCAATGTTTGCTTTGAATGCCGGCAGGGACGGGTTAAGTTGCTTTACATATCGCCCGAAAGATTATTGGCAGAGATGGATTATCTTTTAAAGGATATAAACATATCTCTCTTCGCCATAGACGAGGCTCACTGTATCTCGCAATGGGGACACGATTTCCGTCCGGAGTACACGCAACTGTCGGCGTTGAGAAAGCAGTTTCCTGATGTACCGATAGTGGCACTGACAGCTACCGCCGACAAGGTGACGCGACAGGATATTCTAAAACAATTGCAATTGAAAGACCCAGAGATATTCATTTCGTCGTTCGACCGCCCCAACCTGAGTCTTGACGTACGCAGAGGTTATCGCCAAAAAGAGAAAATGAAAACTATCTTTGATTTCATTCGCCGCCATCACGGTGAGAGCGGAATAATCTATTGCATGAGTCGCAGCAAAACCGAGAAGGTAGCCGAGATGCTGGAAGAGGAAGGTATAACTACGGCTGTGTATCATGCGGGACTAAGTGCCGCCGCACGAGACCAAGCTCAAGACGATTTCATAAACGACCGTGTGCAGGTGGTATGCGCTACCATCGCCTTCGGTATGGGTATAGATAAATCGAACGTGCGATGGATTATTCATTATAACTTGCCTAAAAGCATAGAGAGCTTTTATCAGGAGATAGGACGAGCCGGACGAGATGGTTTGCCTGGAGATACTTTATTATTCTATTCGCTAGGCGACATTGTTCTGTTATCTAAGTTCGCTTCCGAAAGCAATCAGCAGGAAATAAACATGGAGAAGCTGAAACGAATGCAGCAGTATGCCGAGGCGGATATATGCCGAAGAAGAATTCTGCTGAATTATTTCGGCGAGACTACCGACCACGACTGCGGCAACTGCGATGTTTGCCGTAATCCGCCTCAACGGTTCGACGGCAGCGTTATAGTGCAGAAGGCTCTTAGCGCCATAATACGCGCTGACGAACAAATAGGATCGGGCACACTTATAGATATCCTGAAAGGATCGGCTTCGAAAGAGGTGATAGAAAAAGGATATGATAAGCTGAAGACTTATGGCGTGGGAAGAGATATACCCGGACGCGACTGGAACGACTATATATTGCAGATGCTTCACTTGGGATATATAGAAATAGCTTACAACGAGAACAGCCGCCTGAAGGTTACAGAGATAGGACGAAATGTATTGTTCGGCAAAGAGAAAGCCATGCTTGTAGTCATAAAGCGAGAAGAGCAAACCACCACAAAGCGCAAAAAGGGAGCAGCACCAGTTCAGCAAGCCATACCCACTCCTACCGTATTCGACGGAGAAAGCGATACGCTGTTCGAAGAATTGCGACAGCTACGCAAAAAGCTTGCCGACCAGCAAGCCATCCCTGCGTATATAGTTCTGTCGGACAAAGTTCTTCACTTGCTTGCATCATCCAAGCCGGACACTATAGAAGCATTCGGCACCATAAGTGGCATAGGCGAATACAAGAAAGAGAGATACGGAAAAGACTTTGTAAGTGTTATAAAGAAACACCTTGAGTCTAATCCGCATTAACGGCATTTTTTCAATTTATCACTTAGAGAAGCACGAGATACTCCGGACTGAATAGCCTCTTCGTAGTATTTACGCGCTTCTGCTTTTTTCTTCAGTCGAAGGCAGATGTCGCCCATCAGTTCGTATGTCTCGCCCGACGATGGTTCTCTGCGCACAGCAGCTTCCAAATCGGCAAGCGCCGCTTCGTCTTGCCCTTGTTCCAACTCTAAGTTGGCACGCATCTTCAGTAGTGAAGCATCTTCGGGATAATCGTGTATAAGCAGATTTATTCTATCGGTGGCAGATACATATTTTTCTTCTTTCTGATCCAGCATTGCCAAACCGATGCGAGCGGGTTTGTTGCCGAAATCTTTACCTATTATCACATTATAATCTATACGCGCTTCTTTATATTGGCGACGCTGCATGTAGATATAAGCACGAAATAAGCGGGCTTCCTTGTCTTCTGGCAACAAATCTATTACGTTACAATAGTCAAGATACGCCTTGTCGAGCATTCCTTTTTCCATATATATGGTTGCTCTATTCAGCAAGATGGCTGTAGAATAAGGAATGATGTTAAGCGCCAACGTATACGACTGCAGCGCATCGTCTATCTTGCCCATGCGTCTTTGCACCGTACCAAGGTTAGAAAACAGCAACGCGTTACGTGCATTCTTAGGGTCCAATTTCAAAGCTTGTTGATATAGCTGCTCAGCCTGTTGCAAACTATCTTTACGTGTATAGTCCATGGCCTTTTCAACCAAATCTTTATACTCCTGTCCGTATGCCGACACTCCGCTTACCGACAATATAAAGGCCGTTGCCACGATATACTTATATATATTTTTCATCATTATTTGTATCTTTTATTATGAAAACGATAACCAATACCAAGCATCAAATTACTTGGGTCGTTAAAGCGCTCCAGCATATACCCCACGTGCAAGAACATATTGCGCGACACGTAAGTCTTAAGCGCCAATACCTGATAAAAACCTCTTTGGTCTTTACCTTTGCAATACACGCTATGACCAACACCAAAGTTGATAGAAAAGATAGGCATAACCAACTCAGCGCGAAGCGACACACCTGCCGATACTTGGTCTCTGAACGGAGGTCGGAAAAACTTGGTTTCCGAACCTTGAGGTACATCTGCATCCTTTGCCATGTGGTCTTTTATATCCGAGCTTTCATCGTACTGCACATCGAGCGAGGCTCCGGCACAAAAAACATTACAGAAATTATACATCGGATTGATGTTTACTCCGGCTACACCAAACGAGCCTGGCACCATGAATCCTTCGTAATCGGTCACAACCGAACGCTTACGCCTTGAACCGTACGCCACAACATCACAACTGAGATGCGGACGGATGCGTTGCGCACGAACCGACGAGCCGACTACATCCCTCTCGCTTGCGCTTCCTGCCGAAAACGTTCTTACCACTCCCACACGGGCACCTACAGTATTAACGCCTACATTGGGGTAATTAGTGTTACCGTTAGAGAAGTGAGTCAAATCTACACCGCACGTAAGACTCCAGTCGGAAGCCATTTGCCAATTCAGCATAAAGCCCAAATTGATAAAAGCGTTAATCTTAGAGCCTACTATATCATTAAAAGAGTTCGTCTCTTCATTATATTTCTTCCATCCGAACGACGCTCCGAAGTTCCATTCATAATCGAAAGAAAGGTTGCGACTAAGCCGAGCTATACGAGACCCCTGAAAAGCGTACACCGACACCGGAGTACCAAGTTCTTCTTTATCGAAAAACGAATGCACACCCACACCGATACCCTGATAAGTATGCGGAAACATACGTCCGAAGTAGGTATCAGAAGCAAAGCGGAACGAGTATTTAAGATGGCCTGACAGTGAGAAGTCAATGGGTCTACCCAAAGCATTATTGCCCGAATAGAAACTTTTCACCGGCACCACATAACCGGGACGCACATCCGCCCCTATGCGATGTATTACACCATGAGAACTTATAGAATCAATATCGGCAGCATTCACAAAAGCCGCAACAGAGAGACACAGCACTAAAGCCGAGCGTCTAAGAGTATTCATCATAATCATTTCAACGTAACATTAACAGATGCAGAGTTATAATCATTTCCTACAATAACCATAAGATTCACTGGTTTATAGTAATCATATCGCTTTAGACTGATATCCAAGCCTTCACACCAAGGCCGCCGCGTAACCCAAAACTCTATTCCAGAACCCTTATATATATATCTAAAAGTATATGATTTTAAATTTGCACCCCCAAGTTCATAGTCGCTTAATCCTTTTCCATTCTCATCATAATACTTATAACTCCAATCCCCTCTGAGTAAATCGATATCTTCTGAATAGACACTATACAGTTCCCATTCTCCACCGCTCACCGTAAGCGATACGTCTTTCATTTCTTCATCCAACTCCACTTGAGTGGCAGAAATTTTCAATGGTTTAACAAACACCTCGCTATTACATCCGGCAAGTCCTACCAAGAGAACCAACATTAAAGTCAGCCTATATATAAAATGTGTCATTATTGTATCATATTATTTTTAATCTCGCAAATATAAGGTAAAAACAAACATAGCTACCCCCCCGTCTTATAAAATATGTTATAACATAGGTTCATAGTTCATACAGATACATCTTTATACTTTTACGCACCACACCACTGTTACATACTTTTACCAGAGAAAACAAATACATAATTACCAATCGAGAAGTTTTCGTTTGTATATTATTTTAAAAAATCGGTCTCAGAACGCCTTCTGAATGGGGTAAAAAAACATTGTGATGAATTTAAGAAAGATTACGATGGTTCATCTTGATCAATGCGATGCTTCAAACCAAACATCGCATTGCTTCAACAGAAACATAACAATGTTTTTTCCGCTTTCTACAAAGCTATTTCATCGTATAGTATTCTTACTACCTAAATACCATAAACAGATTAAAACCGTACTTCATTATCGCCACATCGACAACCAAGACGAAACATAAGGACATAAAAAAAGCCTGCAGGCTGTGCTTGCAGACTTTCAATTCTCTCGCGTTCGTACGCTCTGTGAATTATTCAGCAACTACTGCAGATGCAGAGTCAGTTGCAGCAGGTTCAGCTGCGTTCAAAGAATCGTCAGCTACTGGAGCTGCTTCTTCAACTACTGCAGGAGCTTCTACAGATGCAGAATCAGTTGCGTTTTCAGAGTTAGCTGCTTTGTTACCGCAAGATGCGAAAGATACAGCAGCGAATGCTACGAACAAAAATACTAATTTTTTCATTTTCTTTTGCTTTTAAAAATCTGTAATACCTATATTTGTTCTTTTTGAACGCTGCAAAATTATATACTATTTCAATATGTTGTTCTCCCAAATGCAAGTTTTTTAGCCCAAACCATTATTTTTAAACTATTTAAATTTAACAATTCAAAATCCAAACACTGAAAATCAATCAACTACAATAATCGCTTTAACAAAAGAAAATCATAGAACAAAGAAAATCACCAAAAACAAAATAAGCCAAAAGCCATAATTCAAGCCCAGAAACAAGCAACAAGGCACAATAACAAGGAAAACAAAAGAAAAAAGCCAAAAGAAAGCCAAAAGAAAAACGCTGCAACAAGTCATCACAACCTGCTGCAGCGCATCAAAAAAAATATCTATCCCAAAATAGAAGACTATCAGATTAAGAAAGCCCTTCTATTTCCCCATTCACAATATCAATATGCAAAGCCTGCGGCTCCTTAGGAAGACCCGGCATACGCATAATATCACCAGCTACAATAACAAGCATTTCAGCACCAGCGTTTATCACTATATCGCGTACTGCCATATCAAAGTTCTTAGCCACACCATACTTCTTAGCGTCGGTAGAGAACGAATACTGAGTCTTAGCAATGCAGACCGGGAAACGTTCATAACCCAAGTTGCGAATCATCTCGAGTTTCTTCTTAGCCAAAGTACTGTAAGTTACACGCTCCGCACCATACAAGTTGCAAGCTACCTTACTTACCTTCTCTTCTACAGAATCACCATCCTCGTAAGCGAAAAGCAAAGGCTGCGACGGCTTGTTTTCAATAGTATCAACTACCAAGTTAGCCAATTCTACCGCACCGGCTCCACCTTCTACAAAAGCATTGTTTACAGCGAAACCTACTCCCAACTGATCTTCGCAGTGACGGCGAACCAATTCAATCTCTTCATCAGTATCGTTAGCATAACGGTTGAACGCTACAATAACAGTCTGTCCGAACGACTGCAAGTTACTGATGTGCTTGTCGATATTAGCCAATCCCTTCTGCAATCCTTCTATGTTAGGCTGCTTAATCTGGTCAAGACTAACGCCACCGTGCATCTTCAAACCCTGTGCAGTAGCAACGATGATAGTCAACTTAGGATTCAATCCTGCCTTACGACACTTGATGTCGTAGAACTTCTCAGCGCCAAGGTCGGCACCGAATCCGGCTTCTGTAATAACATAATCGCCGAAAGTCATAGCCAACTTAGTAGCCAAAATAGAGTTACATCCGTGAGCGATATTAGCGAACGGACCACCGTGAACAAATGCCGCAGTATTTTCGGTAGTCTGCACCAAGTTAGGCGAAATAGCGTCTTTCAGCAATACAGTGATTGCACCAGCCACACCAAGGTCTTTCACGGTGAAAGGCTTGTTATCAATAGTAAAGCCAAGAAGAATATTTTCTATGCGGCGACGCAAATCGTCTTCGTCGGTAGCCAAGCACAAGATGGCCATAATCTCAGAAGCCGGAGTGATATCGAATCCCGACTCACGTACTATACCGTTAGTCTTTCCTCCAAGTCCGGTAACGATGTAACGCAATCCACGGTCGTTCACGTCGAGCACTCTGTTCCAAAGCACTTCTTTCAAAGCGAATCCGTTATCGCGGTTCTGATACATATAATTGTCGAGCAATGCAGCAATCATGTTATGCGCCGAAGTGATGGCATGAAAGTCGCCCGTAAAGTGCAAGTTAATCTTATCCATCGGAAGAACCTGAGCGTAACCACCTCCGGCAGCTCCTCCCTTCATACCGAAGCAAGGGCCTAATGACGGCTCGCGCAAAGCACAGATGGCTTTTTTACCTATGCGGTTCAATCCTAACGCCAAACCGATAGACACTGTAGTCTTACCGATACCCGCCTTAGTTGGGGTGATGGCTGTAACCAAAACCAGATTACTCTTGTTTACTTTCTCGTCGTCGATTAATGTTTCGGGGACTTTAGCTATATAACGGCCGTAGTTTTGTACTTCTTCTACAGGTATACCTATGCCGATTGCTACCTGCTTAATTTTCTTCAGCTCTATGCTGCGTGCTATTTCTATATCCGATTTCATAGTGTTTTTTAATTTCGAGCACAAAGATAGAAATTAATTCATAACTTTGCATGAAGCCATTACCTACAAAGGGTTTATTTATAATGACTATAACTTAATTTTAAACAATATAAACGAAGAATTAAATGAACAACTTTACTTTTTACAGCCCTACGGAATTCGTATTTGGCAAAGACACGGAAGGCCAAGTTGGCGGTCTGGTCAAGAAATATAACGGAAGCAAAGTGTTAATAGTATATGGTGGCGGTTCTGCTATCCGCAGCGGACTGATGGATAAGGTGAAAAGCTCGCTCGATGCAGCCGGCGTTAAATATGCCGAATTAGGCGGTGTTCAGCCTAACCCCATCGACACAAAAGTTTACGAAGGCATTGAATTAGGCCGCAAGGAACAGATTGACTTCCTCTTGCCTGTAGGCGGAGGCTCGGTAATAGACACCGCTAAGGCTATCGCTTTGGGTATGAAGTACGAAGGCGACTTCTGGGATTTCTACATCGGAAAGGCTACTCCAGTAAAGGCTATTCCGGTAGGTGTAGTTCTTACCATTCCGGCAGCAGGAAGCGAAGGCTCGGGCAACTCGGTAATCACCAAGACCGACGGATTGCAGAAATTGGGTGTTCGCACCGACAAATTGCTCCGCCCATTATTCTCTATCATGAATCCGGAGCTGACTTACACACTTCCGGCATGGCAAACAGCGTGTGGCATAACAGATATGATGGCGCACATCATGGAACGTTATTTCACCAATACCGAAGGCGTGGAGATTTCCGACCGTCTAGCAGAAGGTGTGCTGAAAGCTATCATCACCGAATCGCCTAAGGTTATGGCAGAGCCGAGAAACTATGATGCGCGTGCCAATATTATGTGGGCAGGCATGGTAGCGCACAACGGTACTTGCGGCGTGGGTCGTGCAGAGGATTGGACTTCTCATTTCATGGAACACGAAATAAGTGCTATATATAATGTGAGCCACGGAGCGGGATTGGCAGTAATGTTCCCTGCATGGATGACTTACATGGCAAAACATAATCCGCACAAGATAGCACAGTTCGCTACACGTGTGTGGGACGTAACACCTGCCGGCAGCGACGAAGAAACTGCACTGAAAGGCGTGGAATGCTATAAGGAGTTTATGCACTCTATAGGTATGCCTACCACATTCAATGAATTAGGCATCGAGAATCCGGATATCGACCTGCTGCATAAAAAGTTGCACGAAGATAAGGGTGAAACAGTAGGAAATTACGTTAAGTTAGACCGCAAGGCAACACGTGAAATTTACGAATTGGCATTATGATTTATAACAACTCACAGATTCGCAGACAAGACCGCACGCTCGATGAAGATAGCGCAGCAAAGCTTCTGAAGGAAGGCGAATATGGTGTTCTGTCAATGCAGGCTGAAGACGGCAACGGAGCATACGGTATTCCTATTAACTATGTATGGGATGGCGGCAATTCTATCTACATCCATTGCGCTCCGGCAGGACGAAAGTTGAACTGCATAGACGCTTGTTGCAACGTGTCGTTCTGTATAATAGGACGTACCAAGGTAATCCCGTCGCAGTTCACCACAGCCTATGAAAGCATAGTACTGAAATGTACCGCTCACCGCAGTCTGCACGAAGCCGAACGCATGTCGGCTCTGTCGCTCCTTCTCAGCAAGTATTGCCCCGAAGACAAGATGCTAGGCATGAGTTATGCGGAGAAATCTTTCCACCGTACGGAAATTATCCGTCTCGACATAGAAGAGTTCAGCGGCAAGACTAAAAACAAATTCTAACGAAAACTATAGTAATATGAGAACCCTAACAAGTAAACTATTCTGCATGGCGGCTGCTGTTACACTCACCGCATCGCTAAGTTCTTGCGAGGAAGAAGACATGCAGACCGACTATCTATGCAGCAGAATATGGACTGACGAGTGGACCGACGAATATGGTACCTACTACTATCAGGAGATTTCATTCTATCCCGATTATACTGGCAAAGACTATGTTTACACAGAAGATGCAAGCACAGGATTAGGCTCTGAACGGGTGTATTACTTCGACTGGGATTGGGAAAGTAACTCTTCAATCTGCATGAGATACTCTGACGGATTGAGCTATATGGATAATGTAAGCCTTGGACAGAACAAGTTAGACTGTAAGTTCGACGGTGACTGGGTAACATTCATCGGAAAGTAAAAAACAGATAATAACGTATTATAGAAATTATCATCTCTATGAAAACAAGTAATTTAAAGACAATGACCGCTGCCGTTATGTTGGCTACATCGACTTGCCTTAATGCGGCTACAACGGCTGCTCCAGACAGCAAGCCTATCATCGGCAAACAAGAGATTACCGTAACCGACGGACGAATGACTCCCGAAGTGTTATGGGCTATGGGTAGAATAGGTGGCTCAAGCGTTTCGCCCGACGGAAAGAAAGTTGCATACACCGTATCTTACTACAGCGTGAAGTATAACAAAAGCCATCAGGTAATCTACGTGATGAATGCCGACGGCTCTGGCAACACACTGCTTACTACTACTGCCGATAATGAAGGCAGTCCGGCATGGATAAAAGGTGGTAGCAAAATAGCTTACCTCAGCGCGGCAAGCGGAAGCAACCAGATATGGGAAATGAATCCCGACGGAAGCGAACGACAGAAATTGTCGGATTATAAAGGTGGAGACATCGAAGGATTTAAGTTCTCGCCCGACGGTACTAAGGTGCTTTTCATCTCGCAAGTGAAATATGGACAGCGTACTGTCGATTTGTACCCCGACCTCGACAAGGCTTCGGGTATGGTGATAGACGATTTGATGTATAAGCATTGGGATGAATGGGTAGAAACAGTGCCTCATCCGTTCGTAGCCAACTTTGACGGAAACAAAGTAGCTGCCGAAACCGACGTATTGGAAGGAGAGCCTTACGAAGCTCCTCTGAAACCGTTTGGCGGCATAGAGCAATTGGCATGGAGCAACGATTCTAAGCAGATTGCTTATACTTGCCGTAAAAAGACTGGATTGGAATATGCCATCTCTACCGATTCTGACATCTATCTTTATAACATCGAAACTAAGGAGACTAAGAATCTCTGCAAGATGGATGAAAACGACAAGAACATGGGTTATGATACTAATCCGCAGTTCTCGCCCGACGGAAAATCTATCGCTTGGTTGAGCATGGAACGCGACGGTTACGAAAGCGACCGCAACAGACTGTGCGTTATGAACCTTAATACCGGAAAGAAGACGTACGTAGCCGAAGCATTCCAGTCGAGCGTAACAGATTTCTGCTGGAATCCGGATAGCAAGACTCTTTATTTCGTGGGTGTATGGCACGCTACCAGCATGATTCATAGCACCAACCTGAAAGGTGAAGTGAAACAGCTTACTGATGGCATGTACGACTATGGTTCGGTAGCTATGCTTAACGCCAACACGCTGATTACACAACGTCACTCTATCAGCAACGCCGATGAGTTGTTCACCGTTAATCTGAAGAAGAAAAACGAAGTGACTCGCATCACTAAAGAAAATGATCATATCTTCAACCAACTGAAACTGGGTAAGGTAGAAGGCAGATGGACTAAGACCGTAGACGGAAAGGATATGCTTTCATGGGTTATCTATCCTATCAACTTCGACCCCAACAAGAAGTATCCTACCCTATTGTTCTGCGAAGGTGGTCCGCAAAGCCCGGTTAGCCAGTTCTGGAGCTACCGCTGGAATTTCCAGATAATGGCAGCCAACGATTATATCATCATCGCGCCCAACCGCCGCGGTTTGCCTGGATTCGGCATGGAATGGCTTGAAGAAATCAGCACCAACTACGGTGGTCACTGTATGGACGACTACCTAAGTGCTATCGATGATATTGCCAAAGAACCGTATGTAGACAAAGACCGTCTGGGATGCGTAGGCGCAAGCTTCGGAGGATATTCTGTATATTGGTTGGCAGGGCATCACAACAAGCGTTTCAAAGCGTTCATCGCTCACGACGGATTCTTCAACATGGATCAGCAATACTTAGAAACCGAAGAACTCTGGTTTACCAACTGGGATTTGGGTGGTCCGTACTGGGATAAGAGCAATCCTGCCGTACAACGCAGCTACTCTAACTCTCCGCACTTGTTTGTAGATAAATGGGATACACCTATTCTCTGCATCCACGGCGAAAAAGACTACCGTATCTTGGCATCGCAGGCTATGGCAGCATTCAATGCAGCAAAACTGCGCGGCGTTCCTGCCCAAATGCTTATCTTCCCCGACGAGAATCACTGGGTACTGAAACCACAGAACGGAGTATTATGGCAACGCACATTCTTCAACTGGCTGGATAAATGGTTGAAGCCCGCTAAATAATAAGATTACTACGCAATAATATATAAGGAAACCTCTCGCAATAAGTTTGATAGACTCGATGCGAGAGGTTTTCTATTTTAAGGTATCTACCGTTACAAACGGTTCTTATAGATTTCTGCCAAAAGCTTCTGATAGCGGTTTTCTACTTCGTAATATGCCATCAGCTTATTGTAAACGTTATCGGCTTCGGTATAATAATCTATAACAGAAATCTGTCCTTCTGTAACAGCCTCTTTCAGTAGGATGAGGGTGTTAGTCATCAGAGTAACATCGTACGCACGCATAGCCTCATCCAACTGACGGAGTTCGTTATATCGGCTCTGTACATCTGCCTCGGTTTGCAAACGCACATCGTCAAGACGCAAACGGGCACTTACAGCCTGTGCACGGGCTATCTTGTTTTTCTTTCGGTTAGAAAACAACGGCAGACTTCCGCCTATCAGGAAACCGTTACTCTTCTCGTCTATAGAAGTATTTCTACGATAACCCACCTCCAACTTAGGAAGCCAGTTCTGACGCTGTACCGATACATTCTTCTCTGCCGCACGCGCCGAAGCATCTGCCATCTGCAGAGTAGCGTCGGTAGCTACCACTTCATCGTAAAGCTCGTTATAATCTGCCGGAGCCTTCGCCTGAGGATATTCTGACGCAGAGAATTCTATTGGCAAATTACCGTTCATGGCAAGCAACTTCTGCAATGCTGTACGATGTGCGGCGTTATTCTGAGCCACCTCGGTCTGCACATTCATCAGTTCCATCTTTATCTTGTTGATGTCGAGCACGCCTGCATCACCTTGCTTCAAACGTTCATCAAACAATGTCAGTAAATCGCCGGCGTTCTTCTTGCGGAGCGAGAGCATAGCCTGCTGCTTGTTCAGCATAATCAGGTCGAGGCACAGATTCTTGGCAGAAAGCAGCAACTCGCGTCTCTCTACCTGATACTGTCTGTCTACTACTTCCTTCTGAAGTTTACCCGAACTATGGCGAGCCGCATACAGTGTAGGAAAGTCGAAACTCTGCGAAACTACCAGTTCCGAACTCGACATGCCACTTATGCCCTTGGTATAAAACGGACTATATTCTACCGATGGGTCTTCCAAATTATTCTGGGTCTGCACCTCCATACGGGCAGCCTCAGCATCCTTAGCCGAAGCCTGCAGCTCCTTGTTGTTACGCTCTATATTGCGTAGCACCTCATCTATAGCCTGAGCCTTGACTTCGCCCAGCGAAACCAGCAAGGCTCCTACAGCTAAAAACGTATTAAGTTTATTCATTTGTCTCAGTCTTTTCTAAATTGATATTCAGATTATTTCCTGGTTTACGCCTTCTTACGATTCATCAACTCATATACTATAGGAACGATAAACGCATTAAGGAATGTAGATGTAAGCAATCCGCCCAATATCACCTTCGCCATCGGACTCTGTATTTCATTACCCGGCAGGTCGCCACGTAATGCCAACGGAATCAATGCCAACGCAGATGAAAGGGCTGTCATCAGAATCGGGTTAAGACGATCGAGCGAACCGTGAACGATGCTATCGCGCACATTCAGTCCTTCTTCCTGACGCAAGGTGTTATAATGGCTGATAAGCAACATACCGTTACGGGTAGCGATACCGAACAACGAAATAAATCCGATGATAGCCGGAATACTTACCTCGCCCGTAGTGCAAAGCAATGCGAATACACCGCCGATAAGTGCCAGCGGAAGATTCAGCAAGATAACGGCACTCTGTCCGGCATTCTTAAACTGCATGTACAGCAGCAAGAATATAACCACAATACTCATGAACGAAGTCAAGAACAGAGTTCGACTCGCTGCCTGCTCGCTTTCAAACTGTCCACCGTATTCCACGTGATAACCTTCGGGCATCTGCACGTTTTCTTCTACTTTCTTACGGATGTCATTCACCACGCCACGCAAGTCTCGTCCGCTTGTATTGGCAGAGATAACTATCTTACGCTGCACGTTCTCACGGTTAATGGTGTTAGGTCCCATGCTCGATACTACATCTGCCACGTAGCTCAACGGAATCTTACGTCCTTCGGCATCGTCTATCATCAGGTTCTTTACGTGCTCTATAGAGCCGCGGCTATCTTCGCCGGCACGAACCACCAAGTTGAACGAACGTCCTTTCTCGTAAACCTGCGATACGGTTTCTCCAGCCATGTTTACTGTAATGAACTCATTAAACTGTGGCAATGAGATTCCGTATTTTGCCAACATCTCACGGCGAGGTACAATCTTCAGCTCCGGACGTTCTACTTGCTGCTCTACGTTCAGGTCGGCTACGCCTTCCACGTCGCTTATCACACTCTTTATCTGATTACCTAAAGAAAACATCTTGTTAAGGTCATCACCAAACAGCTTAATGGCTATGCTTGCCTGTGTTCCGCTCAACATAGCGTCTATACGGTGACTGATGGGCTGACCTATTTCTATATTAGCTCCGGTGATGACCGACATTTTTTTACGTACATCGGCAAGTACCTCTTTATGCGAGCGGTCTTTCAGTTCGAACGGAGCTTCTATCTCGGATACGTTAACTCCTAATGCGTGTTCGTCGAGTTCTGCACGTCCGGTCTTTCGGGCTACGGTCTGAATTTCTGGAATAGAAAGCAGCAATTCTTCTGCCTGGCGACCAATCTTATCTGATTCTTCCAATGAAATGCCCGGCATAGAACTTACGTTGATAGTGAATGAACCTTCGTTGAACGACGGCAAGAAGCTGCTTCCCAAAGTAAAGAACGCACCGAGAGCCAACAAAAATACCGCAACAGTAGAAATCAGCACCGGACGCTTGTGCGACAATGCCCACATCAGCGCAGCCTCGTAATACTTGCGGAGCCAGCGAGTCACGAACGCTTCCTTAGGCAGACCTTCATTCTTGAAGTTGCCGCCCAACAGATAGCTACACAATACAGGAGTAAGAGTAAGCGCCACCACGGTAGAAGCGAACAGAGATACAATGAAAGCTATACCCAACGGGATAAGCATACGTCCTTCCATTCCTGTAAGGAAGAAAAGAGGCACGAAGCTGACTACGATAATAAGCGTGGAGTTAAGGATAGGCATACGCACCTCGCGCGAAGCATGGAATACCACATCGACTACCGAACGACGTTCTGCCTGCGGTAACGCATGATTGGCACGAAGGTGTTTCCATACATTCTCTACATCGACTATGGCATCGTCAACCAACGAACCGATGGCAATAGCCATACCACCCAAGCTCATAGTGTTGATGCTAAGTCCCATGTAATGCAATACCAATATTGTTACTACCAACGATAAAGGCAAAGTAACAAGCGAGATAACTGTAGTACGTGTATTCGCCAAAAAGAGGAATAACACTATTACTACGAATATAGCTCCTTCATAAAGCGAACTTTGTACGTTACTGATAGAGCTTTCAATAAAGCGCGACTGACGGAATGTATCGGTAGAAACTTTCACATCGGCCGGAAGGTTTTTCTGCAAATCTTTTAAAGCCTCTTCAAGCTTCTCCGTAAGTTCTATGGTTCCGGTATTAGGCTGCTTGGTCACGGTGATAAGTACTGCAGGCTTTCCTTTCTCTGAAGCCAAGCCCAACTTAGGTTGCTGTGCTCCTACTTTCACGTCGGCTATATCTTCCAGCATAACCGGAGCGCCGCCGGCTCCGAGTTTTACTACAGAGCGAGCCATCTTATTTACATCGGTAGTAGACAGTACGCCACGTACTATGTATTCATTGCCATACTCGTATATCACACCTCCGTTGGTATTCTGATTCATACCACGTGTAAAGTCCATTACTTCGCTCAGCGTAACGCCATAATATTTCATGCGTTCCGGGTGAAGCAATATCTGATATTCCTTTATATCGCCTCCAAGCACGGCTACTTGAGCTACACCGCCAGTAGAAAGAAGCCGCGGACGAATGGTCCAATCTGCCAAAGTACGGAGGTCGAGCATCGAAGTGCTGTCGGCAGTAAGGCCTACAATAAGCAACTCGCCAAGGATAGACGACTGAGGGCCGAGCGTAGGTTTACCTACATTAGCCGGAAAGTCTTCCGAAGCCGCCGCAAGTTTCTCCGACACTATTTGTCGGGCCAAGTAAACATCTGTATCCCAATCGAACTCTACCCATACCACAGAGAATCCGGTAGTAGACGACGAGCGTACACGACGAACACCTGTAGCACCGTTCACAGCGGTTTCTATAGGGAAAGTAACCAACTGTTCCACCTCTTCGGCTGCCATACCTCCGGCTTCGGTCATAACTACCACCGTAGGAGCGTTCAAATCGGGGAACACATCAACTTCTGTATGAAAGGCGGTATACGTACCACCAATCAACAGCAACACAGACGCCACCAATATCAGCAGTCTGTTATGCAATGAAAAATGTATAATCTTATCGAGCATAATACTACATCCGCTAATTAATGGTTATGTGTATGTCCGGGGATAGCTGCACTGGCAGAAGCCAATTTAACGTGTATAGCGCCTTGGGTTACTACCTCGTCGCCTTCTTTCAGTCCCGACAATATCTCTACTCTACTACCGTCGCTCATGCCTATTTTTACCTCTTGTTTCTTATAGCCTTCTTCGTCTAAGCGCAGATATACAAAGTTTATGCCCTGCTCTTCAGTAAGTGCCGATGCGGGAACACTTATTACGCCTTGAATTTCGGAAGACAGCAGATATACTTCGGCAAAAGAACCGGGAATAATTTCACCGCGATTGTCGAACTCGAAAGTAACTGGGATGTAGAAAGAATTATCATCTGATGATTTGCCGTACGACAGCAAGCGACCCTTTAAGTCGGCCAGACGGAACACGGTTTCTCCATACGATGTACGAAAATTAGCCGATGTTACGCTGCCGAGCAACGGATAATAACGTTCTGAAACCTCGGCACGAAGACGCAAACGACGTGTCTGGCTAACAGACATCAAAGGCTGGCCAACATTTACAAAATCGCCTTCTTTTACTAAACATGATTTTACGTAACCCGAGATAGGCGACTTAACAGCAACGCCCTTACCGTCTTTAGATGGCGATAAGGCTTCGTAAGCGATGCGTGCATTCTCATAAGTTTCTTTAAGCAGATTCAGTTCTTTCTTAGAAACAATCTGTTTTTCTGCCAACTTAACGGCACGTTCGTATTCGTCTTTAGCTGTAAGATAAGCCACCTTAGCACGCTTGGCAGGATCACCCTCTTGGATATTGTTACCCGAAACGGCAAGCACAGACGCGCCTTTCGCTACAGAAGTACCTTCTACAATAGAACGGTTAAGAGTAACTACTCCAGATACCGGTGCTACTACTGTAGCCTCTTCGCCTTGCGCCGCAAGAACCTGTCCGCTGGCGGGAATTACACGGCAGAAAGTACCGGCTTTTACGGTTTCTACCACTACTCCTGCAGCCTTAGCCTTTTCGGGAGTAAGGATGATTTCGTCAGAGTGACCGGCTTTAGCACCTTCGTGACTATGACCTTCATGTTCATGGTCGTGACCCTCATGATTATGACCTTCGTGATTATGTTCTTCTGTTTCGTGGTTATGGCCATCATGATCGTGTCCTTCGTGACTATGTCCACAAGAACCCAATGTAAAAGCGGTCAGGAAGCCTACTAATAAATATAATTTCATTCTTATTTTATTTCTTTAGATTGGTAAATATATATAAGGAGATTGTGCCCAACGTAATTAGCCGTCGGACATAACAAAACATTCTGCCTCATTAATTAGAGGCGAATAATCAACCTAAAGAAGGAGGTGCACGAAGTCCCCCTGCCCTACAGATATACCGGGCATGAAGATGCTCCACATAAACGGTTTCTTCAGCGAAGAGCCGCATACAGGAAAGCTCTTTCAGCCAAAGTTCATCGTCGGGAGTATAAAGAATGGTACAAAAAGAATAATCGGGAACAAAATGGAAGCCGTGAGGAGTGCTGCACACAAAGTGAGTTACACAGCCCGATGTACACGAATGCCGGTCGGCATCGCTACTATGATGCATGTGAGAACCGTCGTGATGAGTACACTTAACGCCCGCGCCACAATCGCATAAAGCCATCGTGGTACATACGGCCATATCATGTTCCAGGCAAAATACTCCAGCATGATGGTGATGGGGAAACACCGTAGCTATCTGCATCAATATACAGATTGCAATCAGCGCCCAACTATAAATCCTTCTTGCTTTTTCTTTCATACGGTTATTACTCAGACCTTTTCAAATATTAATTTAAGAGTAGCAAAATTACGCTAATGTTCACTCTATCAGAAAAACCACGATTAATATTAAGCTGTTTTAACATTCTTACCGATATGAAGCAAGATTCACCGAACGAAAATCATTATCTTTGCTCCCCAAATATAGCAAATACATCGCCATGAAACGGATAAAAGTTACTTCGCCACAAGCGCGCATACAGACAAGCATAGAATTACCATCGTCAAAAAGCATCTGCAACCGCGCACTTATCATCAGTGCCTTATCGAAAAGTACATATCATCCAGAGAATCTATCCAACTGTGATGATACGCGTGTTATGGTAGAAGCACTGAATAATATGCCGGACGAAATAAATATCATGGCTGCCGGTACCGCAATGCGTTTCCTTACGGCATACCTCTCGGTAAGCGAAAGCACACACACCATTACCGGTACAAAGCGAATGCAGCAACGCCCCATCAGTATCTTGGTAGACGCACTGCGTACACTGGGAGCCGATATAGAATATGTGGGAGTAGAAGGTTTCCCTCCTCTGCGCATCAGCGGCAAGAAGTTGACAGAGAACGAGGTTACTCTGCCGGGCAATGTCAGCTCGCAATATATTTCGGCGCTGCTAATGATAGGACCGATGCTTGAAAATGGCTTAGACCTGACGCTGACAGGCGATATCGTATCGCGCCCCTACATCAACATGACACTGAAATTGATGCAGGAATTCGGTGCAAGATCTATATGGACCGACGAGAATCATTTGCGTGTAGAGGCAGGACCGTATAAGCCTATCCCATATTTTGTGGAGAGCGACTGGAGCGCGGCTTCGTATTGGTATGAGATATGCGCCTTATCAGAAGATGCAGAGATTTGTCTTCCGGGACTCTTTAGACACAGTCTGCAGGGCGACCATAAGGTAGCCGACCTATTCAGTAACCTTGGAGTGGAGACTATATTCAACGAACGCGGAGTGACTCTAAAGAAAACAGCAGTAAAGACAAAGCGGATGGATTATGATTTCGTAAACCAGCCCGACTTGGCGCAGACTTTCGTAGTGACTTGTGCCCTGCTTGGCATACCGTTCCGCTTTGAGGGACTGCATAACCTCAAGATAAAGGAAACCGACCGCATAGCAGCACTCATAGCCGAGATGAAGAAACTTGGCTACCAAATTGAAGAAAAAGAAAACGCCGTATTAAGTTGGGACGGAAACCATACTGAAACAGCAGTAGCACCCGCCATAGATACCTACGAAGACCATCGTATGGCAATGGCATTCGCTCCGGCTTGCATGCGAATAAAAGACTTATATATCAATAATCCGGAGGTGGTAAGCAAGTCATACCCACACTACTGGGAAAACCTTAAACAAGCCGGATTTGACATCATAATGGAGGAACAAGAATGATTATTCTAATCTTAATATTAATAGGTGTGGCCATATTCGGACTAACAGCCGGATATTTCTACAACAGAAACATACAGAAAAAGATAGAGCGCGGAGAACTTGAAGAAGCTCCCGAGGTAGTAGACGTAGACAGTGAATGCTGCGGACAGCACCAGATATGCGAAAAAGAAAGTCTGCTGGCTGCCGTAAGCAAACAGATAGAATATTATGACGACGAGGAACTGGACAGATTCCGAGGTCGCCCGTCCGATCAATATGAAGAAGAAGAGATAGAAGAATTCAGAGACATTCTCTACTCAATGAAAGACGATGAGGTAGCCGGATGGAGCCGCAGCCTGCAGTTGCGCGGTGTAGAGTTACCCGATGAGCTGAAGGACGAGCTGTTCCTGATAGTAGGCGAACGACGCTTCGAATCTTCGGCAAAATAACACACTCACATTCTTAACTGAACACATCACATCATGGATAACCTGATAGAATTATTTCAATATACATTCTTCCAGCACGCTCTTTTAGGCAGTTTGTTTGCCAGCATCGTCTGCGGAATTATCGGTACGTACATCGTGACCCGACGGCTGGTGTTCATAAGCGGAGGTATCACCCACGCTTCGTTCGGTGGTATCGGCATCGGGTTATACGCCGGAGTGTCGCCTATACTGTGCGCTGCAATATTCTCTGTACTGTCGGCTTTCGGAGTGGAATGGCTCAGCAAGCGAAGCGATATGCGCGAAGACTCAGCCATAGCCGTGTTCTGGACTTTCGGTATGGCCATAGGTATCATATTCAGTTTCTTGGCTCCCGGCTTTACGCCCGATTTATCGTCGTATCTGTTCGGCAATATCCTTACTATTACTACTAGCGACATTGCCATGCTGGGCATACTCAGCGTTATACTGGCAGTGTTCTTCGGTTTGTTCCTTAGAGCAATCATCGCCATCGCTTTCGATAGAGAGTTTGCACGCTCGCAGCATCTGCCAGTTGCCTTGTTCGAGTATCTGCTCATGATGTTCATTGCACTCACCATAGTATCATGCCTGCGCATGGTAGGAATAGTGCTGGTAATATCACTGCTCACACTGCCGCAAATGACGGCTAATTTGTTTACCAACAGCTTTAAGCGCATCATCTGGCTGTCTATACTGATAGGATATGTAAGCTGTATAGGTGGACTATTCTTTTCGTACAAATGCCAGATTCCATCGGGAGCTGCAATAATATTTGTATCTATCCTGATTTATGCCTTAGCAAAAACCGGACGGTTATGCTATAAGAAATCATGAAAGAATCATTATCTTTGCTGAAAACAATAATCATATAATGATATGGAAATAAAAATCACATCGTTAGACAATATCCGCGAGGCGGCTAAGCAATTCATCGCCGCTATGGGAGATAATACCGTCTTCGCTTTCTACGGAAAAATGGGAGCCGGAAAGACTACATTCATTAAGGCTGTATGCGAAGAGCTGGGCGTTACTGATGTTATCAACTCACCTACATTCGCCATCGTAAACGAGTATCGTTCTGATTCTAACGGCGAACTTATTTATCATTTCGACTTTTATCGTATCAAGAAGCTCGACGAGGTGTACGATATGGGTTACGAGGATTATTTCTACAGTGGCGCATTGTGCTTTATAGAATGGCCTGAGCTGATAGAAGATGTGCTTCCGGGCGATGCCGTTAGCGTGCGCATAGAGGAGGCGGAAGATGGTAGCCGCACTGTTAGCTTATGATAACTCATTATATCATACAATCGGTCTTTGTCCTGGTGGGGTTGATGGCGGTATTGGCTGCTGTCTTTAACTGGGACTGGTTTTTCACTGCTAATAATACTCGCTTTATAGTGGAGAATGTTGGCAGAGTGAGGGCGCGGTTGTTTTATGCCGTTATCGGATTGTTTATGATAGCGACGGGGGTATTTTTCTTCTTGACATTGCAAGAGGTGATTTAATCATATAGCATAAAAAGCATCTCAAAAAGTTTTAGCTTTGACTTTTTGAGATGCTTTTTTATGCTGTTTTTTTGTTTTTGCCATTCGGATGGCTTTACTTCTTCTTTTGTCTTGATACAAAAGAAGAAGTAACAAGAAGAAAAAATCAAGGCTGAACGTCTCCGGGGCTACTGCGGAAAGGCCGTTCTGATGCCGTGAAGCCAAACTCGCTTCGTTTCACTACGCTCAGACAAGGCTTCCCAACACCGCCCGTCCATTCCTCCGCTCACGCCCCTCCGCCTAGGCCGGTCTTTCATTTCTAACGGCTTCTTTATTCGCCAAGGCGCTTCGCTGTTGGCTTTTTTTCGGCTATGCCTTCTGAGGTAAGATTTGTAAACATAAAAATTTGTTTGAAAATGACTTAAAGAGAGAATGCGAATTTCTGAAAACTATTCGCATATTGCAAGCCTGCAATTTGCATATTACAGACTGACTTTTCGAATACTTTTTTATTTTTCTCGTATTCTTTTTTATCCCGTCCAGAAGGTGCTGTAGGGCCGTTTTTTTTTGAATTATTTATGGGTTGTATCTTACAGACAGAAAATCTCGCTTCTTTTTATCAAGTAAAAGTATGAGACATTTAAAGACAGTGAACTTGGCGTGGCTTTATTCTGCTAATCAAGACACGTCGCTTAGAATCAGTTTTTATATGTAAAGACAAAAATATGAGAGAAACGTCCGTTGACTTCGGTTATTTGCACAGAGAAGATGAATGAACGGAACATGTTGATGTTATCATATATAAACGTAGGAAGGAACGACTTGTATTCTTCTGCGTGACTGGCTATATAGTCCATATCTGCAACCATGATGTATGAAGCCTCGCGCGAGAGATTTGATACACACTCGTCGAACAATGTGTTACGTGACGAAGCAACCATCTTGGAAACACATGAATCGACACGGTTTTTATTTGACTCTATAATAACACTGTCAGGCAACTCTACGGGGTTAATTGTTGATATCAATCCCTCAACACGCTGCACACACGAATCTGGTGTATGCATGGAACCGCCTAAATAACATACTTCGCTGTTAATGTGTATATCAAACTCGCTCCACACGTGCGATTGACCTTCAGACAACAGAGGGAATGAAGAATTTCTAGCATAAAGAGTCATGAAATTAGCCGACTTGGAATGATATAAACCAGAGAATATCGGGTCGGCAGCAAGCGAGTTTTTCTTTTTTTCTGTGTCGATAACCTGCTCTATCAACTTCTTCTGATAGCTGACAGCTACAAAGCCTTTTCCGCTGTATGTAGAAAGAAAATCTCCGCTCTTCATGGGATAAACCACTATATCCTTGCCTTGATAAGTTTCACGCTTAGGATTAAAGTCGCCTCCACCCTTCTTCAAGAGCCACTCAAACAACTTCTCACCTGGCTTATCGGTTGTAAAGTATACAATGATATCACGAGGGGTAGACGGACGATGGAAGCTGATGAGAAACTTTCCCAACTGATTACCTATGCCGTGCGCATCACTGTCCGAGAACAGGCCGGTATCTTTGAATAGCATCGACACAATACCCGCGTTATGTAGCGAGTCGAATTCTGAAGCATAAGTTGTATGAGGAAGTTCGCTGACAAGTAAATCGAGATTATCCGTTTCTAATACACCGATACAATCGGACGGAACAAGTGTCAGCAAGTTGAAGTCTTTATCAAGTTCGGCCATTCCTGCATGAGCATACTTAGTAAACCCCATCCCTATGCAGAACAGGATAACAGAAAGTATAACACCAAGTTTTCCGACCGTACGTAATTTCATCTCAAAACTATATCTTTTTCGCAAATATAGCTAATTATTTTAAAATTACGATAAAAAACGAAAATATAGGGTCAGTTACTATTCTTGGGGATTTAACAATTCACGCG
>ULRN01024863.1_pt1 | contig 79997 bp, 117 predicted proteins | sample 1955461 | NCBI WGS metagenome assembly ULRN01 (sample SAMEA4835683, study PRJEB28245) | human gut metagenome | biome: gut microbiome; material: fecal sample | place: Denmark | collected 2008 | reverse complement strand
TTGAAAATGAATTTTCCCTTTGGAGTTGACTTTGATTTCACTCTACAGATTTCTTTATAGACCTTTATCTGCACGATTTTGAAATGAAAAAGCCCTCCTTACCTTGTGTTTGCAAGAACAAGAAAGGCTTACTCTATTGTGAATACTTTACAAAGTTACTTAGTTACGTGCTTCAACAAAGCTAAAACGTTTATCAGAGATAATCTTATCAGCTTCTTCATGGTCTTGTGCAAGAAGGTAAACACTTGCATTGTCCCCAAATGTTACTGCTCTCAAGCAGTGGTCGTGTAACGGGTGGGTAACTTGAGCGTTACTCAGAGAGTACTTCTCAACCGGAGGGTTACTTTTATGCACCTTACCCTTCCGTTTTACCCGTAGTGTAACTTGATTATCCTTCACAACTGCGACACCATCAAAGTGTTGAGGTTCACTGTAGTTGTTCCAACCAACTATGTTATTGGTTAGTCGTCTGTGCATTGTTTCTTCATAGACATAAAGGTAAACGTCTACATCTTTCATTGTCTGGTTAATGATTGAAGTAACTGCAAAGATATCCAAACCACCAATCCCTGCACAAATCATTGGAAGACCAACCTTCTTAAGCTGGTTTACTTTGCAGTAGTTATTAAGACGCTGCAAAGCTGCTTCTAAGGCATTGTAACGTGCATCTTTACCAGTGATAACCTGAGTGTATAGGTTAGCAATTCGACCCTGCTTGAAACGTGCTACAGAGATATTGCCAAGCATAAGATGTACAGGTTTATGGTTCTCACCACCAACTGTCTCATAAACTTCAGCGTCAGTCTCATAAGCTTTTGGATAACGTTTTGCAATCGTCGCTGCAATCCCTGCACCCATCAAGTTCATGCAGTTGCATCCGTGACCAATGATATCAAACTTCTGGTTATCAAAGGCTTCAAAGATATCACCTTTAATGATTTTTACAATGCCCATGTTACCATTTCTCCCATGATTCTTTATCTTCAGAAGGTTTTACACGTTGCCCTTCATGGTCTACCCAGATTCCACCACAACCTTCACAGAGTGTTGGCATAGCATAACCAGCTTTGAAATCATCTTCAGTGATAAGACCTTTCAAGTCTCCTGTATCACGTCCAAACATTTCAATAGAACAACTCTTGCAGAAATCAGCCATTTAAGATTACCTCTTGAGTGACTGTACGATTACTGGTGAAAGTCCGTTTAAAACTTTCAACGTTTGAACGTAAGAAGCATTCATCCAAATAATATTTGAAGGTTTCTTTATGTGAGAAAACCTCTGTAAACGGGATTACTTCACTTCTCCCTACATAGATACCAGATGCTATAATTTGTCGTGTCTTTTTATTTCTGACGATTAGAACTTTCATACATCACCTTTTCAGTTAGTTGATACAAGTCTACATGTTCAATTCCAACAATGTCAATACCAATTTTAGCGTAACGCTCTTTGATATCATTATCGTTCATCCAAACGAGACACCAATGATTTCTAACAGACTCTTCAAGCTTATGTACACAATCTTGGAATGTTGGGGTATCACCTCTTGTACCAATCATGGCGATTACACCATATAGAAACTCACCATTGCCATATGTCACTTGGGCTACACCAATATCTTTCTCATTATCTGAGAATACGGCTACAATGGTTTTACCATTAAGTTCCATTAGAGATTACCTCTTTAATTTGTTGTAAGATTGCTTCTGAAGCTTCTTCCCATAAGGTAGAGTTTTCAATTGAATCTTTAACCTGTGCAATACCAATATTAAAACGGGTATCACCATACTCTTCAATCAAGTTAAGAAGCTTCTGTTTGTCCACAATCATTCCCTCGTTTTTAACGTTGCGTAGATTTCTTTGGAATCTTCACCGAACCAGATATAGTGATTCTCTTTGATTTCAGGATGGTTGTCAACACGAATCTTACATTCTCTTCCAACATGTTTTAACTGTGCCGTGATTCCCTGTATGAATAGGTGACACATGATATCATCCATGATTGTTGGTAAGAAGTCAATTCTCATGTAAGTGTTGCTTGGTCTTGGGAGTAGTAGATAACCTTCTACATAGAACGTTTCATTCTTCTCTGTCATTGCTGCTTATTCCCTAACAAAATCATATCAATCAAATTGTTTGCCTTGATAGCACATTCATAGAATCCATCACGATAAAACTCCATAGCACTAGCAAGGTCTTCACCCTTAGTACCTTTGACAGTGTACCTAGTTTCTTCCTGAGTGTACTTGTCACTCTCACTTACTTGGGAGTTTTTGAAGGTACTGTTCACCTTGTTCATTGAACACCCTGACATAAGACTCAGTAGCACAAATATTAAGAAACTCTGTCTTAGTTTTTTCATAAGTTAATACCTCTTTTGTGTGTTTGTTTTTAGCAAGCACATCTTTCAAATCGTTTTTGTAATTAGCGCTAAGGTTTGCTAAACCTTCTTGGTAAGCATCCTTAGCAACACTAACCAATCTCTGATTAGTCAACTCTTTCTCGTTAACTTGGCTGGTCTTGTAAGTATAACCTCCCCAAGCACCAACACCTAACAGAAACATGATTACAAAAGCAGCTTGACAAAATTCTTTAAATGTCATTTAACTTCTCCTAGAAATGAAAAAGGCTCCCGAAGGAGCCTCTATATTAACCTTAACCTAGAACTTTAGCAAGCACATTTGCAGCCATTGTTGAGGCTTTAGCAGCAGCGTTAACCCCAGCTTTAATGGTGCTGTCCTTGATAGCTGATACCGTTGCAGCATCAGTAAACAGATAAGTGGTAGTCTTTTCACCACTTGTGAAGGAAAGCATAAGAGTAGTTTCCAGATTGAAGGAACGGTATGGTGCTCCCTGTTTTACAATCCCTGCTGAACCAAGTTCTGAAGCCATACCCATATCATAGATAGTCATCAGGTTTTCTTTGTGAGCAGTTGTAGAACCAACACCTTTAACGTGTTTAGAAACATTCAGTAGAGCACGATACTCACGAATCTCTCCGTCAGCTTTAACGTTTACTGCTCGGAAGATTTTACCTTCAAATTTGTCTTTGATGATATTACGAACAACTTCAGATTTGTTTCCGGTTGCATCGATAGCTACTGTGATAATATTTTGCATGGTTTTCTCTCTCAGTTTTTAACTAACATTGTTTTAATGTGTGGGAGGATTCTTTCAACCTTTGCCACGTTCTTTACTGTATCTTCTATAAAACATACTACATCATAGTAAGGTAGAATGCAAGACTGAAGCATACGAACTTTCAAACTTTCTGCACTAATCTCATTGTCACCGAATCCACGCATAAATAGTAAGAAGTCACTGTCTGTGTTCTCATTCAGGAAGAGATGTGTAACCACTCTTTGTGATTCACCACGAGCAGTCAAGAATCCTATATCAGCATTCTGTGAGATTCCACATAGGATGTTAAAAACATAAGTTGGTTTAGCCCTGTGAGAGTCTACCAAGTTTGTGTACTGTGAGTAAGTACCATCATCTAACAAGGTTGCATTAAGACTTTTGTCAAAGCTTGTAAGAACTCCGTCAATATCTGCCAGAACCATTTTACGTTTTGCTTCTAAGTCTTTTGCAACTAAGATGAGGCTATTACGATTTACATACACAGTCTTACCAGTTAGCAAATCTTGACAAGGAATCTTTGTCATCGTTGAGTGAAAGTCTTCAAAGCAACACACAACATATCTTGCTGTATCTGCAAAGTCAGCTTTAGCAGTTTCTGACCAACTTGCAGAACTGATATCTAAATCCAAAGGTTTGATATCATAAGCATGACACAGAACCTTATCAAATTGTTTTGATTCGCTCATATTTTACCTTTTTAATGTTTGTTGCAAACTCACATTGAGCAAGCAGTTGCATGTTATTGTACACGTCTTGAGAGTATTGTCTAGCCTTTGGAATCTTATATTTGTAACCAGCATTATAAGATGCTAAGACACGCTTCATAGAATACTTTCCATTTGGGTGACCATGAACCTTAGCCCAGAAAAGAAGTTCCTTGTGAGCCTCTTTAGCTGAGTAATGGAAATCACTGATAAGCTTTCTCTTTGCAACGTTAGGTGAAATCTTGTTACGCTTTACAACAGTCTTCAAATGATTCTGGAACACTCCATAATCGTGAGTCTTTTTATTAACAACCTTGACACCTAATTGTGACTCTTGTAAGGCTATAGCTGCTAATGGGATTCCCCAACCTTGTCCCATCTCTTTCTCGCCATAATTGTAAGCCTTTAACATGTTAACTTTCTGGCTAATTGTTAGTTCTGGACAATCTGACGCTGTAGCAACCTGTGCTGTTAATAATAAGCACAAACCTAAAATGAATTTCTTCATTGGGTCTCCTATTTTGTTAAACATGCAGACAATTATACACCATCCTACACATTTTTCAAATAAAAAAGGCTGCCGAAGCAGCCCTTTAGGATTCTTACTAATTAAACTTCACGTTTACGCTGAGAAATCAGTTCACCAGCAGTACCTACAACTACGTGTAGTGCTTCTGAACCATCCCACTCTTTAACAACTTCACGACGGCCATTCACGATTGCTGCTACTTCATAACGGGAAGCTCGCATTTTCATATCTTGGTAATCAGTTGGTACTGATACAACATCTCGTGGGTGTACACGAACTTTCAGGATGGTATCTCCAGAGAAGCTTGTTACATAATCCCAAGCACCAACATGAAGACCCTGAGAGCAAGTTACGTTACGGTTATTATCAACCATCCAACGTGGCATCTCTACAATGTTACCCAAATCATTAGGAACCTTGCAAGTACGAGAGTCAAACAGTTTACCACCACGGCTAGTTACTTTCTTCCAACCAATAATGTAACCTTCTTCGTCAATCTCAACGTCAAGATGTGATACGAATCCCCAAAGTTGTTCTACAGAATCTTTGGATGGGTTTTCCATCAGCTTCTCGAAGAACGCTAATAGATGGGTAAATCCTTCATCACCATTCTTCATCATGGTCAGGATACGGTCTACCAGAGTTGAACGCATCTGAACAGCACCGTAGTACAGGTTATCACCCTTGATAGTGATAGCTCCCTGAGTGAAGTTCTCAATAGACTTACGGATATTCATCAGGTCAAATGCTTTCTTGTACTGACCTGCTGCGACTGCGAGTTTAATCTCTTCAAAGTTTACATGAGTTGACTCAACAATCTCAGACTCTGCACCGAAAGTCATGATAACAGAATCACCAGTAATCATGTACTCAATCTTGCTGTTACTTTGCATTGCATCATGTAGAGCATTTACTGGTTCGGCTTTGGCTTCTTCTTTCTTAACAGCTTTCTTAACAGCTTTTGCAACTGTAGTCTTAGTAGTTGCTTTCTTAGAAGTCTTAGCAGCTTTTGCAATAGACTTCAGAGTTTTGGCTGGTTTAGCTGGAGCCTTAACCAGAGTTGCTTGGTGACGTTCTACAGCACGACCAACAGAGCGTGTTGAAGTATTGTAACGATTTGCAATGGCAGTCTTGGTCAGTTTACCTTCCATTACCAGTGCATAGATTTCTGCGTCGATTTGTGCTTTAGTTTTAGTAGTCATCTTAATATCTCTCTTTAGTTAATTAACAGTTTCGTATTTTAAGGGGCTTTTCAGCCCCTGTCAAACTCTTTTAAGACCAAGAATTAGTATCTTCTGGGATGTGCTTAACATCAAACCCTAAGAACTTACCAACCTCAACAGGTGATACTTTATTCCAATCTAAGTTAGAAAGCAAGAAGTTTTCTTTGCGACGATGCTCAAAATACTTCTCAATTTTCCTTTTAAGACGGCTCTTAGCTTTATCAAGAGACTGTCTCATCTTAGTCTTAGGTCGCATTGCTTTACGTAATGACTCCAGAACACTGACAGTACCCTCATAAGCAATAGTCCCAGCAGAGTAAGCCAAACGTCCAAACATTGCTTCTACAGCGTCTTCGTTACCCTCTAAGAACATCGTAAATTTGATATCCTTGGAGTAAACATAACCTTTAGACTTCTTCTTATTATTAAACGTAAATTCACGAGAAATAATATGTTTATCAGTCAGGTCACACTTGTTTGCAGTCCATTGATAAATCATGTGACGATGATAATCTACCCAATGAGAACTGTCAACATAGTCTTTGAAGACTTGTTCAGTTACTTCAATCCAGTCTTCCGGTACTTTCTTCCAGTTTGCTTTACGGAAGACATACACAGACTGTCCAGTTAACTCTGTCACGAGTTTAGCAGCAGTCTCTGGAGAACATGAGAACAGTCCACCAATTACCTCATCACTTTGTGCTTTGATGTAAAGTTGTGGTTCCTCAATCTCATCAAAGTTCTCTTTGACTTCTGAGTAACCTACTCGGTCATCGTTGAAGACAAAAGCTTTGTAGAGCTTAACAACTCCACGAGTAATTGTACGTTTCTCGTAGTGGTGTTCTTTAGATGACATGTTGTGAACACTTAACAGGCTCTTGTCAAGCATGTGTAGCGTTACAAATTCATCAAATTGTTCCTGACTATTAAATAGGAATGCAATACCATTGTAGCGACGGAAGTTTGAGTCTTCCTGCTCGCGGTCACGGCAAGCACCACGGATAATCTGATTCTTGCCAGTTGTCTTTTCAGTACCATTCTTGTTTCGACGGTCATTGATAAGGAACAGGTAATTACTCAACTTATCTTTACTCATTGCACCAAAGATACTGAACATTGCAGAGTCTTGTGTATGCGTGGCTGAAGTTGCACGAATACGATTCTCAAGACTGCTGTATTTGTAGTATGCAACAGGTTCATACAAGTTACCGATATTAGGAACCTGATTACCATCTTTGTCAAGACGGAAGTTACCATTCTCATCTTTTAAGAAGGATGGTGAACCATCAGCCTCAGTCAATTGACCACGGCGAATACCCAAAAGTTTACGTTCAAGGTCTGCTAAGTTCTGACCTTGCCACTCTAACTTATCATTAACGTGATAGAATATTTCACGAGCATTCTTCCTCATATCATCATAAGCTTGTGCAGCGTCAATCAACGTGGGTTTGTCTGCAACCTCTTTAATAACATCCTCAACAATAGTCGAAGTAATCTTTTTAACTGCTTCAACAATTTTGTTTTTGGTAGTGTCGTTCATCTGCAATGCTTCACGAGATGCAGCAATAGCCACTGAACCAATCGGCATGTAGATGTTTACAAGGTCTACAGAACTACGGAAGAACTGAGGCAGAACCGTTGTAAATTCTGAACCAAGTAATTCACCCATTTCAACAGGGTATGCAATATTCCCCATTACAACGTTGAAGTGAACACTGTTATTGTTTGAGCGCCAACCCTCTTTGTATTTCATTGCATCATAAACACCATCTTCACGAGAGATTGAAGTCATTGCTGCAAGAATATCGAAGAACTCAATGTTGCAATCTGGTTTAACTTTAAAGTATGAGAACACATTACTTGCTTCTTCTTGGAACTTAGAAATGCGACTCTCAGAGACTGCTACTCGAACTGCTAAACCATTTGGTTCAGTTGTTGGGTTAGTAGTCAGTTTAGTAACTTGAGGAATACCATTCTCAAGATATACAGAGTACTTGTTAACAATACCATCAACGTAGCTTGATACAGTGAATGATTGAGCAATTGCAAACGGTGACTTTGAACCGATACCCATAGCACCGATGTAGTCATTTGAGTCATTCTTTGTTGACTCTCCGTAGGTCATGTAAAGTTTCATTACTTTATCATGGGTCAATCCAGTACCAAAGTCTCGAACTTCAAAGTACGGCTCAAAACGAGTTGGTAAGTGAACCAAGAAAGGTTTATCACTATTACCTGAATCAATGTGAGCATCTACTGCGTTACAGGATAACTCACGAATTACAGCACGTTCTTTGTAGGTGTATACACCAGAACTCAGAAGACTAAACATTTCAGGTGTCATCTTAATCTGAGCTTGAGAAGTTTCTAAAGTGTCTGAACTTTTGATAATCTCTGCGTGGTCATTTACCATACGCATAACAGGATTCCTCTTTGTTGTTTGGTGAGGTAACTATATTCTTTTATAGATACCTCTGTCAAGTTACTTTTTAAATTTCTTTCCAGTTCCGTTACAGTAAGGGCAACAATGCCCAATACCAGCTATTCCAGAACCTTCACACTCATTACATGGTTCAGTCTCTGCAAAGTACTTGCAAAGCAATACTGCAATAGCAACAATACAACCAAGTGATAAGATAATCTCTAACCAATAACCTTGCATACATTCTCTCCTACAGTTTTGAACAGGATAAAGCTTCTGTCATGAACGATGCTTGAAGAGACTGCAAAATTATCTTCAAGGATTCTTTTGTTCGGATTATAGAAGTGTTCACAGAACAGGTCAAGGGCTTCTTGGTGATTTTGTGGAAGACCTTTGATGTAAACCTTCAAAGTAATCGTTGTATGAATCTCAGAAGCAAGTTGAGTCTGAGCTTCCTGCATAATCTTGTTAACAAACTTATAACCATCTTCAGTACATTTGATGTTTTCCCAACGTTCTTCTAAGATAAGGTTGATATTCATCTGCTTAATTTTCATAGCATTCTCCAGAAATTAAAAAGGCTCCCGTAGGAGCCTCTTATAATACTCAGTTAGAGTTGTTTGTCAATGTTATTTCGAACATCACAAAGGTTTACATAACCATATGGTTGAGAGTTGCTAAACACCAACTTCAAAGCACATTCTGGATTATCCAGTACACCTTCAAACTCTGCAAAGCCAAAGCCGTCTACAGCTTCCAGTTTATCACCGTCACACATAGGAACTACACCACCAAAAGCAGACTTCTTAAGACCACTGTCAGTTTTAGGGTCTTTTGCCAGCATGATTTCTTCACCGTCCATCTGAGCAAGAGTAGCCTTGACAGCAAATGCAAAGGTATCACGAGTCAGGTACTGGTAAGTGTATGAGCCAACACCAAAGACCACGTTAGAGCTTGCAAAACCTTTGTCAGCAAGACGACCAAGAATCTCATTAGCTCGCTCAAGGGTGATAGAATCACCATAGATTAAACCGATGTGCTCATCCAGTACTTTGTAACCTTTACTGTTCACACGACCACCAAAGATGTTGTAGAGAGTTGGGATAGCCCCATCAATCTCTGCTGTCAGCATACGCTTAACAACAATATTTCCGGTCTTATTAAAATCTTTCAAGTTAACTGTTTCAGCAGTTTCAAAATCTTCTTTATCAACAACTAACTCATAACCTTCAGAGATAAGCCATGCAGCAAACCCATAACCCATATCCTGCAACTCACAATACTGAATAAGATTCAGGAGTTTATCATTGTTCGGTGCAATTTCTTTCATATGTTTGTAGAACATACTCTTGGCATTTTCCCACTCAACAGCACGATAACCAGCAACAATGTGAATGGGGTCTCCAGAGTCTGGACGTATTACCAGTTTACCTTCACGCTTCAGGATAACTTCACGGAGTTCTGGGAGAATCTCTGTAATAGTACGCCAGAAGTTGTAAGTATCTGAAACAACACTTGCAATACCAGTTGGATATACGTCTACCAGTAAATGCTCAAAGGTTTTAACCTCACCACGCCAACGTTTTGCATCCAGCAAGCTATCAGACTGCATGATGTACTGTGAATGAATATCTTCCTCTGACAAGTCTTTCATATTCCATGAAATGTTTGCGCACATCACAGAGTGTTCAGTAGCTGGTACAGAGTTGCCGATATCACTTACTTCCATAAACTGACCATAAGCACGTTTAGCAGTGTAGACAGCAGGGAAGCTGTCAGTACCTTTAAAGCTTGTCAGGTGACCTACAGCGTTAAAAGCATCATCTGTAAAGCCTGACATACCACGCATTGCAAAATCATGACACTGCCAAGGTAAATGGAAGTCATTATCACAGGTTACATCAGCCCATTGCTTACAGATACGTTTGTAGTGTAATGCAATAGTGGCAATCGTAGAAGCTTTCCAAATTTCAGCAGAGAAAGCATCTTCCAGATATCCAGCTACCCAATGGAAGCCCTCTACAGTATTCTTGAAGATAATCATTGGAACACGCATTGGAACCACTGTACCCTCTTCTACAGAGTAGACTTCGACTGGCAGATAGCCTAAATCGTGAAGTTCTTCCCAATGCTCACGACCAATCGCATCTGCACCGAGAACACCGTTCATGATTTCTAAGATTTCGTCAACAACTTCTTTCTTATCTCGTTCAAAGAAGGTAGCATTCCAGTGGTCTACTAAGTAATCTTTAACGAAACGTTGAATACCAAAAGCAACTACACCGTCAATATCAAGTGGAGTGTTAAACCACTTATCACCACGAGGTGTAAGATTTAGCATCAGATACTGTGTAGCACTTGGGTACTGGTAGATATGGCCAGCTTTGTAAGCATCCGCATTAAGACCTGCTGGTACTGCATAAACTGATTTAGACATAATTTTATCTCTCTCAATAGTGGGGCTTTTCAGCCCCTTCAAAGTTTATTACTCAATGTTTGCTACAGTTACTTGTGAGAACTGATTCAGACCACGGTCTTCAGCATCCCCTAGCGAGTTTGTAGTGTAGATATGGTCAATGCCATTGTCAAGAAGATTTTCAACACCTTTTGAGAAAATCCCATGAGTTACATAAAGTTCTACACGGCTTGCACCAGCTTCACGAAGATGTTTTGCAGCTTCTACAAAGGTACGACCACCATCACAGATATCATCGAGAATCATGACAGCTTTACCAGTTAAGTCTACATCATCAAGGATTCGCATACCAGTGATTTCACCAGTTTTCAGATTACGAATCTTAGCCATTGTGATATATGGCTTATCAACCTCTTTAGCAGCCTCTTCAGTCTTCTTGGCTGCCCCTGCATCTGGAGCCACTAAGAAATCAATACGTGGGTCACTTGCAAAGTGTACTGCTGCTTCTTTCTGAGGCAGGTTATGGAAGCACTTAAACAAGTTCTCTGCTACGTTGCTGTGGGTATCTAAAGCACATACTGCATCAAACTCCATAGCATTTACCAGATTTGCAAAGACTTTCAATGCTGCTGCATCACCTTTAAACATGTGACGGTCATAACGAGCATTTGGTAAGAAGCCAAATACAGCAGTCTTCATAGTTGATTTCTGAGGAATTAGTTTGTCAATAGCTTCTTTCGCCAGAGCTAAAGCAAACAGAGTATCTTTGTCGTAACCCTGTACAGTGAGGATTACATTCTCAATCTGGGAAGCATTCTGTTCAGCATAGGCTACTAGGTCTTCTGAGAAGTTACCACCAATTTCTCCAGACGGAAACTGGATAATGTTGAACTCTTCTTGGTGAGCACCTTTTTTACGTGAGTGTAATAGTACACTAATAATAGTTTTCATAATATTTCTCTCAATCAAAAGTTACGAAGGTTACAGCCATAGCTGTTTTGCATTTCTTTGGGTCTACAGTATGATAAATCACTAAACAGTTACCTGTACCGTCTGGAACTGGTTTTGTCCAAGTGCGTTCAATGTTTGGCTCTCCAAACTCTTTGTAGTAGCCATTAGATTGATGGTCTACCATCTCAAGTGCAAGGGCATCTGGAACGTGACCACGTATCATGTACATTTCACAACCGTTACCACCTTCACTAATAAGTTCTTTGATTTCCCATTGTTCTCTAGCCATTATAAGTCGCCTCATAAACAGTCTCGAACTTCAACAAGAGAGATATTGCCAGAACTGCATATTCCTTGTCAAGCATTGGTGGCATATTATTTTTAATATATTCTTTTTGTTCTGCATAGGTCATCTTAGGGGCTTCTAGAAGCTTCTCTCCTTGCTTCTGGTTATCAAGTTGAGTCTGGATAAACCAGTTAGAGCAATGGTGCTCCCCACCCTTTGTAACGGGCTTATGGTGGCCTAATGTGAAAGATTGCTTACCAGAGTAACGGCAAAGCTTGTTAAGAGTTGTTATAGTGTTCTTTACAACACAGTACTCATAAAGGTTATCAATAGTGTAGTGAGGATAATATGCAAAGAGGGAGCTATCACGGTACTTTCCACGATTCCAAAGAACCATGTGATTAGAGTTTGAAGGGTCATATTGGTGAGATTCAATGAACTCTTGACGTTCATCAAAATCAAGACGTAAAACAGACATTGCAGCAGCACGCTTAAGGTTTGCGTAGTACATGATTTCTCCAAAATAAAAAGGGAACCTTTTACAGTTCCCTAATCATACACTCTTACTGTGTAACTTTCAACACTTTGAAGAAGCCTTCTTCACCGATGTTGCTTGTAACGTAATCTGTAGGTTTGATTGAATAGTTCAGACATACAATCTTCTTAGCTTTCTTGTCATAAGTCAGCTTAAGTTGTTTTATCTCTTTGTCACTAGCAAGTGACTCATTGTACATCTTTACAGCTTTCTTAAATGGGATGTATTCACCACCAAAAGCTAGAAATCCCGTACCACAATAATGTGCGTTATGTTGCTCAACCATAAACTGACACAGAACTGCAATCTGAATCTTACGAGTGTTATAAATCTTTTCCATGTTGGCTATCCCTTATTTGCTACGTTTACGGTTACGGGCTTTTTTAGCTGCACGTTTAATTGCTGCTGCACCAGACTGACGGTGAGCTTGTTTCTTACCACCTTTACCACGTCCAACGTGAATGTAAGGTTGCTGTTCAATCTGGCTTGCAAGAACCTGTGCAACTGCTGAAGCATCTACACCAACCTGCTTACCTGTCATAGAGACAATTGCTGCTGCTTTTGCAAGTGCCGCTAAGAAACTAGCTTTCATATCACCAAAAATTCCCATTTTAATCTCTCTCATTTAAAGTTTAATACAGAACTGGTCTAGTTCTTCTTTTTCGATACCAACTCGAACAAGCCCGTATCTTACATCAGTAAAAAGCATCTGTCCATCATTAAATGTGCTTTCTGAATCAACGTGGAAAGTAACACATTTAACAATCTCTGCTAGAGCTACTAACCCTCTTTCCCCAAACTTCTCATTGGTCTTTACAATCCACTCATCGAGTGAGTTAATGTTATAAGTCCACTTACCGGAGTAGCTACTCTGCTCTCCATTGACAGTCGCCTTGCCAGCCATATTCTTTTCTCCACAAGTTTTGGTTGTCTGAACCACGATACGGCTTGTTCGTTGGTTTAGAAGCATCATACTTACCATCAATTACCACGTCAACATATTTCATCACTTCTTTATTAATTTTTTCATGAAGCTGAAATCCTGTCCAAAGCCATATAGACTTTTCTGGGTAAACAGTTTTAATACGTTTGCATATGTTGGTGACTTCTTGAATGTTTCTATCATCCAGAGGTTCTCCACCAAGTATTGACAGCCCACTAATAGCATTATCATTCATTAGCTGCATAATGCCATAAAGGTTTGCGTAAGTAAACTCTTTTCCTGCATTAAACTTCCAAGATTCCCTGTTAAAGCAACCTTCACAATGGTGACGACAGCCAGCTACAAAAAGACTGACACGAGCACCTTCACCGTTCGCTGTATCAAATTTTCGTATTTCCATGTAATTCATTAAATCACCTCAAAGACTGCCTTCTCAGATTTAACAACATATTCTTCACAGTGCTTTTTGATGAAGCCTGTGAGTAACTCATCTTCCTGTGCTCTTGTCATCAAAGCTACGTATTTGGGATTCATGATTTGCTGGTGGCTGTGAATCTCGAAACAACCTACATCTGTACCATCGTCATCAGACCAAGTACCGTGAAGGACTACAACTAGCCCGTCAAGTTCTTGAGGAAGTTGTAGATTGGAATCAATAGCATCTGCAAAGACCTCTGAAGTAATCAAGCATTCTGCTGAGATGTAGAAAGTGCTTCCACGACGATGTTCTTTAGAAGAACTCCCAAACTCAAGAGCATACTCTACTAAGAACTCTTTCATATCTTTAGTTAGTTTTATCATTTTTATTTCCTGCAAAGTGTGTGTAAAGTAATCCTAAACAGAATCCTAGTGTAGTCGAACCTATTAGTGTTATCAATAAAAATTCTTTTATCATTTAGTACCACCATATTGACTGATTGTTATCACAAGTATACAAGTACTCTGTACCAGTTTGTGGGACTAGGATTGTTGTATTCCCTGCCTGAACTGACACATAATAAGTGTACTCTCTACTCTGTGAAGTTTGTTGACAGTGGTTTGCCTCCATCCAGATAGAAGTGTGATAAGCATAATATGCAGCATAACCTATCATAGCTGCTAAGAGAATGCCAATAACCCACATCCAAAAGTTAGGCCAGAAGTCATAACTCATGGTGTTACCTCTTGATAGACTTTCCAGAACTCACCTGTTAACTTCTCATCGTACCAAGTGCCATTTGAAGTCTGCCAAGAGACTACATAGCCATTGTCAAGAATGTATTTCAGTTTTGCTTCAAGAGTTGTGCCACCAACTTTACCAACAAACAGGTAGACTTTCCCAACTTCCAACATTTTATTCTCTCCAATAAAAAAGGTAGTGCAAGCCTATCAAGACCTACACTACCTTGTCAATTACTTACATAGATTTTCTGTCTTTAATCTCTGCAATTTTTGCATCGTTCATTCTTGAGGTTCCCTTGATTTTAGTCCAACCAAGATATCCACAAACACGGTTAATAACAGAGATATCATGTGAGTGACACTTAGGACATTCTTCAACATCTGCACTTGGACGGTGACCACAATTTTCACAGATTGCTAAGTCAAAGTTAACACCTTGATAGAAGCCCTTACCCATACCCCTTGTAACACATGCTTCAATAGCTTTATGATTCTCTGGGTTAGCAATACGAACATATTGAATATGCCCTCCATTGCAGGAATGGAAGAAAGGTTCTTCTAAGTCTTGCTTCTCAAATGGTGTAATATCTGCTGCTACGTTCATGTGGAAGCTATTTGTAAAGTACTCTTTATCGGAGACACCTTTAATAACTCCAAACATGTGACGAAACTGCTTCAATTGCGTACCACAAAGGCTCTCAGCAGGTGTACCATAAAGGGCATATAAGAATCCATCTTCTTGCTTAAACTGCTCCAGCTTGGCGTTTAGGTGCTCCATAACTTGATGTGCAATACCTTCTGAAGATGACTCATGAAGTCTACCTTCTCCAGCCAAAACAGAAAGCTCATCTAGTGCGGTAACACCAAAAGAAGCTGTGAAGGATTTCACAGTATCCCAACCAATCTTGTCAGTTGGTTTCTTATGACCTTTGTACAGTCCACCTTGAGTAAACGCCAGAGGGTTAGAACTTGCTGGCATGTTAGCAATCATTTCATAACGCTTCTGGTGGAATGCTCGAATCATTTCAAGGTACTTGTCAATCTCTTCAAAGAAGCCAAGTTGATTCTCCTTAGCATACTGATAAATCATTGGCAAGTTCAGTGAGACAGCACCAATGTTAGCACGTCCTACATAGAACTCTTCACCATCTTCATCAAGGTATGGTGACAGATAAGCCCTGCAACCCATCGGTGAAATCACTTTACCCGAGCGTTTAAAAGCATCTGCTACAGCACCATGACCAGATACACTCAGGAAGTCTGGGTACATTGCTTTAGAGCAACACTCAATAGCTTTTCCATAAAGTTGACCTTGCCAGATATCCAGAGAGTGTCTTTTCTCATCATAGATATATACCAGTTTAGGGAATACTACTGGTTTCTTGGCTTTACCTTGACCATTCATACGAACATCCAAGATAGTCTTAGCAATCATGTATTGCAGACGGTTATCACGGTTTGACATATCTGGTTCAAGTAATCCAAATGTTAAAGTTGTAAAAGCAAAGTCACCACGACTGCAAGGGACAGTGTTAAGTTTCATCTCAAGGGATTGAAAGCCCTGAGTTAACTCAATTTGTAACTGGTTCTTGACATAGTGGTAAATCTTGTCTTGAGGGATTCCATAAGCAATAGCCATTTCCTCATGATACTTCTGAGACTTCTTAGCATATGGTACTAAAATCTTATCAATCTCTGGGATAGTGAATCCACCAAATTGCTGTGCAGTTGCTGATAGAACAACGTCACCGATAACCTGTAAAGCTGACAGAACAGACTTTGGTTCACAGTATTCAATACCAGACATTTCAAAGCCACCTTCCAAGACTTTGCCAATATCAAATAAGCAACAGTTGATTCCACCAAATACCAAGTCTCTTAGGTCGTGAATGTAGATAAATCCATCTTCAATAGCTCTTATTTCTTCTGGTGTTAAGTGATACTGTTTAAAGATTTCTTTTGTCAGGTATCCACGAATAATAGAACCCTTTGTAGAGATTAAGCTACTGTCAAAGTTAGCATTCTCACGGTCACCTAAGAAGAGAGTGTCTTTAGTCTTCTGATACAGATAATCCCAATTCTGTGCCACCTCTTTACGGTAGTTACGATACGTTGAGTATGACTCATAAATCTCATGGTTAGTGACAGCCAGAGCACCTTCTACAATACTGTGAATGTCATCTACAGAGATTAGTAAAGCATTCTGATTAGATGCCTTTGCAAGAATCCTCTTGAAAGCTGCTTCTAAAGCATGGATAACTTCTAGTGGAAGTTCTTTGTAGCCAACACGATTAGCTGACTTCTCAACGGCTGTCAAGATTTTGTTAATATCTGGTTTTTCAAGTGAGCCGTTCTTTTTGATAATTTGTACTTTAACCATTCTAACTCCTGATATGAAAAAGGTCTCCGAAGAGACCCTTATTTTAATTTTTGTTTAAGAGATTATCAAGGAAGTTTTTAACCTTGGTACTCCATCCAAACTGAATGTCTAGAATCTCAATGATTAGCCATACTAGCATAAACCCGAACATTAAACCTTGTTTAAAGTCAATGAACATGTTCAGCAAGAAAATTACCCAGAGAAGCATAGGAGCATCTTCTTTGAAGCCTTTAAAGATTTTATCCAGCATTATTCACCTCTGCCATGAAGTTTTGTAAAGTACCTACAGGAGTTAAAACTGTATCTTCCGTTTTCATGATGAACGGCATTTGACGAACTGGCATTTTTGCAATGTCCATCAAATCTTGGAGTTCATAGTCTTTGCCAAGCATTCTTACAATGTGGTCAATCCCACGAGCTTGAGCAAAATTCTTTGCGGTTACACACTGAGGGCAACCATCTTTTGAGTAAATTACATAAGTCATTAAGGAACCTCTAAAAATCCTGAGTTTAAATCATCTACAACCGTGTTCAGAAGGTATGCACCGTTTTGCTGTTCTTGGTTTGCGTTCTGCTCTTTGTCGATTTCCATCTTCTTAATCATGTAAGCAAGTGGAGCTTCTTTAGGAGCTACGAAATCTCTTGGGATTCCAAACATATCATACAGCGGTGCAGCGTTATAGTAAACCCATTCGTGAAGAAGTTTTGTGTTTAAACCTACAACTGCTCGACCTTCAGAGAAGATATAGTAAGACCACTTCTCTTCACACTCAACAACCTCATCCAGAATAACTTTAATCTCTGGTAGAATCTGTCTGAATGCTTCCTGCCAGTCTTCATCCTTCAGAGTTTCTTTCAATGCTTCAATATCAATTTTGGTGTGAATAATTTCATCAAGCATAATCTTTTGAACAGCTTGTGCAATACCTTGGAACTTATCTTGTGCATCCAGTGCAAAAGTACATGCAAAAGATGCCATGAAGGAAATACCTTCCAAAGCAGTCACTGCAAAGAGAGCCTTTAAGATTGCCTTATGGAAATGCAAAGGGTCTTTATCTGTTAGTTCCTGACGAACGTAACTTAAACGATAGTTGATACCTTCGTCAAGTAGTTCTTGTAAAGTTCTGTTCACTGTCTTCAGACGGTCTTGAACAGCAACGTTATTGTTAATCTCATCAAGGATTGTTTCAGGATTCTTGATACACTGACGAACAATCTCAGAATAAGTTAAAGCATGAAGGTTCTCAATTTCAGATTGCTTCATGATTGCAGTTGCATAAATGTCATCAGAGATGAACGGTGCAAAAGCAAATGCTAAACTCTTGGCAACTTGGGTATCTGCTTCCCATTGCCATTTAAGAATTTCAAGCATAACCCCAGACATTGACTGAGGGACACTCTCAAAGTCTAAGCGTGATTGCTCAAATGGAAATTCCTCTTCAGACCAGTCTTGAGCTTTCTGCTGCTTATACAGTTCAAAGATTTTTGGATAGTGTTTATTAAGTGAATCAAAAGTCTTACGTTCTTCACCTAAGAATATTGGATGTGGATTAATCATTCTGGTAATTTTCCTGTATTAAGAAATTCTCTGGCTTCAGGTGTTGTCATTACAACCCAACGTTCTGTTTTAAACATGTCAAGTGGCCTTGCATATGTTTGTTTAGGATTGAAGCAGTCAGTGTAGCGTACATGCTCTTTCCAAGAACCATCTGGCATCTTCACTTTCAAGTCTAACTCTGCAATATAGTACAGTGACTTCCTTGGGGCATAATACAAATACAATGAGCTGTCTTTACTTCTCAGCCTTGCAGATTTAATAAGTTCTAGCATATACTCTCCAAAGTTATTTTTAGAGGGTCTTTTATGACCCTCATAGTTATTAAAACTAAACACCGCAACCTTCACAGTAAGCATCTTGTAGTGCTGACTTACCAACACCAATACGACTGTTCAGATAATACATGGTTTTCATACCAACTGAGTTAGCATAAATCATGTACTTCAGAGCTTGCTCTAATGATACCTTCTTAGACTTCGAGTAGTCAACATAGAAATCTGAAGAGATAGCTTGACCAGTGAATTTTTGAACAATTGCATAGCAATCAATCATATCAAATGTGTCAATATCCCAAGCAATTTCATAGACATACTTCAACTCTTCGTAGTCTGGTACGATAAACAGTACGTTACCAGTTGCAGACTTTTTAGTTAAAATAAAGTCACGGATTGGGTACAAGCCATTTGTCGTATTAGTTGCCAGTGAAGAACTCTCATTAGGCATGTAAGCTTCTAATACAGAGTTACGGATTCCACCATTCTCTTTAATACGTTGTGCTAAGTCATCCCAATCATAACGAAGTTTTGCATCATGCTTATCATCAATCTTCCTGTTAGCTGTCTTCGGAGGAACCCAACCTTCAGGGTATTTAGTGAACTGCATATACTCAGGTACACCACGTTCTTTAGCAAGTCTTAAAGAAGCTTCGTGTAAGTAGTAAGAGTGCATTTCAGCAAGTTCATGTAGCTTCGTTTTACCAGCCCTTGAAGAGTAGTTCACGTAGTTCTTTGCAAGGTAATGAGCCACATTTGTAAGGCCAATCCCAACAGAGCGACGTTTCTGAACATGGTTACGCATTGACGGATACGGATAATCCATAAGGTCAATAACGGAGTCAACCATTGCAAGAGCATAATAAGCAACGTCAGCGTATTCATCCTCTTCGATTCTCCCTGCAACCAGACTAGCTAGGAAACAAAGAGCTACTTCACCGTCTTCTTTAGCAGCATTGTAGCTGTAAAGGTCTGTCTCTTTCTCAAATCCATAAACTGGTAATACAATCTCCATACACAGGTTAGACATTTTCAACGGTTCTTTGAACGGCGTATGTGTGTTTGCGTTGTTCGTAAAGAACGGATAAACACGACCAGTTGCATAACGTTGCTGGATAAACAACTTAGCAATCTCACGAGCTTTTACTCGCTTATGTTTAACACCAGTGTGAACCGCATGTCCAACAGCCATAGCAAACTCGTCTGAACTTGCCGTGTAAAACATATCATACAGTTTTGGAGCGTCCTTGTAAGAGAACAGTAGCCAATCTGTATCGTACTGCACACATTGCCAGAAGTAATCGTTTGTTCCAAATGAGTAATCCATCTCATTAATACGCTTTGAAGTAACCGTTGTAGGGTGCTTCAGACGAAGTAAATCTTCAATCTGAGGGTCAAGAGCAGTGTAGAAGTTGTTCGCTGAACCACCTCGACTCTTTTGTTTATTAGCCTCTACAGCAGCACGTACAAGCTTATAATAAGGGAGTTTCCCCATATGCTCAATAGTATTCTGACGAATCCCGTCACCAATCGTTCTGGTCTCCATAAGCATACCAATACCAGCTTGCTTTGTAGTCATATCATAAGCTACCTTTGTAGCAATACCAAGTGATTCAGCGGTATCGTTAGCTTTAATCAAGCAGCATGAAGCATAACCTGACTTAGTAGCTCTCAAACCATTCAGGTAAGGAGTTGGAGCATTAATTTTCAAGTCTGACAGATAAGTATACAGCTTGATAACATCCTCTAAGCGACGGTGCTTAGGCTGTCTCTCAAAGGCTTTCATAGCCATACCCATAAACATAAACTGAGGTGACTCAAAGAGTTGACCAGTTTTAATATCACGGATTCCATACTTGTCACGGAACTGTTTCAGCACTGCATAACCGTATGAGATATCTTTTGAGTGAACGATGAAGCCTTGAAGGTATTCTAACTCTTCTCGTGAGTAATCCATCTTCTCCCATAAACCTGACTCTTCCATATTCTTAACAAATACGTAAAGATTTGGAACTTTAGTGAATCCACCAAAAGCTTCTTTATAGATAATACCTAACAGAAGTCGTCCAGCCATGTCAGAGTATTCTTGACTTTGCTTATCAATACAAACGTCAATCATAGCTTGGTGCATCTCTTTAGTGGTGCAACCTTCATAGACACGTTTCATAGCTTCCATTGTAACTTCTGACCAGATAATACCTCGTTTATCAGCCCATGAAGCCCACTTATTCAAACGTTCAGGTTCGAATGTTACAACGTTTCCGTTAGATTTGCGAATAGTTTTAATCATTGTTTGAATCCTACAGGTGAAAAAGGGTCTCCGAAGAGACCCCTTAGAGATTAAATGCTAAATATTTGTTTATTTTGCCAAAGTTCATAGAACTTGTTAGAAACCTTAGTCAGTGAAGCTTTCGACATTGCGTTGCAGTACCACCAACGTTTAGTTTCATCGAACAGTTTTTCAAGGTTTTCGTGCAGGTTGTCTTCCATTCGTGAAATAACAAAGTTACCACGCTTCTTACCAGTAACACGACCAAACTTTATATCACTTCGCCCTTTACAATCTTCTGTGTACATCACTATGTCACCGAATCGTAAAGGTTTGTCAAACTTATCAACTCCAAGTTCAACGCCAGCTTTTACATCTTCAATTGTAAGCTTCTTTGCTTTAGACATGGTATTTATCCAAGTTTCGTTTTAGGTAAATCCAACCATCATCAGTGCGTTCAACACCCATGAACAGTGGAGCAGTCACAACTTTACCGAATGTATTACGGTGCTGACAAATCTCATAAGAATATGGTTTGTCGATGTTCAACCCAAACTTAAAAAGTACAGCCTTTAAAACTTGCTCATTATCCAGTAAAGTTTCTGGTGTCTCTCCATATTTTGCTAACAGTGAATCCTTCATAAACACTGTCATAGAGAGATTGTAGTTTGAGAAATGGCTCTTTGGAGCCACCTCTTCAATATTAATGTTCTGTGAATCCATTATAACCAACCCCTTTTAACCAATTCTTCAGGTTATTTGCATCATAGTTCAGTTTCGGGTATGAGGTCACATGGAACTTCTCACCGTCATAGTAAACAATATCTGCAAGCCATAATCCGTTTTCTTTGCAGAAGTCTTTGTCTGCTTTTGAACTGATTGGTCGAACTTCAGTGAAGTCACTCAATCCAAGGTCTTTTAAGCTTCCTACAAGACCTTTACAGATAACGCATGTGTCAGATGTTACCACGAACAATTCTTTGCTTTCAAGTTCCGCGATGAACTCTGCAAGCTGTACTTTAGGAAGATTAGACTGCTTCATAATCTTCTTATCAGATTCACGGACAATGGCGTACCATTCTTTTCCGTCAATCATTGAAGCACGTACACGACATTCATCACCAGTACGTTTCTCGATATCTGCAAGACGCTTCAAAGCTTCTTCGTAGTTATCAGTATACTTCAGGTTGTTATTCTCACAGACTGCTTTCATAGCTCCGTCATGGTCATGCTGTGAAAGGTAAATCAGTCCATCAAGAACATACTGTAAATCTGCCTGAGCATCAAGAGCCTCAATAGGGTCTTTTTCATCAACCGCTTTCAAAAGCTCTTTGGCTTCTTCTAACATGCAAAGTGCTTGACTACGCATTGAAGACCAGTAATCATGTGTATAAGGAGTCAACGGGGTATTACCACAACGCTGATTCCAAGTTAAAACGGATTCTCTGGAATTAAACATTAAACCTCCTGAAATAGTTTCTGCTGAGACTCAATATAATCCAGTCGGCCTTTCAGTTCAACACGTTTGTTAATCAGTTGCTGAATCTGGGACTCAAGAGCCTCCATTTCGGACTCCGTAGCTGCTTTAGCTTTGACGATTGCATCTTTCAGTGCTGCAATATGGCTGTCAATTTTAGCTACGTGGTCATTCTTAAGTTTGTTAAACATAATCTTATTCTCTCTCATTAAGTTTCATGATTTTGTTAATACGTTTCTCAGCTTCTTCATAAGTTTCTTTTGTAAGGAACTTGATAGCTGCAATATTGGCATTGTAGAAGAGTCTGAGTTTCGAGTCAATCCTTTTTGTCATAACATCGAACTTATGTTGGAGATTTGCTTCTCCATAGACTAACCCACCTCGTGTATAATAGGTTTGCACAATGTAGAAGTCAAACTCTTTCATACCAAAAGCTTCAATATCTTTCTTAATGTACTCAGAAGAAGTCTGGTAAACCATCCAGTCACTCTCTTTGGTGACAACCTTACGTCTGGTCTTTCCAGCAACCTTCTTCTTAGTGATACTATTGAACTGCTTTTTACCAATGTAATACTGTCCAGTTTTCTTACAATAGACTAGGTAGACAAACCCGAACAGTTTAGCTGGGTCAACTTCCCCGCATAAAGATACCCAATGACCATAAACAGGGCAATTACCGAAACCTTTAATCTTCATTCATAGTAGGCTCCCATCCATATTTTTCAAACGTGAAATCATCCTTTGGATTTCGCTCTTGGTATGCAATCCAGAAGTGCTGGTGCATTAACTCTAAAGGTGTTCTGGTAATTGTTTGACCGTCCCACGACACATAGGTGTAAGAGTCTTTCTTTGCATACAACTCATAAACAGCATCTAAACATTCTCTGTAGGTTGTTTTACCTTCCAGAGCGTTCATTACAGCAACTTTACCAGCACCCTTAAGGCCAAAGTAGTTATCTGCATTATCACCTGCTACAGCTTGATAGCAGAGGAATTTGAAGCCTACTCCGACTGTCTTCTTAGCTTTTGGTTTGGATTTGATAGGGCAATCCCAAATCTCTCCAACGTTATTATCAGCAATAAAGATAAGTGGTGCTTTCTCATAAGTCATATCAATACAATATGTCCCTTCAGCTTGACGAAGGTCTTTATCAATACTCATAAGAGCAGCTTTTTTACCCATCTTTTCAGCTTTTGCAATAACGATTGAGTCAGCTTCAAAGCCACCTTTGAGAAGCTTAAACTCAGTTCGTGACAGAAGATACTCACGACAAGCAACTAGGTGCGTAGGTGTCACCGCATCTTTCCTGTTACCTTGATATTGATGTTCAAGACCTTTAATGTCTTTGTGTTTGTGAACACCCTTCTCAGTCAGGTAACCCATCCATTGACGCTCTTTACCGACAACTTTAAGCCATTCTTGAAGAACCTGCTGAGTCGCCATAATAGCTTCTTTTTCGCTCTTGGCTTCCTTCCAAGTCTGTCTTTCCCATTCATCTTCATCAAAGTCAAGTCCAAGTTCCTCTGTAAGAACTCTCTGGTCAGCTAACCATTGTGAAGCTAACTTAGCACTATCAAAGTCATCAGACTCTTCAGCGGTAAGTCTATTCACATACTTGTACTTTGCTTTTTCAACTACACAAGCACCCTTGTAAGCAATGCTGTCTGCGTCAATAAAGACGTGTGTAACGCTTTCTGGGAGCTTTGTAAGTGTATATTGATTCATTGTACCCTCCATACGAAAAAGCCCCATACGTTCTGTACAGGGCTTTGTAGTAACTACTGATAATTAATCTTCAGTATCAAAGTCGTCTTCGTCATCATCCGGTGTTGGCAGGTCATCGTCATCATCGTCATCGCTACCTTTATCTTCATCAGAATCTTTTGCATCTTCTTCAGAGATTTCACCGTTATCTTCAACACCTGCGAGACCAAGCAGTGCCAGTTCGTCTTCATCAAGTTCAGTCTCGGTTGCACCACCAGTACCACCAGTGTATGGAACCAGAGTATCAATGATAAACTGCTCCTGAATTGGCTTAGTCAGAACGTTACCTTCAAAGGTGTAGAAGTGAGTCGAAAGAATCACACTACCAAAAGAACCGTTACCAACTGCAATATCTGGACAAACTACATCGTAGGTCTTGTCATCGTCATGCTTGTCAGATTTTGCTGCCTTAATTTTCTTCATAGGCTGCTTAACCGCAACACGTTTACCATTCAGTTCTTCAACAAGCATTACAGGGAAACTCTGTTTTGCTGACCATACAGCACCATCTTTATAAGCTGCTGAACGGCTAACCTTCAGAATGTAATAAGTGTCAGCTTCGAATGGAGGCTCACAACCAAACTTCTCTTCAAAGTCATCTGCATCAACAGTCTCTGTAGTGACCTTATCCCAACCATCAGGATTCTTTTTAGACTTGGTGAACTCTTTAAAGAGTTTGTTACCGTCTTTTGCAAGAATAGAAACACTGTAGTTGCAATCTTTGCCTGGGAAATGCTTGTCTACAGACTTACCCTTCTGAGGACGTGGAATAGTATTTAGGTAGTAGAACCAAACATCTTTCAGCAGATAACGATAAGTTTCCAGTTCTTTACCGTTGTATTTTTCTACCGGAGATTTCATTTTAACAACTTTAGACATTTTAATACCTCTTTCTCAAATTAACTATCAATTCAAATCTTATTGGGAGTACAATATTACATGCTTCATACTCCCCTGTCAAACATTTTAAGCAGCTTTCTTAGCAGCTTTGCGAGCAGTCTTACCATTGCGAACTCGCTTCATTTGGTAATGTGCAGCAGACTTACCAGCAGTTGCTTTCATGGAATCGCCAAATACTGCTTCAAATGCTTTAGAGTGTTTCATTTTGTGCTCCGATATATTTCATATTCAAATGTTTTTAAAGTCAAGGTGAAAAGATAAATTGTATCGGCATGGTCAATTGACAGTGCAAACAAATCTTTATCTTTACGGCTTTGATGCTCAAAATTAACATCATGCCCCTTGTTGATTAGTACTTTAGCGAAATCTTCAATCTTCGTCAAGCATTCTTTTGCAAAATGTTTAGTACTACTCTCTGAATAGAAGGGCGTGAAGCCCTCCTTAATATAACTATCAGTCAGTTTCAAACGGGCAGTCATCATCACCATCCTCATTGATTACAGGAGGGATTGTAGAACTCTGACGTTGTTCTTGAGTATACAACTCTCCAGTGTCACGGTCAAATACTTCATCTTCATAGTGTGGCATAGTGTCATCATAATGGTCTTCGGCATTACCAATACCAAACTGCTGACGGATATTCTCTGCTGCACCATCAATATCAACACCACAACCAGCAGCCTTGATAAGACGGCCTGTCTCTGGGTTATACCAAGTGTGACCAGCAATACCAGTGGATTTACCATGACGACGACATTTAGTTAACTTGATTTTTGTTAAGTTTTTCTTAACAGGGTCTGGGTCAACCTTGTTACGCATTAACAAAATATTGTTCATGGAAATCTGGAAGTATGCACCAGAACCTTTGATATCCTCTTCGGAGATATCACCACCTTCAGAGTTAGCCTTCTGACCACCTGCACTTTTACGAACGTGACAGACGTTTACCTGTGCATACTGGTAGCGTTTGCAACGACGCAATAGTTCAGACAATACTTCCTCTTCATCCGTATCAGAACGTGACAGAGCCAACGTAATAGGGTCAAGAATAATAATCTTACAGTCTAAACTGTTAACAAGGTAGTCAACAAACTCCAGCAGGTTATCTTGGTCAATTGCCCCTTGGTGGTCTACGATGTGGATACGGCGACCTTTAGACAGTTCTGCGTGTGCTACCTTCAATTCATCCCAATTACGTTCATCGTAAGGAATCTCTGAAATCTGCTTACTAAGGTGGATTGCACAGAGCATCTCCATAAGTTCTTCATAAGTGTCCTCCACTGGAATTACACCAATGTTGTACTCAGTATCTTTCCATGCTGTATAAATCATTTCACGAGTATAGGCAGATTTACCAACAGATGACGGTGCAGCCAGTGTAGTGATTTCGCCTAACCCATAACCACCATAAGTTAACTTGTTCAAATCCCCGAAAGATTCTGGAAAAGGAATCAAAGGAATCTGACCACGATTCTTCATTGCTTCGAAACCGTCTGCAAAGTTCTTAATACCAGCAGGGCAGTAACGAGGTGCATTATAGATTCTCTGCTTAAACCCTTCTAAGACTGTATCTTTGTCTTTAAAGAATTTAGTCCACCACTCGCTAAGGTCTTTGACACCTTCAGGGTACTGGAACAGTCGAACCTTTTCAATAGGAAGGATACCAGCAGCTTCCTTAGTTACCTTGGCACCTGCTTCATCGTTGTCGAAGCAAAGGTAAATCTCATCAAAGGATGTGATGTACTGATAGTTCTCCTTGATAGACTTAACGTTTGCACCAGATGGGACAGATACGTGACAGTAGTTCTTTCTACGTGACTTATCCTTAATTGCCAAAGAAGTCATATAGACTGCTGTAGCACATTCCATCTCACCTTCCCAGATGAATAAGCGATTACCACCTTCAGGTGCAATCCATGAACCGAACATCGCCAGTTCACCTTTAATATCACCTACACCACCTGAGAAGTCTTTTAACTTACCACGAAGCTGTTCTTTGGGGTGGTCATCAGGGTATTTGTGACGAACTCGATAACCAACATGCTTCAATTTCCCATCTTCATCTTTCTTATAAGTTGGATAGAAATGAGCGTCAATATCTCCATTCTCATCTACGTCAACTTTAATACCAAGACGTTCTAAAACCTTTGCAGGAATCTTCCTGTCTTTTAAATCCATTGCTTCGAGGTTTTCTTTAACATCATCTAAATCCATACCACGAAACTTACGATTTTTACTATCAGAACCTGTAGACATAGTGCTCACAATTTGACCTTTATCAAAATCCCACTCTGGAAATCCCTTGCCACAACTAAAGCAAGTCATTGAATATGAATCATCGTCATGATGATAAATCGAACCTGCATCTGAAGAACCACATTTTGGACAAGCACAGTGACCTACAAACTGACCAGCTTCTTTTAATTTTCTTGGTTTAGCCATTGACACCTCTACGACGCAATTCTTCTTTAAGACCGTTTTCAATCTTATCTAATTCATGAATCTCTTCTGCAATCTCTTTCCGACGAGAAGCGACCCTTTCAAGTCGCTCCATCATTACTTCTTTAGAAAGAGATGAGAGTGCTACACTACGGTGGTCAACAACTTTCAAGTTATTATCTCTCATCTTCAATATCTCTCTATTTTATGATGACTTTCAATTTATCTGCAAGCTCATCTATTGTTCCGTTATTCTGAATAAAATCTCTTTCGAATCGTGGAGAGATACCTTTTTCAGAATGATGTGAAGCAACCTGCTCAATACCATTTCTGGTCACTTCGATGATTTGACTATTATAGCTCTTGAGAAATTCCGCTTCAATATCAAACCTCAAATCACAAATTAGGATTACTGGAATGTGGCCTTTTCTTTCTATTTCACCATAAAACTTTTCCATTCTTTCTGCAAGGTCAATAATCCAGAAACGCTCCCCAAGGATTTTACGAATAACCTCACTACCCCAAACTTGTTGGATTTGTCGTGAAGAGAAGATGTATTCATTCCTGAAACCCATCCTTGTTAAGAGAGTCGGTTTAGCAACCTTCTTCAGTTCTTTGATAAGTCTGTCTGTGATTTCACCACAAAGTTTCTCATCATTATGTATACCTTTATCTTTCAAGTGTCTGAAGAAAGAATATTTAACGTTACTATGCACATTTGAGAAAGTTAAGTCAAATTTCTGAGGTTTCTCTTTGGTGTCACCATACAAGTCTTGCCAATCTAAGTCAAAGATATCTCCAGCAGTTGCTTTAAGATTATCTGCGAACGCAAAGACTTTAACAGCGTAGCCTTCTTCAATCAAGTGGTTCTTAACGATGGTGCAGGAAGTGTCTTTACCAGAACGTGCCTTACCAGTGAATGCAATAATACTCTTCATAATATACCTCTCATAATAAAAAGCCCCCAATTAAGGAGGCTTTGGGGAAACAATTGTATTAGTGAATCTGGTTAGAGTCCAGTTTTTCTTTTTCAGAGATAGCCTGAAGAGTCTCAACAAACTCATCACCGAAGTGGATAGCAATTTTCTCTTGGAGTACTGCTGCACCAGTCTGCATAATGACTTCACGTAGTGCTTCACCACTTACATCACCAGCAATCTGTTCAACAAACTCAATAGGTGCATCAATCAGTTGAGCGACTTCAAACAGAGCGTGGATACCCATTACAGTGATGATTGATGGAACCAATGCAGTAAGTTTAACCTGAATCTCATCAATGCCATGTTCAGCTTCACGCTCAACAACCTCTTTAAGTTGCTCACTAGTAAGGGTCACCATCTCCTGCACTCGTTCAAAGATATCTACGAATCCCCAATCAAGTTGTTCATAGCGTGGAAGTTTATCTTGAACACGCTTCTCAAGAACAGCCATAACACTTGCAATTGAGTTGATAATCAGCTCAAAGGTAGCATCTTCAGAGAAGTTAAGGATTCCTTCTTTCTCTTCCTCAGAAAGAACTTTAAAGTCACCAGTCTGCATGTTATCAAAGATATAACCAGCAAAGGCATCTACACCAACCGCTACAGATGCCAGAGCGAGTTTACGGTCACTTAGAAGGAGTTTAACTTGTGAGCGAAACGCTGACTCATCAGAGATATCTCCATTAACCTGATATGATTCAGGCATTACCTTGGAACTGAATGTGTTGCTACGCATTACAATAGCAAGACTTTCAATTGTATTGAGCATAAAGTTACTATCAATACCTTTTGAGGACAGCATTTCATTTACAGTAGTCATATTAATTCTCTCTCATTTTGTTAATAGTTAGTCGTGATAATCTTAAGCTTTCTTGTGAAGAGAAGTCAAGTCCTTTTTCAGACCTTGGGAAGTAATTCCTGTCCCATGTATTCTCTGCATCCTGAAGCAGTTGTGATAGACTATCTAAATCCGTTCCATTTTGCAACTTATTTTTTAAGGTATCTATCAAAAAGATAGTATCTTTTGCTTTACGTCTTTCTGAAGATATCTCTTTCATGTGCTCAAAGACTGAACACTTCATCTTATCGTCGTACCCTTCTGACAACTCTATCTCATGCTGCACATCAACCATACGTCGATGATGGAAAGCATATTCCTTCTGTGCTTCTAAGTCAAGCCTTTCAAGTTTCTCTAAAGCATCAATGAAGTTTTGTATATCTGGGTGAATGTACATCCTCTGCATAATTGCCTCTACTAAGTTTCTATAAAGATTTTAATCTCTTATCTTTACGTATTCTATACGTATAACTTTAAAGCTTTTAAAAGGCTATTAAAAATCTTTTAAGGGTTTTAAAGAATCTGTATAGTTAACCTGTAAAGAGAGTCTATTAAGATAAAACCCACTCCGCAAAGATTAACACCTTGTCAAGTGCTTTGTCAACTTGCTTTTTCATAAAAATTGGAGTAGGGTGTTAAGCAGTATGATTTGAGAGGGAGTTAAAATGAACAATGTAGATTTTGAAAACTTACATTTGGTTGGTGATACAGAAACTGACGGGTTGCTGCTTGAGTTTACAAAAGCTCACGTTATGGCATTCGCAGATTACAAAGATGATAGTGATGAACCTGCTGTGTGGGTTTTCACTGATGAGCCTATCCTTGGTCACAAGTATACAAAATACATCAAAGGTGGTTTGCGTGAAGGTGTGGAGTTTGCATTGAAAGCCAAACGCCTTTGTATCCACAATGGTCTTGGTTATGACTGGTGGGTGTTCAACCATATTGCACCTGACCTGTGGAACTTTGATAATCCTAAGTGTAAACCTTGGAGTGACTTCTTTCAGGATTCACTTATACAATCTCGTGTGCAGTGGATGGATAGACCTACACCAAAAGGTTACAAAGGTGCTCATGGCTTGGCTGCATGGGGTGCTCGTGTTGGTGTTCGTAAACCAGAGATTGAAGAGTGGGGTGTGTGGAACGCTGATATTCTTAACCGTGTTGTTGAGGATATTCGAATCAACGCCAAAGCAAAACGTGCTATGGATAATGAATACCTTAAGCTTAAGAAGTGTGGTGTAGATACTTACGAAACCTACATGCGAGCTAAAGAGACTTCTTTCTGGATGAGTCAACAAGCTATTAATGGTTGGAAAGCTAACATTGACCTTATGAAGTCCTGTGTAGAAGAACTGGATAAGATGACTTCTGAGTTAGCCTCTGAAGTTGAACCGTTCTTACCTCCGACTATTAAGACGAAAGGTAAAGTAACTGGTGAAGAGTTTGCCAAGGCATGGAATGAGTATGTTGAAACATTTGGTCATGTAGATGGTTTGAAACGTATCACAAAGTATCCAAAGACAAAGTATCGTGAGCAGATGCGTGAAGGGGAACTGAAGACGTACCCTATCAAGCCATATGGGAAACCAACTACAAAGATTTTCAACATTGAGAAACGTAATTGCTACACTCCAACTAACACTGTCACTGGTGAAGAGTACAGGGAAGGTTTTGTAGCAATGAAAGATGCTCGTGCAATCTGCAATGAGTTGAATGCTAAGGCTGGCAAGAAGTGTAAGGATTGGAAGCCAGTTAAGACAGTTAAAACTGTGAAGTACTACAATAACCACGTAGTAAATCACTTTGAAATGGAGTCAAGCCGTTACACAGGTCTTGTTGATGCACCTTATACACCAATTGAGTTTGAAGTTTCACGTATGACTCAGGTTGCAGTGGTGAAGGAATACTTGAAATCTGTTGGCTGGATTCCTGATGATTGGAACTACAAAAAGGATTCTGATAACCGTCCAATCAAGGTATGTCGCTTCAAAGATAATAAGAAGATGATTCGTAAACATCCTAAGTGGGATGAGATGGTTGAACGTTGTGGATTGAACTACATTGAGCATGAAGGGGTTCATTACATTGAGCATAACTGGTCTGTTAGGAAGTACACAGATTTGCTTGAGCCTTGCTTGATTCGTACTTCACCTAAACTTACTGAATCTTCTTATGACACCATTGAAGGTGAACTTGGACAAAAGATTGCGAAGTACTATACTTTGATGCACCGACGTAGAACTATTGAGAACTCAAAAGATGACGAGAAAGGTTGGTTAAACCAGATTCGTCCAGATGGTCGCTTGAGTGCTGGTGCAATGGTGTTTGGTACTTCAACTGGTCGTATGACACAGTATGGTATTGTGAACGTACCTTCTGGGGCTGCTGTTTACGGGGAACCAATGAGGGCAGTCTGGATTTGTGAAGAAGGAACCAACGTAGTATCCGTTGATATGAACTCTGCACAGCTTGTGTTACTGTGTAACTTTATGGGTGATAAAGAGTTCACCAAAGCAGTAACAGAAGGTAAGGAAGAAATTGAGTTTATTCGTCAAGAAGATGGTCGTTATTACTGCAAACACTTCGACGAATACCTTAACCCAGAAGTTGACAAGTATCTGCGTTATGACTCTGAAAACGACTTGTACGTAGTCTATTCAGGCACTGATGCTCACACACTGAACAGTATTTACTTCAGCTTGAATGATGAGCAGGATATCTTGACTTGTCGTATGACTCAGGATGAGAATCTTCTTCACGAGATTAGTAAGGGTCGTAAAAAAGCTAAAAACGGTATCTATGCACTGCTGTTCGGTGCGGGTGATGAGAAGTTTGCTAAGACCATCAAAGCTTCAACTACTCAAGAAGGTGCATTGACTAAGCAGACTTACTTTGTTCGTTTGCCGAAGATTAAGAAACTGATTGATAACTTAGAAGCTGACTTTAAAGCAACTAAGAAAGCTCTTGAAGAGGTCTTTGGTAAAACTGCTGCAATTGCTAAAGGTGGATTTGTTCAGGTTGCTGGGGCGTGGTTGTGGTGTAAATCTCCACACAAACTCTTGAACTATCTGTTGATGGGTTCAGAAGCACAAGTTCAGAATGAAGCAATAAACCTTGCTTGTCGTCGTATGATTGATGAAGGTTTGATGAAACTAAATGGTCGTAAGCCAGCTATCGGTGCTCGTTTACTTTGTGCTTACCACGACGAAACAAGCTGGGAATGTCCAGAAAGCATGACAGCAGAAGTTAAGGCAGTAACTGACTGGTATTATGGTCAAGCTTCTAAAAACTTGGGACTGAAGAAGGATACTTTGGTAACGGGTACTGGTAAGGTTGGTAAATCGTGGCTTGAAGTCCACTAATAGTGTTGACAAGGTGCTCATGGAAGAGTACCATATACTATATATTGTATAGGAGACTTATATGACTATTTCAGAAATTGAAGTTCAACTGCAATGTGCTGGATACTCGCAAAGTGAGATTGAGTCCATGTGCATCATTATTTGTAGTAGCCATAAACACCTCAAGATTTCTAATGAAAATCTTTACAAGGTTGATATTTTTATTGCTGGAGGCAAGATTATCAAGGATAAAACAGGTTACCTTAAAGGGGAGCATCTATGAGTCACCGTGGAAGAACCCATCTCGCCATGATGCAAGGGGCTTCAAAAGAGACTATCAAGAATCGGAAGAAAACTCTTTTTGACAGAATGAATAGACTCATTGATAATGCAAGCCTACCTAACTCTGAAAAGGTTTTCTTGAAAGGTAACATGAGAAGCATTGCACAGGAACTTATTGACATTGAGTTTTGGAGAAATCAAAATGAGCAGTAAAGAAGAGGCTGGTTTATCAATAATCCGACACATAAACCCTCAGATTTCTTTTGTGTCTGAAGCGTGGTGTCGTGGATTAGATTATCAATGGTACTTGGACTTATGTAAAACAAAATCTGTAAAGCCAGTGAAAGAAGAAACTTTCAATGAACTTTACAAGACCGTCCAAGAAGGTTACGAAGAAAACTGTGAAAAAGGAAAACAACTATGTGGAAAACAATCATTGCACTTGGAGTGCTCTTTATAACTGGCTGTAACCCAAGCTACGATAACAAAGAAGGGAGTTACACACTTCCTCCAGAGATGAAGGATTGCTCAATCTATCGTCTGAATGGTTCCATGATTAATAGAGACTTGGTAGTTGTTCGTTGTCCAAATTCACAAACTACAACTACCTCTAAAGTTGGTAGAAGTAGCACTCAAAGTGTAACAGTTATTGATGAAGGGTATTGAAATAAGAGTACTGGTAAATTTCATTCACAACCACATAATCATCCTTCAAAATGAGACCGTAGCACAACGTAATCCAGTTATCCCACGAAAGGGAGGAGACTGTTGAGGTTGATGGGTGGTGCTATGAAGTCGAAAGAGTCACACATAAGTTTGAGACTGACAACGACAAACAAGTTGTACGCGTTTACTTAAAAGGGTAATGAAAATGAGTGAAGAGGATAGATTTAGAGAGTCTTACAGTAACCTGAGAATGGCCTATCAAAGCTACTCAATACCTTGGTATCAAGAGAAGAAAAGGCAATACTCAAACCCATTAATGTATCAACCTGTAAAACTCGCTGTACTAAAATTCTTACATGAAACTGGAGCAACACCATATAGGTTTGATTATCTAAAATACGAACATATTTGCAAAAATCTCGGTGTAAGACAAGTTGAGAATGTCTCTGAGTATTTAAAGGATTTATACATTGATTTTGCTGACTACTTGTACAAGAAACAATTTGGAAAATGCTTAAAATACCCAGACGGTTCTCTTGTCTTATTTTCGTATAGACATAATGGTAGTCTGAAGATTGCATACAGAGAGTCAGGTGGTTCTTACTATGATTTTTATTCTAAGTTAGAATTACCATTCCCAGAGAGTTTCTTCTCTTTGTCTGGAAATGCGATGACTCAATCTGGAAACATTGTTTCTGTTGAAAAATTAAAAAAGGTGTGGGAGAGAAAGACAAATGACAATTCTGTACAAACAAAACAAAGATGGTTCCTTTAACGTTTGGTCGTGTGTTGCTGTAGGTGACAAGGTGGTTACCACTTACGGTAAAGAGAACGGCAAAATGATGTTTGAAGAGTACACAGCAGAACCGAAGAACATCGGTAAAAAGAATGAGCGTAACGCTGAACAGCAAGCTCTCTTTGAAGTTTCTGCAAAGTACAAGAAGCAAGTAGACCGTAAAGGTTATGCTTACACAAAGTCTGAAGCAGAGAACGTTGAAAAGGTTGGTGTACAGCTTGCTCACGATGCTGTAAAGATTAGTCACGCAAAATACCTGAATTTCCCTGCTGACGCTCAACCTAAACTTGATGGTGTTCGTTGCAGGATTTCAAGAGATGTTGATACAGTAAGCTTCACGGCTTATTCTCGTGAAAACACTGTTTATAATGTACCAGCAGAGCTAATCCCAGATTTGTTACTAATGCTGAAGTGTCACCCACAAGTTGAAGATTTTGATGGTGAGATTTACGCTCATGGTTGGGACTTAGAGGATATTGTATCCATGATTAAGAATACTGACAATCCAGACCGTCACCTTCTTAAGTTCTACTGGTATGATATCTGTGATAATACCAAGTCTTGGCCTGAGCGTCGTGAAGTTATTGACAATTCACCTCTTGTTGAACTTGGTGAAGCTTGCAGGGTTGTTCCTGTACAGACTATCCGTGTTAATTCTTGGGAAGAGTTCGACAAAGCACATGATAATTGGGTTAAGCTGAAGTTTGAAGGGGCAATGTACCGTTCAATCTCCCCAGAATCCTTCTATGAGTGTGGTCACCGTTCATACTTCCTGATTAAACACAAGAAGATGCACACAGAGGAGTTTAAAGTTACTGGTGTGAAGACTGATAAGCGGGGGCATGGTAAGTTCGTTGTAGAGACTCTTCCTAACATCTTTGTAGATGTTTCATGGAAAACTACCCATGAGAAGAAGAAGTATCTTGCTGAACATCCTGAAGAGTTTATCGGTAAACCTCTGACGGTTCAGTTCCAGAAGATGACTCGTAAGGGGTCTTTACAGTTCCCTGTTGGGCTTGTTATTAGAGATTATGAGTGATTACACTATGGGGATTGCAATTGCAGTAGTGATTATCGGTATCTTATTTTTCTCTTGGTTATACATGTAGAAAGTTGTTGACATGAGATTCTTAGTGGGTATACTAGCAATATACAAGATATTATATAGGAACCCACTAGTTAGTTTGGAGGTAATTATGAAAAAGATTGCACTATGTCTCTTTGCAGCACTAAGCTTCAATGCTTATGCAGTAATGCCAAATGTGGACTACGGTAAAGTTAAACTGGAGTCTTGTGAGCTTTCTCAAAAGATTGTTTCTAAGTCTGGAGAGTTAACTAAACCAATCACTCAAGAAACTTTTCAGGAAATGACAGACCGTACAACTGACCTCATCTACCACACTATGGGTGGTTACTACAACGATGTGGCTGATATGATGGTTTCTGAGAATATTGATGTGCTAAGTTCTGAACAGATTTCTGAAACTAAAGCTGTAGAAGAACGTGTTACACAGTCTGTTTTAGATGGGTTTGAGTACTTTATCATCAACCGTCACTGCATGGGTCTGCCACAATGAAAAAGAACATCTGTAGAATCGACTATGGTGAAGTTGTTGACGACGATGGAGTAGTTATTTACAGAGTTTGGGCTAAGGATTTTAATACAGTTGTAGAGGCTCTAGACCACTTCGTCAACGGGACTCGTGAGAATGTAAGAGCAACCAGTATAGATTCCTTAATAGACACTTCGCGTAAACGGAGGAAGAAGGATGAATAAAGTCTTCGACCCTTATGCACCCCAAGATGATTGGGAAGCTGATAGAGAGTCTGAAATGGAAGCATACATAGCTGGAATGGATGTGGATGAGATGAAGTTCTATATCTCTGAGAAACTACACATTCACATGAAAAGAAACAATCTATCACAAGTTCAGGTAGCAAAGATTTGTGAGATTTCTCAAGCAAGAGTTTCAAACATCTTAAACGGTAGCGGTAAAGTTTCTCTTGACTACATGATTAGTGTTTGTGATAAACTTGGTTTAAACTTCAACTTAAGTAAGGCAGATTGATTATGAAACGTAAGAATGCAATTTTCAACGACAACTTTGCACTTGGTTTCTACGGGAAACCGACGAGTGCTGAGAAGTCATTTGGTGAAGAACTCTTGGGAGTCCTGAAGCAGATGTATCAAGAAGGAAGAATCAAGCATACTGAGAAGAGTCGTGTAGCTGGCTACATGACTATTGGTTCAGCCATTTCTAACATTAAACTTGAGACAACCTGTGCTCATGATGTTCGAAATACGTTTGTTAAAGAACTGTACAACAACCTTGATGGTGTTTCTGTGAAAGCTATCTGGTTAAATGTTGATGGTACTAACTACACAACATTCACTTTTAAAAATGAGGATATCAAATGTCTCTTCCCATGAAAATAGATTTGGTCTTTGGATTCAACGTTTTGAAAGGTCAGATACTGAGTCTTCCAAAGTCACCTTATCGTACTGACAAGGGTTCTGTAAAACGTGCTGCCCATTACAACAACAATCTAGGGGCTTTACAGTCTCTGTATGAGTGGCTTGAAGAGGATGGTCGTTTGAATGAGTACCTTCACCAACTGAAGCTTGCTTTAGAAGAAGGTAACATGCTTTACAATCATCTACCACAGCTTTACAAGCCAATGTCACCAACTCAGCAGGATTGGAATCAACGTTCCATAGACGGTTACAAGGCAACTACAGATGCAAAAGTTTTAGATGATGCACCTGAGTACAGAAAGCTGCGAGATATCATCTATCAAACTCTTGGTAAGAGAATCTCAAAAGGTATCTCTTACAAAGAAAAGGTTGACTGGAATACTCAAAAGTGTATAAAATTCTACTCATACGATAACGTGAAGCAAACATTTGTAGAGGTATGACATGCAAAAGATTGGAATCAACTTACTGCTCCCAGAAGCATCAATGTTGAGAGGTATTATCACCACTCACCTTGAAACCAAAAAGTCACAAGAGGGTGAAATACTGATTGAAACTAGCTATGATGCAGGGACTATTGAGTTGGTCGATGAAGATACTGGAGATTCACTTTGTATTCTCCCCACTCATCTTTTCTCAACCGAGTTCAGAGATGCTAAATCAATCTCTGTAAAGACTGAAGCCAGCATTGACTTGTATGAAGGTACTCAATACCCTAAATCCTTCAAAGCTATTTTGAACATCTTCATAGATGATATCAGAGAGGTTGTGAAGCCATACATAGGCCGACATGTAGTTAATGCAACTTGCGAGAACGATTATTACATTCGCTTAGTAGGTGATTTGGGTTCTATGGATTTCCTAAGTTTTATACCAAAACACTTTGAAGATTTCCTATCAAGTGAGTGTGATGATTTAGACTTCGTAGTTGATATCCAGCAAACTTTTAAGGTAAACAAAAAATGAAACTTTTTGAGAAGTTTGAGCAATGCTACAACCAAGATGGTGAACCTCTAAAATGCCCCCATTGTGGGGGTACAAATTTCCAAGGTGAGATTACAGAGATTGTGGCAGGGAACGTAGCAGAAGAGTACACACGTTGCACTGATTGTGACAACATCATCTCTTTCTGGGCTTATGGCAGTTATCAACCACAACCACGCTTAGTATTCCATCCAGTAAAAACTGTGAAGAATATTGCTAACTGGTTTATTGTAAAAGGGTTCACACAATGATTAAATTGGTTTTTGCAAACGGTCTTAACGGGGAGTTTGGTTGCCCCTCTGGTATGCCTTGGCCTCGTAATAAGCAAGATATGCAAGAGTTCAAGAAGATTACTACAGGTCAATTGGTAGTTATGGGTAATGACACTTTCAAGAGTCTTGGAAGTAAACCTTTACCAGACCGTGATAATCTTGTTCTGACAAACTCATTACCGTATGAAGGTATAGATTTTGGTAGAGAAGATGTAATGTTTGCTAAGGTTCACCCAGACGCTTTTGGGGCATTCTTAAAACATCTGGATAGTAGTATTGAGCAAGATGTTTGTATAATTGGTGGAGCAGGTATTCTTATCAAAGCTTTACCATATGCAGATGCAATTTGTCAAACATATATCCGTGAAGTGACTGAAGAAGCAACTGTGAAGCTGCCTTATAAGGGTTTCTTTGAGTACTTGTATGATGAGTCAACTTTTGCTAGAATACAGTCAAAACCATCGAAAGATGACAGCGTTGTATTCAACATTTATGTTCCACAAGTAAGAGGACGTTTCTAATATGTCACAAGCAGATATAAGTTACAAAGGGATTCTCAACCATGTTCTTTCTGTTGGGGAAGAACGTAAAACAAGAACTGGAAAGGTTGTTACAACGTTTGCACCTCCAGAATTTCGTTTTGATATGCGTAGTGGTTTCCCGTTAATCACTTCAAAGCAAACCTTTATGCGTCAAGTTATCGGTGAAGCATTGTGGTTTTTGAATGGTGAAAACAAGTTGGGTGATTTACGTTACAGAACTTGGGGAGAGAACGATGGAGAGCGTTGGACTATCTGGACAGATGATTTTGAACGTTGGTTAAAGACAACCTATGCAACTGAAAATGATTGGTTGGAAGATGCAGGTGGACGAATCTATGGTGTCCAATGGAGGGCTTTTGAGGGGCATGGTGGGGTTGTCGTTGACCAGTTGAGTAATCTTGTGGATAAGATGAAAAAGTCTCCTACAGACCGTTACATGCTGGTTAACGCATGGAATGCAGCAGATATCTCAAGCAACTCTATGGCATTAGCCCCTTGTCATGTACTTTTCCAGATTTATATCTCGAATACTGGAGAGGTTGACTTGAAATGGTATCAGCGTTCATGCGACACATTTTTAGGTTTGCCCTTTAACATTGCATCTTATGGGTTTATCCTACATGTGCTTTGTAAGATGACAGGTTTAACTCCACGTTATCTTGTTGGTACTTTTGGTGATACCCAGATTTACCTGAACCATATGCAGCAAGTTTATCAGTTGTTAGGTAACGAAGATTACCCAGCACCTAAATTTGAGATTGATGTTGAGTTAAACAGTATTGATGACCTGAAACACTTAACAGCAAGTGACTTTATAGGTGGCTTGAAAGATTACCGACATGCTGGTAAGATTGAAGCTCCCTTGTCAGTAGGTAAGTAGATACAAAAAAGGCTCCTTTTTACGGGAGCCTTAGCATTATTTCTTTTTAGCATTCTGTGTATTTTGTTCGGTAATTGCTTGTAAAGCTGATACAGACTGTGCTAAGTTGTTCACACTATCTGAGAATTTATCAAGGGTTTTGGTCAACTTAGCGTTTTCACCTTTAACGTTCTCTAACTGCACTTTCTGGTTTTCCATCCCTAACTGAAGGAGTTTCATATCAGACTGTAAATCACGAATAGCTGAATAGTTACCTTTTGAGTAACCATCCAACTGTTGTAACTTTGTGTTGATAGAAACTTCTTGCTTTCCATCAGAGACCTGCATCGTAGTGTACATACCAATTACACTGAAAATACCTACAACAATTGCACCAATGTTGTTCTTAAAAGCCTCTTCAATCCACTTCATTATTTTTCACCCTTAAAAGCCTTTTCCAAGGTATCTACAAATTCATCATCAATAGGTGTGTCTGTTTTACTCGCAAGGTATCTTGCAAGCTTGAAGAACACTTTTTCAATCATGTATTCGCTAAGAAGAGAAAGTAGAAGCTTCCAGAAGAATGCCCCAAGATTTTTCAAGAGGATTGCTAGAATGGTTGGCATTTAATCACCTTACTTCTTGAGCCAAGATGGTGAGAATACCTACTAAGAAATATTAACACCATCTTGACAGTTAGTCAACAAGGTAATTATGCAGTTCTTACCCAAGCCATTAGTTTAATGTAAGTGTTAAGAACACTGAATGCTGCACCAGAACCAGTTGCACCAGTGTCACCACTGAATGTGTGGTTGTGTCCACCAATGCCTACACCGTGAGCATGAGCACCTCCCCAACTTGTTCTACCTGTCCAAGTTCTGGAAGCATAGAAGTTAACTGGCGCACCATAAGTGAAGTTAGAACCTGTCCAGCTATGCCCACCTTGGCTACCACTCATTGCAAAAGCACCGTCTGCAACGTAGAACGAGTTATTATCACTTCTAAACCATCCAAAGTTACCAGAGATTTCCATATTACCTCTGTCATGGTCGTGAGCACCCTGACCATCTGTGTACTTAGTTCCATAGTCAAACCAAGAAGTTGTCCCAGAGAAGCCGTGAGTGTGTGCAGGGATGTGACCAACACTTAATGCAACCGTATCAGCACCACCAAGACCTTTCACATCAGAGCCATTTTCAGAACCAATCCTAATAGTTCTGTTTGCACCCTCAGTTAAGTAAGTCCAAGTAGTGCCTGGGAAAGCTGTATTTGGGTTGACATTAGAAGCAAAGAACGTCACAATACCAACTGGATACACTTTCTTAAGGTCTGTAGCATCAGTTACAGCGGAAGCAATACGTTGGTCTACTTCAGCCTTGGTGTAAGCACCAAGTTCAGAGGGTGTAGGTTTGTCTTGGTCTGTGTAGATTTTAGCCCAAACCTCTTCAAAACCAAATCCATCCCTTGCTGTTCTATAATAGATTCCAGTATTCTTGTAGTTAAATTTAAACTGTGCAGTCGGTGTAGATGCACCAACTCCAAGGTACATTTGGTAAACTAAGTGAGTAGACCCACCAGTTGAATTTGTAACACTGTACAAACCTGTTTTTGAATTCCAAGCAATACCTGTTGTATCACCAACTTCTGTTCCCGTTCCAGATACACCAGACAACATATATCTTGAGTTTGAAGCAGATTGTGTGTAGTATCTTGAGTCAAAGTTTGACCAATCGCTTGGTCTTACTTGTCCAACAATATTCACATGTGTATTCACATCTAAATCAGTACCAATATTGATTGCCTTTCCTGTTACATCATTGTTAAGTACCACATTGTTTTGACCAGCATCACCAATACCCAACCACCATCTCCTGCCCCCATTAGCATTATGTGCAGACATGTAGATTCCAGAGTCTTGTACTGTTGCCTGTAGTCTAAAAGGATTGTCGCTGTCAGTATTGATAGTCTGTGGACTAGTAAAAACGTTTGCAGCATTAGTTCTTGCAAGAACGTTCGTCAAAGAGCTTGGAACATATCTTGTATCAAAGTTAGAAAAGTCACTTGGTTTTACCTGACCAGCTACATTGATAGCTTTGTTAAATGAAAACTCTGTAGCAATTTTCAAGTTAACATTTGTCATCTGGTTTGCTAAAACAATCTCAGACTGCGTACCATCTGGTTGACCTACATACCAAGTTCCTGTCCCAGCACTGTTATAACCACGCATAAATAATGCAGCATTCTCTGTAACCGCTCTTAAGTTAAGTGCATTACTATCTGCAATAACATAAGTCTTACCATTGAAGTTGTTAACCCCAACAAAGTTATTACTTGCATTAAGTTTTGCAAATCTCTGGTCAGCAGCAGTTTGTGTAAAGAATCTTGCATCAAGGTTATTCCAGTTATTAGGCTGAACCTGTCCATTGATTTCAAAATTCTTATCAACACTAACAGAGTTTGTGCCAAGAGTCAACGTAGCACCCTTACTATTAACTAATGTAACATCAGTACCAGAAGTCAAGTTACCAACTGTGAATCTCAAAGCATTATTTGAGTCCCTTGCTTCAATATATGCTCCACCATCTGGTAAGATACTTTTAAGTGTTAGACCAACACCGTTGATATTAATGATTTGTCTTGCCAAGAAAGTATTTTCAGTTTCCTTCATAGCATATCTTGCATCATTTTCAGTATTAGTTCTCATACCTAATTCATTAGGAGATGGTTTATTAAGTGTGTGATAAACTGTTGCAGACCTTGTGGCATCGTTTACAGTTAATCTTAAAGCACTCGCATTAATTCTAAAGGTCTTGGCAGTGTCACCGAGAATAACCTCAGAAGAACCTGTTGGGTCTAATAAGTCTTTTCCACCGTATCTTAATTTGACGATGCCAAGATTCCCTGTCATATCCCCACCAGTTAGTTGTAAGAATCTTTCTAGTTTGAAAGAGGCAAGGAAATTTGCATAGGTCATTTTACGGTCTTCATCACCTAGCATATCAGACCTTTTGATAATTCTTAGGTGAAGTAAATCTTCTGAGCGAACTGTGTCAATACTGTTTAGCTCACTTAGCTTATATTCAGCCATTTATAAATCCTCTTTCTAGGGGCTGTGTAGCCCCTTATAAAATAATTACGCAGTTCTCTTCCAAACATATACAACATAAGAAGGTTGCTCAATATTAAATGCTTGTCCAGCACCAAATGCACCAGTTGTTCCTGAGTGAGTGTGTTCAGAAGATTGAACTGTCACAGTACCAGAGTGTCCATGCGAACCAATTACAACACTGTGTCCATGTGCTCCAATATACACACTGTGAGAGTGGTTACCACCAACTGAAGAGTTAACGTTGAATGTATGTGTATGAACCCCATCAAAGTCTGTATATGACGCATTACCAATACCTGCATCAGCCGATGCTGTGATAGCGTTCACACCACCCCTGTCAGAACCCCTCAATGGAATCCTGTGGCTGTGGCTACCAGCACTGCTTACAGAACCATTAACGTTATGAGCGTGGCTTCCAGAGTCATTTGTGGCCTTAGAATCATAATCAAAACTTGATGTGTTCTTAATCCCATAGTCAAAGCTAGAAATTACTACTGTTGCATTATGAGAGTGCCCACCACCAGTTAGCAACACAGAGTGTGTGTGACTTGGAATGTTATTTTGTGTAAGTGTTGCAGTAGCAGAACCAAATACTGATTCTACAGGTCTTGTATCTGTGTCATAACCAACAAGAGACCTTCCTTTAGAAACTAACTCCCAAGTACCACCACAAAGTAAATATGTAGTTGGGTTCGCAGGGTTAACTGATAAATGAATAGTACCAATTGGATAGCTATCCTGAATAGCTCTATATAAAGCATTCACAGCTTTTGCAGTAGCATACTTATCAGCATCTTCAGAATAAGAGTTTGAATATGTCCAGTTTTGGATATTAGACAAACCTACTTGAATCTTGTTGGTGTTGTGAGGATTATTCTTGTCATTAATGTGGTTCTGGATAAGAGTATTGACTTCATCACTTGATAGAATATTAAGATTCTGTCTAGCCTCTTCAACACTGACCACATCTGACAAGTTATTAGCAGCCACTAATTGGAGTGCATTAACAACATTCCCAAGGTCTACGTGAACCTTTGTAACACCGTGTGGGTTATTTCTCAAAGATGCGTGTGGAGCAAGTAATTGCTCAAGTGTGCATCGCCTATCCTCAATACCTTGCTTAAGGTGAAAGATATCACTTAAATCAATAGGTAATGAGGCTTGAGGTAATGCACTAATTTGAATTTCACCGACTGCCATTATTAGCTCCCTTTATATTCATATGTGTAAAGGTTAGTAGTGCTGGTGTGTGCAGTCCCTGTTACTGTGTCAATTAATTCCCAACCATTGGCAACTAAATCAGGTTGCTCCGTAGCAAATGAACGAACCTCTCCAACCGTACCATTTACTTTATTAAGCAAATAGTTGATAATATAGTTGAACCACTGACGACCCATAGGCTCACCCCTTAATAGGCCAGTGGCTTGAATTTCTGGAGGTGGTAAAACTTTAAGCTGGTTACCATCAGCATCCACTGTGTCTGTAGACCATGAAAGAGACATTATGAACTTCCTTCTTGTTGAGATTTATCTTTTCTGCCTTTGACGATTTGGGCGACTTCTGCCATAACCCCATAATCACCACCCGCTACTGTTTCTTTACCAGCAATAAAATAGTCGTTGCTATTGTTTGTTTTGCTGACTTTTAAATAATCTTTACTGGCACTGCCACCAGTTTTATCAACTCTGACATAACCATCTCTTACACCTGCATCTGCAAAACTACCTAATTTATTTGCTTCTAGGGAGCCACCTGTGTTGTTCGTAATTAGACCCTTGTTAGTGTTGGTTACGAACCAGTTGTTGCTCTCATCAGTGATTGCCAGAGATGAATCAGCAACCTCTACAGGAGTCCAAGCAGTACCATTTAAGGTAACATCTCTAAGGATAACTGCTGAACCAATAGTTGTTGCAGCAATCTTAGAAAGCGTGTATGCTGTATCTAACACATTATTACGAGTGTTTACACGGACAACAATCCCACCAGTATTTGGCGTAATATGCTCAAAAATCTGGCTGAATGAGGCATCGTAAAGAGTCATGACAGCTTTTTGTAAAAAGCTTGGTGTAGTGTCAGAACGTCTTAAGAAAATTTGAATGTAGAGGATAGCTCTGTAAGTGTCATCATCAGCACCAATAGGTCTAGGGACTTTAATTAAAGCCCCGATGTTATCAAGTTGTGTGCCAACACCTACACGAATATTCCTTTCAGTATATAACTGATTACTAATATCCTCTAATAATTGTAACTCATCTGTGATAGATTTCAATAGGCTTGTGTAGATAAACTTGTCTTTGAATTGAGTTACAGTTCTTTCGTCCAATGTTTTCTCATAAAAGTTTTCAATCTTTTTAAACATTGTTACTCCTTGGCAATTGTATACTGTGAGCTTTCCCAAACAGTGTACTGGTCACCATCAATAGTGATTCTTGAAGTAGTGTACTGGCCCTCAGCAGGTGGGATTGCTTGGTTATTTGAGAGTGCAACCTTAATCTCATTAATTTCAATACCTTGAATCACATCATAGATATGTCCATAGATTCTATTAGGGATTACATCATTACCCACTTTCAATGTTCTACCATAGGCATTAATGCCTTGAACAATCCTGTCGTGAATATCCTGTTCAGGGATGTTAAGAGTTTCTTCATCGTAAAGAGAGTAAGCAACCTTGACAAAAACATATTTAGGCATTGGTCTGCTAAAGTAAACATCATGAGGGAGAGAACCTAAGTCATATGCAGTCCCAAAGATTGAACCAAATGGGCGAATACCAGCAGGTTTCGTGTCCCAGATTGCCTGTGCAATATTATCATTCTGACCACCAACTACAACAATCTTAAAAGACTTCGGAGGAAGACCATCAGAGTTTGTTGTCTCAGTGTCATTCTCTACACCAGAAGCGTCAGACACACCTTGAACTCTCTTTACAGCAGCTACAATAGCATCCAGAGTACCCACACCAGTAACAGCCAAAGATTCTAAGTAACGTTGTCTCAGTTCTGTGTCAGTTTCCTCATCACGACCAGTTGTCAAGTCATATCTGTTGAAAACACTGTCAAGACCATCTACAGTTGTTTCAATCTCAATCAAGGTTCCTGCCAGAGTCTGGATAGCTCCAGTTTCATCTGCTACAACGTCACTGATTGAGGTAATCTTTGTAAATGTTAAGAATGTCGTTGCAGTCACAACCATAGGGTTAGTTCTGGCAATGATATCTCCAGTGTCTTTATAAATTCTTAGCACTGAACCATCATTAATAACTTCAGCCTTTGCAACAATACCACCATTGATAGAGTCTGCAAGTTTCTGTAGCAATGTTGTAATGGTGTCAGAGCTAGTCGGCTGATATGAATACTCAATGTTGTCAATGATAATGACATAGTTTGCATCTGTTCGTAAAGAGTTAACTTCTAAGTTTGCCTCTACACAATAAGATGGAGTCAGTGTGAAAGTTGACACAGGGTAAAAGATGTTACCTGCTGTGCTTCTTAATCTTGTAGTGGCTGGTACAGGAGCACCAGAATTACCAGTGAACTCAGCTTGACCTCTTGTAGCCTGTGCCACATATCTGTATACAGCATTCAAAGCTGTTACATCATCTAAACTGAATCCTTCAGCTTTGTCAATAGTACCACCATCATAGATTTCTGACAAGATTTCATGAACGTCTGCAAGACCTCGGCAAACAGAAGCTAAGAATAACCCAAGTTCGCTATCTTCAGAAACATCAAGGTTTGGTGAGATATCTCTATACAGACTTGCTTTAACATCATCCAAGATTTCTTGATATCTTTTTGTTTGTAAACCTGTATTTGTTAATCCAGCCATTAAATGTTTACCTCTGTATTAATTTCAACATTGTCAGCAGTTGTCGTTGCATTAAATCTGACTGACACTTTTCTCATTGCATTGTCCATTGTTGAAGAGTAGTTGTAGATGTTTGTTACATCTCTCGTTTCAACAAGGTAACCTTTCATATAATTATCAAAAATAGAGGTCTTCTGTTTAAACTTAGCAAGCTGCAAATAAGGGAACCCAGCAGAGGTATTAAAGAACACTTCTCCAGCCCTTAGAAGACACCTAATATGTAATCTCTGTGCTACCTGTGTAGCTTTATCATCTTCTGGGATAATTCTAATTTGATTACCCGTAATTTTTAAATCTCCGTGGGCTACGTATACAGAGTCATTACCCATTTTCGCTACGTAGTCTCCACCAAGATTAATTGCAAAATCTGTCTTCATTATTGCGCCTCTGTTGTATCAGCTTCACCACTACCATCAGTCCAGTAATAATGGTGGTTGTGCTCATTGAAACTAACTCCAGTAGTATCACTTACAAAGTCAGAACCATGTACTTCACCTTTAGCAATTACATCTTCTTCGATATAAAGATTCTTTGAAATATGAACATCTCCAGTAAACCAGAAATTACCATCATCAGTAATTCTTAAAACTGAGTCTCCATAATGTAATCTTACTGCTGTTGGGTCAGGATTAAAGTTTTGAGTTCTTGTGCAGATACCTACGAAAGCCACACAGTCAGTCATGTCATGTGTTCTTCTCAGGTTTGTTTCCATCTGTACGTTCTTGTCATTAACTACAAAATCATCAAGTGGAAGCATAGAGAATGCTAACCAGCATCTATCATTTGTTTTTACAGGGAACGTTAAAGATGCTCCACCACCACTAGGGAATTGGACTGGAACACCTGTAATTTCTGGCATAGGTAATCCATCAAGTGAATATAGAGGTTTTACCGTAGCAGATTGTGTTTTAGAATCGTAAGAGACAATAATTGCTGGAAGACCAGTATAAAGTTCCTTACGAAATTCATCCAGACACTCTGTAACGTACCCTGACATTCTTGTTACAGGGGATTTCATTCTACCTTCTCCAAGTCTAATTCAGTTGTCCAAGAGCCACCTGTGAAGTCTAAGCTATGAGATAAACCCTTAACTCGGTATTGTCCTTCAAAGTCTTCACTCTCACGAATAGTGACGTTATCGCCCATCTTGATTCTTCCATCCAAGTGAATCTTACAACGAACACCTGTCTTGACTTTAATCTCAGTCTTATTTTGCTTCTTCAGAACCTTACGAGTTCTTCTGTAGTAACCTTGAAGAAAATCTATAACATTATATGGAAAAATCTCCCAAGACAATTGTTTAGCTTTTGCATTAAAAGGTACAATTCGAATTTGCTTATTGAACGTATACCAGCGTAAGCTACTTTCTTCACATACTTTCGTTAAAGCTTCTGCTGTACTCCCCCAGACACTGAAACCATTCTTGTAAGTGTAACCTTGGATATTTGAAAGGTCTTCATCAATAAGTGTAAATCCAAGTCTTGATACCAAGTCTTTGATAACACTCTGTCTGCTTGTACCAGCTTTATATGAAATAGAACTCTTGATAGTTGTTCTTTCCATTTTATCATTTGAACAGATTACTTTTGTAATCATGTCTACACCACGTTTGTATGTGTAAGCATACTCAATAGTCCCTAAATAAATGAGTGGGAGGCTGTCGTATTCAATGATTAAATCACCGTTAGAGTCTCTTTTAAAACCAGTTGTGTACCCAGCCCTTAACATAACTGTTGCACCAACTGTTTTAAACTTTGCTCTCATCTCTTTATTCAGGTTATAAATTTCAAATGTGGTGTCATCTGTTGTTACTTTATTCTTTTGAGATGTGTAAGAGACATTGCAAGTAAATTGCAGATTATCAAAATATACCATCTCTTGAGAGTCTTTAGCATGACTTGTAGGCTTATCATTAAAGGCTGTAGATTCACTTCCTACAGCCAATTGATAACACCTGAAAGATGCTCCAGCAGTGTTATCGTGAACAGACATTATAAATTCTCCAGCAATCTCATATCTTCGGATGTGTAATAGTTAAGTTCAAATGCCTTGCCTCTACCAAAATTATTTCTGGTAGGCTGTAAATCTGTTCCGTAAATTTTTTCAACGAAGATTTCACCATCCAAGGAAGGGATTACATAGCGTCCTGTGATTGATTGGTCTGCAAGGCATTTCTTTTCAGATAATAATACATTACCATCAACATCAGATAGCGTCAAGAACCATCTGTCAAGCCTACCTTTATACTTCAATTCAATAATGAATACAGAGCCATCTAAAGTAACCATTTGAGTTGACCAAGAAGTGTCTGGTACAGGAATATATTGAGACATTAGTAAGTTCCTTTTTTGTTAGGGTTTACAGAATGAGTCTTAAGTGCATTACCTTCACCAGCAGTAAGTTGAGACTGCCTAATTGCACTTGCAGCATCAGCGTTAGCTTTATCACTAAATGATGTAACACCTTTACTAGTGTTTGCAGAAAGACCGCAATTACCTAAAGCTTTCTGTTCTGCACTAGAAAGTGGTCTTACTCCGTTAGCTCGCAAGTCATATAATAGTTGACAGTTCAGTTTACCATTTCCAATAGATGTTGTAGTGTTACCTGTATTCTTCTTAGAAGTAACTCCATCATCTTTTGTCGTCGATGTTTTACCAGTTGCAGCAGAAACATCAGTTGTCCCAACTACAGCTTTAAAGTTAATTTCTTGAAAGGTCATCTGAATACGAAGACCATTAGCAATTGTATGTTCCTTCGAAGCTTTAAACTGTGTAATAATAGAATCATCAATCTTGATACCATCTTTACAGACAATTGAAATAATCTGTTTCTGGTCTCTCCACGTTTCAACTGTGCTAATGAAGTTCTCTACAAGTTGACCTTGACGAGTTAATAGAAGGCTACCTTCGTAGCCCACTACAACAACACCACTAATGGAAATAGTCTTTGGAGAACGCTGTACGTTATCTGTGACTGTTTGACCACTTTGAACCGATTGAGTTGTCACCAACATAGGTGAGTCATACTCCATGTTTTCTGTTGCAGATAGTGTAAGGAAAGCATCTACATTATCCCTCAGATGGAAATAAATACCATCCTTTCCAGAATACTTGATTTGCATGTTGTTATCCCATAACATTATTCATCCTCTGGGTAGCTAGAACTTAACAGAATATCTTCCTGACTCTTATTAGTGATATCCACCATTTTATTAGCAATCTGCTTACCATCCAGATTAAAGGAAACATTAAGCGTCTGCTTAGTTTGTAATGGGAATCCAGATGGACTCATCATCATTGGTGTCTGGTTAAACTTAGTTGCAAAGTTGTTTAAAGACTCAGACAGGTTGTTCATGATGATATCCCAATTTGACAATCCATTATCCACTCTCTGAATATTTCCAGAAGTGTCAGTGGTATATTGTGCGAACCTCAACTGTCCATTTTGGTCAAAGAACATCGGACGTTTAGCATTGGTAACCCCAGCAATAGCTTCGTTGAAAGGGTTTGGTGTATTAACATCACTAAATCTCTTCCCAGCATTTGGGTCAGCCGAACTTGAAATCATAAGTGCAGAACCACCTACACCAAGAGCCATTCTAGTTCCTGTTACACCAGCCGTTGTAGCTACTGTCTCTGCTGCGGTTGTCAGACCAAGCTTTTGAGCAATCTTAGCCAAAATACCTTCTTCAAAAATACTCTTGACAAATGCTACAGTACCACCGAAGATTTTAGCAACTTTCGTGATAGCTGCAATTGCAACACCGATAGCAGTAAACGTTGCAACTAACTCAGCAGATTCCTTGATAAGTTTCTGTTGACTTGCACCTAAATCACTGTAGTATCCCATTGCTAGGTAGTACAGTCCAGAGATTCGATACATAATATCTGTGATGAAGTCCAGAAGGTTACTAGCACCTTTTAACAGGTAGTCAATACCAGTCCCAAGAGCTTCAGTAGCCCCAAGGGAACCTTGCAAGAACATTGCAACGGAGTTAGACAACTGTGAGATACCCTCACTAGAGCTGTTGAAGAGAGCCACTAAGGTGTTATCCCACATAGCTTTTGCTTGGCCCATTGATGTAGCAGTCTGCTTAGATACAGCATTCATACCACCTGCTGCGTCAACCAATTCTCTCATCTTCTCAGAGACTTTTGGAAGAACGTCTTTAGCAAGTAGCTTACCATCCTGCATCAATTTATCAAGTTCTTGTGGAGTCTTACCAATAGCATCAGAGAACAACTGAACAGCACCTGCCAAACGGTCACCTAACTGACCACGAAGTTCTTCAGCCTGAACTTTACCCTTAGATGCCATTTGCTGGAAAGCAACCATGATACCTTTCAAGTCTTCATCAGATGCCCCTCTAATACGAGAGAACATTGCAGCATTCTTATAAAACTCCTGAGTACCTTCAAAACCAAGTGCAGGTTGAGCACCAGCAGCGAAGTTTGAGTACTGCTTCATAGTGTCTGTATAGTTCTGACCAATCTGGTGAGCGAACGTAGCAGCGAACATTCTAGCTTGTTGTGTATCTGCTCCAAAGATAGCTGTTGAGGCTAACTGTGCAGACTGTCTTTTAACACCTGCATCAATTGTCTTCTGAGCTAATTCTAACAAAGCATAGGCAGAAACAAAACCACCAATTAACTGTCTTAGTGAAGAGTTTGCTCTATCCTGTAGCCAAGCTGACTCCCTGACTGCCTTAAGTCTAGCATTTTCTGCAATAACCCAACGTTTGGTTGTGTCAATGAGTTTTTTAACTTCCATCTCATATTCACCAACCTTACCACTCCCTTTATACTTGTTATAGATTCCTTGCAAGTTGCCTCTGAAAGAAGCAGCCATTTGGTTACCCTGTCCACCAATAGTTTCAAGACGACGAGTAAGGCCAGAGTAGAAGTTGTTATTAAACATCCTTTCCATTTGTCTCTGAGCAATATCAGGTCTAACTCTTGGTGAACCTCCACCAATTGGAGGATTAGAATTACCACGGCCTCTACCAACACCACGAATCTTGACTTTACCATCAACATTCATAGCCTGTCTTAGAGCCTTATTAATTTCTTTGGCTGTCTTCTTCCCCTGTGTCTCTAATTTACGAAGAGACTTAACACCTTGGGAATCTAAATTGAGAGATTTGTTTAGGGATTTATTGATTCTGCCCGAAGCAGTCTGAGCATTTTTAACAAGTCTGTTTAGAGCTTCTTGAGAACTTTTATTAGGCTTCACGTCAAAGGCTTTGTTAATGTTTTTCTCGATACGTTGAGCAGATTGCATAGCCATCTTTTCAACTCTCTGTAAACCTTTTACAACCTTTTCACTGAATCCAAGTTCTACAATAAAACTATCAACTGTATACTGTGCCATTAAATTTTACCTGCCTTTCTGAGTTCGTTATAGGCCATTTCTTCTTTATATGACTTCTGGATTTCCAGATATTGACGAAGAGATAATAGGTCAACGAAAGTCATTGAGAAAAGTTGGTCGAGTGTTTCTTTACACCCTTCCATTCCATAAATGGCAAGCACAAATTTCATCTCATCTGCTTCTTCATAAGTTGATTCTACAGCCCCGTCAGTCAGCGGGGTCTGCATAACATACTTTAAGCTTCCTGAGAAGTTAGGCTTTTGAAAATGCTTGCCTCGAAAAAACTTCCGAAGTTTGCCTCCAAAGCAAAGGCTAAGAAGTCAATAAATTCACCGTAGTTTGCTTGGAAGTAACTATCAATTTTCAGTGGGAAGTCATTAACAGTTGCCCCCTGAAATAGTAATTCTGCCATTGAGTCAATATCTAACTCATCAATTCTGTCAAAGCAAGCCTCTACCAGTTCTTTGAAAGGGACTTTAGGAGTTTCTGGATTCCCATCTTTACCAGCAAGACTAGTAATCATCTGAGCAAAGGTGGGTACAACGACCTTACCAAGCTTCATAGAAATTTTGATACCATCTCTTGCACCAAGAAGGACAATTGTCACCTTCTTACCATTAATATGTTTTGTTTCAGTCTTCATTGTGATTCCTTAAAAGTTATGCTATAAAAACACAAAAGGGGAAGACCTTTTACAGTCTCCCCCTTATTAGGATTTGTTAAACGCTTGATGCAGGGATTGTTGAAGTGTAATCTAACTTCTCACAACCGAAAATCCAAGTTTTCGAGTTCTGGTCACGACCTAATTCAATCTGTGGAAGCTCTTGCAACCAAGCATTAATACCTGTTGCCAGAACTGAACCGGATGGGTCGTAAATTACAAAGTTAGATGAGATATCTTCTTCAAGTTCCATGTCATCTTGTTTAGCTTGAATTGCAGAAAGCATCTGGTTTGATAGAGAAGTCTGCATTAGCTCAATCTCAATCGTACCTGTCTTGTCTGCATTTCTTGTCAGAGCTACTTGACCACCTGCACCTACAACTGGTGTAACAAGTGGTGATGTTCTCTGTAGACGCAAGAATGAGTCTGGGGCAAAGCCTTCGATAGCAATGCCGTTCCAGCTACATACAACGTCTTTAGGGGAATATTGCTGATACATAGCCATTCCAATTTACCTCTATTATTCGTAAGCCACTGTACCTTTCAAGTCAACATCCAAGATAGCCCCTGCTAAGATACCTGCGAAGGTAACATCTTTCAGGATACGTGCTTTCTTGTCTGCTAAAGCAACTTGAGAGGCTTTAGGAACATTAACTGTGTAAGATGACAGGAAGTTTCTGTTGACTGCTCTTTGTAGAGAGGTTTCAATGACTTGACGAATACGGGTAATACCAGTATCATCATAAGTAATCTTACCACCCTTCTGGTTAATTAGCAAGTCTCTCAGAGAAGTTTTCAGGTCTGATTCTAACCAGTCAACACCACGGATGATATCAATCCATTCCCCACCAGAAGTAATCCCTCTACGAACCACTGGAACACCACCATCAAGGTCAATAAAGTTACAGTGACGTGCATCTAAAGCTGACTTCTGAATACTTGTCAGAGGTCTCTGATTAGCAGGTTGTAGAGATGCTGCAACACCAGTTAATTGAGCATTACCCCAAGCAATTGAACCTGCATCATAAGGTGCTCCATATGCGATGTAAGCCATTTCTGGGTAGTCATACTCAGATGTGTGATGCCACAAGCAAACTGTACGAGTGTACTTATTTTTAGCTAACTGTGCCGGAACATCGGTTGCAGAGGCTAATTCAGTTCCTTGCAAAGCTTTAACGTCAGCATTAGCTGTAAAGAAAATCTTCTTACGAGCCTGAATCTCTGAAGCCATTGCCAAGACAAACTGTTGAGTTCTGTCTTCTGCTGAGATGAAGTACCAGTCTGTTGAATAAGTTTCGATGGATGCCAGAGCAGCGGAAGCTGTGTCAGCAGTTGTAGCTGCAATAGATGTTGTAGCCGTGATAGATGTTACTTTTACGAAATCATTATCACCAGCTTTAGTAATAATCATCGTCGCAGAAGCACCAGTACCTGTTACACTAACATTCACACCATCTTTAATTGTTGGGCTTGCTTCAATCTGTGATTTAAACTCACTCAAGACAATAAGTGCTGTGTCACTTTCTTTTGCAGTGTATTGGAATGGCTGAGAAACACCACCACCAATAGCAACTGTTAATGAATATTCACTTCCTTCAGCAACTGTGTCAGGAATAGAAACGGTATATTGCATAGTTCTTCTACCAATATACAGTTGAGTTACTTTTGGAGTTTGGCTCCATAGCTGTTTTGCAGCTTTATATGCAGCGGTACTTTCATCAAAGTCTTCAGCCACTTCTGTTAATGAAGTATAACCACGGATTCTTTCTTCAAAGTTATCTGTTGAAGCAAGGAATAATGGTAAACCAAAACCTTCTCTTGTAGTCCCTGCTGTGTTCAATGTAATATCTACATTAACAATTGGATTCCACATTTATTTTACCCCTTTGGAGTCTACATCTAGATGGATAGTATATTCTGGTGGCTCCTGTCCTTCCTCGTAAACCAATTCACCATCCACAATGACATGTTCAATAATACTCCCATGTTCATCTTTTAATACTGAATTTTTTACAAGGGTTACAACAAGAGGTGCAGAATTTTCAAAGTCTGTGTTGAGATAAGTGTAGTCATTTGGGATAGCCCCTGTGTCAAGTACTGAAGCACCTGTCTCTTGAGCTAATAAATCTCTTGTCGTACTCATCTCTAATCTTTGTTTTAGCTCCAGCATAATACTGTGAGCACCTTTACCATTTACGGTAATTAATACTGGAATCTGAAAAGCAATTCTGTAACAAACTACATCGTCTTCCACAAACTTATCAAGAACCCATCCATAAGGAGTGGTAGCATCTTGACAATAAACCGTAATAAATGGCTGGTCAGGTTTTAAACCTTTGTCATTAGAATTGTCAGAAGGGTAAGCCCTAATAACGTTTGGTCTGTTATTCTTATCTCTTGCTAAACGGTGACCGATAACATCTACCAAAGTTCTAACAATCCCCTTTTCAAGTTCTGCTGTTTCTAACTGCATTCATCTTATCCCTTCTAATGATGATATATTCATAATGGGATGTGTGAGCTAATTGTTCAGACCAATCCATCATCATGAAGACTTCGTATTCGTGTCCATCAATCATAACAATATCAGCTTCAGTCCAATCAACGTCATCAGACGTCCTTAATTTAGCTACAGTGAAAAGGATTCTTGTATCTGTTAATCTGATACCTTCAGGTAAAACAATCTGAGTACCATTCTTTACAGAACCCTTGATATAAGGTTGGATATTACCTTTGCAGTTAATTGCTATAATATCCTGAGAAGCTACCCAATCACCATCGTTATTGTAATAACCATCTTCAGAGACCTTACGTTTAACTACAAAGCTGTGTCTGTTCAAGAGCCTCATTTCTTAATACCTTTCTTTGTAGAGATTTTATAAGCAAGGTTATCTCGTAAATCTCCAGTTTCCACAAGAGGGGCATTAAAGCCTTTCTTTTTAACTGTAGATGGAGCATTAGGAGGTAATATAGCCGTATTACCAAAACCTCTTTTAATTGCTTTCTGAGCACTCTTTGCAAATGCTTCTAAAGTATCTGAGGGGTCAGTATTAAGACTGTTTAATTGCTTATAGAGATTCTTCTTAGTCTGCTCTAACAAGGTCTGTCGAGATAACATCATAGTAATTTCAAACAGCCTACGATAAACTTTACCAGAAGCAGAGGGAACCCCAATAACTTCGTGTAAATACATTAAAGCAGGATAAGAAAAACCAGAGCTATGTTGACCTTGTTCTTGAAAATACCCAACTTGAGCATTAGCCGTATGCAAGTTCTTCATAGCCCCGACTAATTTAGCTCTAGCGGGGTGAATAACCCTTTTAACCATTATTCATCTCGCTCGATAACAAATACACCATTCACACGTTCGCAGTAATCTCTACCATCATAACGTGCAGCATCACCGTATTCAGTATATTTCTTGACAGAGCAAGGATTTTGACGACGCATATCAATGTCACACTGATTAATACCTCCCGCATAAGGGATACCATTAACAGAGCTTTTAACTAGGTCGTCATATGCAGCTTTTAGAGATTTGAATCTGGAAGAGTTACGTAAATAAACACCACCAACTTTCTCATCTCCCATCTTGGCTACTTGAAAGAGTAAATATTTAAGAGCTTTGATGGCTGCTTTCTTTTCATCCTTTCCAGATTCTTGGTAGAACCACTCAAGCACCGACTGTTCAATAAGTAATTCATTATTGTCAGTATCGGTGCAGAGGATTCTAACTCTATCAAGAGGGTTATTGGCTGGGTCGCCTGTGTAACACATTAATAACCCTCCTTATCTGTATTAAGCAGCGTCTGAACGAACGTCAACCAGTAACTGAGGACGTGTGCAGTATGGAAGCATGTAAGAGTGAGCTTCGAAGTCAATACCTTCGTCACGGTCTTTTTCATATTCGAATACGTACAGTTCCTGACCAAGAGTATTTGCGTAACCCATCTTAGGACATGGCGCATAAGCCACTTCAAAGATGTTGTTTGCTTCACCCAGCATTGCAACGTTAGGGAAAGCGTGACCTACACCAATATTAACATCAGACACACCGTCAATGCTCACCAGAGTGTGAGTCTTGTTACGCTTGTCTTTGAACTTACCGTTGTACTGGACAAACTTAACACCACCGTAGTAGAATGTGTTCATATGAGCCTGAACACCATCAGAACCACCAGTTCTTAGAGAACCAGTAATCTGCTGCCAAGCCAGAGGAGTCTGCTGTGCAAGGTATGCGTCACGAATCTTCGGATGCTTGGTAAGTTTGCTGAAGAAAGTTCTGTCAACAACGATGTTAATTTCTTCACCGTTAATTACAGTACCTGTCTTAGCTTCGTCTTCCATGTGCATACGCAGGTCTTCAATGTGCGCATCGATATCAGAGTTCGGGTTGTCAAGGTCGAAGTAGATAGTCTTCTTAGTTACATCGAACTGCTTGTACAGGTCTGCGTACAGAACACCGTTAGCGTCAATTACTTTACCCTTCAGGGCTTGCATGAACAAGAACTCACGAGTAATATCGAACTTGGTACGAATCTTCATCAGCTTCTTAGCACGTACAACTGCTTCAGTAGTCAGTTCATTTGCAGTGCCTGGCTGACGTACACCCTGAATTTCATCAGGAGTGATGCTTTCAACTTCCTTGAAGTACATCATTGGGAAGCTAATCTGCTTAACACGTTCAGGCGCACTTGTTTCAGCTTTACGACTAGTGCGGTCTACAGCATCAAGCAAGCTGATATCCCAATCTGTCAAGTCCATCAGGAAAGTAGTTTGAGTCTGTGGAGCAGAACGGAACAGTCCCAAACCGGAAATATAACCGTAAGTATTTGGGATAGACTGGACTTCACCAGTCAGGTCAGCAAGGAAAAATCTGCTTTTTTCAGAATTAGTTAATGCCATTATAAAATTCTCCAGAATGTCTTATTATTAATTACAGGCCAGTTGGTACGAAATCAATACCTTTTGCTTTCAGGGCAGACTTAACAGCAGCAGCATCAACACCATCTGCTAATGTCAGTAAGTCCTTAAGTTCAGCGTCACGGTAGATACCAACAACTTTCAACTGACCGTGGTAAGACAGTTGCAGGTCTGCATAGAAGTTTACGATACAAACAGAGTCAGCCTGAGCTTCTTGACCAGCAGCTACTTTAGAGCCGTCAGCTTTCAGAACTTCACCTACACGGTATTCTGTGCTGGCTACTGGAGCGTACTCTTTACGAGAGTGACCAGTTGGTGTAATCTGTTCCCATAGAATGATATCATTCAGAGGTTCTCTTTCACCTAATTTAGTAAAACCTGGATATGCCATTATTTGTGTTCCTTATTTCTTGATAAGAGATTGCAAAGCATTCTGGAGAGCCAGTTTGCGTTGGTCGGTGTTTGCATCAGCATTTGGAGCTTCTACTTCTTCTTCCAAATCTGCTTCACCGTCATTTCCGATTTCTTCCATTGCGGTAGAGTGTTCCAGAACAGCACCAGCAGTTTCTTTCAGCTTAGTGATTTCTGAGTCCTTCTCAGACATTGCGGAAGCATGGGACGCGATAGTTTCATTAAGTTTCTGGTTAGCACCTTCCATAGCATTCATAAACAGAACACTCAGAGGGTTATCAAGACCAGCACCTAAAATAGCTGTTGCAGCTTCTTTTGCATCAAACCCAAAAGCTTCAGCAGAAGCAGAAATCTTGCCAGTTAAATCTGACAGAGTAGCTTCCTGTTCTTTAGCTTTCATTTGAGCAACCTGAAGACGCAAAGCCTCTAGTTCTTGCTTTTCTTGTTCAGTCATTTCTTCACCTGAATTGTTAACGTTTAAACTTACAGGAGCCTCTTCAGAACCTTGTAAGTAATTTAAGAAATCATCTTGAGACATGATTGAATTGATTAAACCAAGTTCAAGAGCTTCCTGAGCAGAATAAACATTCGCCTCAGTATTCTTTACAGCTTCTTCAGAGATACTACGGGACTCAGCTACAAAACCTGTAAAGGTTGAATAGGTGTCATTAATTCTCTTTTGAAGTCTTTCTTTGCTTTCTTCTGAAAGTGCTTGGAAGGGAGAACCCATACCTTTAAACTCACCAGCTTTAATAACGTTAATTGTAACGCCATTCTTTTCAAAAGCCCTTGTCAATTCTTGGTGAACCATAATTACACCGATTGAACCAACGTCTGCATCTGGTGAAGCAATAATTTCTTCAGCAGAAGATGCAAGAGCATATGCAGCGGAACAAGCGAACTCATCTACATAAGCGATAATTTTCTTTTGGCCTCTTGAAGCCATGATGTGACGTGCCAACTCAAAGCAACCTGACGCTTCACCACCACCTGAATCAACATGCAGTACGATAGTCTTAATAGATTCATCTGCTAAAGCTTCATCGAAGCCTCTGCGTAAACCTTCATAAGAACTCAGACCACCAGTACACATAGCATCCATAAATGTCATACGATGTGTTAGGCCACCCATAATAGGGATGATAGCAATATCGTCTTGAACTTTTAAAAGACTTCTTGCTTCACCTTTAGGTTTGTCGAAGTTTACTGCTGCTTGTACTTCACCTAGCAAGCGGTTATTTACATAAGTCGCTGCTGAGTGAGCTAATGATTCAGTGGCTAGTAAAGGTTGGTTGAATAATCTATCAGCAAGTCTGAAGATATTCGAACTCATTATTACTCACCCTATTTGTTTAAGTCAACGGACACTGAAGAGATAACATAGATACCTTCTTCAGCAAAGAACTGAGGTTTACTCAAAGCACCTGTTGCCACGCACTTGATATTCTCATCCCATAGGCTATAATGTGAAACCGTTGCAGAAGCCGGAACAGTAATGTTTACCGTATCTTCTGAGGCAATTAGACCGTTATCAGGTTCCGAAAAGAAGATAGCCACTGGCTGAGTAACCTTATTTGCTGTAGGGTCTGCCGTTGGGTCTACATTGTGTAATACAATAGTCGTCGGGGTTAGTGTGGCTAGGATTTTATTCTTACCATCAATAGTTAATGTTCCCATTAATTAAACCTTACTTTTTGTTTAAGGACTGTTGAATGGTTACCAGATTCATCCACCACATTTACAATCATATCATAAACTTTACCTTTGACAAGTACTTTGTAATCATTTTGTGAAAAAATGTATTCAAGTCTGTTAGTAGACTTGTTTACTGTCATTGGAGATTGAAATGCTGTATCAATGGTAATGAAAGCAGCTTCAACACTATTAACGTTAACACGTTTATTCTCACAGTTATATAACTTTACACCCAAAAGGCATGAACTGTCAAATGGAATTTTAACAATTTCGCTACAATTGTTTGAAATAAACGGATTTCCGTTCATTGGAGCATCAAGTAACCTGCAAATAGTGAAAACGTCAGAGGTTCCACCACCACTAATATACCCTGATAGGCTGACTCTTGAGCCAGCCTCTATAGTTAAATCATCAGTGATAATTAAGACACCTCTATAGGAATGCACTCTAGTAGCATTTGAAATAGAGATAACTTCTGCCATTATTTGTTTGCCTTGTTAGCTGTACTTGGGTCTTTTGCTGAAGGAGTCTTAGCAGTTCCCTCTCCAGCAGTCTTATAACCATCTCCAGAACGACTTTGAGTGTTAGGAGATAATTCTTCAGATACAGGTTTAGATGAATCAGCAGGTGGTAAACCAATATGTTCTCTTAACTTATCAGACAATGGCTTATCAACTTCCATAGCCCCAACTGCAACGGTCTTCTGAATATAAGCACCAATAGCTTCTAGGTCTGGAGTTTCAATATCATCATAAACAATCTCAACGTGTTCTTCGTCATCCCACATATTCAGAGCGTAAGTCTGTGCTACTAGGTCACGGTTAATAACGTTCTTGATTTGCTTCAGAAGAATATCTACAGACATTGCTAACAAGCTTGTCTTAGAGTCTGCCAAAGAGAATGAACCATATTTTGATTGTCCCATAGCAAGAACATCTGACATAAAGGCCATCATAATCTGCTTAGAATATCTGTCAATGATTGAACCTGTATCATAAGCCTTAGCACCCTGTCTAGAAACTAATGAGAACTCAAAGATATCTTCTTTAGTTTCTGGGTCGATAAATCTAGGCCAGATAATACCTGCTCTATCATTTGCAATTAAATCATTCACGATATCTTTGCAATACTTCACGAAAGCTTTCTTTTCAGGTTCTGCATTCTCATCCAGATAATCTGGTGGAAGACCAATCTTAGGCATACCCACTAAGTCTCTTGATACACCAACTGCTTCATACTCTTCAATCTGAACCTTATATTTCCAAGGTACATAAGCATTAAGGAGTGGTGAACGTCCCTCTGGGTTTCCATATTCATCATCGTACTTGAATAGCAAGAATTTACTTCTAGGGAGTTTTCTTGTCAATGGTTGTTCTGCAAGATTAATTGCACCAGTAATATAAGAGACATTTCTCAGGTTCTGTCTAACTCCAGTAACTTTTCTGTAGTCAGCGTCAAAATACCACTTATCCAGTGTTGACTGATTTCTGATTGGTAACTTAGCCCAACCAATTAAACCATCATTGTACTTGGAAGGATATTTACCTTTCTTACCTTGACGTTTCTTATAAACCTTTTCATTTACGCAGAAGCCATAAGTACAGAATGACATAACAGAGTTAATAAAGTCAGCCCAATCATGCTCCATGTCATTCATTAATGAGTTGAAGAACTCTGCTCTTTCAATTAGCTTCGCATCTTTCTCTTTACCCTTCGGTGGTACGAATCTCCAGTTAACCTTTCTGACAAACATTTTAATAATGTTCACAGATGCAGCTACTGCTGGGTCTCGCATCATAAGTTGGAAAGTCTTAATACTTTCTGGGAATCTTAAAGCCTGTCTAGGTTCTTCATAGATTCTTCCTGAACGAACTTTAAGGCCAAGACTCCCAACCTCACCCATTCTGAATGGAGGAAGGCTTTCTTGTGTTTCTGTGATATCTGCCATTCTTTCTACCTATTAGAATCTCAGCCCTTCGTATGGATTACTTCTTACAATATCTGTATGAGTACCCATTGAAGGTGGCTTGAATAGTTTAACTTCATTAAGACTGTTGAAAGCATCACTGGTAGCATCCACTTGGTCATCCTTAGTACGACCATCACCACAAAAACCTTCTAGTTCTTGGAAATAAGCTTCATTCCAAGAGCCTCTAACAATTTTAACAAGACCAGCTTCTGAAGCAGCAGAGAAACCCGCAAAACGGGTAACTTTATCTTTATTGGTAGGTTTAGCTCTTGCTCTATAGCCTTTCTCAGCAAGTTTTCTAATAAGAGATGTTGCGTAGGATTTACCAGCAGCGCCTGGGTCTTGTGGGATAAAAATACCAGTACGTTTACCATCACCTTCAGCAGTCATATTAATTTGTGTTTCAACTCCAGAAGGTCTATCTCTAAATCTTACTACGTTAATTACATAATAGCAACCATCTTTTTTAGATTTACCCATTTTCACACCTGCTGTCCAGTCAGGATTAGGGTTAACTTCTGAGGGTAATGTTGCTGCTAAGTCCCAAGCACGAACATCAAATACGTCTGCTGGAACACTATCAACAATCTCACACCATTGTCTTTGCCAATAGTTTGAACCTTCTGCACGAGCTTTCCAGTTACCAAAACGAAGACGAGCAACGTTAACTGGTGTATTGTTTTCCAATTTACCACGATACTTAGGTTCTAAGAAATCAAGAATTGGGTTGTCATCAATCGTACCAGAAATAAAGGTATATGTTTGAGGAATCTCTAGAGGGAACATTTCAAGAATCTTATTCTTGTCCCAATCAGAAACCATTACACCATCACTCATAACATACCAACGAATCCTACCGCATTTAGACGGGTCTGGATAACCTTCTTCATCTAGGAATGGTTCTACCCAATCGTAAATAAAGTGGTCTCTATCTGGGTTCATGGAAATCTTCATATATGAGTCACCTTCAGCACCAGAACGTAAACGTGTCTGAAGATATGAAATCTGTGAAGCCGAGAAGTGTGTACCTTCGTCGAAGTAAATAGCTGAGTATTCGATACCTTGGTGACCTTCTGAGTGTTTTTCAAGTTCCAAATAAGTAAACTTAATAGTCGCTCCTGAAGGGAACGTAATAGTCATTTTCTGTTCGTGTGGGATTCCACCAAACTTACCAAATAGCTTTTTAGCTGCTGGCCATAAACCACCTTGTAACTGTGTAGTATTTCGACGGAAATATACAGCGTTATAGTTAGGGTCATCAATGAATCTCAAAGAGTCCATTAAAAGGGCAGCAGTCTTACCAGCACCAGCAGCACCACCATATAACACCAAGTCAGCATTGGTATTCAAGAATACTTCTTGAGAGCCAGGCTGTGGAGCTACATAGTTCTTGTCAGTCATCAATTTAAAGATGAGTCTTACTTGGTCTGGGGTGTACCTTAATAAAGTCAGAATTTGAGTTGGAAGGAATTTAGAGGGGTCTTTACCAAAGGATTTGATAATATCTTTTACTTCTTCAGAAAGCCCCAACTCACCTGCTAGGACTTTCCTTACATCTTCCACTCGCTTCTGCTTAATAACATTTAAGTCCATTAAGCACCTCTGCAAATAGAATTATTCAGAAACTTCTTCAGATTCCTGTTTAGGTTCTACACCAAACTTTTCATCTACTAAATTAAGAAGTTTATCCATCGTTGCTTCTTGTGGGTTAATACCAGTTGCAACAATTAAACGTTCAGCCACAGCCATTACAGTTGCTTGAAGCATTTGAGCCTGTTTCTGAGTTTCATATAGTTCTTTGTAAACATTAGTCTCGTTCATTGTATTTCTCCAAAATTAAAGTTATAGTGATTCTCCTGAAAAAAGACGGTGCAGAGACCGTCAAGGAGAAACCACAATGTATGCCAGAGACATACTGTATAGGTCTTCCCATAAAGTATAACTCTACAAAAAAGCCCTGTCTAAAAATACTCTCCGGTAGCGAAAGGGAGAATACTCATAGCAGGGCATATAATAACTTTGAGAGAGATATTATTTAAATTGGAGTATCGGAAGGGACTTGAACCCTTATATACCTGTTTTGCAGACAGGCGCATAATCCATTTCTGCCACCGACACATTAATTTGGAGGAAGATACCAGACTTGAACTGGTACGCCGATTTCTCGGTTACTGGTAGTTTAGCAAACTACTCCCTTACCTTTTAGGGTTAATCTTCCAAATTATTTGTTTAGAGCATCTTTCATCTCTGGAGTTGCGATTGTATCAATCACACCAGTTTTACAAGCATCATCAAACCAATCTGGTAAGACATTAGCAAGAAAACCATTAATATTCGTTTTAAGGTAGTCAGCAATCAGGGCTGCTTCATCTGCAATCATCTGAGCCACTTCATTAGCGTAGGCGGTAATCTTTGCCATACCCTCATTAATCACTGTAACAGCCTGTGTAGCGAGTTCAGAGATGGTGTCTAGTCCTTTATCAATCGCATCTTGTAAATCGCTTAGAACGCCATTTACAGCGTCTATGGATGTATTAATCAAATCCATAGCTTTGTTACCGTACTCTGTAGCAACTCCCATGATTCCACTAAACGGTGTACAACCGACTTGTTCACCTGCTGCTCCCATAACATTAGAGTAACCTTTAGCTACTTGCATACGTTGTGAAAACTCATCTACAGACTTCTGTCCATAGTCAGTTAAAGTAGTTGTCGTTGAAGTGGTGCTACCAAGGCTTGTTGTAAAGCTACTTAGTAAGGCAGTTGTCAAGCCAGCAGCAATAAGAATTTGCTGGGTAGCTGGGTCTGATACAGAACCAATAGAAGTTACTAATGACTGAGAAGCGGCAACTGTACCACCAAGAACTGCTGCACCAGTAATAAGAGGGTTAGAGAACCCGTTACCGGATTTAAGGAGACTGAAAATCTCTTTACCTTGTCCTGTCATCTCTTTCATTATGCACCTATAAAATTGGTAGCCCATCGGGATTTGAACCCTGTTCTCATGTTTTTCAGACACGCGCTTTAACCATATAAGCTAATTGAGCTATTGAATTGGGGTGACCTACGGGAATCGAACCCGTATAGACCATGTTCACAGCATGGGTCATTATCCGTTTATGATAAGGCCACATTTAAGGACTCTCGTAAGAACCCTTAGAAGTGGCAGCAGCGTAAGGATTTGAACCTTAATCTTTCAGCTTCAGAGGCTGGAGCATTGCCAGTTATGCTACACTGCTAATATTTGGTACTCCATATCGGATTCGAACCGATACATAACACAGATTTTAAGTCTGGCCTCTCTGCCAATTGGAGTAATGGAGCATTGGCGGGGGATGTTGGAATTGAACCAACTTCTTCGATTTCAAAGACCGAGGTTTTAACCTTGTAAACTAATCCCCTAACTAACTCTTGTAAGAATATATGCGTTATTGCATGTATCTTTATTTTCTGGCAACATTGTTTCAAAGATGACTTGCTTTAATTCCAAACCAGCAAAGTTGTAGACAATCTTTCTAACTTCTAATGGGTCAGCTTTCCAGCCAACTCTGATAAAGAAAGTATCTCCAAATCTCCCTGTTTCAAGCTTGTCATCTTCTGGGTGTTTTTCAACTATGAGTTTAAACATAAGTTACCCTTTTAAATTTGGTGCAGAATAAGGGATTCGAACCCCTAACGAACTCTTGTCAGGACATATGCGTTATTACACGTATCCTGATTTTCTGGTAATAGCGTTTCAAATATGATTTGATTAAATTCAATTCCTGCAAAACCATGAACAACCTTCATAACTGCTATTGGGTCACATTTCCAACCTACAAGAATGAAGTCAGTGTCCCCAACTTGTGTTGTTTCAATCTTGTCAGCATCTTTATGCCTTTCAATAATGAGTTTACGCATATAATTACCTTCTAAAATTGGTGCAGAATAAGGGATTCGAACCCCTAACAAACAACTTCGTAGGTTGCTGCTCTATCCGTTTGAACTAATTCTGCAATATTCTTTCGAGATTCCTGTCTAGCTTTCTTCTTATCTCTTCTGAGAAAGCGTCTACGATGGTCTGTACGCCACTTGTAGTAATCTTCTTCACCATCGTGAGAAGCACAGCAACCACAACTTGCAATTTCAACTTTACCATGTCTACCATAAGGCTTCATAGGAATCTCCTAATTTGGTGTTCCAAGACGGATTCGAACCGTCACTAATACAAGGTTTGAGCTTTCATCCTCTGCCAATTGGGATACTGGAACTTGGTACTCGCTGAAGGACTTGAACCTTCTTCACCAACTTGTAAGGATGGGGCTTTACCGTATAAACTAAGCGAGCTTTAAAAGAGGTCTGAAGTTGTGCCGCTAACTCAACTCCGTGGAATTTGTTACGGTCTTCAGTTGACTCAAGCGGCCTTTCACTTGACCTCAAATTGGTGCTGCTCACAGGACTTGAACCCGCATCTCCATCCTTACAAGGGATGTGTAATAGCCAATTATACGAAAGCAGCATTATTTGGAGCATCCAGAGGGAATCGAACCCTCAACCTCAGTTTGGAAGACTGTAATTTTCCCGTTTAAACTATGGATGCACTAATTGGTGGAGAAGCAGGGAATTGAACCCTGTACTTAAGTTTGCAAAACTTATGTTTTAACCATGTAAACTACATCCCCAATGTTTGGTACAGGTGGAGGGAATTGAACCCATCGTCTTACTGATTAAGAGTCAGCCGCATAACCATTTTGCTACACCTGCATTAATTTGGTAGGAGACAAGGGATTCGAACCCTCAAACACCAACTTCTAAGGATGGTAGGTTTACCAATTACCGTCAATCTCCCATTAAATCTTTGTAGAGAACTGCTAAGACGCCAAAGCAACAATGGTATCAAATGCCTCAGCAATTCTCTAAAAAGACCTAAACAGTCTTTGCATAGTCTTGTTTAATCCGGTGACTAGAACCTTTGGAGAGCTTGATACTATCTCTTCTCCGTGACACCTACTAGGTGCTTTATTGTGCCGTGTACGCCAATACACGAGGAAAACCAAAGCAACATTCGAACGGGGCTTGGCTTTAAATCTTATTAGGCGGTAGATAAAGGATTCGAACCCTCACCGTATCACTACAATGGCAATAGTTTTCAAGACTATTTGGCTTCCATTAGCCGCTATCTACCCCTAATAAGACTTTGGCATGGGACGGAGGATTCGAACCCCTTTGAGTAAGTTTTGGAGGCTTACGCACATGCCTTAGTGTCTTAACATCGTCCCATACTATAATTCGAAGCTTACCGTATTATCACAACACTGTCAAGCCCCTTCTCAGAATATTTTACATGCTCTGGAAACATGAGATACAGACCACCTCCTTACAGGAGACCCGTTAAGGTCGTCTAAGCAATCTGCTAACTATTTGGCACACCCTACAGGATTCGAACCTGTAACTCAATGATTAGAAGTCATTTGCTCTGTCCAGTTGAACTAAGGGTGCATTAACATTTTAAAGGGTACTCATTGCATTTAAGCCAAGCCCCATAAGGGATACCCTTTAGAATGTTGCCCACTTTATTAATCATACCGTGGGCTAGTACGCCAAATTCTTTGATGAGGGATTGGAAGACCTCACTGGTGTTTAGCCTATTAAGCTACTGCCAGAAAAACATTATCGTTTGCATTTATTTTTAAGTTTGCAAAATAGACGCTACGCTAACGAAAACTAAGGTTACTATAAAGTAGTCACATCTCAATGTCAACAACTTTATTGAAATTGGTTGTAGGTGAGGGTATCGAACCCTCTTCTAACGGTTATCAGCCGTTTGCATTACCATTTATGCTAACCCACAATTGGAGGTTCAGGTGGGAATCGAACCCACATTCATAGGGCTTATGAAACCCTTGCATTACCTTATCTGCGACTGAACCATATTGGTAGAAGTGGAGGGATTCGAACCCGTCGCCTGTCAGATTAAAAGTCTGCCGCATCACCATTCTGCTACACTTCCATTAAATCATCTTTGCAGTAACCTACGCAAACCTTGCTAAAGGGCTTGTAGAGTCATTTCCTATTAAGCTAATCTAGAATCATGCTAAGGAAATTCATCGGCACTCATGGGACGACATTTAGCTCCATAAGTCACTGCAAAGAAGATTACCAGACCGTACTTAATTATCGTGCTTCCATTACACTAAACCTTCTGTTTGGCGAAGGGTGAAGGAATCGAACCTTCTCTAATACCCTGAAAGTGGAATTTAATTGCTGTAAACGGTCTTCTGTAAATTTGTTGAGCCAGACCAAGTTTTAAATTATTCAAATTAATTGGCTTGAAATTTTAAGTAACTTGCTGAATTTGGTCTTCTGCTCCTTTAAAGAATACTCGTAAGAACTCTTTAAGGGAGGGGCTAAAAAGCCCTCTCAAATTTGGCGGTTACGAAGGGATTCGAACCCTCATCATCTCCCGTGACAGGGGAGTATTTTGACCAGTTAAACTACATAACCTTTATTTGGTGCGCCGTGAAGGAGTCGAACCTACCGAGTCGTAATGACAAGTGATTTACAGTCACCACCGCTTCCATCTACGGGATAACGACGCATTTTATTCTATTCAGGCTAAGGACTTGCACCTTACAAATCGGTGAGCAATTGCTTCTCTCCCAAATTTGGCGGTAAGTCAGGGGTTTGAACCCTGATATCGCTGATTAACAGTCAGGCGCTTTACCAAGTTAGCTAACTTACCATGTTTAGTATTACCAGACCGTATTATTTTAAATTTTTCCAATAAAATTTTAAGTTTTGTTTGCTGTAAACGGCCTTCTGTAAATTTGGAGGCGGGGGCAGGAGTCGAACCTGCCGATAACATGCTAATGAGACATGTGAGACACCCTTTCTCTATACCCGCAATTCTTAATGACCAGACCAAGCTTTTTATGTTTTCTATGCGCGAAAAGTAAAAGTTGTTTGCTGTATTTGGTCTTCTGTCAAATTTGGAGTCGTAGACGGGATTCGAACCCGCGAGCAACTGATTGAAGGTCAGGTGGCTAACCATTTGCCTTCTACGACATTAATTTGGTCTCTGTTAGAGGACTTGAACCTCTGGCCTTACCGCCCCAAACGGAACGCTCTACCAAGCTGAGCTAAACAGAGATAATCTTTTTAAACTCTATGAAACCACTATAACATTATTTTTTAGTGTTTGTCAAGAGGTTTTTTAAAACATTTTGAAAATCTTTTAGAAAAACTCTTTTCCGTTTCGATGTAGAACATCTTACAGGGTATCAACAACATTGTCAATACCCTTTTTAAAACTTTTTACCAATCGTAACGTTCAGACATTACTGCTTTTAGCATTACGCTGATTGGGTCAAACTTCTCACCACCAAGTAGAGCCTTTAATGTAGCTGGAGAGAACCCTGAAACCATTGCTACTCCGTTATCCTTAATAGACACTTCGCAGTTACCACCACGATTTGCCAGATACCAGAATACCAACTGAGGCATTTCATAACCTGATTCTTCATACTTACGACGAATTGCTTCGAAGTTAGTATTACCACGCTGACCATCAACAGAGTTAAACTGCATGTCAGAGAAGATGATAAGCTTACGTGGCATTGCATCTTGAGTCAAGTTATTTCTTTTACCAATTTCAAGAATCCTGTCAAAAGCAGCTTGAAGGTTTGTTGAACCATACTCTACATGTGACATGACCTGAGCCATACGATTCTTCAGAGAGCCACTTAGAGTGATAAAGAATGGATTTGTGGAGTAAACCATTAACTCATCTTTAAAACACCCTGTATTGCGTTCTGCGACGTATAACGCCAAAGATACACCAATATCAAGAGCGTCTACAGAACCGTGACGTTCACACGTCATAGAGCCTGATACGTCAGTCATGCAAAGAATGTTTTCACCATCCTTCATCCAGTTTGGCAGTGCTTTCCATTGCTCATTAGCCACTTCACTACGACCGTACTTCACAGCTTTGGTGATATCATATGGGTAAACAGCACCAGCGTTAATCTTGGTAGTACCCTCTGTCAGAGCTTTTACATACTCTGCATAACGTTCTCCACCTTTTCGTGTGAACAATTTCTGATAACGTGCAGCAGCCAGTGAAGGAAGCTTGCTGTAATCAATCTCACCAAACTCATTTGCAGAAATCTTTTGCTCTACGGTATCTGACAGTGCTGATAACATCAGACGATACTCTTTCTGGCTTAGATTTGCAAACTTGCAGAAACGCTTTACAAAATTCATGTGACGCTTCTTAACCCTTGGCAACCACTTAGCAGCTAACGCTGAAGTATTTGGGTCTAACAATCCTTGCTCAATGTGCTTGAAAGCATCAGTCTCGTAACGAGTACCTACGAAGATTTTGAAGTCATCATAACGACCTAGTTCAGAAATCTTAGCCATGATACGCAGAACTTGGAACTCATCAAGTATATTGGTTCTGATAGATTCTGAGAGGACAGTTCTGAATGCTTTACGTTCTCCCATACCTTCTCGTGCATCTCGCATATGAAGTAAGATTCGAACCGCTACATCGATATCTTCTCGCAGAGCTTTGTAAAACAGATTTGGTAGAGTCTCTGGGTAGTTACGGCTTGAACCAGCAGCCTTATAAAAGTCTACCAAGGCAGACATTGAGGTCAGATGGTTAACAGCACCATTTTCAGTCAAACCAGCATGTAATTTTGCGTGGTTAAATAATTCGCTCATAATACTCTCTCTTCTCTCATTGTTGTTGATGAGACAGACTCTAAAGTAACCAATAAAGTCTGTCAACACCTTTTTAAATTATTTCTTCAGAGTTGCTACAGCAGAGAACGTTGGTTTGTTGTCTTGTGGTTTCTCTCCACCATTTTCACCACCACCTTTAACATCTGCTGCAATTGCTTTCATCTCACCTGCTGAGTGAGTCATGATAGTTTTACCAGCTTCCATCATCGACTTCAAATTGACTTCATCAGGCTTGAGTCCAAACTCTGCCAGCTTTGTAGCATCCCTTGTAACAATTGCTTCAAATAACTTTGCAGCAAACTCTGCTGAGTTGTCAATGGTTAGTTGAGCTTTTACAAGAGAACTCTTGTTACGTGAACCTTTTGGTCTCCCAGAAGGGTTACCAGATTGACCTTTTTTAAACTGGCCTTTGTTTGTTCTTTTGGTCATTCAACCTCCTACTATGAAGACTTCTTAAAAGGCTTTTAAGATAAGAGATAGATATCCAGAAAGATATCTGTTTAAATAGCCTTTTTAGAAGAGTCTTTTAAGTTATCTTCTAAGTGTTTTATTACACTACATCTTGTCAATCCCCTTGTCAAGTAAAATTTTTAGGTTGCAATAGTTCTTGACTTGTTGTATGGATTACTGTACCATCTTACTTAAAGCTGTAGGTCTGCTTTATCTACAAAGGAGACTAAATGAGAAAACTAACAAAGAAGAAAAAGGGTAATAATACCAATCACTGTAAGGAATCAAAACGTGTGGAAGCAATCCACTATACATCCTCTGAAATTGGTTTGTACCTATATTTTCAAAATTATAGACGACAAGAGGATTACTTATGTGTAGCTCCCAATTAGAAATCACAGATATTATTGATTTGTACCAAACTGCAAAGAGTCATGGGTATATAGCTTCGATTGGTAAGAATAAGCACTATGATGCTTTAACTGGTATGTATTTCAGAGCTATCGCTCAATCTAGTGAACAAGTGTTAATGGTTTCTTCCAGTGAATTTGCTTCATTTCTCTATTGCAGCAAGATTATTAACCGCAGGAGAACAGGTAAATGTTAAACGTGAGTTTTAATTACAACGGTGATGGTTCTGTATCAATTACTTCACCGTATTCTGATGACCTTCTAAAAGAATTGGTCAATCAGTGTGAAAGAGGTATGCACTATGTTCCAAGCTCATTTAAGCAGAAGACTATTGCAAACAACCTTATGCGCGTGACTGTACAATCCAGAAATCCAGACTACACAATTGATGGTGAAAGCCCATATTCATTAATGGCTCTTGGTGCTAATAGTGAATTTAAGCTTGTATGTCACGATTCAGAGACATTCTTCAAAGTGTTCTCTAACCTCATTCATAACTCAAAGTATAGTTATGTATCTGGCTCAACATCATTCTATCCAGCAAACTACACATGTAATCTTATTGATAATATGAGAGAGCGTGAAAGCATTGCTACAGAGATTTCTTTTGATGTGAACACTTCACCAGAATCAACCCCAAGTAATGACTTTGATATGTCGTATGCTTTATCTCTGAGTAAGAAATCTGATTTCATTGATTACGTCAATGGGTTTGGATTTAAGTTGGACGAGACAATGAATCTCAAAAAACTTAAAAATATGCTTAAGACGATGGCTTAAGTTTTTGGGGCGAAAGCCCCTTTTTATTTGTTAAGGAAAGATAATGAAGGCAAAGAGTAGAAAAGACTTTTATTGCTTCCTACAATCTTATGTCCAAAGTGTTCAAGAAGGTGAAAGGTATAATCTTGATGATGTACTTCCGACACCCTTAACATGGCGTGATAGTAAATGGCCTGAGAAGGATATCAACCCAACTACAGCTACCGTTAAATACATCCCAAAAACTGACCTACCAGATTCTGAAGAGTTACTTTATCCGATGTTTCATATTGTTGGTCTAGGGACGTTCTTAATGGACATTCAGTATGTAATGGGAAAGGGTTATAAGATTGAAGGTGTTGTAGTTGGTGATGTATCACCTCAACACAAAGGTTATTTCAGACTAAACGCAAGATTAGAGGCTAATAAATGATTAAAGCAAAAACATATCCAGATTTTAAAGAGTTCGTAAAAGTTTTTATTGCGAATGTTAAAGCTGGTAAGAGATACGACTTCAGAACGTATCAAGAAGCTGTGCTACCACTGACATATAGCTCTCCGTGGCCTGAGTCAGACATTGCTGAGGTTACCGATTTCAACTACACCCCAAGCTACACAGTTCCATTCTCTGAAGAACTCCTATACTCTGTAGGTGCTCAAATGAGAACTTCTGACTTCTTCATGGACTTACAATATGCAATTATCAATGGTAAAGACGTTGATACAGTTTATTGTGAATGGCTGGCAAGAGTTAAACCTTTCTCAATGCTGAATGCTAAACTGATTGATGCAGTTGTGCCACCAGCTATCACTACGCAGCCAACTAACCAAACTGTTAATGAGGGTGGTACTCTAACCTTGACAGTTGTTGCTACAAATGCAACTGGTTACCAGTGGAAGAAGGGTGCTTCTAACATCTCTGGTGCAACTTCTGCAACATACACTAAAACAAACGTAACCCCTGCTGATGCTGGGTCTTATACCTGTGTAGTTACTGGTGATGGAGGCACTACAGTTACTTCAAATGCTGCAACGGTCACTGTGAATGCACTTCCTGTAATAACTCAACAGCCAGCAAACCAAGAAATCACTGAAGGTGACACACTGACTCTTGATATTGTTGCAACCGGAGCTACAGGTTACCAGTGGAAGAAAGATAATGTAGAAATCTCTGGTGCTACAGCAGCAACCTACACCAAAGAGAATACTACGACTGCTGGTGATGCAGGAAGCTATGTATGTGTAGTTACTGGAGCAGGTGGAAGTGTTACTTCAAACCCAGCTACTGTAGTGGTTAACGCAGTAGGAGGTTAAAAATGCAATTATCCCCTCAAGGATTGGAAGCTATCAAGTTCTTTGAGGGGCTTCGTTTAGAAGCCTACAAAGACTCTGCTGGTATTCCTACAATTGGTTATGGTACAATCCGTATCAATGGTCAACCTGTCAAGATGGGTATGAAAATCACTGAAGCCCAAGCTAACAGTTATCTACTTGCTGATGTTGAGAAGTTTGTAGTAGCTGTGAACAAAGCTATCAATGCTCCAACTACCCAGAATGAATTTGACGCACTGGTTATTGAAACCTACAACATCGGTATTGGGGCTATGAAGGAATCAACCTTCATGAAGCGTCACAATGCTGGTAACAAAGTTGGCTGTGCAGAAGCTATGCAGTGGTGGAATAAGGTAACCATCAACGGTCAGAAAGTTGCTTCTAAAGGTCTGACAAACAGACGTAGAATGGAAGCGAAGATTTATCTTGACGCGGTATATCCAAAGTAATATATTCATAGGCTCCTTCGGGAGCCTTTTTTTTTATGTCTAGGAGAAAACTATGAAACTTTGGGCTGATGATGTTGGAACTTTTAAGTACACAAGAAGTGGTATGAAGGTCAGAATCTATGGAAGCAAACTTATCACTTACGGAGGTAAGGTTGTCACCAAGTTTATTGTTGAGGTAATTGAGCGTTCACCTATCACAATGGCTAACAAAGGGTTCTACACAAACGAACTTTATGACGTGAACGATGATGGCCTTTTCTGCTCTCTCGGTGAAAGTTCTTTAGATATTATTTCAGAACACCCCTTGACAAGAGAACAGTTATCAGGTTACTATAAAACTCTACTTGAGAAACAGAAAGCAATGCACAATCGTGAGGCTATTTACCACAACGACCAGTGCAATAAACTTCTGGATAAGATTGAGAAAGCTGAGAGAGGTTATTATGAATAAAGAGATTCCAGTAATTGTTGACGTTTCTGCTCATGGAAACATGGGTGAGCAAGAAGCAAATGCAGTTGTGTACCAACATAACGGTGAGTTGCGACTTCGTTTTGTGAAAAGTGGTAGTGTCCTACATCACCGATATAACGATGAAGATGGTTGTCCTGTCTTTGGTTGGTGTGGTATTGACTTCCCGAAATATGCCATTTACTACCCAGATGGTCAGGAAGGCTGGACTACCCAATCTATCTATGATGAACTGAACGGAGTACCACTTGAAGAAGAACTGCAAGATACCTTACTAACCTTCACCTTTATCAAAGAAGAGAAAGTTGGTGATATTTCTATAACAGAAGCGCTGCAAGTGACACAGGTAATCTGATATGAGTAGAGTACAGGTTATCTTTCCAATTAATGACTTCAGCTATGAAGCTGATTTTGACCTGTACGAAGAACTGACTGATGATGTTATCTGGGGTGTAGTAACAAAGGCCATTAAGAAACTTTATGGTGGCCTTTTAAACCCTAATAACCCGAAGGTATCAACAAAGCAAGTTTCTGAGCCATACACAAGCTATGATGCTGAAAAGAGTAAGTTTGAGATTACTTGCTATGACCTTCTGATATCTGATAAAAAAATCAACTACTTCTTCGTCAGAGAATATGCAGATGCTTAAGCTCCACATAGTTGTTTATAAGAATTTCGCAGATATACAAGAATCCCTATCATCAAGACTTGATATGTGTCAGCAAAGATTATTTCTGATGTTCGACATGCTTGACTATAAACAACCTGATAAGCTTGTGTATAAAGATGGTACAGTAATACTGAAAAGTAAAGAATCAGTGACCATTTTTGTTAAGCATGATATGCCAGCTAAGAGTATAGGGATGCTTGAGTTCTATATCTACCAATCCACAGGTATGCGTGGTGAGGGTATTAAAATAAATTCTATTGAGGTCTTTGAAAAACCGAAGACACCACTTAAAAAGTATTTAGTGAGGAAGCTATAGTATGAGTGTAAACATTAAAGAAAATGGTGGAGTTGACTCTCCACAAGTTGCATTAGTTCAACACTACGGCAATGTTCAGGGTGTGCTTGCTGCGTTCCAGCCAAACATTAACTCACCAGCAAAAATTGCCAAATTGACTATGGATGTGAACAACATCTCTGCATGTATCATTGAAGATGTGCAGTACTTTAAGTTCTCATCTAAAGAAGTTGATGAAGCACTTCTAAAGTACCGTTTAGACCTTGAGAAAGACATTAACCACCAAGAGGTTGTGAAACTGTTTGGTGACCTGCATGATATGCTTGATAAAGTTCACAAGCGTACATATTATATGAATGGTGGTTCTATTATCACTACGTACACTTCTCCATTCACTAAAGAGGTCATCTTAACAGATGATGAGCAGTTCTTTGTTATGACTGCCTCAAGTTCAGATTGGTGGATGAAGAACACAGGTATGAAGACGATTATTGAAGCTATTCGTCAACACATCCCAAACTTCAGCCCTTGGAAGGGTGCTTCTGATGACTTTATATCTATCCTTGAAGATGTTCGAAGCAGAAAAAGTACACTACTGCCTAAAAGATATGCTTGACAGTAATATATAGAATTTTGTATGATGGGAGCTATCGAAAGGTGGTTCCCTTTTTTATTGGAGAGATAAAATGAACAAAGTTAAAGAATCAGACACAATTTTTATATATGTCAAGGAAAACCCATTGCGTAGAGTTGCAGCTACGGTCACGCATGTCTCTGATAGTGGTGTGGTGTACTTCAGACCTTTGAAAAATATACACTTCAAGCTGTACCCAGATTCTCAAAACCTTGCAGAAGGACATTTGTGGGCTGGTAAAGTTTATTCAACTGCTGATATAGAAAATCTGGTATTCACAGGAAGCTTTAGAGACCTCCTTGGTATTGCTTTGGTAGATACTGGAATTGTTAAAGATGAAGATTATGAAGAGTCTGAAAAGGCAACTTTTGAGGCAACTCCGACTCTGAAGAAAGAGGTAACTCCAAAGGTTAGAGCGATTGATGTTACTATTGAGGCTCCTACACACAGACTTGCAGATTTACCTGAGCAAGAGTCTCGATACACAACTAAAGAAGTCGGTCATCAAACTCTGGTTGTAGATAATGTCAGAGATTACTTCAAGTATTTCTGTGATGCAAATCCACATAGCCATGCTTGGACTACACCACAAAAGAAATTTGACTCCATGTTGACCAGCACTTGTGAAGATGCTAAAAAGAATGTGGAAGAGTTAAAAGAAGCAATCAGTGTCACAGACCATGTGGTTAATAAGAATGACATTGAGTACACAGTCAGGATGATGTTAAAAGCTGGTTTCACACCTTATCAGATTGCTGAAGAGATTCAAAGGCAATTCTACAACGCAATGGTGAAAGAATGAATAAGTTTACAACTCTAGGTGAATACTGGAAGCTCTCTGTTTCTGAGCAGTACAGACGAGCTAAGAAGACTAAACAGTGTTATGGCAAGTTTGCCAGAGGTGATATCTTAGTATGTACTGAAGAATCACTTAAGAACGTTACTCCCAGAGGTAAGACATTCCAGAGAATGATTGACAGAGAGTGGAATGCACGATTAAAGAGGATTGAACAATGATTTATGAAGATTCAAGAGACCAGATTTCTTATGAGAAGTCAAGACACCATGTATCTTTCAAGATTGTGAAAGCAAACGGTGAAGAAGGAACTATTTCACACTTCGGAGGTGAAAATTGGTTTGGTACAGGATGCTTTGAAGGCTACAGCAGGGAGTATCTGAAAGCTTTCTACAGAGATTTCTCAGCCGACTATAACGAACTTATCAATCTGGAAAATAAGCGTAGAAATGCTGAACATAATACTAGAGGTTGGGCAGGAATAGCAATTATGTTATCTGTATTCCTTGCCATGATTTGTGTAATATCCTTCAGTGGCATGTACATGCAGGATTTAACGTTTAACCAAGCTGAGAAGAAAATTTATGAGATTTGGTTCTTGTATGTTATCCCTGTAATTGGTATCATCCTCTCATGTTGGAGAATGACAACTCACAAGAAGAAGATTGTAGAGTTTGAGAGTAAGTTTGGAGAGGTAAGTAAAGAATGCAACCTAAAATTTTAGTAATTTGTATCCGCTATGCTATTGCGGAAATGATTAACCAGAAAATCTTAAAAGATATCTCGGAGGATAAATGATTAGAACACCTATCAAACCTTTTGGATTTGAAACCTTAGAAGAGTTCAAAGAATACCTTGACAAAGGATTCTACAACGAACAACCTGTAACGGTTCTGAAAGCTGACTTAGCACAACTTGTAGACCTTGCTATTGCAGCAACGGCTAAGAAGAAATCTGCTAAGAAAGATAAAGAGTAATTTCGAAGGGGTGTAACAGCCCCTTTCATTGAGGAAATTTTATGACACCAGAAAGTAGAGGCGTGAAGGGTATTCATCCACCAGAAGGTGGTTGGAAAGACAATACCTTCTATATTGTGGAAGTTGCTTACAAACCACTTAACATGATTCATAAAGCAATGTTCTATACTGGATTCTGTGATGAAAAAGGTGTGCCACAAGGTTATAACTGGCTTATGAATGGTGGTTATGAAGACCTTTGCAGTATCCAAGAGGCTTATTACTTGAAAGCAGTTGCAGAGTTACCTGAAGAGTTTCAAATTGAGAGAGATGAGGATTGGAACGATGAAGAGTGTTAAAGAGGTAGTACGTAAAGCTCTACTTAACAATGGAACTAAAGACGATATGTATAAAGATATCGTTGCAGAATTTGGTTGTTCAAGACATGCTGCAAAGGTTCTTCTACATAGCTTTATCTGGGAGTGTTCAGAAGCTTACATGCAATCTGTAATAACTGAAGGGCTTGATATGTCTCTACCTGAACGCTTCAAAGAAGAGACTGAAGATAGCTCCATAAAGCTAAACACACTCTATATTGTAGAAACCATTGGTACAGGTGAACCAGTAGGTACAATACTTATTGAAAGTGGGTGTAATGGTAAGTTTATTGGTTATGGTGAAGCAAACGCATATAGTGCATTCTCAACCGCACACTGGATAGTTGAAAATGATGGGTATATTCAGGTCAATGGTAAAAATACTTTCAAACTTAAGATGTGATTATGGTACACCTACTGAAGAAGAGTTGGAAGAACTTAACAGATATGGTTCCCCATCTGAAGAGGAAGCGGAAGAACTCCGAAGAATGGGAAGCAATTACTAAGAAATGTTTTAAGGATTTGATAGAGATGAAAAAGTTTGAACTTGAAAGAAAGTATCTGGTACTGAGTCTAGATGATATCAATACATATCTTGATGAAAGTGAGAAGTGGTCTTTAGAATTACTTGTTAATCGACTTAAGATGGAACGAGAAGACTCAGGTAAAGAGCCACTTGAAGGTATCTTTGTCAAGAAGTCTTATCCGTTCTATGAAGATACTTTGAAGAAACTTGAGATGTATGTTAAACAGCAGAACCGTAAAGAAGTCTCTATGATGTCTCTTGGTGGACAGATAATGCTATTTATGGAAGATATTAACCCTTCACGAGTGAACAAAGGTGTTTGTATCAGGGTCACAGGCAAAGAAGAATTTGTTGATATCACACATTTGAATCATATTGGTGAAGGTGGCTCTATTGTAATCAATGGTAATCATTACCGCTTACAAACTTATCCGGTTAAGGGTTCACAGATTATGATTCAAGTTACAGAGAGCAGTACTGGTTTTACACACTTCTTCCATACCACAAAACAAGCTATTCAAGTAATCATAGAGAATTTGTGTTGATTAATATTTAGCCCCTTAAAATGGATTCGATAGAATCTATCTCATAGGGGCTTTTTAATTTTTATAAAATTTGGGATTCACTCCGTTCATCTTGGGTCACCATGATATGTGATAAAATATCTATACCCTTCTAAACACCCTCTCTAAGCATCATCTCTATATAGTATTATATAGTATCTATATAGCATCTTAGTCCCTAAATAGTGCTCTCTATATATCCCTCTATAAAGCCTTCTAAGCCTACCATTAATCAACCCTATACAATCACCTTCCTAACCTCTTTCTACCCCCTTAGAAGCCCCTATACCCATCTTAATCTCTAGGTAAATGATAGTACCCTATATAGCAGAATCACTAGGTATTACTAAGCCTCTATATAGACTGTTATATAACACTAAACAGGTATTCCCTGTAAAGGCTTATCCTACAAGGTCTAACACGTTACTAACAAGATATCTTATAAGCCTGTTATTACCTGTTTTATAGAAGATAGTGTATAGATAGTTATTCAGTTCTATAAAATTTTTATAAAATAGACTAGGTAGGTCACTTTTTAGGTTCTTGGGAGTATCTGAAAAATATCTACAAAGGGTGTATATCTGCTTAGTAGCCCTTAACAGCCCTGTAACATCCCCTTTGCAAAATCTTAAAATATCATTAACAATCTCTTAACAACTCTCTCAAGCTCTTAACATCTCTTCAAAGTCCTTAACAGTCTCTTAACAGAACTAACAAGAGCTTAACAAGTCTGTAACATTACTAACAAGAGTCTAACAAGTTGCTTATAAGTTGCTAAATAGTTAAATCTTAAGAGTTATTTTGTTAAGATAATTAACAAGATGCTAACAAGTTCTAAACCTTTTTAACAAACTATTAACATGGTCACTATCTCTTGGTCTATAGTTCCCTTCCCTTCTTAGTGATTCTCTATAAAGCCCTCTTAAAAGCTCTCTGTAGCTCTGTATAGCCTCTTCTAAGGTTCTCCCTAGTAACTACACCCCAACTACCTGTATAGCTCTTTATAGGGCTTTCTAGGGGCTTATACAGGGACTTCAAAGAGTCTAACAAGCTCTTAACATACCTCTAACAAGGATTTAACAAGGGGCTAACAAGTCTCTAATAAGCATAACTATGTTGCATTTGTTAAGATTTTGTTAAGAGAATGTAAAGGGGGCTAA
>ULRN01042290.1_pt1 | contig 81480 bp, 57 predicted proteins | sample 1955461 | NCBI WGS metagenome assembly ULRN01 (sample SAMEA4835683, study PRJEB28245) | human gut metagenome | biome: gut microbiome; material: fecal sample | place: Denmark | collected 2008 | reverse complement strand
GTCTTCATCTCAATAACGACCGTCTTCATGGCCATAAAGGCCTGAATCTCTTACAGAAAGCTTGCTTGTGATGGCTTGCAGGATTTGTCGAGTGAGCCCACATATGTAGAAACAATAACGAGAAAAAACGGGGATCAAGGCGTCCCCTGATTTATATACCCGTACAAAACATTGTAGTTAAAGTTTTGTTTTCTGTTAAGGTTTTGGCTCTCCCATAGTTAAGGGTGGAGGGCATATAGATGAACTTTAAGCCTCCACAACTATCTTTCGGTACAAAGGAACATATTATATCACAAATAATAAAATTTTTTTATCGTTATTTACAAGATCATGTCGGTCAATATGATTTTTAAGACTATATGAACTTGATTTTTGCTGAAAAACGATTGAAAAAGGTGAAAGCCACATTCCTTATGCACGCTCTATGATGTCATCCTTCAGGACATCATAGAGCGTGCATAAGGAAACGAATGGCATTCTTATAAATGCTGATGCGGGTAATCCAAAATATAATATCCGCAGGTTGTATAGAAATTACGGATATATGGAATATTCAGGAATTTCCATAGTCTTCGGGGAGGCAGATTGAATTTTGTTTCGTAATTCGGGTTGATGAAATAGAGAACTTCTTCGATTATACGGTACTTCTCCTTGTGCACGATCGAGAGAAAACGCTCCAACGAAATACCGGTATCTTTGATTTCCAAAAGTCCTCCAGGGTTGACATTTCCCCATTCCAGTACTTTTTTATATATGGGACGAGGTAACAGGTGAAACCAAGGCAAATGGCTTAAGAGCTTGTTATTGCAAATCTGCTGGTGACCTCCGAATGGATTCTGCCAAGGGGGGAAAGCAACAAAAATAACACCGTAGGCATTCAAGAACCTTTTTATGAAAGGCAAGAATAATTCTTGGTTTGGGATGTGTTCTATCACATCCCGGATGATGATAATATCGAACTTGTTGTGCAGTTCGGTTACTTTGTAGATATCCTCGCAGATCAGTGTCAGGTTTTTATTGTTGGGATGTGCGCTGTAAATCTCTTTTGCGATCGCAATCTGGCCTTCGTTGATATCTATGCCTGTTACTTGGCAACCGAGATCCAGAAAGGGTTTTATGTTTCCTCCTTCACCGCAACCGATTTCAAGAATATGAGAATCCGCCGTTATCGGTTTATGCTTTTCAATAAAAGGTATTACATATTTTTGTGTCGTAATACTTTGTTCGTTGAAATATAGTTGTCTGTCAGCGTGTCTTTTTTGCATATCTACAAAATAAAAATGAGGGTGTGCAAAAAGTTATCATATTTTTGGGCACACCCTCAGATATATTAATATCTGTAATGTTCGGCTTTATAAGGTCCTTCAACCGGTACGCCGATATAATCGGCTTGCTTCTGCGTCAATTTGGATAGTTTGACGCCGATACGCTCCAGGTGGAGACGTGCTACCTCTTCGTCCAAACGTTTCGGCAAGCGGTAGACACCTACTTCGTAAGGCATTGTCCACAAATCCATCTGGGCTAAGACCTGGTTGGTGAAGGAGTTGCTCATTACGAAAGAAGGATGGCCGGTCGCGCAACCCAAGTTCACCAAGCGGCCTTCTGCCAACAGGAAGATAGAATTGCCTGTCGGGAATGTGTACTTGTCGACTTGTGGTTTGATATTGGTGTGCTTGATGTTCGAATAGTTCACCAGTTTGTCGACCTGGATTTCGTTGTCGAAATGGCCGATGTTGCAAACGATGGCCTGATCTTTCATCTGGGCCATATGTTCGATGGTGATGATGTCGCAGTTACCGGTGGTCGTAACGAAAACGTTACCTTCTTTGACGGCTTCTTCCATCGTTGTCACTTCGAAGCCTTCCATGGCTGCTTGCAGGGCGCAGATCGGGTCGATCTCCGTGATCAGGACACGGGCTCCGTAAGAACGCATGGAGTGGGCACAGCCTTTACCTACGTCGCCATATCCGGCAACCACCACGACTTTGCCGGCGATCATCACGTCGGTAGCACGCTTGATGCCATCGGCCAGTGATTCACGGCAACCGTACAGGTTGTCGAATTTCGATTTTGTAACGGAGTCGTTGACATTGATAGCCGGAACCAGCAGTTCGCCCTTTTCCATCATTTGGTACAGGCGGTGTACGCCGGTAGTCGTTTCTTCGGAAACGCCTTTCATTTCGGCAATCGTGCGGTGCCAACGGGTATTGTCTTCAGCCAGGATACGGTGCAAAGTATCCAAGATAACTTGTTCTTCGTGATTGCCACCTTTGCGGTTGATCGTTTCGGCATCGTTCTCTGCGCGGTAACCCATATGGACCAGCAGGGATGCGTCGCCACCGTCATCCACAATCATGTGCGGACCTTTGCCGTCGGGGAAACGGAGTGCCATGTCGGTACACCACCAGTATTCTTCCAGTGTTTCACCTTTCCAAGCGAAAACGGGAACACCATCGGCAGCGATGGCTGCGGCGGCATGATCCTGTGTAGAGAAGATGTTGCAACTTGCCCAGCGAACATCTGCTCCCAACGCAACTAATGTTTCGATTAACACTGCGGTCTGAATCGTCATGTGCAGTGAGCCGGTGATGCGAGCTCCTTTCAGAGGTTTCTGATCGGCATACTTCTTACGAAGTGCCATAAGTCCCGGCATTTCGTGTTCGGCGATCTCGATTTCTTTACGACCGAATTCAGCCAAACCCATATCTGCTACTTTATAAGGCAGATTAGTTGGAAATAATTGTGACATAAATTGATACTAAAATGTTAATACTGCAAATTTACATAAAAACCTCCGACTTTCATGCAAAATTTTCTACATTTGTAACCCAAGTACAATAAATGCGTTCCTTCGTATAACATAAAGAAGACAGACATATGAAAACAAAAGGTTTATTAATGATCGCTTTCCTGATAGGAATGTTTCTCAACGTCCAAGCTGCAGACCATGTGAAAGGAAGCGGAAAACTCTCTACCAAGAAAATAACAATCGACGACTTCAATTCCATTAAGTTCGACGGGGTGATCGACTTCAACTACGAGCAGTCGGAATCTACTCCGCACATTGAAATAACCGTAGATGAGAACCTGCATCCGTATGTGAGCATCGACATCAAAGACCGTGTCCTGACCGTCGGGTTTAAAGGAGTGAAAGTTGACCATTTCACCAAATTCATCGTCAAGACCAACTCCAAATGGTTGAAAGAGGTAAAAGCTTCCGGCAATGCCAACTTCATGGCTAACAGCCCACTGACAGGTGACGAATTGAAAATCAACGCCAATTCCAACTGTCTTATCCAGTTGAAACAAAAAGTTGAAGTCGGCAAACTCGACTTGAATGTGTCCAGTAGCGCCAATATGGTTGTGAATGAGCTAAAAACCGACAAGTTGGAATGCAGCATTAACGGTTCCGGCACGATCAATCTGAAAGCAGGAAGTGCCAAAGAAGCGGACTACAGCATCACGACCGACGGTGAAATCATGGCTTTCGGAGTGGCTGTACCTGAAGTAAACTGTAAGATCGCAGGGAAAGGTTCCGCTCAAATCCATCCGACCAACAACCTGAAAGCGACAGTTATCGGAAAAGGGAACATCCGCTACAAAGGCCCGACAGCCGTACAAGAGAAAGTCATCGGCAAAGGAACCGTCGAAGAAGTAAAATAAAGGGATTTCGATACAGCCCTTTAAACACGGATCGCCTTGAAAGGAGCTGACCTATAGCCAACCTTCCTTCCGATACCATTCGATGCTTTCTTCCAGACCACGATGTAACGGATAAGCCGGGACAAAGCCCAATTCTTCCTGAAGCGGTGTAACATCACAAATCCAGTTACGCTGTTTCAGGATTATATATTTATCCGTATTCAGAGTCATGCTTTTTTTCAGCAGTTTCCCTATCCACTCGGATACTTGACAAGCGACATGTACCAGCCCCATCGGTATACGAGCATGCAAGACATGTTTCTTCTGCAGGATTTCCTGTATCATCCGGGCAAACGATTCGTCCGTATAGACATCACCATCCGCCACAAAATAGTGGCGGTTTCGGACAGCTTCATTCTCCAAGGCAAGAAAAGCGACAGTAGCCAAGTCTTTCACATATATAAAAGTAATGCGTTGGGGTGTAAATCCGACTGCAAAATCAAAACCGGACTTTATACTTTTTATCTCCATGAAGTAATCTTTCTCTCCCGGTCCATACACCCCTGTCGGACGCAGGATCACATACGGAAAATAAGACTGATGCCGCAAATGATTTTCCGCTTCCAATTTACTCTTCCCATAGGCCGTATCGGGTAGTTGAGGATCATCCAATGAGATCGGGCGGAATGTCTTCTCGTCCCCACGTCCGTAACTGCTCAGGCTACTCATCAAGAGGAATTTCTCCGGCTTACAACCCGATGCGGCAAGTGCCTCGATCAGGTTAGCCGTATTCTGAGCATTGATACGGTAAAAGTTTCTTTTATCAAGCGTCTTTGTCAATCCGGCATTATGGATCACATAATCCCAGGGACCATTTTCACGAACAAAATCGCTTAATTGGGCGGTCAATAACTCGCGGTCGGAATATTTCAGATCGATAAAATGAATCCGTTCATCCTGCAAATTAGCACGGCTGCTTGTCGAACGCACACCCGCCCAGGTTTCATATCCCCGCTCAAGCGCCTCCTTCACCAGGAAACCGCCAATAAAGCCACTGGCCCCCGTAATCAATATCTTCTTCATAATTGTCAATTATCAATTCCTCTTAATGTAATAGGTATAGTAATACAACAACAGGCCGATCCAATTCAATACGATGATAGTCAGTATCCAAAGAATCTTTTGTCCGCGACTGATGAAAGGATTCTGCCTCACAGCGGTAATGCCGAAAAGAAGAACAGCGATACCGACGATATATCCGACCTCCGGCAAGCCTATCAAACAAAGGTTACTCATGTTCGTGTTTTTTCAAAACCCGATGTGGCAAATCACCATGTCCGATCAGTTCTATCGGGCAGGCATATTTCTCACCCAGCCATTCTTCGGACACATCCGCCCCGGGATGGTAATGTAATGTTTCGTTTACACAAGCGATGTTTTTCACCATCGCCAATACAGTTCCGATATCGTGCGAAACCAGAATGATCGCGCTCTCCTTATTAATCTCATCCAAGAGTTTATAGAAATGAGATTCAAAACGCTTGTCCACATACGAGTTCGGTTCGTCCAGGATCAGCACTTGCGGACGGGAAACGATGGAACGTCCCAACAACACGCGCTGCAATTGTCCGCCGGACAGTTCGCCGATCGCCCGGCTCGCCAAATCTTCCAGCCCCATTTTTTCCAGCACTTCCTCCACGCGCTGCTTCTGGCTCGCACTGTAAGAACGGAAAAGCCGCTTTTCCGAAGCCAGCCCCGAGGCCACCACTTCACGCACGGAGATCGGGAATTTCTTATCTATATTGTTCAACTGAGGAAGATAGCCGATCCGGAGAGAAGGAACAGGCCGTTCGGCCTCATAAAAGCGGATCGTACCGGCAACGGGCGGCAACAAACCGAGTATAACTTTTAACAAAGTCGTCTTTCCTCCTCCGTTTGGTCCGATAATCCCCAGGAAATCATCTTTCCAGACGGTTAGAGAGATATCGCGCAATACGGTTTTATTTCCGTAGGCAGCCGTCACATGTTCTATGTCAATCAGTTTCTCCATCTGCCAATGCCTTTGCAATCTGAATCAGTTCTGTGTTCCAATGATAATCCAACGGGTTGATTTTCACGAGCCGGCATCCAGTTTCCTTCGCAATCAGTTCGGCATTTTTCTGATCGAACTCCTGCTGGATAAAAACGACTGCCGCATGGTGCTCCTTTGCCGTCGTCACCAATTGTTTCAATTGGGCAGGCGAAGGTTCTTTCCCATCCATTTCGATACAGAGTTGGACGAGGTCGAATTCATCGGCAAAATAAGTCAAAGCTGGATGATAGATGATAAAAGTACGGTCGGTCAGCGGATCGAGCAGCCTCTTGATCACGGCTTCCGTCTTATCGATCTCCGCCAACAAATCGTTGTAATTTTTCCAGTAATACTCCGTATTCTCCTTATCCAGCTCGATAAAAGCGTTTAGCGTATTCCATGCAATGACCTTTGCCCCTTCGATGGAACTCCAGATATGCGGGTCGATACCGCCAGCATGATGATGGTGATGATGTCCGTCATCCGTTTCATGCTCATGTTCTTCTTCTTCCGTTTCTTTTACAAACTTCATGCCCTCCGAGACATCGAATATCTTCAAATCGGGATTGTTTTCGCGGATCTTCTGCATCCATACCAGCTCGAAGCCGATATAACCGATTTGCAAATACGCTTCGCTCTGTCCGATCTGCACCATTTGTTTAGGAGTCGGATCATACGTTTCCGGGCTCTGTCCGGAAGGAACTACACAATGGATGGCAAACTTATCTCCTGCGATTTTTTCGGCAAAGAAACGTTGCGGCTCTATCGTCACCGTCACCACCTTTCCATCCGCCAGCTTTCCGCCGCATGCGGTGAGCAGTAACAGGGCTGTCAACAGGATATATATTCCGGTATATTTCATTTTATTACTTTAATTGTGACAAGGATACAAAGATAGAAACATCCCGCAAATAAAAAAAGAGCCGGTCCATTATGAACAAGCTCTTTCCTCTTTATGTGCGCCTGATAGGACTCGAACCTACACGTCTCACGACACCAGATCCTAAGTCTGGCGTGGCTACCAATTACACCACAGGCGCATTGCGTGATGCAAAGGTAAACAAAATCCGTTAATGTGCAAATGTTGCCGGAGAGATTTTAGTTTTTGTGTCTCACGCATAGTTTAGCTCCATGCCCACACATGGAGCTAAATTGTATGAGTATGGGAATATTCCTATTCCGCCAGCCATTTGTTGATTTGCGTCAGTATCTTTTCTTTCATGTCTTCCGGCATGTTGCTGATACGGGCGCGGTGGCTACCTCCGGGCTGGATGTAGACTTGTTCGTTTACCTTGCCTTTGAAGGTCGGGACGCGGGTGGCGCTCCACGGGTCCACTTCGCCATAGATAAAAATCATCTTCGGGTCGTTGTCACGAAGGAAATCATAGACTTTGTGGTAGAGTTCGGGGCGGTATTCTACTTTGTCGACCAGTTCTTTCGGCAACATGATGCGGTTCAGGTATCCTTTGCTGCTGTCGATTGTCAGGTATTTCTTGAACGGTTTCGTGTCATAACCGTAGTAGCCCAGTTCGCGGGCAGCCTGTACGAAGAAAGATATGTTCGGTTGGTCTTCGGCAAAATAGTCGGGGCCGCTGATGTCGGCCAAATGGTAAAACAGAGTCTTTGCATCGGATGTAAGCGGCGGGATCACGCTGGTCGGCGTACCCCATTGCCAGAGAGCAAACGGGTATTCCAAAACGCAATAATCCAATACTTCGGCCATCGGAATACGGAATTCCAGCTTTTTGTCTTTGCAGAACTTTTCCAACATCGGGATGATTTCATCCTTGCGTTTCAATATTTCAGTCTGGAAAGCTTCGATCTTTTGGCGATCTTTCTTCGTGCCTACTTTACGAAGGAACGGTTCGTGGCGTCCGTCCTCCACGCCTCTGTTCAAGGGGGCTACGTAGGGAACGGAAAAATCCACGTCGTCCGGGAACCAGGCACGGTACAGGCAGGTGGTCTGTCCGCCTTTGCTGATGCCGGTGCTGACCCATTTGCTGGCATACAATTGCTTGAATGTACGGTTGACGTTGTGCAGGTCGTAGGCCGAATTCTCTGCCGTCAGGTATTCCCAATTGCAGGGGTTCGGGGTTGATTCGAGAAAATAACGGTATTCCACGAATACCATATTGGCATCGAGCAACTTTGACAGCTCTTCCTGATAACGTGGGCTCAGGGCATACGCCGCGCCATATCCTTCTGTGACCAATATGGTCGGGCGGTCGAAACCGACGTGGGCGACGATCACACGCTGTGTAAATGTTCCGGCTGCCGGATTCTTATGGTCGACAGGCTGGGTGATGCGCACCAGATATTTTTCGGCATAATGGTCCGATTCCAACTTCTCGATACCACCGACTCCTTTCAGTCCTTCTAATTTCTTTTGTAAATCCTGCGCGTTACCAGTAAATGCGACTGTTAGCATCAACAGGAATGCGACGAGGCATGGGGATAAGGTTTTCAATGTCCTTCTCATGGTACTAATCTTTTAAGTTATGTATATTCCGTATCAATCCTTCGTATTTGGCTCTTTTAACCGCCGATTTGGCAAATATACGATTATATTCTTCACGTGAAAAGCCCTTTAGATCCTCTTTTCGAAGAGAAAACAAAGCCGGTGCGGGACGAAATGCCTCTATCCGGGTCGGGCGGGCGAAACGGTTCCACGGGCAGACTTCCTGGCAGGTGTCGCAACCGTAAAGGCGGTTGCCGAGGCAGGCTGCTTGTTCGGCTGGAATTTCTCCGCGGTTCTCGATGGTGAGATAGGAAAGGCATTTGCGGGCGTTCAGATGGCGGGGACCTTCCAGCGCCTCTGTCGGGCAGGCCTCCAGGCAACGGCTGCAACTGCCGCAACGATCCTTCTGCGGCATGTCATAATGGTCTGCTTCGAGGGAGGTGACGATTTCTCCTAAAAAGAAAAAAGAGCCTTTTCCGGGAATAATCAGGTTCGTGTTCTTCCCGATCCAGCCCAGTCCGGCTTTCCAGGCCCAATAGCGTTCGAGGATGGGAGCGGAGTCGGTGAAAAAGCGGGCGGTTCCGGTGTCTGTCTGTCCCGTTACTGCACTCCATAGTTCGTTCAACATCTCCTTGATGACGAAATGGTAGTCTTTTCCGTACGCATAATAAGCGATGTGAGGCGCTTCGGGTGGAAGTTTCTGTTCCGGATAATAGTTCAATGCCACGGATATGACTGTCTTGGCCCCTTCCACCAACCCGGCAGGATTAAGCCGTATTTCTCGGTGGTTCTCCATGTATGCCATCCCTGCATGGTTGCCCTCCTTCAGCCATCTGTCAAAAAACAAGGCTTCGCTGTCTGCGGTCGCCACTTGTGCGATTCCGCAGGCATCGAAGCCGGTCTTTTTTGCTTTCTCTTTTATTTCGGCAGCAGAAAACATTATTATATAAGGAAGAGCCAGGTACGCGTCATTCGCGTCATCCGCGTACCTGGCTCTTATTCATATCTGTTTTTTTATACTATTTAAAACACTTTGAACTCATATCCTTGTTCCTGCAGCCATTCGATGGCCCGGGGCATTGCTTCACGCATGTTGCGTTCGGCTTTCAGCGAGTCATGGAAGACGATCACGGAACCGTTGCGGGTATAGTTCTTCACTACGTTGAAGACACCGTTCGGCGTCATGTGCGGACTATAATCGCGCGTTACTACGTCCCACATGATGATCCGGTAACGTCTCCTGAGCCATACAACCTGCGGGAAACGCATGTGTCCGTGAGGCGGACGGAACAGGTTGCTTTTGATATATTCGGCAGCCTTTTCCACATTCGCCAGATAGTTCTTGGTCCAGAAGCGGATACCTTGGATATGGTTGAAAGTATGGTTGCCCACACGATGTCCCCGCTCCAGTACCATCCGGTAGATATCCGGATGCTTGCGGACGTTGTCCCCGACACAGAAGAAGGTCGCCTTCACACCATATTTATCTAATACATCCAATACCCAAGGGGTAACCTCAGGGATCGGGCCATCGTCGAAGGTGAGATATACACACTTCTTCTTGGCCGGAATCCGCCAGGTTACCCCCGGAAACAGAGCCCTGTAAAACCAGGGCGGTTGCTCTATAAACATATTTATTCTCTACGCCCCACCGATTCGTAAGCCATACGGTAGTTGTCAAACTCTTCTTGGTATTTCTTATTGAATTCGGGGTTGTAATGTTTGTTGATTAACAATACTTGATTCAGAATCTGCATATCCTGCAGCAATTCAGTTTCTACGGATGACAACTGCATCGGGTTCAAGCGGAAATACCAGTTTATGTTACGCATCATGTTATCGGCAATACCTGTAAATATTTCCTCTGCTTTCTCTTTCTGGCCCAGCACGTAGTATAGCTCGCCGGTCGAAAGAGCTGTATAGTCGAGCGGAACATTTTCCGGCGGAAGCACCTGCATGCATTTGTCCAATACATTCAATGCCTTGTCGTTCTTTCCTTCTTTTACCAATGCTTCTGCCAGCTTGTTGAACAGCATCATACGGTAGCTCTTGCACATGCGCATCACATTTTCGTCGATGTAGACGCCTGGTTTGTCCACGCCTCCCCATTTGAATTTGTTCATCACGTTGTCATACATCTTGTCGGTGTTGACAGCCTTGTTGGCATTTTTCGGGACGACTTGATAAGCGAGACCTGTCTGTTCGAAGTAGCCGTCCAGGTTGACGAACTGATCCGGGCTGACCGTGATCGCGTAGTACATCGGACGTTCGAAGTTGTTGGTCTGCAACATGTCGAGGATCGTCAGTTCCTGTTTGCCCAGTGCATTCTTCCCGGCAAGGTTGATCATCATCCGGTCTACCATGCCGTCTGTCTTGCCGCCTAAGATTTTGGCTCCGGCGACCGAATCGACTTTGTAGTACAGCTTGTCGGCCGGGATATAGTCCAGTTCCTGGTTGATACCCGGAATCTTCTTGAATTTCGGGTCGTCGCTGCGGACAAAGTTCAAGGCGGTGTTCAGGTCGATCGAATCTTTTGTCAACGGGAATACATAGGCTGCATCGCGAGTACCTTGTATATATTGGTCGCGTGTCCAAGTGATCGGTAGCGGAGCGGACTCGTAAGCCTGCTTCTTCATCTGGTCGATATACCAGTCTGTTTGCAGGTAGCTGGTGTTACATACGCGGACATCGGTACGGACACCTTCTACCTCCTGTGCATACCACAAGGGGAATGTGTCGTTATCGCCGTTGGTGAAGATGATCGCGTTCGGTTCGCAGGATTCCAGATAGTTGGAACCGAAATCGCGGCAGACATAACGGCCTGAACGGTCGTGGTCGTCCCAGTTTTGTCCGGCCATCTGGATAGGTACGAACAGACACAATACGGTTGCCACCGATCCGGCAATGACAGGATTCAGCTTGGCATATCGCTCCAGTCCCTTTGCCAGTGCCGCGACACCGAATCCGATCCAGATACAGAACGCATAGAACGATCCGGCATATGCATAGTCTCGTTCACGTGGCTGGTAAGGCGTCTGATTCAGATATAGCACGATAGCCAGGCCGGTCATGAAGAACAGGAAGAAGGTCACCCAGAAACTCTGAATTCCTTTCTGTCCCGAATAAGCCTGGAAGAGCAAACCTAAAATACCTAACAGCAACGGCAACATATAGTAGACATTGTGCCCTTTATTATTGATGATGTCGAATGGCATATCCTCTTGCGGACCCACCAGAACTTCGTCGATAAACGGAATACCGGTAATCCAGTTCCCATTCAGCACCTCGCCATTACCCTGAATGTCGTTCTGACGGCCGGAGAAGTTCCACATGAAGTAGCGCCAATACATGAAATTCAGCTGATAAGAGAAGAAGAACTTCAGGTTTTCCGCGAATGTCGGTTTCATTACGCTCTTCATCTCTCCGCAATAGTTATATTTCACCGGTTGGCCTTTTACCTGCGCCCAGTCCTTGTAGGCCTGTACATGGCGCGGGTCGGAACTGTACATACGTGGGAACAGCATGTTCAGTTCGTCGACATATTTGTATTCCTGATCGGTGCGGGACACGAAATAGCGGTCTTTCTCGTTTTTATCCTTCTTGATCACACGGCTCCAGGTCGGTTCGCCCTCTGTCGTGACAGGCACGCAGCTTCCTCCCTGATTCTCGCGCTGCACTTCCGAAACGTAGGTCTGTCCGTAGAGGAGCGGGGTTTTACCATACTGTTCACGTGCCAGATACGTACGCAACGTAAAGATATCGCTCGGCGCGTTCTGGTTCATTGGCGTGTCGGCCGTTGCACGGATCAGTGTCAGTGCATACGAAGAATAGCCCACGACGACTACCATCAGGCAGACCAGGATCGTGTTCAGCGTCTTGATATCCACCTTCTTGCTTTTGAACAGGTACAAGCTCAACGCTGCCGTCAGGATGACCGCCAAAACGTAGCCGCTTCCGATAAACGGAATACCGATCAAAACGATCGACAGGATGAAAGCAATTTTCATGCGTGTCGGATGGATCTCGTCGCGCATGGTTTCCCAGATAGACCAGATCAATACGCCTGCCACAATGATCACATAAGCAAATACTCCGGAATTGTAAGGCATGCCTAAGACATTGACAAACAACAGTTCGAAATAGCCGCAAACCTCGACCAACCCCTGTACGACGCCATACATCATCAAAGCGACGATGGCGAAAGAAACAAGCAGGGCAACCAACGTACCTTTCATCGTGGGGTTCGGGAATTTCTTATAGTAATATACCAGCACGATAGCCGGAATACACAACAAGTTCAGCAAATGGACGCCGATACTCAACCCCATCAGGTAGGCGATCAGTACGATCCAGCGATCTGCATGCGGTTTGTCGGCAACAGCTTCCCACTTCAGGATCAGCCAGAAAACAACGGCTGTAAAGAGTGACGAATAGGCATACACTTCTCCTTCCACGGCACTGAACCAGAACGTATCGCTGAATGTATAAGCCAATGCTCCGACCAGGCCGCTCCCCATGATGGTGATCACCTGTCCTAAAGAAGCTTCTTCTCCGTCTTTCACTATAATCTTGCGTGCAAGATGCGTGATACTCCAAAAAAGGAACAGGATTGTCAGTCCGCTAAACAAGGCAGACATCGTATTCACCATTTTTGCCACAGTGGACGGATCGGATGCAAGTTGCGTGAACAAGTTGGCCGTCAACATAAAGAACGGTGCTCCGGGCGGATGCCCTACTTCCAGCTTGTAAGCCGAAGAAATGAACTCACCGCAATCCCAGAAACTGGCAGTGGGTTCGATAGTCATCAAATAGACGGTCGAAGCGATCGCAAAAACGATCCAGCCCAACACGTTGTTGATCAATTTATACTTTCCCATACTTTGTATAAAGTGTAATAATTAATTATCTCGAATTTGTATCCTCAGACGGACAGTTGGTCGCAAAGGTAAGCATTTACGTTTAATACCAACGCCTTGATACGCCATAAATTGTGTGGAAGAGATTAGAAATATATTAAAAGAATCCGTTGAATGACAGTCTGAAATCTGATAAATTGCCGACATTCGGATGACGACAAACCGACATCTGCGGACCGGATTTGTATCTTGTTGATAGTCTTATTTCACTTTTTGGCTGAAAAATGAAATAAGGGAATGGTATAACTCAGTGATAAGAATCCTAATTTTAATATTGTAATCGATATCTTGGTTTAAATTTTTCCTTCATGGAATAGGTGAGTGTCGGAGAAAAAGCCCTTTCCCGTTTCAAAAAGACGAAACGGAAAGGAAGGCTTTTTCTGCTGACATGGGAAAAAGGGTGGATTATTGTTGTCTTTTATTTGGTAACAAACGGAATGTACACCGATAACATCAAATCGGACAAATGCCCCCGGCGTCCGAGTGCCGGACCATCGTTGAAGTGCTTCAGCGTGTTTAGGCAACCATATTGATAGGACAGTCCTAATTCGCAATGTTTACTCAACCGGTAGCCGACTTTAGCCATTACGGAAAGGTCGAATACGACTTGTGGTTGTACATATAATGTCGGAGTTACGCCTAATCCGAAATGGAATTTATCGGTGAGGCGATAGTTCCAACTGGCGGCAACGGAGATCGGCATGATGAAATCAGTAAAACTTTCTCCGGGTGGGATGACATAGTCTCCTTCCGGTATTTTATCAATATCCCCAAGAAGAAGTGCTTTGTATTTGTAAACTTGCATCCATTGAAAACCGACTGTTGCATCCAAGTCGAGAAAATACATTTGATTTGCTAAGAAACGGAATCGATAGCCAAGCATTCCATTCGCTTTCACATCATTATTATATCCATAATGAGGAGTTGTCATATACACTGCGCCATCGTGCATCGGAAATCCGACACCGCCACCGATCAACAGACCGTGCTCGGTTTGAGCGAACACGGTGGTTGAAAGGAATAATAAGATATAAAGGATATTTCTCATTCGTTTTTTAATTAAATTCTTCTGACTATATTTCCTTGAATTTTTCTATTTACTACTAATTGTAAAAGGAATAAAGATTGATAGGTTCAGATCTGATATATGTCCCTTTTTATAAATACGGTCATCGATTACATTTGTAAAACCAAAACGATAATTAATTGCAAAATCAATTTTGTTATTGATATTGTAACCGACTTTCCAAACTAATGGAATATCAAATTTCTTTCCATCGGTAGTTGGAACTATATACCAGGTTAGTTCGATTCCCATACCAGCATATAATCCTTTTACTAACCTATAATTTATAGAAGGTGACAGGGACAAAGCCAAATTTGCATCATGCCCTATAACTCGACTTGCCTTCTCATTATCCATATAATAGGCCTTTGTGTTCTTGAATACTTTCGCATCAAGTACAAGGTCCGTGTCATAAAACAATCTATCATTTTTCTCATGTTCTATCCGAAAACGATACCCAAGTGAAGCTCCAAATTGATATTTATCTTTATAACCAATCTTATAGTCTCCTTCCTGCCAAATATCAGAATGACCGGAATTGGGTGTTAAATTATGCTCAAACCCCAATCCTCCACCGACTAAAAGGCCTGTTCGTAACACTTGCGAGTTTGTAGGCAAGGCAAATAAGACAGCACATACTAACAATACAAATCTCATCACTTTCATAAGTTGTAAATTTAATTTTATTTATATGACATTGATAAGCGGAAATACCCCTACCGATGTCTAATAAATTATTAGAAAAATCACGTTTATTCCTTTATAACTGCAAAATTCAGATTTTTGCCAGGCCAAGGTCCATAAGTGACTGTTAAGCTAAAACCTTTCTTTTTTGCAAAGCAAGGAAGTGAAATTGTCAGAATCAACATCAGACTTCCTAATTTCTTAATTGTATCCATCTCTTTTTGTTTTTGAATTTTCGACAAAGGTGCAGGTTTGTTTTGGAAAAGGCAAAAAAGGGTCAGAAGAGATATGGATAAGGACTGATTTATATGGACATCGTTTGTAAAGTGTTGTTTATCAGTAAAATATAGAATTGGAACATGAAGGCTAAATCGCTGTATTCTCCGATATTTTTTGTACGATAAATTCACAAATACTCGTTTTTGAATTGGTCAGTTTTAATGCTTGGCGAGTTCTGAGCCTGCGCTTATTGGCTGAATCGGGATTGATCCCTAAAAGTATGGCTTCTGATTTTATACTGATATTCAGGAAACTAAGATAGCAGGTTTCTATTTCGGTTTTTTTTAGGAGTGCACACTCTTGTACGGCAGCCTGCCAGTTCGGACATATAGAGTCAATTTGTTCTTTTAAGTTCTCCCAGTCTTGTTCGGAAAGCATTTGTCTATATTTTTCTTTGCTGTTCAAGTGCTCTTTCAGTTTCAAAAAATGGGTTGAATGTTGTAATTTCTCATATTTCAGTAGAAAAACTTCTTTTTTGGTTTGGAACAACTTTTTGCGGATTTGTATGTATTCTTCTCTATCTGTTCTGATTTTAGATATCTCTTTCTGCTTGATATCATTTTCCAGCTTAGATAACAATAGCTCTTTTTCGTCCAGCAGTAACTGTTGCTTGTTGATTTTGTCTAATCTTTTCCGGTCTTTATACAGATAAAACGAAACACCGATTAAGCCGGCTATAAAGATAAATCCGATTAATGAGCGAATGATGGAGTATAATTTTTGATTTTGTCGAATGACAGTCAGTGAATTATGCCGTTTTTCAGCATCGATGATATCGACCTGTTTCTGTTGGTCATATAAACTATCTTTTGCTTCGTAACATTGTTCAAGATACTGGAATGCTTCTGAGATATTGTCAACTTCTTTTTCGATCAGGTAACTTAGGTATAAATGGTCGGATGGTGTGTATGGATTGTAGGTCGGACGATTCGCCATTTTTGCGTAATAACGAGCGGAATCTAACTGACCGTAATTATAAAACAGTGTACTTAAAGACAGATAAGTAGGAGCGTTATCTATCGTGTCATAAGCCAGACTTCTGAAAAAACAGGACTTTGCCTTGTCTATTTGATCCAAGTGGTCATAAATATTTCCTAATCCGTTTGCAATTGATGCTATTCCTATGGAATCATTCATCCCTGTAACGATCGAATCCGCTTGCAGCATCAGGTCAAGTGCAAGAGACAAAGAATCGTCGAATACCCACGTTATGCCGATATCGCGCAGAGCGAACGCATAACTCCTCATATTATTTGCTTTTGTGAAAAAATCGGCTGCCTCTTCATACTTCCGCCGTTCTTCGGAGTGTTGCCCGGTGTAAGTGTACAAGTCTGCCATATAACTGCAAATATATCCTGCCACATTATATGAATGTTTTTCCTTTGCCAAATCCAACGCTTCCGAATATGCCTTTGTTGCCGGGATGAAAAGTTTGTCTTCCACATACGAACGTCCTAAGTAGAGGCCGATCCAAGCCCGTTGCTCTGCCGTCCCGTGGCTTTTGTACCAGTCTAAAGCACGGTTGAGCTGTTCGGTGTAAAGCATATCCTTATACAGTTTATCCGCCACCTGGCAATACAGCATGCACCAACGGGCGAACAGCCGTTCGCTCAGCTTGTCCGGCAGTTCGATATTCTCCAATATGGCGTATGCGCTGTCCGGATTTGAAGCCAACAACGTTTCCGCCCGGTTCATTTGTCCCGAAACTGCTTGATTTTCTTTGCAAGAGAGAAAGGAAAAGAATAAGAAGGTGAACAAGAGTGTATTTTTCATAAGCATAAAACTGTAGTAATATTATTCTACGCTATAAAGATATGCAAATAAATGAAATATCTATTGATTATTAAAGTAAAATGACAATAACACACCCAGAATGGCAATATTGGATAAATCTGTTCATTAATAGGTATTTACCTAAATTGTCTGTTTCTTAAAAAATATTACCCTATAGGGAAATTTGGATTATATGGGGTAGAAAATCGAATTAGATGCGGTAGTAGTTTCGATTTGAACCAATGGCTTTTTGGAGAATATGACAATAAGGGGGAAATGAGTATGGCAGAAAATCCCGAATGGTCTTGGCGGATCGACAAAAGCCCACTATCTTTGTAAGATTGAAAGAAAAGATATGTCTGAAGCCCGCCAACTAATAGTTACGATTAATAATCATCCCGTTCTCGGTTCGCTACTGATCCCGTACCTGGCAAAAGAAGTTTCGCCCGGTGTGCTTGAGGCGGAGGAGAAAGCTGCCTTTATAGAAGAAAGCCGGTTGTCTGCTGTCGGGGAAAAAATCATTGCCTTGTCCCAGTGTTGTACCGAAAAGAATCTGATGAAAGTCTATTCGAAGGAGCGGACCGTAAATGCGTTTCTGTCGAAGCTTTCCGATCCTGCCCGGAGAGAACCGGTACGGAACTACATCGACCGGAAGCAACGGGAGATTGTCGAGCTGCTCCAGGTTTCATCCATTCCTTTGTATATTCGGGAAACTGCCACTAAACTCCTATACGAGCATCACCGGGTTTCTATTTCCACCTCTTTGGCCGAGGCCTCGTTCAGGTTCGAACTGACGGAACAAGTCTTTCGCTATGCGGTGGATTGCGAATCGGAGGGACATCCGATCTCGTTGCAAAAGAAGAAACCGGTGTTTGTGTTATGCGTGCGGCCCGCCATATTGGTCTTGGGACACGATCTGCTCGTATTCAAGCGGATCGAAATGCCGAGGCTGAATCCTTTTCTGGAAAAGACATTTGTGGAAGTTCCCGCTTCCGAAGCTCGCCGGTATTTGGAGAAGATCGTTTTGCCGATGATGGTTCGCTATCCGGTCAGCGCTTCGGGCTTTGACATGATTTTGGAATCCCGGCCCTGCGTGGCGGAACTGTCGGTTACGCCTTCTGTATTGGACTGTCCGGTTTTGCAGTTGCGTTTTTATTATGGCGATGTCTGTTTCTCTCCCGGACAGGCGATGCAACGTTGCTATCCGCGTTTGGAGGACGGTGAGGCAGGAAAACCGGCGATCCGCTATTTCAAACGAAATCCGGAGAAGGAGCAGGAGTACATGGATTTATTGGGCGGTTATGGTTTTGTGCAAGTGGGAGACACGCAGTTTTCACGTGCCGGTTGTGTATCGGAATATGAACTGGTTGAATGGCTTCATGATCATAAAGAAGAGTTGGAAAAACATTTTACGTTGAATGCCGGTGACAACTCCGGTACGACCTATTTTATGGGCGATATTCTTTTGGAACAAGACATAGAGGATACGCCGGACTGGTTCGAAATTCGTATAACCGTCCGGATCGGAGAGTATGTATTCCCGTTTATCCTTTTCCGGAAGCATATTTTGGAAGAAGACCGATTGTTCAAACTGTCTGACGGGAAGGTGGCTTTGCTGCCGGAAGAATGGTTTGAAAAATACAGTGCCCTTTTTAGCTTTGGCCGTGAACAGGAGGGGAAGTTGCGTGTGCGCAAGATGCATTTGGGGCTAGTCGACGGATTGAGAGGCGATGCTGTTCCGGCCGCTTCAAGAGAGTATGTGGAAAAAGAAGAGATCCCGGTTCCTCCCCGGATACGTGTAACCCTCCGTCCCTATCAGCGGGAAGGTTTTACATGGATGGCACATCTGGCCACCAACGGCTTCGGGGGCTGTCTGGCGGACGATATGGGATTGGGAAAGACTTTGCAGACCATTACGTTGTTGCAATACCTGTATGATCCGTCCGCCCCAAAGGCTACCCGCCCGCAGGAACCGATGTCTCCGGCGTCTTGTCCGGTCGATGGGTTCGGGCAGTTTTCTCTCTTTGGCGGAGAAGAAGAGGATGATTCTGTTTCTCCAATGCGAATCATTGCACAACCGGATAAAATACAAGCCTCTCTTATTGTCGTTCCGGCTTCCTTGCTTCCTAATTGGAAAAGGGAGATACAGCGGTTCAGTTCTTTACGGGTATATGATTATGCAGGAGATCAACGAAGCCGTCAGCCGTGGAAGAAATTCGACCGTTATCCGGTAGTATTGACGACCTACGGACTGCTGCGCCGGGATATTGAATTGCTGGAAAACTATGCCTTTAAATATGTGATATTGGATGAAAGCCAAAACATCAAAAATCCCGATTCGGTCTCTTATCATGCCGTTATGCGTCTTAAGAGTGACAACCGGTTGGTATTGACCGGGACTCCGATTGAAAACTCGTTGAAAGACTTATGGGCCCAGTTTAACTTCATCAACCCCGGTCTGCTGGGATCGCTGGCGGATTTCAGGAACCATTTCATCCATCCGATTGTAAAAGAAGGCAACGACCGCGCTCGGCAGCAATTGCAGCAAATGATCCGTCCGTTTTTTCTTCGCCGTACCAAAATGCAGGTCGCACCCGAATTGCCACCGTTGATGGAAGAGGTGGTTTATTGCGGAATGTCGGAAGAGCAACAGGATGTTTATACGAAAGAGAAAAACACGTTGCGTAACTCTTTGCTTGAAGAATGGCATAGGAACAAAATTATCGCCCTCAACGGCATCACCCGTCTTCGGCAACTTGCCAATCATCCCGGTATGATTTTTCCGGAATATACGGGAAGTTCCGGGAAGATGGACCAAGTGTTGGAAGCGTATGAAACTCTGTTGAGCGAGGGGCATAAGGTGTTGATATTCTCATCCTTTGTCACCCATCTGAAACTTTTTGCCGCCGAATTTGAGGCGCGCGGTTGGAAATATGCGTTGCTGACCGGAAGTACGGCAGACCGCGAAGGCGAGATTGCCCGTTTTTCCCATAACAAAGAGATATCCGCCTTTTTCATCTCTCTGAAAGCCGGTGGAGTAGGGCTTAACCTGACTGATGCCGACTATGTCTTTATCTTGGACCCGTGGTGGAATCCGGCAGCCGAAATGCAGGCAGAGAGCCGTGCGCATCGTATCGGACAACAGAAACAAGTATTTGTCTTCCGTTTCATCACCTCCGGTACGATCGAAGAAAAAATCCGCCGCCTACAAGAACGGAAAAGCGACCTATCGGACCGCTTTATCACAGAAAACGACCCACTGCAACAACTGACCGACGAGGAATGGAGGGAGCTTGTTTGAGAAGAGCGGCAAAGAGAGTATTTTGCTTACCCGAATATGATATCATGTAAATATCGTTATCTTTGTGTTGAGGAACGAGAATACTATTTTATCAGTTTTATCAGTTTGTTGGCATAAGATATGAAAAAGCAGCTGCTGTTGTTGTGTTTTATATTCATACACCAAGTGGTCTACCCGGTTTATTTTAAACATCTTGGCATGAGTGACGGTTTGTCGCAGGTTTCTGTTATGTCGATTTATCAAGACCGCTTGGGACGTATGTGGTTCGGTACACGCGAAGGTGTCAGTGTCTATGACGGAGAACGGATGCGTGTGTATAAAGGCTGGGAAAACCTGGATCCGGAAAGTTCTATAAATGTATTGCTTGGGCATGAATGTGATCATCTTGCCGGAAACAGACACGGGGATATTTTCTTTAGGACTTGCGATTCGTTGGTTAGGTATGACATACGGGAGGAGAAATTTTGTGTCGTCGGCGGTTGTAAGGCGAAAGCTGTTACTTCGGCGAATGGTGATATATGGACAGGGTATGACGATAGGATTTGCCGGTATGATGAAAAAGGAGATAGCCTGCAACTTTATGTAAAAACAAACACTCCCGGTATATCCAGTCTGTTGATTTCGAAGAAAAAGATTTGGGTCGGGACTTATGAAGGCCTGTATGTGATTGAGGAAGATAAAAAAGTTCGTTGCCTGATCGATGGACCTGAATTCTACCGCTTATTTGAAAGTTCGACGGGCGAGATATGGGCAGGTTGCCGTACCGGTGGCTTGTATAGAATCACACAAGACGAGAGGATCATCTGGTATTCAGAGAGTAATCCAGTACCTTTCCATATAGAAAACAATCAAATACGGAGTTTTGCTGAAGACCGGTTTGGAAATATCTGGTTCGGCACTTTTATGGGACTACATAAATATAACCCCTATACGGATCGGTTTACGGTATATCAACAAGATCTTTTGCCGGGAAGCTTGTCGCACTCTTCTGTTTTTTCTGTTTATATAGATGCACAAGAAACGATATGGGTCGGCACTTATTATGGAGGTGTGAACTATTTTAATGCGGAAAGAGAAATATTCGCCCATTATACGAATAACCCTTTACGAAAGGAATGCCTGAACTATTCGTTCGTCGGGAATCTGGCGGAAGACAGAGATGGGAACATTTGGATTTGTACCGAAGGGGGTGGATTGAACTTCATGGATCGTAAGACACGCACCTTTAAATATTTCACTGCCGGTCATCCCAATTCCGTATTGCAGAATAACTTGAAATGCATCGCATATGACGAGAAAAGGAATCGCCTGTATATCGGCACGCATCGCGGAGGACTTAGTCGCTACGATATAAAAACCGGTATTTTTCATAACTACCTGAATGATTACAGAGAAGGAGATATAAAGCCGGATGGTATCATTTTCCATACGATGATTCATAACGATAAGCTGTATGTAAGCGCGATGAACGGAACCTTTGTCATGGACCTTGATACGGACCGATTCCAATGGCTATGTAGAAACGCGCAGAGTTTTACGATCGATAAAGAAGAAAACATATGGATTTTGATTGGAACTTCTTTATACAGAATAGAGTTGGCCCATCCGGATAATCAGAAACATTATGCTTTACCTTTCTATGGGATCCAGTTCGAGCCTAAACGGATCATGACTACCCGTAACGGAGATATCTATTTCGTGGTTTTGGGAGGCGGACTGTATCGGTATGATAAACAGGCGGATTCTTTTATCCATTACTCCCAAGAGAGTGGGCATCTATTGAGTAATTATTGTTATAATGTCGCGGAGACCAATTCGGATGAGTTATTGGTGACCTGCGATAAAGGAGTCACCTTCCTGAATCCTTCCAACGGGAGTACCCGATTTGCGACATTGGGTACGAATCTGCCGATCACATCCATTGCAGACGGCTGCGGCATTCTGGTGTGCCGAAATAATGAACTTTTTGTCGGAGGAAATGACGGACTGACTTCTTTTTACCGGGAGGACTTGGATAAAACAGAAAAAAATTATTCCCTATATTTTTCAGAGTTATATATACATAATAAAAGAATCTATCCGGGAGCCGTTTCAGGAGGTATCTTAGAAGAAGCTTTTCCTTTTTGCAAGTCTATCCGGTTGAACTACAAGCAAAACAATCTGATAATAAATTTTGCCACAACCAATTATATCGATATTCAAAAGAATAATGAATATCAATATCGATTGGTCGGTTTTGACGATGATTGGGTTTCCTCCTCTTCTTCCACTATTTATTATACCAATCTGGATCCTGGTAAATATACATTACTGGTCCGTGAAAAGAATTTGTCCCAATACTTGATGAACCGTCGTGAAATATCTTTGGATATCCAGATCACCCAACCCTGGTATAAAACGGGTTGGGCATGGACACTGTATGCGCTGACTATTTTTACGATCACTTATCTGACTGTACGGATTCTGAAAGCACGGCGCAAATTGGCATTGTCCCTTGAAAAGGAGCGGGAAGAGAAAAAGCGCAACGAAGAGTTGAACCAAGCGAAACTACGTTTCTTTACCAATATCAGCCATGAGTTTAGGACACCTCTGACGCTTATTATCAGTCAGATAGATATGCTTTTTCAGAGTTCTTCCCTTCCTCCGACCCTTTATAACCGAATTATTAAGATCAGCAAGAATGCAAACCGAATGCGAAATATGATTTCCGAATTATTGGAATTCAGGAAGTTGGAGCAAAACTATGTTTCGTTGCATGTTTGCGAACAGAACCTGATTCCATTTTTGAAAGATATTTATCTTTCCTATTGTGAGTTGGCGGCTCAGCAATCCATTACTTTTAATTTTCAAAATGCAGAGGAAAATCTATTGTTATGGTTTGATTCCAATCAGTTGCAGAAAGTGTTTTACAATCTTTTGTCAAATGCTTTTAAATATACGAAACCGGGAGGTACGGTAGAATTGCATGTATCTTCGGATGAGAATGAGGTCCATATAAAAGTAATCGATACGGGTATCGGGCTTTCGGCTGATGACGTATCGCATATCTTTGACCGCTTTTATCAGGCCGAAAACGGGAAACAGGTCGCGGGAGCCAACCCGGGTACCGGGCTCGGACTGGCTTTAAGCAAGAGCATCGTTCTTCTTCATCATGGAGATATCGTGGTACAAAGCCAGGTCGGTTATGGAACGATATTTACAGTCACGTTGTTGAAAGGAAAGGGCCATTTTGAAAATGATAAAAATGCTATTCTTCTGGAAAGCCCGGACGAACCAATGATCAAAGGAGGATCTTTGCCGAATTCTGTTTCCTCCGAAGAATATGAAGAAATGGATAAAGCCTTTCCCGGTTTGAAAGCAGGTTCCTATAAAGTTCTGATTGTCGAGGACAATGAAGAGCTGCTACAGATATTAAATACGCTTTTTGCCCCTTTCTATCAGGTTATATTAGCCAGGAATGGGGAAGAAGGATTGCAAAAAGCGAAAGAGGAAAATCCCGATCTGGTTGTCAGTGATGTCATGATGCCCTTGATGAGTGGTATGGAGATGTGTATGAAAATCAAGAATAATATCGAATTATGCCATATTCCGGTCGTTTTACTGACGGCTCTTGATTCTGTAGAATATAATATAGAAGGACTTCAACAAGGAGCGGATGATTATATCAGCAAGCCTTTTCATGCAAAAGTATTGTTGATGCGCTGTAATAATCTGATTCGTAACCGTTTGTTGTTAAAATCCCGATTGACAAAACAAGTTGACTTTGATGTGCAGTTGCTGGCTACGACTTCATTAGACCAACAGCTTTTGAACCGGATTACAGAAATAGTCGATCAGCGGATGGGAGAACCGGATTTTGATGTCAATGCTCTTGCCCGCGAATTGAATATGGGGCGTAGTTCGTTCTTTACAAAAATCAAGAACCTGACCGGAATGACTCCCAGTGAATTTATACAAAACCAGCGTATCAATCGTGCGGCTACCCTGTTGCAGGAACAGCCGGATCTACTGGTGAATGAAATATCGGACCGGTTAGGATTTGCCTCAACCGTATATTTCAGTCGATGCTTTAAAGCGAAATTCGGAGTATCGCCTGCCCGATTCAGGAAAAAAGAACAGTAAGAGCTACATAGAATTATTAGTCGGTTATATTCAAATAGTTAAATCTTCTATTTGGACTGTGTGTATATAAGAAACGGACGCTTTGTATAGGTCCGTTTTTTTACACCCGCCTACATTTGCCACCAGAGTTTATCAAAATTTATTAATCTAAATCTACCTATTAATGATGAATGATTTAAACATTCCTTTCTATAGGAAAACGATGTTTGCAGGAATAGCCACACTATTCTTGTCGACGGGAGTTACCCAAGCCAATCCGGTCGGTGTCGGGGAGGAAGTGGCGGAAAAACATGCTGTAGCATTATCACAACAAAAGAAAGTGGTGATTACGGGAACAGTAAAAGATGTGCTTGGTCCGGTAGTCGGTGCCAACGTTGTGGAAAAAGGGACCACGAACGGGACAGTTACAGATATGGAAGGACATTTTTCTTTGCAGGTATCTCCGAATGCAGTACTGGTTGTTTCTTATATCGGTTATATAGACCAGACAATTCCGGTAGACGGAAAGAATTCTTTAACTGTTCTGCTGAAAGAAGATTCGCAGGCTTTGGATGAAGTGGTGGTTGTGGGATATGGTACACAGAAGAAGGTGAATATGACCGGTGCGGTCGCTTCTGTCGATATGAGCAAGATGGTCGACAGCCGTCCGATCACATCGCTCTCAGCCGGACTTGCCGGTATGGCTCCCGGTGTTTCCGTAACAGCCGGTAATGGCGGACGTCCCGGTAACGACGGGGCTACGATCCGTGTACGTGGACAGGGTACGTTAAATGATTCCAACCCTTTGGTAATCATTGATGGAGTGGAAGCCAGCATGAACAATATCAACCCGCAAGACGTAGAAAGCATTTCGGTATTGAAAGATGCTGCATCGTCTGCTATCTATGGCTCTCGTGCAGCAAACGGTGTTATTCTGATCACTACCCGCAAGGGAAAATCAGGCGAGGCAAAAATATCATATAACGGTTATGTCACAATGCAGAAAGTGGCTCACCGAATCGACTTGGTCTCCAATTATGCCGATTATATGGAATTGTATAACGAAGGGCAGCTCAATAGCAACCTTCCCACTATCTTCAGTCAAGAAAAGATCGACGAGTGGCGGGCGGCAGGAGACAGCGATCCTGTCAGATATCCGAACTCAGACTGGCAGGATGCTCTATTCCAGACTGGGTGGATGCAAAACCATACGATCAATATCAATGGAGGATCTGACAAGATTCATTATTATATTTCCGGTAATTACATGGATAACCCCGGTGTTATGGAAAATTCCGGGTACGAACGTTATAGTGCCCGTGTCAATTTAGACGCGGAAGTTAAAGATTGGTTTACTATAGGTGTCAATGCTTACGGAACGCGTGGAAAAGAGGAATTAGGATTGTTGAAAACCGAATCGAATAACAATTTCTACACCTATATGCAAGCTACTACGCCGGGAATTTGCTATCAGGCACCGGATGGCCGATATGGAGGTGTAAACAATCCGGAAGACGATCCGCAGAGTAGTTCCAACAATGTCCTGAAGATGTTGAACGATGTCAAAGGGAACCGTACGACCAACAATATTGTTTCTCGTTTTTATGCCCAACTGAGGCCGTTAAAAGGCTTGACGATCGAAGGATCTTATACGTACTCTTTTTCTGATCAGTTCCTGTATCAGCAGCCGGTTTTTCATGATTTGTGGAATCTGTATGACAATACGTTGCAAATTGCCGGAACCGGAGTGTCGAAAGTTATCAACCGCAATAATAAGACCGTTCGTAACAATATGGACGGATTGGTTAAGTATGAGGCCAATGTTGACCGGTTGAATATCCAAGCGACAGTCGGAGCCAGCCAGGAGGCCTATCGTAACAACTGGTTTGAAGCTTCTAAAGAGAAGTTGACCTCTTCGGAATTGACAGAATTGAATGCTGCTACTGCCAATGCAACGGCTACAGGAACTTACTCCAATTGGGCCATGCGTTCATTCTTCGGGCGTGTCAATTTAAACTGGGATGAAAAATATTTGTTGGAAGCCAATCTTCGTGCCGACGCCTCTTCCCGTTTTGCCAAGAAATACCGTTGGGGTTACTTCCCTTCTTTCTCGTTAGGTTGGCGTATGGAACAAGAGGCTTTCATGAAAGATATCTCATGGCTTAACCAATTGAAACTCCGTGCTTCGTATGGTTCGTTGGGGAATAATGCCGTTGGTAACTATGACTATCAGTTGTATTACCAGTCATCTAACTATGTTTTGAACAACACTTTGCAGATCGGTATGGCGCAACGTGCTCTTTCGAATGCAGCATTAACTTGGGAAACATCCTATGTCACTAACTTCGGTGTAGACTTCGCTCTGTTTTCTAAATTGAGCGGGACTATCGATGCTTTTGTCAAAAAGACCAAAGGTATCTTGATCGAACTACCGGCACCATTGGTACATGGTAATGCTACCGTTCCTAAATCCAACGCGGCTGAAGTCCGTAATCGAGGTGTCGAATTAAGCTTGAACTGGAACGATAAAGTCGGTTCTGTCAACTACTTTGTTGGAGGAAATTTCTCATACGTTAAAAATAAAGTGACGAAGTTTAAAGGCGATGAAATGTCTCTGAACGGGACCAATATGATTTTGGAAGGTGAACCGATCAATATCCAGTATGTACTTTCAGTCGACCGGATCGTCCAAACGGAAGAAGACATGGCGATAGTGGAAGCGATGGAAGCGAATAATCCGGACGCTTTCAAACAATATAAAAAGCCGGAATATGGCGATTTCTTATATAAAGATATTGACGGGGATGGATGTATCACTGACAATGACAAGATCAAAGTCGGTAATGGAACTAACCCGACATTCAATTTCGGATTCAATTTCGGTGCCAACTGGAAAGGCTGGGATTTCAGTTGTATCTTGCAAGGTGCAACCGGATTGAAAACCTATTGGAATGGGTTGGATGGCGCCAGTTATTGGCCTCAAGTACGCCGGGGTAACCAGATCAACAAGACCATTGCAGACGGACGTTGGTATCCGGGCCGTACGGATGCCACTTATCCGCGCCTCTTAAACTATACCGACGGACGGAACCGAGTGGCAAGCGACTTCTGGGTACAGGACAAATCTTACCTGAGAGTGAAAAACGTCCAGTTGGGATATACAGTTCCGAAACATCTCTCGCAAAAACTCCTGATCGATAACTTCCGTTTATATGTCAGCATCGACAATGCTTTGACTTTTACGGGATATAAGGGATTGGACCCTGAGGTGTCGGGCACGAAATATCCGACTATGCGATTAACAACATTTGGTTTAAACCTTACATTTTAATTAGTTGAAGACATGAAAAAGATCATAATCTATTTGGCGACAATGCTTTTTGCTGCCATGACATTCACCGCTTGCTATGATTTGGAGACTTATCCGGGAGATAAAGTCAACGAAGGAACATTCTACAAAACCAGCGATCATGCTCATCAAGGCTTGATGGGAATCTATGGTATGCTGCGCCTGAACGAGGCATACGGTTACCAGTTCTGCTTCGACCATTTGGGAGATATCGCTTACGGGTATAACTATTATATGATGTTCCTGTCGACCTATACAGACCGTGACGGAACGATACAAAATCATTGGCAGACCTTCTATGACGGCATACATCGTGTCAATACTTTTATACGTTCGGTAAAGGGCATGCATGGTATCATTACGGACGAACAGATCGAAGAGTACGTGGCGGAAGCCAAATTCCTGCGTGCGATGTTTTACTTTTCCTTGACAGACCTTTTCGGTGGGGTTCCCTACTATGACGAATCGACAAATGTCAACGAGGAGTTTATGAACCTGAAGCAACCGAGAAGCAATCTCGAAGAGGTACGTGCCCATATTTTGGAAGATTTGGACGAAGCGATCAAATATCTTCCAGTCGAACATGCTGCCAGCGAATATGGGCGTGCAACCAAAGGTGCTGCTTACGCTCTTCGTGGAAAAGTACACCTTTATGACAGGGAATGGCAAGCTGCCATTAACGATTTTGAGGAAATTGTCTATAATAAATCCAATAACTATGGCTATGCCCTCGATAATGATTACGCCCGTGTTTTCAAACTCTATAACGGAGCTAAAAGCTCGGAAACGGTCTTTTCGATCCAGAACAAAAGTGGTGTCGGCACCGAATATGGTATGCAGACACAGGCCTTGATGGGATGTCGTGGCGCTTACGGAAGCTGCTGGAACAATACAGTCCCCTCCACACAATTGGTGGATATGTATGAGTTCAAAGATGGTCGCCCCTTCAACTGGGATGAGATTTTCCCCGGTTATAATGCTATGACACCCGAACAGCGCAAGGAACTCCTCAGTGTCGAGATGGATGGGTCTGGAACTATAGTAGGGCTTCGTGAGGCGGATACAGCCAAGATACTGAGTGCTTATACCTGTCGCGATCCACGCCTGATGGCCACCGTGATCGTTCCTTATTCACATTATATGGGGAATATTGGCCGAACAACCAATGTGGATTTGATCTTCGCTTTGGACCACAATCTGTCGGGAAATGCCAATGGCGGCACGCTCCAGAACAATGCAGGTTGGGTCTCTTATCTCTATCGGAAGTTCGTGACCGAAGGAGACCAGGGCGGTGCGATCAGCAACCGTCTGCATACTCCGTTTGCTTTCCCCTTGATTCGCTTTGCCGACGTTCTCTTGATGCTTTCCGAGGCCTATAATGAAGCAGGGCAGTTAGACAAGGCCGTGACCGAATTCAACAAAGTTCGTGCCCGTGTCGATATGCCGGGTTTGAACTCCGGTCCAGAATGGATGGTTGTCAGCAATAAGGAACAGATGGCTGAACGGATACGTAAGGAACGTGCCGTTGAGTTTGCTGGGGAAGGACTTCGTTTCAGCGACTTGCGCCGTTGGGGATATGAGATTGCCAGTAAAACGCTTGACAATGTTGATGCTGTCAATATCTATGGCGAGCCGATCTATACCCATCTGTTTACCGAACGTGATATGCTTTGGCCTATACCCGGTGTGGAAAGAGAACGGAATGATGCGTTGACGCAAAATCCGGGTTGGTAATCTCGATTGATTAAGCGGTTGTGTTAAGTTTGATATAGCAGCATGGAGACACAGAGTCGCGCAGGACTCTGATTGGCATATGATGAGAGTTTTGTGAACACTGTGTCTCTTTTATTTGGGTTATTAAAAATACCTTTAACTTATGTGTTTATGAGATTAATTAATTTGGTAGGTCTGTTTTTCCTGTTGTTCTCCTTTACGATGACGGGACGGAATCTCCTTGTCCGGCAATCAGGAAAAGAATTGCGCCAGCACCCCAGGTTGCTTTTCAGCAAGCAAGAAGAACAGCGAATTCGTGATTTATTCGGAACTGAACCTTTATTGGATAGCTTACGTGCCAGTTTGATGAAGGAGGCGGAACGTTTATTGGCGGTTCCTCCTCAGGAAGATCCTCGAAGGAAAATAAAAAACACGAAAGACATACTATCTGTCAGCCGTGAACAGGTTTACCGGATGGTCAACTTGGCCTTGGCCTATCGGTTGAGCGGAGAAAGACGTTTTGCAGAGAAAGCGGAGAAAGAATTAGTCCATGTTTGCAATTTCTCGGACTGGGACCCTATTCACTACCTGGATGTGGCAGAAATGACGACAGCTGTAGCTATTGGTTACGACTGGCTGTACGATGTGTTGGCTCCTGTGACCAGACAGTTGGTTGTCCACTCGATTAAAACAAAGGCATTGGACTTTGTCGTAGAGGAATATAAAACCGGAAATGCGGATTCCTGGGCGAAACGTGAAACGAACTGGAACGTGGTATGCAATACCGGAATGGTTTTGGGAGCTTTGGCCATTGAAGAGCATTATCCGGAACTGGCCAAGCACATAATCGGTGAAGCAGTCAGGTATATCCCGAACTGCCTGAAGCATTTTGCTCCGGATGGTGTTTGCTATGAAGGACCTGCCTATTGGGGATATACGAACATGTATCTGTCTCTTTTACTGAAAGCACTGAACGATAATCTTGGCGAAGATTTCGGGCTATCGAAAATGAAGGGAGTGGATAAAAGCGTTTTGTATTATATGCATAGCACAAGCCCTTCTGGCAAGATATTCAATTTTGCCAATTCGGGTAGTACGGCCCCTGCGGCAGAACCTATTTACTTTTATTTCAGCCGGGCCTTCAACCAACCGGAAGTAGCGGATTTTTACCGGAATATCTTGTCAAAGACGGTACAGGGCGGGAATTATTTCAGGTTCTATTTCTTGTCCATACCTTGGTATGATACGGCCTCTTCTCCTGCCGATGCTTTGCCGAAACTGAAAGTATACGAAGGTATCAATGATATTATCGTGTTCAACGGAAATCGGAATGTTTCCAACAGTCTCTATCTGATCGCCAAGACTGGAGATCCAGATATGGCACACCAGCAGCTGGATATCGGGACCTTTATTGTCGAGACGAATGGGATAAGGTGGACAGACGATTTGGGAGCCGATAATTATAGCCTGCCCGGATTTTGGGATTACAAGCCGGACGGACAGCGCTGGAGTTATTTCAGGAATTCGAACTTCAGCCACAACACGTTGTCGATCGACCATAAATTGCAGAACTCGGCCGGGACAGGTAAGATCAAACAGCAGGATGACAAGGCTGCCCAACCTTTTGTCACTATGGATATGAGCACGGCTTATGCCGGACAGAGCCGTTTTGTCTACCGAACATTCCGTATGCTCGACGATACCCATATACTGGTTACGGACAGTATAGGGTTGCAGAGCCCGTCCCAATCGGTGCAATGGTCCGTGATAACTTCGGCAGATGTCGAAAACAAAGGAAATACAGTTGTTCTCAGGAAGGACGGTAAATCCTTTTCCTTGAAGATCACTTTGCCAACCAATGCTTCTTTTACGACAAAAACGGCGAAAAGAGGTTCGGAGGCAGAAAAGCCGATAGAGGGATATACGATTTTGTCGGCATCGGTATCGGGTGAACCTGTACAGGTGATTAAAGTTCTCCTGTCTGGAGAATAGAAGAGTATTTTATTAAAAAAAATAATTATAAAATGGTAAATATGAGGTATTTAATTGGTGTAATACTCGGTGTTACACTGATCTCATGCAGAGGGGCAAGAGACAGATTTGTGGAAGAGAACGTTGAGTTTGCCCATAAACAGATAGGAAAAGAAATCGAACTGATCGAGGCGAGTGGCAAGTTTATGAACCCGACTACGCTGAATCCGGACGGTTCCGTTTATTATTGTAACCTGGCGGACTGGCGCAGTGGTTTCTTCCCTGGTTCAGTCTGGTATTTGTATGAGCTGACAGGAGATAAGAATTTGTTGCCTCTTGCGCGGAAATACACGGAAGCAGTGAAAGAGGCTAAGAATATCAAGTGGAACCATGACGTTGGCTTTATGATCTATTGCAGCTTTGGAAATGGCCTGCGTTTGACGGGTGATCCGGAATATAAAGAAGTGATTGTCGAAGCTGCCCGCTCATTGTCTACCCGCTTCCGTCCGGTGGCAGGTATTATCCAGTCGTGGGACGTGGATAGAGGATGGATTTCTGAACGGGGTTGGGAGTGTCCGGTAATTATCGATAATATGATGAACCTGGAATTGCTGTTTGCTGCTACACGGTTGTCCGGCGACTCTACTTTTTATAAGATTGCCGTTTCGCACGTTGACCGTACGATGAAGGAACAATATCGTCCGGATGGCAGCTGTTATCATGTGGTAGATTACAGCATGAAAGACGGTTCCGTACGCAATCGCCATACAGCACAGGGATATGCGCACGAATCGGCGTGGAGCCGTGGACAAGCTTGGGGTATTTACGGTCTGACGCTGTGTTACCGGGAGACCGGAAATCGGAAGTATCTTGACTTGGCTTTAAAAGCAGTCCGTTTTATGCTTAATCATAAGAATACCCCCGAAGATCTTGTGTTCTATTGGGATATGGATGCTCCGAACATTCCTGACGATTATCGGGATGCTTCAGCTGCTGCTTGTATTGCTTCCGCCTTATATGAGATCAGTACGATGGATGTGTCAGAACCGCAAATGTATAAGGCATATGCCGACCGGATCATGAAAAGTTTGGCTTCTCCGGCTTACCGGGCAGAATTGGGGACGAACGGAAATTTCTTGCTGATGCATTGCGTCGGAAGCATTCCGCATAATGGAGAAATAGACGTTCCGTTGAATTATGCCGACTATTACTTTCTGGAGGCTTTGAAGCGGAAACGAGATATCGAACAAAAGGGTTCCTGAGATCGTTCTGTAACGAGGTCGTACATTCTAACAAACAAATGTAATAAATGTCAGGCTTTAGAGAGAATCTTTTACCTTTGCTGTAAATTGATTTTGTTTATTGCATGAAGGATATCGTTTATATATGTTCGTTATTGTTCGCTCTGGTACTTGTCTCTTGTGAAAAACGGGTTACACCTTTTCCGGATAAGGAAGTTGCCGAGGCTCTTTTGACGGATAATCCGGACAGTTTGGCCGTCTGGTTGGAAGAACGGACTGATCCGGCTCTTTTACCGGATAGTTTAAAGGCGGAATATGGCTGGTGGATTACGCGGTTGCATGACCGGCAAAAACGCAGTTTGATGAATGACTCGATTATTCATTATACTTTGCGCTACTTCGAGAAAATCAATTCTCCGCGTTTGCCCTATGCATATGTGTTGGCCGGGATGCAAAAAAATTGGGCCGGAGACAAATCAAAGGAAGAGATCGAATACATAAAGAAGGGCTGGTCGCTTGCTGAAAACTCGTGCGATACAGCCCTGTTTGTCAATATAGGTTCTAAATTGGCTCGTGTGTATTTCTTGTTGAATGAACATCGTCTTTCTGTAGATGCCTGCAATAGGGTGATTCCTTACATGGAAGAAGGCGCTGAGAGAAAAATGACCGAATTGTATACGGCAGGTTGTTGCTATGCTCAATTGGGCAAAACGGATTCGATGCGGTTATATATGGAAGAAGCAATTCGTTTGGCTCGGAAATACGATAATAGTATGGAGTTCTATATTGTCCGGAACTATATAGATTGCCTGAACGCAACCGGGCGAAACGAGGAGGTCCGGGCCTTGTTGGATGATTTTTACACACGTTTTTCTCTTACGAGCGACAATGACTATCCGGTGAAAGAGTTTGCATATGCTTGCCTTTGGATGAATCAAGGGAAAATGGATTCCGTGCGGTCTTGCCTGGACCGGCTGGACCGATATGGCAAAACGGTTGTCGACAAAAGTTATCAGAACAAGTATAGGATATCCATTCTCTACATAACCGAGTTATTGCATGCGGCCTATAAGGCAAAAGTAGGACAGCCGGTCGATCTGATAAGCATGTATACGGTCAGTGAAATGGTTGCGAATTGGGAGGCTAACCAGATGGGGATCGACAAAGAACGTGTCCTGAGCCAAAATAGACTGGAACGCAGCAATCTGTTGTTGAAAATAAAAGAAGAGCAGGGGCGTCGGCTGATTTTGTATATTTTATTGGCGACCGGATTTATCGTCGCTGTCCTGGTCTATTTATACCAGCGGAAACTTTTGAAGAAAGAACGTTATTTGCAGCAGGTAAAGGAGCAGATGCGGTTGCACAGGATTGCTTTAAGCGAGAATGAACAACAGATGAGGCGGAATGAGGAGGTCATACATGCTCTTTCTGCCCAACTGGATGGACAGGAGGGGTTGAATGATCAGTTGCGGGACCGCCAAGAGGAGATCGAACAAATAAGACAGGAGAACAATTTGCTGTTGAGAGAGAAACAAAGATTGCAACAGGAGATGAACCGCTTTGTCCAGACTGTGCCGGAAAAAAGCATCGAGATGGAAACCTATGAACGGATAACCGAGCAGAATATGATCTTTGTTACCTGTGCCAAACAGCTGTCGGCCATTTTGATCGGGCAGAATGAATATCTGAAACGTTTGCAAAAAGGAGAGTTCAGGCACCTGTCCGATATCGACTGGCCATCCGTATACAAAACCTTGGATCAACTTTTCAATAATTACACAAAGCGTTTACGGCAAAACTATCCGGGGTTGACGGATGAGGATATCCAGTGTTGTTGCCTGATCAAATTGCAGCTTTCCACTTCTGCTATCGCCCGCCTGTTTGGGATCGCGTCTCCCTCGGTTACGAAGCGTAAACAAAGGATAAAAGAAAGGATAAATCAAGCAAAAGCCGGATTGATCGGAAAGGAGCAACCGGTCGATGTCTACCTGTGGGGATATTAGCCTGCTGAGATGTCCACCTATGAATGGACAAACTATTTATACTGCTTAAAAACAGTTTGTTATATATAATCGGTTGTACAGATCCTCCCTTTTTATTGTCCATGTGGAATTTGAGTCTTAAGTAGGTGAACTCCCTACATTTGCATTGGATAATCACTCAAATTCTATTTTGTATGAAAAGAATAGGTCTTTTAATCGTTTGCCTTATTTTATCGGTTGGATTTGCATTTGCTCAAAAGATAAGGATCACAGGGAAAGTCTTGGACGGGAGTATGGATAATGTCCCGTTCGAATTTGCAAATGTCGTTCTGCAAACATCGGATTCTGTTTTCGTGACAGGGACTTCCACTGATGCCAAAGGAAGTTTCAAGTTGGAAAATATACAGCAAGGGGACTACCGCCTGATTATTTCGGCTGTCGGATATACGGATTTGATTACGGATCTGGCCGGTTTGTTCAAGTCTGTCGATCTGGGCGAACTTATGTTGGGCGAAGCTACACAAAAGCTACGGGAAGTAACCGTAACGGCAGCCAATATCGTCAACCAGGCAGACCGAAAAATCGTGTTTCCCAGCCAAAAACAAATGGAGGCTTCTACAAACGGGATCAATCTGCTGCAGGCTTTGATGCTGCCTCGTATACAAGTCAATCCGTTGTCGAAATCGGTCGGTATGGCGGGAGGTGGAACCGTACAGTTCTGCATGAATGGTGTAAAGGTTTCGGCTGAAGATATCAACGCTTTGCAACCGGTCGATATTCTCCGTATCGAATACATCGAAGATCCAGGCTTGCGATATGGAAATGCTGAAGCCGTGTTGAACTATATCACTCGTCGGCATGAAACGGGTGGCTCGGTCAGCCTGGATATGATGAACTCTCCGCATATCGTATTTCATAACGATGCGATTTCTGCCCGTTTGAACCATAAGAAGTCTGAATTCAGTGTTAATTATCATGCCAGTCCGCGTGACTTTTATGATTGCTGGCGTTCGAATGAAGAGACTTTTCATTTTGAGGACGGAACTTCCTTGAACCGTTATGAAAAAGGGAAACCGGGACACTTGCAAGAATTGAATCACGGAGGTTCTTTTACCTATAACTATCAGGAACCGGAGAAATACCTGTTGAATGCCCAATTGGGATACTGGGGATATATGCAACCGCATACGGATTACAGAAGCAATTTATACAATGTGGAATATCCGGACCATATGACGGTTATGCAGGACTATTCAAATCAGTCGACACATCGTCCGTATCTGGATTTATATTACCAACATCAGTTGAGAAACAAACAATTTCTGGCGCTGAACTTAGTAGGCACTTATATTTATACGGACTCCAAGCGTTCTTATCAGGAAAGGCTGGATGAGGATTTGCTGACTGATATCTTTTCAGGCGTCAGAGGAAACAAGTATTCTGTGATTGGGGAAGGTATCTATGAAAAAGAGATTGAAAAAGGACGTTTAAGCGCCGGATTGAAACATACACAGGCTTTTTCGGATAACACCTATGCAGGCAATCTGGAGTATAAGGCGAATATGAAGCAGGCGGACACCTATTTGTATTCCGAATTTCAGGGCAAATGGAACAGGCTGAACTATACGGTGGGGATCGGAGTGAGCCGTTCCTGGTTGAAACAAGAGGGAGAAGAAGGATACCAGACCTATACGTTCCGTCCCCGTTTCTCGTTCCGCTATGCTTTTACAGACCATTTTTATGCACGCTTAAATGGTGACTTGGTAAATAATCCGCCGGCATTGTCCGAATTGAGTGCCGTGGAACAGATGATAGATTCTATGCAGATGCAGAGAGGAAATCCGGCTTTGAATCCTTATAACTGTTTTCAGACGAATTTGTATATGGAATATCGGAAGGAAAAGGTCTCTGTCGGCCTCTCTTCGCTCTATCAAACGAATCCGGATGCCATTATGGAATCGACATTTATCGAGGACGGTATGTTTGTACATACTTATGAAAACCAGAATGGGTTCCGGTTCTTCAACAGCGAGCTGAATGTACGGGCCGGTATGCTGTGGAATATCCTGCAATTTTCCTTGAGCGGTGGCGTAAATCGTTTTTGGAGCGACGGAAAGGATTACAGCCATACCTATACAAACTGGTATTACCGGGCGGAGGTGATGGCGCAGTATAAACATCTGACAGCTTCTTTTTCGATATATAACCGCCGGAACCGTTTCTGGGGCGAGAGCATGTCAAGCGGGGAAAACCTGCATATGTTGTCCGTCATGTACAAACATAAACAAATCGCTGTCGGGCTGGGAATGGTCAATCCGTTTACCGACAATTACAAGCGGATCAATGAAACCCGGAATAAATATGTATCCTCTTTTAAAGAAACATATGTCAACGAAAGTTCCCGCGCCTTCTTTCTTACCTTCGCCTGGAATTTCCAGTTTGGACGGAAATATCAGAGCGATGGAAAGAAAATCTGGAATCAGGATACGGATACAGGTGTGATGAATACTTCCAAATAATCACTTTTATGCTACAACCGGCTCTTGGGTTGTTATCCCGGAATGATCTTATATCCTGCGGCAGTCAGTGCATGCTGTATCTCTTCGATGTGTTGCTGGTTGCGGGTTTCCATTTCGAGACGGAGGTAACAACCGTTGATGTCGGTCGTGTGGCTTACCCGTTCATGATGCACGGATACGACATTCGCTCCTGTCGAAGCGATGATTTCGGAAACATGCTGCAACTGTCCGGGTTTGTCGACCAGTTCGATGGTCATCGTATAGGAACGACCGGACTTTTGCAGACCGCGGCCGATAACCCGGGAGAGGATCGTTACATCTATATTGCCACCCGAGACCAGGCAGATCACTTTTTTCCCCTTGATCGGCACTTTGTTGAACATTGCCGCGGCAACAGCTACAGCACCGGCTCCTTCGGCAATCAGCTTGTGACGCTCGATCAGAGCTAAGATTGCTGTCGAAATCTCGTCATCGTTGACCGTAACGATCTCATCCACATATTCCCGGCAATATTCAAACGTGTGTTCGCCCGGCTCTTTGACGGCAATACCGTCAGCAATCGTGCGTACGAAACCTAACCGCTCGATCTTGTCATGTTCGATGGAAGTCAACATGCTCGGAGCGCCACTTGCCTGTACGCCGTAAACTTTGATATTCGGGTTCAGGTTCTTGATGGCAAAAGCTACACCCGATATTAGTCCGCCGCCACCTATCGGAACAATCACGGCTTCCACATCCGGTAATTGTTCAAGTAGTTCCAAGCCGATCGTACCTTGTCCGGCAATAACATCCTCGTCATCGAAAGGATGAACGAATGTATATCCGTTTTCATCCCTGAGCTTCAGAGCTTTCCGATAAGCATCATCATAAACTCCTTCCACCAGACAGACATCCGCTCCATACCATTTGGTAGATTCGATTTTTGAGATGGGTGCATTATCCGGAAGGCAGATCAAAGATTTGATACCGTGTGTGGTGGCTGCCAATGCCACTCCTTGTGCATGGTTACCGGCGGAACAGGCGACAACGCCTCGCGCTTTTTCTTCTTCGGTCAGTTGGGAAATCTTGAAGCAAGCTCCACGAACTTTAAACGACCCTGTTATTTGGAGATTCTCAGGTTTGAGATAAATATTACTTTCCGGGTTGATATGAGGAGCCATAATCAGATCCGTACGGCGAATCACATTTTTCAAGGCAAACGATGCCTGGTAAATTCTATCGAGTGTCAGCATTTTTTATTTGTTAAAACAACGAGGCAAAGATATAAAACCTGCTATAAAATCCGGGCTAATAAAGTTTACTTTTTATTATTTCAGCAATATTTCGTATATTTACAGCCTATTATGGCTTATGAGCAATTGCCCCAAAGCCCGGGATGAAGCAAAAGAATTGGATAGAGATATATGAGACCAGAAGATATTACTGAACAGGACGAAAACGAAAAAATAAAAGAGACGGAAGGACAATCTGCTGCTGATGAAAACCAGAATGGAACTGTCAAAACAGAAGCAAGCCAGGAGACACATTCGGAATATAAGATACCGGGGAAATCGGAAAGTCGGGTGTCTTACCATTTGTCGGGTATGTACCAGGATTGGTTTCTCGATTATGCTTCCTATGTAATTCTGGAGCGTGCTGTTCCGCATATCAACGACGGGCTGAAACCTGTACAGCGTCGAATCCTGCATTCTATGAAGCGGTTGGACGACGGGCGCTACAACAAGGTGGCGAACATTGTCGGACATACCATGCAATTCCACCCGCATGGCGACGCTTCTATCGGTGATGCACTGGTACAACTCGGACAAAAAGACCTGCTGATCGATTGCCAGGGAAACTGGGGCAATATCCTCACCGGAGACGGTGCGGCAGCTCCACGTTATATCGAGGCACGCCTTTCCAAGTTTGCACTGGAAACGGTATTTAATCCGAAAACGACTCTTTGGCAACTTTCCTACGACGGACGAAATAAGGAACCGGTGACGCTTCCCGTTAAGTTTCCTCTGCTGTTGGCACAAGGAGTGGAGGGTATCGCCGTGGGGCTTTCTTCCAAAATATTGCCGCACAACTTCAATGAACTGCTGGATGCGTCTGTCGCTTATCTGCGAGGGGAGGCGTTTACCTTGTATCCCGATTTCCAGACCGGCGGATATATCGATGTCACCAAATATAACGACGGTGAGCGTGGCGGTTCCGTAAAGGTACGTGCCAAGATTACGAAAATGGATAACAAGACGCTTGTCATCAGCGAGATCCCATATGGAAAGACTACCTCTACTTTGATCGAATCGATCCTGAAAGCGAATGATAAGGGAAAGATCAAGATCAAGAAAGTGGATGATAATACGGCTCGTAACGTGGAGATCCTCGTACACCTGGCTCCCGGAGTTTCTTCCGACAAGACGATCGATGCATTGTATGCTTTCACGGATTGCGAGATCAGCATTTCGCCGAACTGCTGCGTTATTATGGACAACAAGCCGCATTTCCTGACGGTAAGCGATGTGTTGAAGCATTCGACAGACGACACGCTGCACCTGCTCCGCACCGAACTGGAAATACAAAAAGGGGAGCTGGAAGAATCGCTCTTCTTTGCTTCCTTGGAAAAAATATTCATCGAAGAACGCATCTACAAAGACAAGGAATTCGAAGAGGCGAAAGATATGGATGAGGCAATTGCCCATATTGACAAACGTCTTGACCCGTTCAAACCGCACTTCATCCGTGAAGTGACTCGCGAAGATATCCTGAAACTGATGGAGATCAAGATGGGACGCATCCTTAAGTTCAATACGGACAAGTGTAATGCGATCATTGCCCAGTACAAAGAAGATATAGCCAAGATCGATGACCATTTGGCGCATATCATCGATTATACGGTCGATTGGTTCATGATGTTGAAAGAAAAATATGGCAAGAACTATCCGCGCATGACCGAAGTGCGCAACTTCGACACGATCGAAGCGACCAAGGTGGTCGAAGCGAACGAGAAACTGTATATCAATCGTGCTGAAGGATTCATCGGGACAGGTTTGAAAAAAGATGAATATGTCTGTAACTGTTCCGATATCGACGATATTATTATTTTCTACCGCAACGGTACGTACAAAGTCGTGAAGGTGAGTGAAAAGATGTTCGTCGGAAAGGATATCCTTTACCTAAATGTCTTCAAACGTAACGACAACCGCACGATCTATAACGTGATCTACCGGGATGGAAAGGCGGGCTATAATTATATCAAGCGTTTTGCCGTAACAGGTGTAACGCGTGATAAGGAATATGACATCACCAAGGGAACGGAAGGTTCACGCATCCTTTATTTCAGCGCCAATGCCAATGGGGAAGCCGAGACGGTGAAGGTGATCCTGAAACCGAAACCTCGCCAGAAGTTGCTTGTTTTTGAAAAAGATTTCAGCGAGATCGCAATCAAAGGGCGTGGCTCTATGGGAAACATACTGACAAAGGCGGATATACATAAGATCAGCCTGAAGCAGAAAGGAAGCTCGACTCTGGGAGGCCGTATGGTTTGGTTTGACCGTGATGTGTTGCGCTTGAATTACGACGGGCGTGGAGAAGAGTTAGGCGAATTCCAAAGTGACGACCTGATCTTGGTAATCCTCCAGAACGGCTATTTCTATACGACCAACTTCGATCTGAGTAATCATTATGAACCTAATATATTGAGTATCGAAAAGTTCGATGCGAATAAAGTATGGACGGCCGCCCTTTACGATGCCGATCAAAAGTATTACTACTTGAAACGTTTCCAACTGGAGGCCGGAAGCCGTAAGCAGAACTTCCTCGGTGAAAATCCGAAGAGCCACCTGATGCTACTTACCGACGAGGCCTATCCGCGGATCGAGGTGGTGTTTGGCGGGCACGACGCCTTCCGCGAACCATTGGTGTTGGATGCGGAAGAATTTATTGCAGTAAAAGGATTCAAAGCAAAAGGAAAACGTATCTCGACTTTTGACATAGAAACAATCAATGAGCTTGATCCGGTCCTTTTTGCTTCGGAGACACAACCGCAGGAGAGAAATGATGCCGATGAAGAGGAAGCGGTTCCCGATCCGGAAGCTGATAAAAGCAATTCGGATATTATCGATGAAATTACCGGACAAATGAAACTTTTTTGAATTAGAAATCAAAAACCTAAAAAGAAATGTCGGCTTTCAACTTTCAACTTTCAATTTTCAGTTTCCTTTGTCTGGCTTTGCCACTGATGGCTCAGTCCGAGGAGGACGAAGTGCCCCGTTCGATCAACGAGAGCACAATGGTTGGGGTCGGCAGTTATAATCTGCGGGACACCTATCTCTCGCCCAGTACGGACATTAATTATACGGGCTGGGTAGCACGGATTCTCAATGAACGGATGAAGGTTGTACGGTTGGCAGACTATAGAGTATCCCGCCAGCAACTGATTAACGTGGAGTTCGGTTCGACCCGCAACGGCGCGGAGACGGCAAATGAATATGCCGGATTCGTGGATTACGGCTTGGGATATCATTATCATTTTTCGCAAGTACTGCCCGGATTGAAAATCTTGACTGGTGCTTCCGCACGTCTTTCAGGTGGTTTTATCTATAATACGCGTAACAGCAACAATCCGGTTTCCGGCAAGGCGGATTTCGACCTGAACCTGTCGGCTATGGCAATCTATAATTTCAAGCTCAAGAACTTTCCGCTCACGATTCGTTATCAGGCGGAGATACCGTTTGCCGGCGTGCTCTTCTCGGTACATAAAGGCGAACCGTATTATTTCCTGACACAAGGCAGTGCGGACGGGATTGTACGGTTCAGTTCGTTTCATAATAAGTTTGCGATGAAGAATTATTTCACTCTTGATGTACCGGTGTCTGATTTTACGGTCCGTGTCGGTTATCTGAACAGCATGTATCGGACGGATGTGAATAACATCAAGACGCATGTTCTCTCCAACTCGTTTATGATCGGACTTGTGAAAGAGTTTGTCTCTTTCGGAGGCAAGCGTTTGAAGAAGGACGCACATCGATACAGGAGTGCATACTACTAAAATCAAAAACTGGAAATTCTTAATTTTTAAATCCTAATTTAATGAAGTATTATCTTCTCCTCTTATGTGTCTTGTTCTCCGGTTGCGAGAAAGCAACGGAATACAATTCGTCTCCCCACGATAACTTCGAGGCACTTTGGCGCATCATGGATGAGAACTACTGTTTCTTTGCCTTTAAGGATGTGGATTGGGACGATGTGCATGACCGGTATGACCGGCTTGTCAAGGACACGATGAACCAGTATGAATTGTTCGATATCCTGGGCAAGATGCTTGCCGAAGTGAAAGACGGGCATACAAACCTGATCTCTTCTTTCGATATGTCCCGTTATTGGGCCTGGTACGAAGATTATCCGGCCAACTTCTATAAAGAAATACAAGACAATTATCTCGGTACGGACTACAAGATTGCCGGGGGAATGAAGTACAAGCGTTTGGCGGACGATAAGGTCGGGTATGTTTATTACGGCAGTTTTTCGAGTGGCGTGGGTGAAAACAATCTGGATTATATGTTTGCGCATTTCAAGGAATGTAAAGGGTTGATATTCGACGTGCGTGACAATGGTGGCGGCTCCATGCTCTTTTCCGACCGCATCGCCTCGCGTTTCCTTGAAGAAAGAACACTGACAGGTTATACGCAATATAAAAAAGGGAACGGTCATAATGACTTCACCGAGCCCAGTCCGGTCTATCTTGATCCGTCGGATCGTATCCGTTGGCTGCGCCCGGTCATTGTCTTGACCAACCGACACTCCTATAGCGCCACAAACGATTTTGTTAACGCGATGCGCCTCCTTCCACAAGTTACAATCATGGGCGACCGTACGGGAGGCGGCAGTGGCCTGCCTTTCAGTTCGGAATTGCCGAACGGATGGAGTGTCCGTTTCTCAGCCTGTCCGGTCTTGGATGTGAACAAACAGCATACGGAGTTCGGGATCGATCCTGACACTGTGGTCTCCATTACAGGCGAGGATATCATGAAAGGGCGGGATACGATCATAGATGCCGCAATCGAATTGCTGCTGGCGAAGAACGATTCGACAGAGATATAAAAACGCAAACAAGGGGTGATGACGGATGAAACGGGATTAGGTTGAATCACACTCATGGGGTATATATGAAAAAAGGCCGAAATTTTCATTCCGACCTTTTTTATTCTGTGAGTTGTCTCACGAGGATTCGAACCTCGACAGACAGAACCAAAAACTGTAGTGCTACCATTACACCATGAGACAATCCGGTGCTTTATCTAAAGCGATGCAAAGGTAAGAATAAAATCTTACCTTGCAAGTATTTTTGCATGAATTTCTTATTTTACGATCAGTAAATAGTAGTTCTTCTTACCTCTCTGGACCAATAAGTATTTTTCATCCAGCAGGGAAGAAGAGTCGATTACCATATCCTGGTCCGTCAGTTTCTCCTTATTCACGCTGATGCCACCGCTCTGAACCAGCTTACGCATTTCACCTTTCGAGGGGAAAATAGCAGCCTTTTCAGTGAACAGGTCGATCGCTTTGACACCGGCATTCAGATCTTCGCGGGAAACCTCGAACTGAGGAACACCGTTGAACACATCCAACAATGTCTGTTCGTCCAAATGTTTCAATGCTTCTGATGTTGAGTTGCCGAACAGGATATTGGAGGCCTCGACGGCAGCATCGTAATCTTCCTGGGAATGTACCATGACCGTCACTTCCTTTGCCAAACGTTTCTGCAACGGACGAAGATGGGGTGCTTCTTCCTGTTCTTTGATCAGGGCATCGATTTCATCCTTAGGCAGGTCAGTAAAGATTTTGATATATTTGGCAGCATCGGCATCGCTCACGTTCAGCCAGAACTGGTAGAATTTGTAAGGAGAGGTATAACGGCGGTCCAACCAGACGTTGCCGGACTCGGTCTTGCCGAACTTGCCTCCGTCGGCTTTCGTAATCAACGGGCAGGTCAAGGCAAAAGCTTCACCGCCCAACTTGCGGCGGATCAGTTCCGTACCGGTCGTGATGTTACCCCACTGGTCGGTTCCTCCCATCTGCAGGCGGCAGCCTTCGTGTTCATACAGATACATATAATCGTATCCCTGGAGCAACTGGTAAGAGAATTCCGTAAACGACATACCGACAGAAGATTCGCGGCTCAGGCGCTTTTTAACGGATTCTTTAGCCATCATATAGTTAACGGTGATATGCTTACCGATGTCACGGATAAAGTTCAGGAAAGAATAATCCTTCATCCAGTCGTAATTGTTTACCAACTTGGCTGCATTAGGCGCATCCGAATCGAAATCCAAGAACTTGGACAACTGCTTCTTGATGCAATCCTGGTTATGACGAAGCGTTGCTTCATCGAGCAGGTTACGTTCTGCCGACTTCATTGAAGGGTCTCCGATCATACCGGTAGCTCCACCGACCAGAGCAATAGGACGGTGTCCTGCACGTTGGAGATGTTTCAGCATCATAACCGATACCAGGTGACCGATATGTAATGAGTCAGCCGTCGGGTCAATACCTACATAAGCAGAAGTCATCTCTTTTTGCAACTGTTCTTCTGTTCCGGGCATCATATCAGCGATCATGCCCCTCCATGTTAATTCTTCAACAAAATTCATCGTTTTAGATTATAGTATTAATTGAATGTCGACAAAGGTACGACTTTATAATTGAAAATTGAGAATTGAGAATTGAAAATTAGGGTATAACAGTGATTTAAGGGAGATGGAGGATGTCGTGGGCGTTTCGGGCGATCTGAGCGGCAACCTGTTCCGGTGAGAGATCCAGGGAGGCCGAAAGGTTACGGTAGACGGTACGGATATCGATTTCGCGGTCGTCTGTTTCGGCAAACAAACGGCAAGGCCATGCTTCACGTACGGCTCCGGGATTGAAATACTCGCCAAAAGAGAGGTAAAAGCCCTGCCGGATAAGTTGTCCGGCTAATATGGCATTACCACGAAAACCGTGTATAACCCAGGGCATACGGGGTTTTAGTTCTTTTTTCGAGGCGATCAGTTCGCTCCAAGCTTTTACGCAGTGAATAATTAAGAAGAGGCCGGTGCTTTCGGCAAGAGATGCCGACGCCTTGAAAATTTCCTGCTGACGGTCCAGCGGAGCTTCCGCTCCTTTATCCAGGCCTGTTTCGCCAATTGCCACCACATTCGGGAATGACGTCTGCCGTTCCAGTTCGGCAAGTTGTTCTTCTACACTATATATATACCAAGGATGAATACCGACAGAACAGAACAACCCTGTTCTCGCGTTTAATCGCGACATGGCCTGCTCCAAATGCGATCCTGCGTCGAGCGTGGGAACAAGGCGGTTGACGATCGCGATATCTTCGGGATGAACGGGCAAATGATGGGTATGTATGTCGTAATAAACCATTCTTTACGGTACAGGGTCATATCCGCTTCCTCCCCAGGGGTGGCAGCGAAGAATACGTTTGACAGCTAAATACAATCCTTTTACCGGACCGTGTTTTTTGAGAGCCTGCACGACATATTCGGAACAAGTAGGCGTGTACCTGCACGATGCCGGCGTCATGGGAGAAATGCAATATTTATAGAAATAGACCGGTAATAGCAGAAGGAATGTGAAAAAACGCTTTATCATGCTTTGTCGCGAAGTATGTTCAACGCCTTTGTCATGGCTTTCTCCATATCGGCGAAAGAATGGATTTCCTTGTCCAGATAAAGGAAAGCGACCAGCATACACTTGTTTTTCCCCGTTAGCGGATCGATCAGGTCATATTTGCGTACCCGATAGGCTTCGCGGACCTGACGTTTGATCAGATTTCGTTTTACGGCGCGTCTGAATTTCTTTTTGGGAACACTTATCAGAATGGATACCGGAGCCAATGTTTCTTCCTTTTCCACCGATAAATAAACGACCCGCAGTGGAAACGCCACAAACGATTGCCCTTTTGCAAACAGCAGGTCAATGTAACGTTTCCACGACAGGCGCTCTTCTTTTGAAAGGGTATACCTTCTATTTACCATTCTTTTTGTTACCACCCATCTCTTTTTTCAGATACAATTCCAGGGCAGCCGTCATAGACGGAGCTTCAGGAGTAGGCGCTTCTACATCCAGGCGCAAACCGGCTTCTTTGACCGCTTTGGCCGTTGTCGGGCCGAAACATCCGATCTTTATATCTTCTTGTTTGAAATCCGGGAAGTTCTTTAGCAGAGAGGAAATTCCTGAAGGACTGAAAAATACCAGCATGTCATAGTCAAACTTTTCGTCTTTCGAGAAGTCATTGCTTACGGTACGGTACATAACAGCTTTCGTAAAAGAAATCTTCTTCGCTTCCAACATAGTCAACAAATCATCTTTATGCACATCGGAAACCGGCACAAGATATTTTTCTTTTGCATGTTTGGCGATAACAGCAACCAAGTCATCCAGTTTTCCGGTCTGTCCAAAAAAGATCTTACGCTTTCTATACACAATATATTTCTGCAAATATACGGCAATGGCCTCAGTCATACAGAAATACTTCATCGTTTCGGGGATGGATACACGCAATTCTTCACACAGGTGAAAGAAATGATCGATCGCCGTACGAGCCGTAAAAACAACAGCTGTATGATCCAATATAGAAATTTTCTGCTGTCTGAACTCCTTAGATGTAAGAGGTTCTACTTTAATGAATGGACGGAAGTCAATCTCAACTCCATACTTCTCTGCAATGTCGAAATACGGGGACTTCTCGGATGCAGGCTTCGGTTGTGATACCAGCAACTTTTTGATGTTCAATGCCATAGAGTACTTGTCTCGATAAAGTTATACAAATAAACCATACCTTCGTACAAAAATACCAGAGGTAAAATTTCTTGGGCGCAAAGGTACAAACTTATATACAATAAACCAGTACTTTTCTTGTGAAATATCCGTATTGTCTTATAAATTATTACAAAACGACACAAAATATAGAGAAGGCAAAACATTGTTATCGGTATAGTTACGTGCGTCCCGACAAACACCAACCACAAAACCGGAACAAACAAAGACACTCCCCAAATTCCCATAATGGCATTATAGTTCGTCTTCCATAATTTGTATTTATTGGGGTCGGCAAACACACTACCCAGAAGGTAATAACTGCATTGTTTAAACTGATAAAACAGGAATAAAACACAAAAAACCGTCCCGATTGCCGACAAAACTTCCTGCCATTCCACATAGTTCACAAATCCGTATATCCTGCCGATCGCAATCAGGGCAATACTCGAAAGGAATAATGCTTGAAATATCATAAAATTGCGAAAGAAGAAAACATTCTTCCCCACCACATCGTCAAAAAGATTCTGTCTCTCCTTTACGAGAAAAGCATCTTTCAGCATTTTCACGAACAATTGGAAATTAGCCCGGAATACAAAGGAAAAGACAACAAGCAGAAATAACAGCAGGGAGAAGATGACATCATCCACCAGCTGTCCGTCCCATAAGCGAATGCCCACATATCCTTCAAATATATTCATGTTCCCTGCGTATTACAGGTGCAAAGATAGAGACAATTGACAATTGGCAATTGACATTTGACATTTATTTACTCTACACAAAAAAGGAAGGTAAACCAACCGGGGTTTACCTTCCTAATAAATAACAATCTTATTTGAAAAAACGCATGTTGCTTGTCTTCACAATTGCCAATTGTTCATTGCCAACTGTCCATTAAATATTGTAATACTGTTCCCAGCCTTTACGCGGCATTTCGCCAACCAGCATCTGGTTCATAACCGGGTCGTTCACGATCTGCTTCGTGTCGCGGTCGAACACGATCTTGCGGTTCATGCGCTGTGCCAACACACCGAGGCAGAATACCTGGCTCAACGGACCTGCGATAGAGAACGGAGAACGGGTCTTTTCCTTGCCTTGGCAAGCCAACAGGAAGTTTGCGTAGTGGTTGGACGGGCTCTTCGGATATTCCGGCAATTTCGGATTCATATCCTTCGCTACCTGATCAGGAATTACAGACAAAGTGCTACCATGAGAACCACCCTTGAATGTCAGAGTCTTCGTATAGATTTCCTTACCCGGGTTCAGTTTGGCCAACTGGAGTTTGCCACCGGCAACTGTCGGGATATTCGGATCGACATCGGAAGAACCATAGTTTTCTGGAACAGGAGGAATATTATCCAGACCGTCATACCAAGTGACATCGACAGCCGGCATTTCTTTTCTTTCCGGGAATCTGAACAGGATACGGGAAGACATCGGGAAGAAGAACGGGTTGTGGTCCTTCAGATACAACGGGTTTACTTCTGTCGGCAGACCGAGTTCCAAAAATTCGTGAGCAGTATCGAGGATGTGAGCACCCCAATCGCCCAGTGCGCCCATACCGAAATCGTACCAGCAACGCCACTGTCCTAAATGGTAATCATGGTTATATTCGTGGAACGGACGAACACCTAACCAAGTGTCCCAATCCAATGTTTCGGGAACCGGTTCGCCCATAGGCATGTGCGTGATGTTCGGGTTCCAGTTATGCCAACGACGCGGTGAGTTCATGTGAGCTGTGATAGCGGTAACGTCTTTGATCAGGCCGGCTTCTTTCCATGCCTTGAACTGGAAGTAGTTGCCTTCGGAGTGTCCTTGGTTACCCATCTGCGTAACGACACCGAATTTCTTTTCGGCACGCATCATCACTTCTATTTCCTGGAAGGTGCGGGCCATCGGTTTTTCTACATATACGTGTTTTCCATGAGCCATTGCCTCGATAGTGATCGGGAAATGCGCGTGGTCAGGTACACCGACTGTTACGGCATCGATCTTGTCGGCCATCTTGTCGAACATCTGACGGAAATCCTGGAAACGCGGTACTTTCGGGAACATCGAAATAAGTTTCTGAGTATGAGGCGCACCCATATCTACATCACAAAGAGCAACGACTTCACACAAACCTGTTTTATACAGTTCGCGTGCGATCTCACCTCCACGGTTACCGATACCGATAAAAGCGATTCTCACTTTTTCGTTGGCGCTGACAAAAGGAACGCCCGGCATGGCATTGGCCTTGGACGGAATCCAGAAAGAAGGAATTGCTGCCGCAGCTGAAAGAGCGGCTGCCCGTTTCAGGAACGAGCGACGTGAAATATCTTCAGATTTCATGGTAAATATATTAGATAAATTATTAATGTTTGCGTGCACATAACAACTTTACAAAAGTAGATATTTTTTTCTTACACAAAAACTTTCTCAAGGATTTTTACAAGCAAAAAGTAAGAAAGCCCCGTTTGCCATTCTGATAGCAAAAGGCCAAGCTTGCGAACACTTTGTAGTGTTAAAATATATTACCCTTAGGTGTAATACCTAATATATGGGGTATTAATCCTATTTACATGGGGTAGCAGTGTCATTTTGTAACAAAAACTATATACATTTGTTCTATTAAAAATGAAAACAAAAGTGATATGAAGATCAGACAGATTCTATCCATCGGATGCCTCCTTTGGGTATTTGCCGCCCTCCGTTTGGCAGCGCAGCGATCGGAAATACAGCCCTTGCCCATAGATCCGAAGGTAAGATACGGACAGCTAAGCAACGGGTTAACCTATTACATCCGGCACAATGCACAGCCAAAAGACCGTGCGGATTTCTTTATCGCCCAAAATGTCGGATCGATCCTGGAAGACGAGAACCAACGCGGGCTGGCCCATTTCCTCGAACATATGGCGTTTGACGGGACCAAGAACTTCCCCGGGCATGGTATGGATGAATTTACCGAGAGCATCGGGATGCGCGGAGGCGAGAACTTCAACGCTTATACAAGTTTCGACGAAACGGTCTATATGATCATGAACGCTCCGGTCACCCGCGAAAGCGTTGTCGACTCCTGCCTGCTGATCCTGCACGATTGGTCGGGCTTCATCACGCTCGCAGATACGGCCATCGAAAAGGAACGGGGCGTAATCCGGGAGGAATGGCGTACGCGGCAGGATGCCCAGGCACGTATCTGGGAACAGCAGCTGCCGAAGATGTTCCCGGACAACAAATATGCACACCGGATGCCGATCGGCACGATCGACGTAATCAATAACTTCAAGCCGGACGAGCTCCGAGCTTATTACAAGAAATGGTATCGTCCCGACCTTCAAGGCATTATCATTGTAGGGGATATAGATGTAGACAAGGTCGAAGCGGCCGTAAAACGTATCTTTGCCGATATTCCGGCTCCGGCAAATCCGCCCAGACGGGAATATACGGAGGTGGCAGACAATGACAAGCCGCTTGTTTCCATCGCCACGGACAAGGAGGCATCCAATATAATCCTTTCCATATTCTATAAGCACGACAAGATGCCGAAAGAACTGTATGCCACTGCCACCGGGTTGATGAAGGACTACATGGAAAATGTCATCGAAACGATGATAAACGAACGCTTTGCCGAGATGGTGCAAAAAGCGGATCCTCCTTTTGTCGCCGCCCAGGCTTCGGACGGCGATTTCATGATCGCCAAGACAAAAGGAGCTTTCACGGTTGCCGCCCTGGTAAAGGAAGGCGAGATAAACAAGGCGCTCGATGCGCTTGTGACGGAGACGGAACGGGTGAAAAGGTATGGCTTCACGGCTTCCGAATATGACCGTGCCCGTATCAATGTCCTGAAACAGTACGAATCGCTGTTCAACGACCGCGACAAGCAAAAGAACCGCTCTTATACGAATGAATATGTCCGGCACTTTACGGACGGCGGTTACATTCCGGGCATCGAAACGGAATATCAACTGATCAGCCAGATCGCACCGCAAATCCCTGTCGAACAGGTGAATCAATACGCCCAGGAGTTGATCGGCGACAAGAATATCGTAATCGGCCTCACCGGTCCTGACAAGGCAGACATGAAATATCCGACCGAGGCCCGATTATTAGAAGACTTCATCAAGGCACGGCAATTGCCGGTCGAACCTTATAAAGAGACTGTTTCCAACGAACCGCTGGTTCCCGGGCTGCCCGCTCCGGGAAAGATCAGGGAGATGAAGACGGACCCGCTGTTCGGGGCGACGGTCCTGACACTCGACAACGGTATCAAGGTCGTACTGAAACATACGGACTTCAAGAAAGACGAGATACTGATGACGGCTACCAGCCCCGGTGGCAGTACCCTGTTCGGGGCGAAAGATATCGACAATCTGAAAGTTTTCAATGAAGCCATTACGCTTGGCGGAGTCGGCAACTTCTCAGCAACCGATCTGAACAAGATATTGGCAGGAAAGAAAGTCTCCTGCTCTCCTTCCATCGGGCTGAATACGGAAAATGTAAACGGTTATGCCGCTCCTACCGACTTGAAGACATTGTTTGAGTTGGTTTATCTCTATTTCACGGCTCCGCGTATGGATGAAGAAGCTTATACTTCCTTCGAGAACCGCATGATTGCACAGTTGAAAAACCTGGAACTGAACCCGATGGTGGCGTTCAGCGACACACTGACAAAGGCGATCTACGACAATAACCCGCGTGCCGCCCGCATCAAGGCCGACGACTTCAGGCAGATCAGCTACCCGCGCATCATGGAGATGTACAAAGAACGGTTTGCCGACGCTTCGGACTTTGTCTTTACGTTCGTCGGGAATATCGATACGGATAGCATCCGTCCTTTGGTAGAACAATATCTGGCGACGCTCCCGGCCAAAGGACGTGTCGAGAGAGCCAATCCTGCCGAAGTACCGGCTATCCGCACGGGCGAATACACGAATATCTTCAAACGTACCCTGGAAACACCGAAAGCGTCGGTTGTCAACTTCTGGTCCGGCAAGATGGAATATAACCTTGAAAACATCCTCACCGCCACGATGTTGAAGCAAATTCTCGATCTGGTCTACATGGAAAAGGTACGCGAGGACGAAGGCGGGACATATGGAGTGCAGACTTCCGCGCAGATTTCTTCCTTCCCCGAAGGACAGACATTCCTGCAAACCTATTTCGATACGGATCCGGCCAAACGGGAAAAGATGAATGCCATTATTCGCGCAGAGTTGGATAATATCGTCAAGTCCGGACCGCGCGCTGAAGATTTCAAGAAGAGCCAGGATAATATCCTGAAACGTCATGCGGAGAACCTGCAGGAGAATGTTTATTGGTTGACGACTTTAGATAATTATTACTTCCGCGGGTTCAACGGCGAGACGGCATACGAAGAAACGATAAAAGGTATCACCCCCGCCAAGCTCCAGGCCTTTGCCAAAAAGCTGTTAGGACAAGGTAATAGGATCGAGGTGGTAATGGAGCCGTGAACCGGGTGTATATATAAGAAAAGCCGGAAGTGACATTCACTTCCGGCTTTTCTATATAATATATTCTTTGTATTAAAAGCAGCTTTTTATCTTCCCTGACGCTTGCGTTCAAGTTCATCAAGAATAATTTTACGCATGCGCATGCTGTTCGGGGTGATTTCTACATATTCATCACCTTTGATGTATTCAAGGGCATCTTCCAAACTGAACACCGTAGGAGGAGCCAACGAAACCTTGTCATCCGAACCTGAAGCACGCATATTCGTCAGTTTCTTCGACTTCGTCACATTAACCACCAGGTCATTGTCTTTCGTATGCTCACCGACGACTTGGCCGGCATAGACCTCATCACCCGGAGCGATAAAGAAACGTCCGCGGGATTGCAGGTTGTTCAATGCATAAGCATAGGCTGTTCCTGTTTCCATCGCGATGATGGAACCGTTCGTACGGCGTTCGATCTCACCTTTCCATGGCTGATATTCGAGGAAACGATGCGCCATGATCGCTTCACCGGCGGATGCGGTCAGGACTGCGTTATTCAAACCGATGATACCACGAGAAGGAATCGTGAATTCCAGATGCATACGGTCGTTCTTGCTTTCCATCATAGTCATTTCACCCTTACGCTTGGTGACCATGTCGATGATGCGGCTGGAACATTCTTCCGGCAGGTTGACTGTTAACTGTTCAACCGGTTCGCATTTCTCGCCGTCGATTTCCTTGATAATAACCTGCGGCTGGCCTACCTGCAATTCGTAACCCTCACGACGCATGGTTTCGATCAGGACAGACAAGTGGAGCACGCCGCGTCCGTACACCAACCACGAATCGGCAGAATCTGTCGGAACCACGCGCAGAGCAAGGTTCTTGTCCAACTCTTTCATTAAACGGTCGTAGATATGCCGGGATGTCACAAACTTGCCATCCTTCCCGAAAAACGGAGAATTGTTGATCGTAAAGAGCATGGACATCGTCGGTTCGTCGATGGCAATCGTCGGCAGCGGTTCCGGATCGTTGGCATCAGCTATTGTTTCGCCGATCTCGAAACCTTCCACGCCGATAACTGCACAAATGTCACCGGACTGGACAACGTCTACTTTCGTACGTCCCAACCCTTCGAATACGTCGATTTCCTTGATCTTCGATTTTACCATCGAACCGTCACGTTTGCAGAGCATGATATCCTGGCCTTCGCGCAGCTCGCCACGGTGTACGCGGCCCACGGCGATACGGCCGACATATTTGGAGTAGTCCAATGAAGTGATCAACATCTGGGATGCGCCTTCCAGCACTTGAGGTTCCGGGATATATTGAATGATGGCATCCAACAAAGCGGTAATATCTTCTTTCGGATCTTTCCAGTCTTCCGACATCCAACCCTGTTTGGCTGAACCGTAGATCGTCGGGAAGTCGAGTTGCTCTTCCGTCGCATCAAGACTGAACATCAGATCGAATACCATTTCCTGCACCTCTTCCGGGCGGCAGTTCGGTTTGTCTACCTTGTTAATCACCACAATCGGTTTCAACCCCAACTGGATAGCCTTCTGAAGCACGAAACGAGTCTGTGGCATCGGCCCTTCAAAAGCATCGACCAGTAACAGGCAGCCGTCGGCCATGTTCAATACGCGTTCTACTTCACCTCCGAAGTCGGCGTGACCCGGAGTGTCGATAATGTTGATTTTATAACCTTTATAATTAATAGAGACATTTTTGGCAAGGATCGTAATCCCTCGTTCGCGTTCCAGGTCGTTATTGTCCAGGAACTGATCCGGCTCTGCCTGTCCTTCACGGAAAAGCTTACCGGCTAATAACATTTTATCCACGAGTGTTGTTTTACCGTGGTCTACGTGCGCGATAATCGCGATGTTTCTAATCTTTTGCATTGAAAACTAATTTATTGGCTGCAAAATTACAATAAATTTGCGATATGTATATGACATTGAGGCTTCAAAATCAAAAAAGATACATAAAAAGATTTGTCAATCAAAAATGAATGTCTACCTTTGTCCCCGCTTAGATAACATAGTATTAATTTATTAAAGTACACAAGAATCATGTTTTTAGATTCAGCAAAGAAAAAAGAGATTTTTGAAAAGTATGGCAAATCTGCTACAAACACAGGTTCGGCAGAAAGCCAAATCGCACTGTTCACAGTTCGTATCGCACATTTGACAGAACACTTGAAGGTTAATCACAAAGACCATAGCTCTGAGAGAGCTCTGAAAATGTTGGTAGGTAAACGTCGCCGTTTACTGGATTACCTGATCAAGATAGATATCGAAAGATATCGTACTATCATCAAAGAGCTCGGTATCAGAAAGTAAGAAACAATTTCTTCGCAAGAAGTTACAAAAAGGATGGTCTCTACGGGGATCATCCTTTTTTCTTTTACCAAATACCCCCTGTTTGATAAAAAATTAATGTATTTTTGCGTCGTTCTGCTACAAATTAAAAGATTCAACAAACGATAAACATATAATACTCATGGGAAACAACAAAATCATAGGAGCGAAAATCAAAAGTATCCGTGAATCCAAGCAACTTTCCACCCAGGAAGTCTCCGAACGTTCAGGTCTGAGCATCGGGCAAATAGAACGTATCGAGGGCAACATAGACTTTCCGTCTCTCGCTCCGCTAATCAAGATAGCCCGTGTATTAGGCGTACGTCTGGGTACATTCTTGGACGACCAGGTCGAACTGGGGCCTGTCATCTGCCGCAAGAAAGACAGCAACGATACGAACGGCATCGGTTTCAGCAACAACGACAGTAAGGCACGCAAGCATATGGAATACCATTCCTTGTCACAAGACAAATCCGGCCGCCATATGGAACCGTTCCTGATTGATGTCGCTCCGACTGAAGACGGGGTGGACTTCGTACTCTCCACACATGAAGGGGAAGAATTCATCTATGTGCTGGAAGGTGTCCTTGAAATCAACTACGGCAAGAATACCTATATCCTGGAAGAAGGCGACAGCATCTACTACGATTCCATCGTCGCCCATCACGTACATGCCGCAGCCGATAATACGGCAAAAATTCTCGGAGTCGTCTACACCCCATATTAATATACAGTCCTTATGGAAATACAATTACAAGACCGGACACTCGGTCAGTGGATGGAACATTGGGCCGAAATAACCCCCGACAAGGAATACTTGGTGTATTCCGACCGTGACCTCCGTTTCACCTGGAAAGAATTCAACCAACGTGTAGACCGGATGGCGAAAGGTATGCTTTCAATCGGGATCAAACATGGTACGCACGTCGGTATCTGGGCAACAAATGTGCCGGACTGGCTTACATTCTTGTATGCCGCCGCCAAGATCGGGGCAGTGGCCGTTACTGTCAATACGAACTATAAACAGAGCGAACTGGAATTTCTGGTTGAAAATGCAGATATCCATACGCTATGTATCACCGATGGCGTGTTCGACGGAAGCTATGTCGACATGGTGTATACCATGCTGCCCGAACTAAAGGAATCGCAACGCGGCTACCTGAAAAGCAAACGCTTCCCGGTACTGAAAAACGTAGTTTATATCGGGCAGGAGAAATACAGAGGAATGTATAACACTCCCGAACTGCTGCTTTTAGGTGAAAACGTAAGTGACGAAGCGTTGGTGGAAGCCAAAAAACTGGTGACTCCGCAGGATGTCGTGAATATGCAATATACTTCCGGCACGACCGGCTTTCCGAAAGGAGTCATGCTGACACACTATAACATTGCCAACAACGGGTTGCTGACAGGTGAACACATGAAGTTCACGGCAGATGACAAACTATGCTGCTGTGTGCCTCTGTTCCACTGCTTTGGTGTCGTACTCGCTTCTATGAACGTCCTGACGCATGGATGTACACAGGTTATGGTCGAAAAATTCGATCCGCTGGTTGTCCTTGCCTCCATCCACAAGGAACGATGTACGGCCCTTTACGGTGTGCCGACCATGTTCATCGCCGAACTCAATCACCCGATGTTCAGCATGTTCGACCTGACATCTCTCCGTACCGGTATCATGGCCGGTTCTCTTTGTCCTGTGGAACTGATGAAACAAGTAGAAGAAAAAATGTTTATGCGTGTGACCAGCGTCTACGGATTGACTGAAACATCGCCCGGTATGACGCATTCGCGCATAGATGATCCGGCAGAAGTCCGTTACAATACGGTAGGCCGCGACTACGAGTTTACAGAAGTCCGTGTGATCGATCCGGAAACGGGTGAAGAATGCCCGGTCGGTGTACAAGGTGAAATGTGCAACCGGGGTTACAACACCATGAAAGGTTATTACAATAACCCGGCAGCGACGGCCGAAGTTATCGATAAAAACGGTTTTCTGCACAGCGGTGATTTGGGAGTGAAAGACGAAAACGGCAACTACCGCATCACCGGACGTATCAAGGATATGATCATCCGCGGTGGAGAAAATATCTATCCTCGCGAGTTAGAGGAGTTCCTCTATCATCTGAAAGGCGTGAAAGATGTACAGGTTGCCGCCGTCCCATCCAAAAAATACGGAGAGGAAGTTGGTGCCTTTATCATCCTGCACGAAGGAGTTAGCATGACAGAAGAAATCGTTAAAGATTTCTGCCGCGGAAAAATTGCCCGGCATAAGATTCCTAAATATATATTCTTTGTCGACACCTTCCCCATGACCGGTAGCGGAAAGATCCAAAAGTTCAAACTGAAGGATTTGGGATTGAAGTTATTGGCCGACCAGGGAATCACTCCGGTTTAAAGTTTTTCCGTAACTTCGGTAAATTTTTATTACGATGTATTTCTGAAATTATTATAGCTTATAGAGAGTGTGCGGTCAACCTTTGTTTGTTTAAAAAGAACGTGTATCTTTATCTTCAAATAACTGGAATGTGATGGAATTACGAACAGCAAATGTGACGCGCTATATCATGCCTCTCCGGGAAGGCGGATCGTTGCCGGCATTGGCGGAAGCTGATGACGAGTTTAAATATGTCGTGAAGTTCCGTGGGGCAGGCCACGGGACGAAAGCGCTGATAGCCGAACTTGTTGGCGGTGAAATAGCCCGTGCACTCGGTTTCTGGGTTCCCGAACTGGTCTTTCTGAATTTGGACGAGGCTTTCGGGCGTACCGAGGGTGACGAGGAAATACAGGATCTATTGCAAGGCAGCCGGGGATTGAACCTCGGACTGCATTTTCTGTCGGGAGCTCTTACTTTCGACCCGGCAATGACGAAGGTCGGGGCTGAGTTGGCGTCCCGTATCGTGTGGCTGGATGCATTCCTGACCAATGTTGACCGTACATTCCGGAATACCAATATGCTGATGTGGCATAAGGAACTGTGGCTGATCGATCATGGCGCTTCGCTTTATTTCCATTATTCGTGGGTGAACTGGCAAAAACACGCCGTAAGCCCTTTCGTGCAGGTCAAAGACCACGTGCTGCTGCCCGAAGCATCCGGGTTGGAAGAGGCGGATGCCGAGATGAAACGCCTGCTGACGGAAGAGAAGATACGGGAGATCGTGGCTCTGATTCCCGACGATTGGTTGCATTGGAGCGAAAGAAGGCGGTCCTATTGCCGCCCTGGACATTCCGGAACGGTTCCGCTGGCTGACAGCCGTGCGGAGCGCATCCATCCAGACTTCGCGTCCGCATCCGGGCTTCTCCGACGACTTGGACCAAACGTTGGAGATATTGTTCAAAGAATTGGTTCTGTAACAATATTGTAATTGATAGTAAACAGCGATTTAATACTCCGGTTGTTCCTTTGCGGCAGTTTTAATAGATAAAAACGCAAAAAGAACAAACATGGAGATTAAGAGTAGAGTGACCCGGCTTGCGGGTTTACTATGTGTCGCAAGTGCATTACAGGGATTCCCTGTAATCTATTCCGCCAATCCTGATGGAATCATAAGCGTAGCCCAGCAGGGAACGTATCATCTGACAGGTACGATTGTGGATGGATACGGAGAACCCGTTATCGGAGCCAATGTCGTGGAAAAGGGAACGACAAACGGGACAGTGACCGATATCGACGGGAAGTTCTCGCTGGAAGTAGCCCCTGACGCTGTGTTAACCATCTCTTTTATCGGATATATCCCGAAAGAAATCACACTGAAAGGAGAGAAAGAGCTGAAAGTAGTCTTGATGGAAGATACGCAGACGCTGGACGAGGTGGTCGTGGTCGGTTACGGTACGCAGAAGAAAGTGAACCTGACCGGAGCCGTCGAACAGGTGACCAGCGAAGTGTTTGACAATCGTTCCGTCCCCAATGTGACACAGGCCCTGCAAGGTTCGATCCCCAACTTGAACATCCAGTTGACCGACGGCAAGCCGACTCGTTCGGCGAGTTACAATGTCCGTGGTACGACTTCGATCGGGCAGGGCGGTAGCGCACTGGTCCTGATCGACGGTGTGGAAGGCGATCCCTCGATGTTGAACCCGAACGATATCGCCAGCGTGTCTGTCCTGAAAGATGCCGCTTCGGCTGCCATCTATGGAGCACGCGGTACTTTCGGTGTTGTGCTGATCACCACGAAAGAGCCGACCAAAGACAAGACTTCCATCACCTATTCCGGAAACTTCGCCATGCAGAAGCCGGTGACGGTTCCCGACTTCGTGACCGACGGATATGAATATGCCAGCCACTTCTATGAAGCCTATCATGCGTGGAACAACTATTCTGCTGACCCTAAGAATATAAACAAGACGCAAGAATTCTCCCTCGGCTGGCTGGAAGACTTCAAAAACCGGAAGGAACAGGGCATAACTGACGAGGTGACAGTCGATGCTACCGGCAAATATGTCTACTACGGCAACGAAGACTATTACGACGCTTTGTATAAGAAAACGACTTTTGCGCAGGACCATAACTTGTCGGTGACCGGTAACAACGGGAAACTGAACTATTACGTTTCCGGGCGTTTCTATGGCTACGACGGTCTGTTCCGCTATAATACCGACAATTATAAGATGATGAACCTGCGTGCGAAAGGTTCCGTACAGGTGTTCGACTGGCTGAAGATCGAGAACAACATGGATTTCTCCAACATGGATTACCATAACCCGATCAATGTCGGCGAAGGCGGTTCCATCTGGCGTAACATTTCCGATGAAGGCCATCCGAGTTCGCCTATCTTCAATCCCGACGGTAGCCTGACTTTCTCGGCTGCTTATTCGGTCGGTGACTTTATCTATGGCAAGAACGGCATCGATACCAATAACAAGGTGTTGAAGAATACGACCGGCTTTACGGCTTCTTTCCTGGAGAACAAACTGCACGTACGGGGCGACTTCACGTTCCGCAACACAGACGAGGGGCAGACGCAACGCCGCGTGCCGGTTCCCTATAGCACTCATGAAGGGCAGACAGTCGAACTGAGCACCAAGTACAACGACTTGAAGGAAAGTAATATGCGGACCGAATATATCGCGACCAACCTGTATGCCGATTACGAGAATACATTCGGTGATGCGCATTATTTCAAAGGTATGGTCGGTTACAACTATGAACAGTCTACTTATAAAAGCACATATGTGCAACGTAACGGTTTGCTGCTCGACGATTCGGAAAACATTAACTTGGCGTTGGGAGATGCGATCACTACATCGGGCGGTTATAACCGATGGCGTGTGGCAGGCGGCTTTTTCCGTCTGAACTATACATTCAAGGATCGCTACCTGTTGGAGGTGAACGGACGCTATGACGGCTCTTCCAAATTCCCGACCGACCAGCAATGGGCGTTCTTCCCTTCTGTCTCCGGTGGATGGCGCGTGTCGGAAGAGGCGTTCTGGAAGGTGAATCCGGATCTGTTTTCCAATCTGAAAATACGTGCTTCATACGGTTCGTTAGGGAATGGTAATGTTTCTCCTTACAGCTTCCTTGAACTGTTGAACATCAACACTTCCGGACGTGTCTTGAACGGTTTGAAGAACAAGTACACGAGCGCTCCTGCCGTCATGCCCGACGGACTGACCTGGGAAACGGCTACGACAACCGATGTCGGGTTGGACTTCGGTATGCTGAACAACCGCCTGCAATTCAACGGTGACTATTACATCCGTAAGACAACGGATATGTATACGGTCGGTAAAACACTTCCCGACGTGTTCGGTGCCTCTTCTCCCAAAGGCAACTATGCCGACATGACGACCAAAGGATGGGAAATCACACTGACCTGGCGCGACCAGTTCACATTGGCGGAGAAACCGTTCAACTACGAGATCCGCGGTACGCTGTCCGACTATATTTCGACCATCGACCGCTATAACAACCAGACGGGCAATCTGGACGACTACTATGCCGGCAAGCGTGTAGGTGAAATCTGGGGATATGTGACCGAGGGGTTGTTCAAGGACCAGGCCGATATCGACAACCATGCCGACCAGACACTGATCCAGTCCTCTTCCAAGCGCATCACCTATCCGGGAGACGTGAAAATCAAGGACCTGAACGGCGACCATGTGATTGACTACGGTAATAACACAGTGGATGACCACGGCGACAAGACCGTGATTGGAAATGCATTGCCCCGCTATGCGTACAGCATCAACCTTTCCGGTGACTGGAACAACTTCTTCCTTTCCGCCTTCTTCCAGGGTGTGGGAAAACAGGATTGGTATCCCAGTTCGGAATGTATTTTCTGGGGGCAGTATAACCGCCCGTACAACAACATGCCTACCTGGCATCAGGGCAACTACTGGACAGAAGACAATACGGATGCTTATCTGCCCCGTTATGCCGGTTACAATGCATCCCTGAAGTCTACGCCGCAGACCCGCTACTTGCAGAATGTCGCTTATATCCGCCTGAAGAACCTGCAATTCGGCTACACCCTGCCACAGCCGATCGTTTCGAAGGCCAAGCTGCAGAACGTTCGGGTTTATATCTCTGCCGAGAACCTCTGGTGTTGGTCTCCGCTCTACAAGCATACGCATGACCTCGATGTGACGAATATATACGGATCCGATCCCGACCTGACGAGTGCCGATATGTCTTCCGGGCTGAACGGGAATCGTGGTAGCGGTGACGGAAACAGCTATCCGCAGATGAAGAGTGTGAGTTTAGGTTTATCAGTAACATTTTAATTAAAGAACTATCAACGACATGAAACGGATTATATATTCTTTTGTATCTGCCTGTTTACTTCTTTCGTCCTGTTCGATGGATGAGATACCGCAGGCTTCGGTGGACAAAGACACGGTCTTCAGGACGGAGAAAGGGTTGGAAACATATTCCTATTCATTCTATAATATGCTTCCTTCCGTCAGCGACGGTTTCAAGCAGGATGCCATGTGCGACTACGGTGCGGTGACCAGCTTCGACAATTTTATCCGCGAAGGAGCTTATTCGGCCGAGTTGAGCAGCGGGTGGTCGTGGAGCGATCTGCGCAACATCAACTACTTTATCGAAAACTGTACGAATGAGGCGGTCGATGAGTCTGTCCGTAACAACTATATCGGCCTGGCTCGTTTCTTCCGTGCCTACTTCTATTACGGGATGGTGGTACGTTTTGGCGATGTACCCTGGATAGACCGCACGTTAGGCGTGGACGACGAGTTGCTGTATGCCGGCCGCGATTCCCGTACGACGGTGATGGACCATGTGCTGGAAGACTTGGATTTCGCTTGTGAGAATATCTCGCGGACGAAAGACGAAACCGGTTCTCTGGTAACGAAATGGGTGGCTTATGCGTTGAAATCCCGTATCTGCCTTTTTGAAGCTTCTTTCCGCAAGTATCATACGGAGTTGGGGTTGACCGACTCGGCCGACGAATGGTATCGGGAGGCTGCCCGTGCAGCCGAAACGGTTATGAAGGAAAGCGGGCACTCCATTTATACGGGTGAAGGTACGGATGCTTCTTTCCGTTCACTGTTCATCAGTGACAAACCGGTAACCAGTGAAGTGATGCTGGCAAGTTGTGCCGATGCCGGGCTGGCCGTGTTGGGAGAAGCTAACTGGTGGTGGACTTCGGGCACGTACGGGGCGCGTTTCAGTATGATCCGTACGTTCGTCAATACTTTCTTGAATACGGACGGAACACCGTTCACGGACCGTGCCGGTTATGAGACGATGGAGTTCTACGACGAATGCCGGGACCGCGATGCACGTCTTGCCCAGACGATCCGCACACCGGGGTATAAACGTGACGGAGCGCCTGCCGCCCCTAACTTCAACGGCTATTCCTATACGGGATACCAACCGATCAAATATACGTTGGATGATACCAAATACGATGCCGGTGCTTTGAACACGAATGCGATCCCGTTGTTCCGCTATGCCGAAGTCCTGCTGAACTATGCCGAGGCAAAAGCCGAGTTGGGGACGTTGACGGATGCAGATTGGGCGAATACGGTCGGTGTGCTGCGTGCACGTGCCGGTATCACCGGTGGTCTTTCTGCCAAGCCGACCAAGGTTGACGTTTATTTCCAGCAGAACTATTTCCCGAATATCTCCGATCCGGTCATCCTCGAAGTGCGCCGTGAACGTTCCATCGAACTGGCTCTGGAGGGTTTCCGCTTCACCGATCTGAAACGTTGGAAACGTGGTGAGCTGATGACGATGCGTTGGACCGGCATCTATGTTCCCGCTTTGAATGTCCAAATGGACCTCGACAAGGACGGTACGCCGGACGTGATCTTCTATAAAGGAGAGAAACCGACCGGACTGCCCGCTTCCTGTACGCCTGTTTCGGTAGGAGAAGGCACGCAGCAGGGATTGACCGGATCGGATTCGGGCAACCTGACCTGGTCGGACGATGATCCGCGTATCTGGTATGACGATGGTCGCCAGTATTACTATCCGATCCCTCAGTCGGCAATCATCAAGAATGGAAACCTGAAACAGAATCCGGGTTGGTAAATGTGTAATCGATAAATGATAAGGATATGAAAAAGACAATAAGTGTATTTGCTTCGGTCCTTCTGCTGGCAGCTTTGCTCCAGTCATGGGCCATGAAAGAATCCCGCCCGGCCACTGGCGGAAAGAGCGAACTGAACGTGGCGACTTTCAACCTCCGTATGGACACGGAGAAGGATGGCGTGAATGCCTGGCCGAACCGTAAGGAGATGGTGAAAGGACTGATCCGCTTCCACGATTTCGATATCTTCGGGACACAGGAAGGGTTCAAGCATATGTTGGACGGGATTGCCGAGCTGGATGGGTATGCCTATATCGGTGCCGGGCGCGATGACGGCGAGGATGCGGGCGAACACTCCGCCATCTTCTATAAGACAGGTCGTTTCGACTTACTGGACAAGGGTAATTTCTGGTTTTCCGAAACACCGGATGTCCCGGGCAAGGGTTGGGATGTTACTTGCTGTAACCGTATCTGCTCCTGGGGTAAGTTTCGCGATAAGGAGAGTGGCAAAGTGTTCTATTTCTTCAATTCCCATTACGACCATCAGGGAAAAGTGGCACGTCGGGAATCCTCCAAGTTGCTGATTGCCCGTATCAAGCAGATTGCCGGGACGGATGCGACGGTCTTTGCGACGGGAGACTTCAATGCCGTCCCGACTGACGAACCGATGGTGACGCTGGCATCCGACGGCCTGCTGTTGGACTCGTATGACCTGAGCGAGCAGCCTCGCTATGGTACGGAAGGAACTTATAACAGTTTCAAGACGGATTCCGAGATGAAGAACCGTATCGATTATATCTGGGTGACGAAGGGCACGGAAGTGAAGAAGTATGCTGTTCTCAACGATATGCAGTACGGTCGTTTCCCGTCGGATCATTTTCCTGTGATGATACAAGCCGCGTTTTAAAGTTTACTTGAATGACAGGTACGGTGTGAGCCGTTTCTTGTCCGTATCTGTAAACTCTTCTATCAGTTGCAGGTTCTCCCACCCGGAGAGCCTGCTTTTTTGTTTCCGGAGCTGTTCGATTGCTTTCGCCTGCCGGTAGTCAAGATAAGGATGCTTGCGGAGGGCAGTGGCGGGCAAGATGTTGACCTCTAACCGGCGTATCCGGAGCGTGTCGGCAATAAACCAGGGGGCGAGGGCTTCGTAGCGCTCTTCGTCGATCCCATACACTTCCGCCAACTGGCTGACATCGTAAAAACCGCCTAATAACTCCCTGTATTTCACGATCCGTAGGGCGAAAGCGCTGCCGATGCCGGGCACTTTTTTCAGGATCGTGGTGTCGGCGGTGTTGAGTTCGACGAGGGTCCCCGGCGTGTATTTTTCCGTCCGGGTGTAAGGAGTATATCTTTTCCGTTTTTTGCTTGTAGGGTAGGAGTTGTTACCTGCAGGAGTAGAGCTTTTCTTTTTAAGGGTATTCTTCGTTTTATTCGGATGTGGTTCGGATTCTTTCCCGACGGACTCTGTTTGCTGTCCGGACGTATCTTTCCCGATGATGATCTGCCTTTCGCCCGATGCTTGCCGGTTTTCCGTCTGCGCTTCGATGAGCATCCGTTTCTTGTCCGTCTGAAGCAATAAGATCCAAGAAACAGTGATGAGGCAAAGGAGTAAAGTCAGTGCCCTCCGTTCGCCTTTGGAGAAGTAGAGAAGGTCGCGCCAGTCCATTTTAAAATAGTTTTTTCAGTAGGTCAAGTAGTCCGAGTTCATCCAGAAATACGATGCCGATAGCGATCGGGGAGACGTATTTCATGAAGAAGACATAAATGGAGAAGAGGCGGAACTTGATCGTTCCTTCGTTGGTCAATTCGGCTTTCAGAATCTTCTTGTCGACACGTGTCCCGACGAAAATACAGGTCATCATCCCCCCTAACGGCAGCATGATCTTGGCCGTCAAGTAATCCAATGCATCGAAAAAGACCAATCCGTCTATCGTGAATTCTTTCAATACCCCGAACGAGAGTGAACTGAGAATGCCTAAGAATAGAACACCGGCAGAGACAAACCAAGCTGCTTTCTTGCGTGTCATATGGAATTCTTCATGGATATAAGCGGTCACCACCTCATGCAAGGAAATGGTGGAGGTCAGTGCCGCCATCGCCAGCAGGATATAGAAGATAAGCGACCACAAGCTGCTGAACGGTAATTGTTCGAATACGTTCGGCAAGGTGATGAATACCAGTTGGGCGCCAGCCGACGGTGCGATTCCGAAACTGAAGACAGCCGGGAAGATCATGATCCCTGCCAGGATCGCCACAAAAGTATTGATGATCGTCACCTGCCAGGCCGTTGCCAACATATTGGTGTCTTTCCCGAAATAAGAAGAGTAGGTGATAAGGCATCCCATGCCGAGGCTCAGCGAAAAGAACGCTTGTCCGACGGCACTCAGCACGACAGATGAAGTCAGCTTGCTGAAATCCGGTTTGAACAGATACACCAGTCCCGCATCCGCATTCGGTAGCGTGACGGAGCGTATGCACATCACGACCAGGATCAAGAACAGGAGCGGCATCATGATCTTGGAAGCCCGTTCGATTCCTTTCTCCACACCCGAAGCAATCACGAAATGCGTCAGCCCGATAAACACCGCCGTCCAGAAGATCGGTCGGAGCGCATGGGAAGAGAAGTCGGCGAAGTCGGCGGTAAAATCCACTCCCGGTGTATTGTAGAGGCTGCCGTTCACCGTCTGCCAGACATATTCGAGTGTCCAGCCCGAAACGACCGCGTAAAAGCCCAAGATCAGGAAAGCGGCCAGGATGCCGTTGTATCCGATCCAGCACCATTTCGTTCCGGGGGCCATCTTCTTGAACGAACCGACCGTGTTGCTGCGGGAATGCCGGCCGATGAAGAATTCGGTCACCATCACCGGAACACCTAAGAATATCATGAAAAGAATATAAATAAGCAGGAATGCGGCGCCGCCGTTTGTCCCTAACATATAGGGGAAACGCCAGATACTTCCCAGTCCGACGGCGCACCCGACGGTAGCCAAGATAACTCCGATTTTGCTCCCGAATGTGACTCTGTTGTCTGCCATGTTTGAATTAAAAATTAAGAATTAGAAATAATTGCCTCAATTGTCGATTGAACCGTCCCGTCCTTGATATGGATCACGCGGTCCGTATCGGTCGCCAATTGCTCGTCGTGCGTGACGATCACGAATGTCTGGTGCATCTGGTCGCGCAGGTCGAAGAAAAGCTTGTGCAGTTCTTCCTTGTTCTTGGTGTCCAGGCTTCCCGACGGCTCGTCTGCGAGGATTACGGACGGGTTGTTGATGAGGGCACGGGCAACGGCTACGCGCTGTTTTTCTCCGCCCGACAGTTCGTTTGGTTTGTGGGACATCCGGTCGGCCAGATTCATGAAATCGAGAATCTCTTTCGCTCTTTTCTCTGCCGCAGCCGGCTTTTCACGGGCGATCAGGGCCGGGATCATCACGTTCTCCAAGGCCGTGAACTCCGGAAGAAGCTGATGGAACTGAAAAACGAAGCCGATGTTCCGGTTGCGGAAAGCGGCCAGTTTTTCTTCCGAAAGGCGGACGGTTTCGGTTCCGTTTATATACAGTTTGCCACTGTCCGGCGCATCGAGTGTCCCGATGATCTGGAGCAAGGTCGTTTTTCCTGCCCCGCTCGGACCGACAATCGCTACGATCTCGCCCTCGCCTATCGTCAGGTCGATCCCTTTCAATACTTGCAAGGAGCCGAAGCTTTTGGTTATTCCTTCTGTTTGTATCATATCAGTTGAAAGTTGAAAAAAGTTGAAAGTTGAAAGTTGTATAAGGAAAAGAATAACTTCTCATTTTCAACTTTCAACTTTCAACTGGTTAATAACATATGAGGCCAAGTAGCATCCGAATATGGCAGGCATATAAGATACCGTGCCGGTTGTGGTACGTTTGCATTGCTCGCCCTCTACCTCTACGATGGCATTCGGATTGGCGATCTCCGTGGAGAAGACAACCGGAATACCTCTGTTTACCCCCAACCCGTGCAATCGCTTGCGTACGGCTCTTGCCAGACCACAGTTGCAGGTCTTCGAGATATCTGCTATTCTGACCAGTGACGGGTCCATCTTGGCACCGGCGCCCATTGAGGAAACAACGGGGATATTTTTCTTATAAGCGTGATACAAAAGAAATACTTTCGGGCTGAGGGAATCGATCGCATCGACAACAAAATCGTATCGGGTCGCCGAAAGTACCTCTTCCGTCCGTCCGTCGCGCAAGAATTCGTTCAGGACGTTTAGTTTCAGACGGGGGTTGATATCAGCCAAGCGACGGGCTACAACTTCGGCTTTCGGCATTCCCAACGTCGAATGTAATGCCGGCAGCTGGCGGTTGATATTGCTTTCATTCACCGTATCGGCGTCGACGATCGTCATCTGGCCGATTCCGGCCCGGCATATCTGTTCGGCAGCATAAGCACCCACACCTCCTAATCCTACAACCAACACATGGCTATGTGCCAGCCGCTCTATCCGGTCGGCGCCTAACAAAAGTTCCGTCCGTGTGTTCCAATTATAACTCATTATAATGATTTTAGGTGCAAAAGTAATAAATCAATCAGAAACGCTCGTTTTTTTATATATCTTTGTCACATTTTAATTCAAATACCTATGAAGATACAACTTTATTGGCTGCTTTCGGCCGCTTTATTGTTATTGCCTGGAAAGGCAGACGCCGCAAACAACAAGAAACCGTTTGTCATCCCTGAATTGCAGGAATGGAAAGGAAATCAGGGAATGTTCACTCCTACGGCAACATCCCGGATCGTGTATACCGGAAAAGACTCGTCCGTAGCCCGTGTCGCCAATCAGTTTGCCGATGACTATGCATTGATGTTCGGCCGTCGGATGATGGTCGTACAAGGCCGTGCGGCCGCCGGCGATTTCGTTTTGTCACTCTCGTCCGACAGCCGGTTGGGAGAGGAGGGCTACACGCTGAAGATCTCCGACCGTGTCACCGTCACCGCTCCTAAATGCAAAGGGTTGTATTGGGCCACCCGCACGTTGTTGCAGTTGACCGAACAACAGAGTGACCAAGCTTTGCCGAAAGGGACGGCCCGCGATTATCCCGACTATGCGATCCGTGGCTTTATGATGGACTGCGGGCGTAAGTTTATCCCGATGAGCATGTTGCGTGATTATGTGAAGATGATGGCTTACTACAAGATGAATACATTCCAGATCCACCTGAACGATAATGCCTTTAAGCAGTATTACAATCACGACTGGAACAAGACCTATTCGGCTTTCCGCCTCGAATGCGAAACTTTCCCCGGACTGACTGCCCGTGACGGCTATTATACGAAAAAGGAGTTTATCGCCCTTCAGCAACTTGCCGACAGCCTGGGTGTCGAGATCATCCCCGAAATAGATGTCCCGGCCCATTCGCTTGCGCTTACACAATACAAGCCGGAGATCGGCAGCGAAGAGTACGGCATGGACCATCTCGACCTGTTCAAGCCTGAAACCTATGAATTCGTGGACGCTCTTTTCCGTGAATACCTGGAAGGGCGCAATCCTGTCTTTGCCGGCAAACGTGTCCATATCGGTACGGACGAATATTCCAATAAGAAACAAGATGTGGTGGAAAAATTCCGTGCTTTCACCGATCATTATATCCGTTTTGTGGAAGGCTTCGGCAAGCAGGCCTGTGTTTGGGGAGCATTGACGCATGCGAAGGGCGAAACTCCTGTCAAGTCAAAAAACGTGCTGATGAGTGCCTGGTATAACGGCTATGCCGATCCTAAAGAGATGATCAAGCAAGGTTATGACCTGATCAGTATCCCCGACGGTTACCTGTATATTGTTCCTGCAGCAGGCTATTATTATGATTACCTGAATACGGAAATGCTTTATAAGGAGTGGACACCCGCCCACATCGGAAAAGAGGTGTTTCCCGAAAAGCATAAGCAGATCAAAGGCGGTATGTTTGCTGTTTGGAACGACCATGCGGGCAACGGCATCAGTACGAAAGATATTCACTATCGTGTGTTCCCTGCCATGCAGACGTTAGCCGTCAAAATGTGGACAGGGAAGGATTGCGCCGTTCCGTATGAAGAATTCAACAGTGCGCGGATGGCGATCAGTGAAGCGCCGGGCGTAAACGTGGCCGGACGTATCGGTACGAAGCCGCGTGCCGTCTATAACCTCGAAACCTTAAAGCCGGGAATGGAAACGGGTTTGAAAGAGATCGGCTATCATTATACCGTTTCTTTCGATATCAAGGCGGAAGCGGAGGAAAAAGGAACCGAATTATTCCGTTCGCCTGACGCTGTCTTTTATTTGTCTGATCCTGCTTCCGGTAAACTGGGTTTTGTCCGGGACGGTTATCTGAATACCTTCAACTACCAGTTTTATCCCGAAGAGACTGCGTCGGTAACCATCACCGGAGATGAAAAATCCACGCGACTTTACATCGATGGTAAACTGAAAGAAGATTTGGATATCCAGAAACGCTATTTCAATAGCGGGAAAGACTCAATGCGATATGTCCGCACATTGGTCTTCCCATTGGAAAAAGCAGGGGATTTCAAGAGCTCGATCCGTAATGTGGAAGTACTGAACTATTGTAAGCCTGAAATGTAAACTTTACTTATTGTATAATATTGTTTCTTTAACAAAGAAGCGCATCTTTTGTCAATTGTATTAAATCCAGGCTTTTCGCCTTAAAAAAAGGTCTTCTTGCCGTGAGGTGCCCTGTTTTTTCCCACGAAGACGGTCTTCATTGCCTTGACGACCGTCTTCATACATGATGATCTCGGCATCTCACGGCAACGACGACCGTCTTCATCTCAACGACGACCGTCTTCATGGCCATAAAGGCCTGAATCCCTTTTCAAATATCCAAAGCCGCCACCAATCTTTTTTGTTACAGACAAATCTCAGGAGGTTAAGCTTTTTCAAAATGCAAGCGTTTATCCCTTTTCTATCTCTCTCAAAACAATATATTTTCATTTCCTGCCGGTCTCATATATCCGTTTATCGGCAAAACAGAAAAAACAACATCAAAATATCAAACTGAAATACTCTAATATTTTGATCAAAAGAGAAAAAACAGGAAATAGGGGTTATTGTTCAGAATTTATTACATCAAACCACTATTTGATTTATTATATTCCTAATTCCTTTTTTAGCCACACTTTCATTACCGGATCGGGAATGACAACTTGTCGTTTCTCGATCTCTATAAGTTCCTTTTTGACTAATGCTCTTTTCACATATGGAATATTATTATTACTAATAAAGTTATTATAGCCACATACTTTCTTTAACCTGTATGATTATTATAACCTGAAAAGAGGAACAGATGCGAGGGAACGAAACTACAGTTTGACAATATCCCCTCCCGAAATGGAGATATTGAGCAAACGTGTGATTATTAGTGATATATCAAAAACGAAGTTTCTTAAAAAATATTACCCTTGCGTGTAATTTGAATAATATGGGGTATAAAACTGAATTAGATGCGGTAGTAGTTTCGATTTGAACCAATCGATTTTTCATTGATTTTTACAATAAGGGGAATATATCCTGTGTATGTTTAAGTGAAAAATGCTTTTTGGGAATTATGTTGATTTTAGGAATGAATTTTTTTTATAGATTTGCATCTGTTGTTATGCTGGTATTATGTTGTTGCGGTATGTGGGTGTATAGGTGGCGTTTGTTACAAAAATTTGAAGGATGGACACGATTTGTGTAAAAACGTTGTTTATTCAAGTGGGGTTGTCGGATAATAGTTGGTAAGTCGTTTTTGTTTATCCATCTATAGCTGGGAGTATTGAAATTTTTTTGTTATTCTTAATAATTTATCTTATGAAAAAAGTCATTAGTGTCCCATTAAAATTCTAATAAAGCCTTGTATGATGCAGAAATACAAGAAATTACAGTGGAATTTCGGGAAAACGGATTTGAAATTGCAAACTCATTATGAGTATTCTGTAAGAATCATAACTTTCTCATTTTCAATGGTATTTTTTCTCGTAAAGCAGAGTTTTAACCTCACCCGATTTTAACGGGACACTAATGATATCGATCATAAAAAGCGGAAGCAATTGTTTTACCTTTTTTAGACAGGGAAGAGCCTTTTTATAGTGAATTCGGAGGTGTTGTTAGTCAATTTCCGAGAAATGTATTGATTAATGCAGAAGATGCAACAATACCTCCCTGCTTATACCATCCTGAAGATTTTTATTTTCAAGAGATTGATTTAGAACAACAACGTTCGATCGTTTCACCTCGTACTGCTGTTTTTATGCCAAATAATAATTGTACAACAGATTGTGTGTATTGTTATGCAGACCGATCATCAGGATATAAACAGATGGCGTTTGAGCAAGTTAGTGCAATTATCCGGCAATGCAAAGACTTGAATATGGTAAGTTTCAGTTTGACGGGTGGTGATATTTTCCGATACCCGTATTGGAAGGATTATTGACTGCTATTGTGGAAAATGGCTTTAGCATTGGTCTGATTTCAACCAAAACACCGCTAAGTTTGGATGATGTGTTTCGGTTGAAGAAGCTGTTGGCGCATTATGCGGGGGAACCGTAGCGGTTAATGCTTTTTAATGATTTGTGGAATCATATTGATCAAAAATAAATTTTGGAATTTTCCGTATATCGGTTCAATCGAAAGGGGGTGGCAATGGAAGATTGGAACCCTCTTTTCTTTTATGCAAAAAAGATGCGGTAGATATATTCTGCGAGAGTAGTTTGAAAAAATAAAAACTTGTATGTTTGTAGGGACTAAAAAAGCAGAAATACGAAATGAAGACATTAGTGCATACCGACAAAGAATTGATTGAAGCTACCATTCGGAAGTGTGATATTTGTTATGTGGGGCTGGCCGATACGGATGGGACTCCTTATGTGTTGCCGATGAACTTTGGCTATCGCGATGGTGTTATATACCTGCATTCGGCACAGGAAGGACGGAGTATCTCCATTTTGGAACGGAATCCGCGCGTCTGCATCACATTCAGTACGGATCATGTTCTTGTGTTCCAGCATCCGGAGGTCGCTTGTAGTTACCGGATGCGTGCCAAGAGCGTGATATGCTGGGGTAAAGTCCGCTTTGAAGAAGATTTTGACAAAAAGAAGGAAGCTCTGGATATCATTATGGAACAGTATTCGGATAAGAATTTCCGCTATTCCGATCCGGCTGTGAAGAATGTCAAAATATGGGTAGTGGGAATGGAAGAAGTGGCCTGCAAGGAATTCGGGGCACCGCATAAGAAATTGACAATTAACAATTGACAATTGACAATTTCTTTTTACTTTTGTTGCCAAATATGATATTGCTGAATAATGGGATTGCAAAAGCATAGCAAGATCTTAAATGATACGGTTGAGATGCTCTCGGACGAGGAATCTTACCAGCAACTGTTTCATGCTTACCGCGATGAGGAGGCACTACCCTCGGGTGAAGTGCTGAAAGAGATCATAGACTTGTGCCGGGCAATCCTTTTCCCCGGTTATTACGGGAATGCGCGGATCAGCAAACAGACAATCCGTTTCCATACCGGCGTAAATGTCGGAACATTGCATACGCTACTTTCCAAGCAGATTTATGCAGGGCTTTGTTTTGCTGATACTACCTGTGTCTCCTGTCCCGAAGAAAAAATCCTTGCCGAGGCAGAGAAACTGTCGGAAGCTTTTATCCGGACGCTCCCTGAAATGCGCAGTTTGTTGGCGACGGATGCCGAAGCTGCTTTCAACGGTGATCCCGCTGCGCAGAACATCAACGAAGTTATTTTTTGCTATCCCGGTTTCCGGGCTGTCTGCAACTATCGCATTGCGCACCAGCTATATCGGTTGGGTGTCCCCTTTATTCCTCGCATGATTACAGAAATGGCCCATTCGGAGACTGGTATCGATATTCATCCGGGTGCGGAGATCGGCCATTATTTCTCGATCGACCACGGGACGGGAACCGTTATCGGTGAGACCAGTGTGATCGGGAACCATGTCCGTATCTTCCAGGGTGTCAGTCTGGCAGGAGAGAAACTGCCGCCCGATGAAAACGGAAATGCGATACGCGGTGTGCCGCGCCATCCTGTGTTGGGCAACCATGTGACGGTCTATTCCAATGCCACGTTGCTGGGAAGGATCCATATCGGTGAAGGGGCCACGATCTGCGGCAACGTCTGGATCACGGAGGATGTTCCGGCAGGAGCGACCGTCAGCCAATTGACAATTGATAATTGACAATTGGCAGTTAAAAAGAGAGAGAATAATAATAAAACATTATAGTATTAATAAGCAGTGAGACAAACAAGAACAATATTTAATTGTCAATTATCAATTATCGATTGTCAATTGTTTTGTCCATTGTTAATTGTCAATTGAAATGAGCGAGACATTTGAAATGGTGGCCAAGACCCTTTACGGGTTGGAAGAAATACTGGCCGGCGAGTTATTATCTTTAGGCGCCAACGATATACAGATTGGCCGCCGGATGGTTTCCTTTACCGGAGATAAGGAAGTGCTTTACAAAGCCAACTTCTGTTGCCGTACGGCATTGCGTATCTTGAAGCCTATCTATCACTTTAAAGCCAAAGATGCTGATACTGTCTACAAAGAGGTTAAGAAGGTGAAATGGGAAAACTATATGTCCTTGGACAAGACATTTGCCATCGACTCTGTAATCTACTCTGAAGATTTCAATCACTCCAAGTTTGTTGCTTATCGTACGAAAGATGCGATCGTGGATTATTTCATGGAGAAGGAACAAAAACGCCCTTCTGTCCGTGTAAACAATCCGGATCTGTATATCAATATTCATATTTCACACAACGACTGTACGCTCTCTATCGACAGTTCAGGCGAGAGCCTGCATAAACGCGGTTACCGCGTGGACCAGACGGAGGCTCCGTTGAATGAAGTGCTGGCTGCCGGTATGATCTTGAAAACAGGCTGGAAAGGCGAATCGAATTTCGTCGATCCGATGTGTGGTTCCGGTACGCTGCTGATCGAAGCGGCAATGATTGCTTTGAATATTGCGCCGGGCGTACATCGGAAGGAGTTTGCTTTCGAGAAATGGATCGACTTCGACCAGGAACTGTTCGATCGCATCTATAACGATGAGAGCCAGGAACGTGAGTTTACTTTCAAATGTTATGGTGCGGATATCAATCCGACGGCGATCGAGATTGCCGAGAAGAATATCCGCAGTGCCGGCCTGATGAAATATATCGAACTCAAGACTCAGCCGTTCCAGCAATGCACGGAGGCTCCGCAGCCGGGTATCATGGTAACCAATCCTCCTTATGGAGAACGCATTTCCAGCCGCGACCTGTTAGGACTGTACAACATGATCGGCGAACGTATTAAACATGTGTTTACCGGCTATAAGGTTTGGATTCTGAGTTATAAAGATGAATGTTTTGACAAGATCGGCCTGAAACCGAGTGAAAAGATGAAACTTATGAACGGATCGCTGGAATGCGAATACCGTTGCTATGACATATTCGAAGGAAAGAACAAAGACTACAAGAAAGCGTTGAACGAAGAAGGCGAAGCACATCCTTCCCGTCCGGAAAGACCTTCGTTCGAACGCAGGCCGGACCGCCCGTCGCGTCTGAATTTCCGTACCGACCGCTTGGATCGTCCCGACCGTCGTTTTGCCGCCGCACATGCTGAAGACGACAGTGAACGGGCTCCCTTTATCCCCGGCAAACGCTATTTCGGCGATGACCGCGCGGATGGACGTCCGGTTCGTAAGGATTTTGCCGGCAAACGTCCAGTCAAGAGGCACTTTAAGGATGATGAGGAGTTTGGCGGTAAGAAAAAGTTCGGAGAAAAGAAGTTCGGTGATCGTTCGTTTAAGAAACCATTTAAAAGGAGAGGGAAGGATGACTTTGAGGCTTAATGTTTTAGGTATATTCTGTGCTTTGGCATTTATAAATCCGTTGTCGATGATGGGACAAGACAGACAGTTCACTTTGCATGACCTGATCCCCGGGGGAAAGACGCAAAGTCATTTTGTGCCCCGCAATTTGAAGCAGTTGCAATGGTGTGGGGATACATATCTGTATGTCAAAGGGGACAGTATGATGAGTGGAGAATCGACAAAGACAGTGAAACTCGCCTTTACCCGCCGGCAGTTGAATGAAGCGCTTACGGCGGCCGGTGCGCAAACGGTTGGCAGCATGCCCTTCTTCTCCGTCCCTTACAAAGATCAGCCGGTACTGGCTTTTAATGCCAAGCAGCATCGGTTCCATTACAATTTTGCGGAAAACAGGATTGTAAACACGTATGACCTGAACGGCTCGTGGGAGAACTTCGACTTTTGTCCGGCCAACGGTTATTTGGCTTTTACGGAGGGTGACAACCTGAAAATCCTTTCGCCGGATAACGCTGTCAGCCTCGTGACGGACGAAACGGCCAAAGGAATTGTCTGCGGAAAGTCTGTTCATCAGAACGAGTTCGGTATCCATAAAGGGACTTTCTGGTCTCCGAACGGTTCGGCACTGGCTTTCTACCGGATGGATGAAAGCATGGTGACGGATTATCCGTTTGTCGATATTACCGCCCGCTGCGCGAAAGCCGAACCGCACAAATACCCGATGGCCGGGATGAAAAGCCATGAGGTGACAGTCGGAGTCTACAACTTGGCGACCGGAAAAACAGTCTGGTTGAAAACCGGATTGCCGAAGGAAAAGTATCTGACGAATATTGCTTGGAGTCCGGATGAGAAAAGCCTTTATATTGCAGAGTTGAACCGGGATCAGAACGAGATGCATCTGGTACGCTATTCTGCCTTGACGGGTGAGAAAGAGACGGATCTGTTTACCGAAAAGGACGAACATTATGTAGAGCCGCAACATCCGGTGCTTTTCCTGCCGAACAATCCGGACCAGTTTATCTGGCAGAGCCGGCGCGATGGTTATAATCATTTGTATTTGTATAATACGAAAGGAGAGTTGCTGAAGCAGTTGACGAAAGGTGAGTGGGAAGTCTTGAATGTCCTCGGTTTCGATGCCAAAGGAAAGGCGTTGTTCTTCTCTTCCACAAAACCGTCGGTGCTTAGCTCGTTCAGCTATGGTGATGCGCTGTATGTCGGAACGTCTCGTTTGGACCTGAAAAAGGGAACCTCTTACGAATTGGCTTTGGGAGGTTTGCAGGGAGTGCATGCTATGCAACTGAGCGCTTCCGGCAAATATCTGATCGATAGCTATTCCGCTCCTGATGTTCCACGTAAGATTTCGATTATCGACGGACAGAAAGGGGAAACCTTGCAGACGTTGCTGACGGCGAAAGATCCGTACGAAGGATATGCGATGCCGGAAATCGTTACCGGAAAGATCAAGGCGGCAGACGGTGTCACTAATTTGAATTTCCGTCTGGTAAAGCCGGTCAGTCTGGATGAAACGAAGAAATATCCGACGATCGTCTACGTGTATGGCGGCCCACACGCCCAATTGGTGACAGGCGGATGGAAAAACGGTGTCGGCGGTTGGGATATCTATATGGCTCAACGCGGATATGTGGTCTTTACGCTCGACAGCCGGGGATCGGCCAACCGGGGACAGGCTTTTGAAAATGTCATACATCGTAATTTGGGCGTGAACGAGATGGCGGATCAGGTAAAAGGTGTCGAATATTTGAAATCGCTTCCGTATGTCGATGTCGACCGTATCGGTGTGCACGGATGGAGCTACGGCGGTTTTATGACGACGAACCTGATGTGTTCTTATCCGGAACTGTTCAAAGTGGGGGTTGCCGGTGGTCCGGTGATCGACTGGAGCAACTACGAGATTATGTATGGCGAACGCTATATGGACCGTCCGCAGGACAACCCGGAAGGTTATAAGAATGCCAACCTGAAACTGAAAGCAGGTAACTTGAAAGGGCACTTGTTGTTGATCCACGGAGATATCGATCCTGTTGTTGTCTGGCAGCACAGTTTGGGATTCCTGAAAGCTTGCGTGGATGCGGATACGTATCCCGATTATTTCGTCTATCCCCGTCATCTGCATAACGTGATCGGCAAAGACCGTCCGCATCTGTATGAGAAGATAACGCGCTACTTTGACGACTACCTTAAGAATTGACAATTGAGAGAAAGTACAAAGAAGATAGAACAAAGAAAATAGTAACCATTAAAAAAAGGATGATTGGGAAAGGGCAATGGCAAGCAGTTGCCAATTGTCCATTTTCAATTGTCAATTATAAAAAAATGAACATTTTTTTACTTGGCTCAGGCGGCCGCGAACATGCAATAGCCTGGAAGATTGCTCAAAGCCCGAAAGTAGATCGGTTATTCATTGCTCCCGGTAATGCAGGAACCGCATTGGTGGGTACGAATGTAAATATCAAGGCGGACGATTTCCCTGCTATCAAGGAATTTGTGTTGGCAAACCATATCGATATGGTAGTGGTAGGTCCGGAAGATCCGCTGGTGAAAGGTGTGTATGACTATTTTAAGAACGATGCAGCTTTGACCGGTATTCCGGTGATAGGGCCTTCGAAAGAGGGAGCGCAACTGGAAGGCAGCAAGGACTTTGCGAAGGCGTTTATGATGCGGCACAACATTCCGACAGCCCGTTATAAGAGCATCTCTGCCGAAAATCTGGAAGAAGGATATGCATTCCTCGAAGAACTGCAGGCCCCTTATGTGTTGAAAGCCGATGGTTTGGCTGCCGGTAAAGGCGTGTTGATCCTCGACACGCTCGAAGAAGCGAAGAAGGAACTGGGCGATATGCTGGACGGTATGTTCGGTGATGCAAGCAAGACGGTCGTGATCGAAGAGTTTTTGGACGGTATCGAATGTTCCGTGTTTGTGGTAACGGATGGCGAAAGCTACAAGGTGCTTCCGGTGGCAAAAGACTACAAGCGTATCGGTGAAGGCAATACCGGTTTGAATACCGGCGGTATGGGGGCAGTCTCTCCGGTTCCTTTTGCTGACGAGGCATTTATGCAGAAGGTGGACGAACGTATTATCCGTCCGACGATCGAAGGGCTGAAAGCTGAGAATATCGACTATAAAGGTTTCGTTTTTCTCGGTCTGATCAATGTGAAGGGCGAACCGATGGTGATCGAATATAATTGCCGTATGGGTGACCCGGAAACGGAAGTTGTCATGTTGCGTATCCAGAGCGACCTGGTTGAATTGTTGGAAGGTGTGGCCGAAGGTAATTTGAGCAGCCGTACACTGGTACACGATCCACGTGTAGCCGTAACGGTTATGTTGGTAAGCGGCGGTTATCCCGAAGCGTATGAAAAAGGAAAGGTCATCAGTGGGCTGGATAAGGTACCCGCTGAAAACATTGTTTTCCATGCCGGGACAAAAGCCGGCGACGGACAGATCCTGACCAGTGGCGGCCGTGTCATCGCTGTCAGCTCTTATGGAGCCAATAAAGAAGAAGCCCTTGCCCGATCTTTTGCCGGAGCCAAGCTCATCGATTTCGAGAAGAAGTACTTCCGTAGTGATATCGGATTCGATTTATAAATTGTCATTATACAGGATGATTAAGGATGCGAGTAGCTTATAATAAATACAGCCGTCGATTTGACTTTTCTGCGCCGCCGACATTCGTGTCGGTTTTATTGGCGTGTATTGTCTGTTGGGTGGTCAGTTATTTATACTCCGTGGGCTATCCTGTCTATGGCGAGGTCTCGGCTACTCCTCTTTGGAATACAATTTGCCAGGCATTGCCTGGCAAAGAATTCACTTATATCATCGGGATGGCCTTGATGTTCGGCGGAGCTTTCCTGTTGCATCGTGCGAACTATGTATTGGTGTTGATACGGGAGAAGACGATGTTACCCTTCCTCTTTTATATCCTGTTCATCAGTACGAATCCCGATTTTTTCCCTTTAAAATCGACTTCGGTTGGCGTTTTCTGCCTGATCCTGGCGATTTATCAGTTGTTCACAGCCTATCATGATCCGGAAGCGAGAGAAAAAGCCTATAGTGCGACTTTACTGATCGGCATCGGCAGTCTGCTCTGGATTCACTTGCTTTGGTTTTTGCCGTTGTTTTGGCTGGGGATGTATAACTTCCGTTCGTTGACACCCCGTACTTTTATCGCCTCCTTGCTTGGGGTGGCGACCGTGTATTGGTTTTTGTTGGGGTGGTGTGTATGGCAGCGGGACTTCACAATGTTCGTTGTCCCTTTCTCGACGCTCTTTAAAGTGCGCTTCCTGGCAACAGACGGAATCGTCTTGTTGGATTGGATCAGCATCTTGGCAATAGCTCTGTTGACGGTTGTCTCTTCCCTGAATATCATCATGCACGATACGGAGGATTCGCTTCGCTCCCGCCAGTTCCTCTCGTTCCTGATAGCGATGGCCGTATGGGCATTCAGCCTTTATTTCCTCTATGAACAGGTTTCGGAAGAGTTTCTGGAAACGGCTTGCGTGCCTGCCTCTATCTTGATCGCCCATTTCTTTACGGTTACACGAGGTAAGATCGTGTTTTGGTTGTTTTTTGCAACTGTGGCAATACTGATTGCTACTTTATTCATTCGCATATGGAATTTCTTATAGAATACGGATATATCGGGGTGTTTATCGCCTCTTTCCTGGCTGCTACCGTTTTGCCGTTCAGCAGTGAAGTCGTTCTGACCGGTGTGTTACTGGCGGGATCGGCCTACTGGCCTTGTATGATTGCGGCTACATTAGGTAATTTCTTAGGTGGTATGAGTTGTTACTGGCTCGGCATGTTGGGCAAGGTCGAATGGATAGAGAAATATCTGAAACTGGATGCCGCCAAATTGCAGAAAGTACAAGGTTGGATAAAGGGTAAAGGTTCTTGGATGGGCTTTTTCGTCTTTTTGCCCGGTATCGGTGATTTTATTGCCGTGGCGCTCGGCTTCCTCCGCGCCAATATCTGGATCGTGGCCATTTCGATGTTTCTCGGAAAGGCGATCCGATATTGGGTTTGGATGGAATTTGTCTATAAAGTGCAGGGCATGTTCTGATTATTCCACTTTGATATATACTTTCGTATACACCTCGTTATGCCGGGCATAGATGGGGTAGTTATCTCGTGTATCGGTCCATGAGACCCGCATGCTTACTTTCAGGACACCCCCTTCGGTCGAAATCTTAAAGATTTTATCCAGCTCGCTATCGTATTGGAATTCTGTGCCTTTTGGAAATTCATACACGATCTCGTCTCCATAACCGCTTATCATTGTCCCGATCGTACTGCCGTAGGCGGGTAATCCGTCTGCCTCAGGATTGATCAAGGCGAACCGGACAATGGCGCCTATCCTTTTCTCTTCCTTCATAATCTCGGAATCGACATAAAACTGATAGTAGTCGCCTGCCAGAGCCAATGCCTGTTTCCCGGAAGGGAACCGCATTACTGCATCTTCCTTGAAAGCTTGGTACAGATGTCCCGGCATTACAGCGACCTGGTAGACCAGTCCTTCGCCGGTTTGGGGAGGGACAACTTTTCCGAGCCCTTTCGATGAACCGATTTCGACAATCAGGCATCTGTTTGTTTCGAAATTGTTTGCTGCATTGATATAGATATCGGAATTACCCAAGCGAGTCTTTCCGTTCTCCGCATCAAGCATGTTCAAGGTTGTTGCATTGTCGATTTCCGGAGTGGGATCGTCATTGGAACAGGAGAAAGCCGGAAGCAGAAATGCAACCAGCAAAGACAGAAATAAAAAATTCTTTTTCATTTGCTTCTTTATATTTACAAGTTAGACAATAGGTGAAACACACGTGCAAAGGTATTTATATTTTACGTAAAAACAATTTTTTCTATTTATACATGATCAACCCTCTGCGCCTACGTCAAGTGTGGGGACAGGGGGTTGTTTTTGTTTCTCCTTTGGGGTTATTTTATTTCCCGGTAAATCATTTCCAAAGTTGCTAATCTTGTTGTTTTCCCGGCTTCTATACCTGATAGGTTTGTTCCGCTCAGTTTTTTCCAAGCGGCAAGGGTCGCAGCATCTACCGGGTCCTGCAAACGTGCATTCCATTCGGGGAGGTAGCCGCGCAGTCCCAGATACTGGATCATGCGGAAGTGGGGACTCGTGTAATCCACATCCTTGAAATACATGAGTGTCGCCTTCTGGTCGACCAGCTTGTCCTGCAGGCGGGAGAGGTCGATGTTCTGTACCTTAACCTTCTCGTCGATCGAAAGGGCCGAAGCGATACCGGCGGCCTGTCCCATCGCCATCCAGCAGGGCTCCATGCGCAGGGTGGAAAATCCGATGTGAGAACCTGACACCGGGACGGGCAACAGGAGGTTGTCCACCTCTTTCGGGACCATCACGCCATAAGGGACAGTGTAGACTGCCGACGGATAGCTCAGGAAGCCATCCAAATGTACCCTTCCTTCTTCTCTTTTCCGCACCGCATGCGAGTCCAGT